>Ga0067045_1027710_pt1 | contig 68021 bp, 49 predicted proteins | sample TerdegcTABiofilm_FD_59184 | JGI IMG/M metagenome (GOLD analysis project Ga0067045, IMG submission 59184) | Combined Assembly of (Gp0054472, Gp0054536) Wastewater bioreactor microbial communities from Singapore -Terephthalate degrading...
GACGGGGTCGGCTCGGGTCGAATGCTGGGCCCGCCACGGCCGAAGCGAACCATTATTCGCGATCCGCCCGCCGCGGCCAAGCCCGATGAACGGATTACCGCCGCAGATCGACAACGGCGTTTCGCGGCGTGGCACGCGGTGACGACGCCGGACACTCTACACCGTTTTTGTCTGCCGGGTTGCAGCGGCGGCGGCACTGAACCAAGATTGAGTCTGTGGATGGTTCGGGGAAAGCGTTGCGACACGGCAGCTTGGCGATGGGACGGCACCATGAGCGACGGCTGTCCGGTGCAGCCGGCCTCGAGTTGCCCGGCAGACACACGGCGAGACGCGGCGATGATTGTGGTGACGGGAAGTAACGGACAATTAGGGGGGGAAATCTGTCGCCGCTTGGGCGATGCCGCCTTGGGACTGGACCTGCCCGACTTCGACTTGACCGACCCCGCGCAGGTCCGCGACCGGCTGTCGGCGCTGCGACCCGAGGCGATCATCCACGCGGCGGCGTACACGGCCGTGGATCGGGCGGAGGAGGAACCGGACCGCTGCTTCGCCGTCAACGCCGAGGGCACCGGTGTTTTGACGGAAGCGGCCCAGCGATTGGATTGTCCGCTCGTCTATATCAGTACGGACTATGTCTTCGGTATAAGCAGGCCGGACGCCGAGCCGCACCGCGAGGAAGACCCCGTTTGCCCCCAGGGAGTGTATGCTCGGTCGAAATACGAGGGCGAGCTGCGGGCCTTGGCCTGGCAAAAGCACTACATTGTGCGGACGTGCGGTTTGTATGGGCGGCTGGGGCCGAATTCACCGGGCAACTTCGTCGAGACCATGATCCGCTTAGGGACGCAGGGGAGGCCGCTCCGCGTGGTGGACGACCAATGGTGCACGCCCAGCTACGTCCCGCACGTGGCCGCGGCCGTCATTTACCTCTTGCGGAACGGAATGTACGGCACATTCCATGTGGTCAACGGCGGGGCGACGACTTGGTACCGCTTCGCTTGCGAGATATTCCGGCTGCTGGGTTTCGACGCGGACATTCAGCCGATTACCACGGCGGAATACGGTGCCAAGGCCCCGCGACCGGCTTTCAGCGTGCTGGATACCTCGAAGTACCACCGGTTTTCGGATGCTCCACCCCTACCCCATTGGAGGGATGCTCTGGCAGAATACCTTCGGGAACGGGCACACGGCAATCCGGCGGCCGGCTGATCGCAGGACAACGGCGAGACTTTCGCGGCGAGAATTCGCTTGCCCGGCACGCTCCCTCGCATTTCCCGCCTGACAACGCGAGGGCCAATACGCCCGCGAGGCCCGATACGCCAAGCGACTCCAAACAACCCCAGTAACCCGAAGAGTCGCTCCTAGTCGGCGTTGTACGAATTGCCGAAAGACTTTATACTCAGGGGTCTGAGTTTCTCGTCTGTGCTTAGATTGCCTATTTTATCCATCGAGCGAATCCATGCGGTTCAGCCTGATTGATCGGATTTTGGAATTGGAGCCGGGACGCCGAATCCGGGCGGTGAAGGCGCTGTCGCTAGCTGAGGAATATCTCGGCGACCATTTCCCCAAATTTCCGGTCTTGCCGGGAGTCCTTATGTTGGAAGCGCTCACGGAATCGGCGGCGTGGCTGATTCGCGCATCGGAGGATTTTGCCCACAGCATTGTTGTTTTAAAGGAGGCCAAGCGGATCCGCTATGGCCAGTTCGTGGAGCCCGGGCAATTGCTCTATCTGACGGCGGAGATCGTCTCCCAGGATGACAGATACACGGAATGCAAGGCCGAAGGCCGAATGGAAGATCGCCTCACCGTCAGCGGAAAAATCTACCTGGAGCGGTATAACCTGGCGGATAGAGACCCTGAACTTGCCCGAGTCGATCGCTCCGTGGTCAAGGACATGCGCCAGTTGTTCAACATCCTATGGCCGATCCCGGCGAGAAAGAGCGGTGGTGCTCCAACCTCGACTCCGGCAGGGGCCGAGAGCGTCCACACCGGTCTCTCGGGTGCCGCGGCGAGTTCCTTGCGGAACGAGGGCTGATCGTGCATCGAAAACGAGGGCGAGGAGAAGCCGGATGATGCAACCGTCCTTCAGGGCAGGGACGCCCGGCCCGGTGAATTCGTCGCGGCCTTTGCTCCGATATGGAAAAGTCCTTTAGGAGGACGTGGGGCGGCAGCGGTAACGCCGATTACGCCGAAAGAGAAAGTTCAGAAACGAGGAAAGGCTCACGTGGTCCAAGGGAAAATCGCCATTGTGACGGGCGGCAGTCGCGGAATCGGTCGGGCGTGCGTTCTGGACCTCGCCCGAAACGGCGCCGAGGTCTGGTTCGTGTATCAAAGCAGCCGAGACGCTGCCGAAAAACTGGCCGCCGAAGCCGCCGAACAGGGCGGCAAGACCCATCCCGTCCAAGCCGATGTGCGAGATTTCGAGCGGGCACAGCAAATCGTGGACGGCATCTTGGCCGAGCGAGCGCGGATCGATGTCTTGGTCAATTCGGCGGGCATCGTCCGCGACGGCCTGCTGGGGACGATGACGCCCGAGCAATGGGCGGAAGTCATCGCCACGAACCTGACCGGCACGTTCAACTTTTGCCGGGCGGTGGCGCAACAGATGATTTCGCAGCGAGCGGGCAGTATCGTCAACCTCTCCAGCACGGCGGCCGAGTTTTCGTCCCGCGGGCAGGTGAATTACGCGGCCAGCAAAGGCGGCATCAACGGCTTAACCCGGGCCATGGCCAAGGAAATGGCCCCGCGTCGCGTGCGCGTCAATGCCGTGGCCCCGGGGATGATCGACACCGACATGAGCGCGGCCGTCCGGGGATTGGTCGGCGACAAAATCAAGGACCTGATTCCCCTGCGGAGGATCGGTACGCCGGAAGAGGTCGCCAAAGTCGTCACGTTTTTGGCGAGCGATGCCGCAGCGTACATTACCGGCCAAGTCATTCGCGTGGATGGCGGATTGAGCCTGGGAGGGTATTGACGGACACCGATTTGGGGAGGCGGCCGGGACCCGTCGAAATTCAAGGCCGCTGTTGCTAGGATAGGGAAATTGACGGCCTATCGCCGATGATCCCCGGCGGACAATTCCGGCAGCCGCATGGTTGATAAGTGCCTCCGCGAGAAACGAGGCATTTGAGACGCGGGCGAGTTTGTTTTCATCCCGCCGGTCCCGCACCTTTCCGAGACCCGCAGCAGGCACACCGGGCAATCCCCGACAAAACTGAGTCATGAACGGAGCTTTTTGGTTTCTGGATTCGCAAGGGAGAATACTATGATGACCCCCAGTAAGGAGGAGATTTTCGAAAAGGTTCGCGAAGTTTTGGTGGATGCCTTGGCCGTGGATGAAGATGAGGTCAAGCCGGAATCCACTTTGGTGGGGGATTTGGGTGCGGAATCGATCGACTTTTTGGATATCGTTTTCAAGCTCGAAAAGACTTTTAACATCAAGATTCCCCGCGGCGAATTGTTCCCGGAAGATATCATGACGAATCCGGACTACGTGAAAGACGGAAAATTCACCGAGGCGGGTTTGGCCGAGTTGCGGAAGCGGATGCCGTTCGCCGAACTGGATCAATTCGCGCAGAACCCGTTGGTGCAGGATTTCGCGAACCTGTTGACGGTGGCGGATATGTGCCGTTTTGTGGAGAGCAAGCTGAAGCAGGCCGCCTGACGGCATCGCGCTTTGCGGTTGAGGTCCAACCGCGTCTTCCCGTGCAGCCCTTCCCTCCGCAAGAGATCATCGAGGTCGGCCATGCGTTGGTACTGGATCGATCGTTTCATCGCCTTTGAGAGCGGGCGCATGGCGAAGGCCGTGAAAAACATCTCGCTGGCGGAGGAGCACCTGCACGACCATTTTCCCGGCTATCCGGTCATGCCCAACATCCTGGTCATCGAGGGGGTGGCCCAGACCGGCGGGCTGCTGGTCGGGCAATATAACGGGTTTCGGGAAAAAGTCGTGTTGGCCAAGGTTCAGCGGGCGGTGTTTCACTGCGAGGCGGTGCCGGGCGACACGCTGATCTACACGGCGATCGTGGACAGCATCCATCCGCACGGAGCGGCCGTCACCGCCACCAGCCACAAGGGCGACGTCCTGCAAGCCGAGCTGGAATTGGTGTTCGCCCATCTCCGTTCCGACGTGGGCGGCCGAGAGTTGTTCGAAGCCGGTACGCTGACGCACATGATGCGGATTTTGCGTGCTTACGAGGTGGGTGTGGACGCGGACGGCTCGCCGCTGCGAGAACCGGATGAGGATGCGTGAAGCCCTTCCGAGCATGGCGCCGAACGGGCGCGCGGCGGACCAACCCGGCGAAGTCCGCCTTCGCTGCGACCTTCGCGGCCGCGCAGTCTGCGCCGTGAAAGCGGACCGGGGCGGCCGTGGGCCGACTGCCTGAAGCGTAATGGGAGTTCATCGGTATGAGACGCCGCGTTGTTGTTACCGGCATGGGCTTCGTCACTCCGCTGGGAGATGACGTGGAGACCGTCTGGCGCAGATTGCTCAACGGCGAATCGGGGATCGACTATACCACCCTTTTCGATGCGAGCAATTTCCCCACCAAGATCTCGGCGGAGGTCAAGAACTGGGACATCTCCTCGGTAGGTGAACACCCCGAGGATTGGCGATTCCGCGGCCGGCACACGCAGTTTGCGGTGGGCGCGGCGAAAAAGGCCTGGTGGGACGCCGGCTTGGACGATTCCAAGATCGATCCCACGCGCTTCGGCGTGTACACCGGTAGCGGCGAGGGGCAGCAGGACTTCGACCGTTTCACGCAAATGATGGTCGCGGCCCTCACCGACGACGGCCTCGACGTGGTCAAGTTCGTGCAGAAGGGGCTGGAGATTCTCAATCCGATCGAGGAGCTGGAGCAGGAGCCCAACATGCCGGCGGCTCATCTGGCCGCCCTGTTCAATGCCCAGGGACCCAATATCAACTGCCTGACGGCCTGTGCCGCCAGCAGCCAAGCGGTGGGCGAAGCCACCGAGATCATACGCCGCGGAGAAGCCGACGTCATGCTTTCGGGCGGAACGCACACCATGATTCACCCCTTCGGCGTGACGGGTTTCAACCTCCTGACGGCGCTGAGCACGCAGAATGATCCGCCGCAAAAGGCGTCGCGACCGTTCGACCTCAACCGGGACGGCTTCGTGCTGGGCGAAGGGGCGGCCATGCTGGTCTTGGAAGAGCTGGAGCACGCGCGGCGTCGCGGCGCTCGCATCCACGGTGAAATCATCGGCTACGGCACCACCGCCGACGCCTACCGCATCACGGATGCCCATCCCGAGGGGCGCGGGGCGATCCGCTGCATGCAGATGGCGTTGGAGGACGCGGGCATCGCTCGCGAGGACGTCCATTACGTCAACGCCCACGGTACCAGCACCGTCGTCAACGACAAGGTCGAAACCCTCGCCATCAAGCAAGTCTTCGGCGACTATGCGTACAAGTTGCCGGTCTCCAGCACCAAAAGCATGATGGGGCACTTGATCGCGGCGGCGGGGGCCACGGAGTTGATCGTTTGCCTGCTGGCCATTCGCGACAACGTGCTGCCGCCCACGATCAACTACGAGACCCCGGACCCCGACTGCGACTTGGACTACGTCCCCAACACGGCCCGGGAGTCCCGTTGCGACACGGCCTTGAACAACAGCTTCGGTTTCGGCGGCCAGAACATCTCGCTGCTCGTGCGGCGATTCACTGGCTGAGGCCGCAAGCTTTCTCTCCGCCGCAAAGTCTTCCCTGCGACTTTACGCTTTGGGTCGGCGTGAGCGCCGCGCCCAAGCAGCCGCATCGTGGGCACGGTTTGTGCCGACAATTTCTGAGTGCGGCCCGTATCGCGTCGGGCCGATCCATGAGTGCTCCAACGAGGCGGCGACGGCCGGAGTGGAATGTCGATTCTTGCGATTCAAGCAGCGCTGATTGTGGGGTTTCTCGTTCTTGTCGGCGTCGCCGGAGCGGTCGTCCTGATCCGCAGGTAGCGACGTTGCCATCGCTCGGCCGTGAGCCGCCGACACCATGCGCCGCCGATGGAACCGCCCCTCCCGGCCGTGACTCGCGGGCGTAAGTCGGCAGTGGAATCGCCGCGAATTCATTCTTCGGGGGCATGCTCTCCCCCGATGTCCGCCTTGCCCGAGGCACGCAGCGTCGCGGCGCGACGCGTCCCCCCGTTTGCGGTTCCGCGGTGATTGTTGTACCGTAAGGTAATGCGCGGCATTGGAATGCCGGGGTCTGAAAAGATCTCCGAAGGGCGGGCCGTGATTGCCGGGCCGGGGGCATTCGAACCAGTGCCGGCCGCGAATCGTTTTGCGCCCCGTCGCCGATCGAATCAGCAATTCCGCGGCGAACGGGGGGAGCAGCGCTTTACCCACCTATCAGTTCGGGAGCCGGCCTCGATGCAACTACGTCTTCCAGTCTGTTGGATGTTCGTTGCGACCGCACTCGCCTTCCTCGTCGGTTGCCCCAAACCGCAACCACCGGCCGAGCAGCCCGCGGCCGGCGACCAAGGCGCCGCCGCGGCCGTACCGGGGGAAAAGCCTGACGCGCCGCAGGCCCAGAACGTGGATCCCGCCCTGCTCGCGGAAGTCCTCGCCCGTGTGGAACAGCGCGGCGGCAAAGTCCGGCTGGAAGGAGAAGGCAAGATCCTGAAGGCGGTCGATCTCTACGGCCGGCAAACGCGCGACGAGGACGTCGCGCTATTGGCTCAGGTGCCCACCATCGAGGAGCTGATTCTCTGGGGAGCGGAGATCACGGATGCCGGAGTGCGGGAACTGCCCAAGCTGCCTCGCCTGGTCAAGCTGACCCTGGAAAACACCAGCATCACCAACGATGGGGCCCAGGTGCTGGGCGAACTAAAAAACCTCCGCTCGCTTAACCTCCGCCGCAGTACCAACCTCACCGATGACGCCCTGGCGTTTACGGAGAAACTGCCGGATTTGACGGAGCTGATCCTGCTCTATAACAACTTCACCGACAATGCCATGCCGCATATCGGCAAATTGAAAAAGTTGCGGGCATTGGATCTCCGCGGCTGCGTACTGATTACCGATCGGGGATTGGAGTCTTTGAAGGACCTCAAGGAACTGCGGGCGGTCAAGCTCCGCAATCAGGCCTCGGTGACCGACGTCGGGATGGCGCTGCTCAGCACGCTGACCAACCTCCAGGACCTGACATTGGAGGACTCCGGCATTTCCGACTTGGGGCTGGACGAAATCGCCAAGCTGACCGGGCTGACCAGTCTGAATCTGATGCGGAGCTACGGAGTTACGGACGCCGGTTTGCCGAAGCTCAAGCCCTTGACCAAGCTGCGTCGGCTGTTCCTCCGCGGCCTGTTCATCAATGCCAACGGCCTGAAAGAGCTGGATTTACCCGAGCTGATCGAGCTCGACTTGGCCGAGACGGGGGCGGACGACGTTGCCGCGGAGGCCGTTTCCCGTTTCGGGAACCTGGAAAGTCTCGACCTGTGGCATACGAAGATCACGGACGCCGGGCTTGCTCATCTCGCCAAGCTGAGCAATCTTTCCACCTTGAATCTGGTTGGAACCCCGGTCACGGATGCAGGTTTGGCTCATCTTACCGGCTTGAAAAACTTGCGGACGCTCGCCCTCGATGAGTGCGGCGGCGTCACCGATGCGGCCGTGGAGCAACTGGCTCAATTGACCGGTTTGACCGAGCTGAGCGTGGGCAAGACCGGCCTTACCCAAGCCGGCGTCGCCAAACTCCGCGAGGCCCTCCCGGATTGTAAGATCAAGTTCTGACGGCAGGCGTGGCGGAGACATCGCGGACATCCTGCGGCAACGGCTCCGCCGACGGTACGCATCGGGGCGATTCCGAGCGATGCTGCGAAGGACGCCATCGGGTGAGCCTCGGCCGGAATCCCGCGATGGAATAGCGGCCCGATTTGGAATAACCGTTTAACGTCGGCTCGTGCGAAAACGGCATCGGCGGATAAGCATCCGTTACGAGCCGGCGCGCTTTTTGCGGGTTTTGGTTCGGCACGTTTCTCGAGTAGAATGGGGTCAGGGCGTCTCCCATCCGGCGGAGGGTCGACCATCCGCGCGGCTGCGGTACGGGGACGCCGACGGCGAAGGGAGCGTGCATATCATGACGGGTCGGGAACGCGTCCTGGCTGCATTGGAACACCGACAGGCCGATCGGGTGCCGATCGATTTCGGCGGCCATCGCTCATCGGGGATCGCGGCCGTGGCCTACGCCAAGTTGCGGCGATATTTGGGCCTTCCCGAGCGGCCGATTCGTGTCTACGACCCGATCCAGCAATTGGCCGTCATCGATAACGACGTTCTGGATCGCTTCCAGGTCGATACGATCGAGTTGGGCCGGGCTTTCGCCTTGGAAGACGAACACTGGGTGGATTGGATTCTTCCCGACGGCACACCTTGCCGGATGCCGCGCTGGGCCGCCCCCGAACGAGGCAACGGCGAATGGCTGCTTCGCGGGCCTACCGGCAAAGTCTTGGGGCGGATGCCCGACGGGGCCCTCTACTTCGAGCAGTGCTACTGGCCCTTTTTGGAGCGCGATGACCCGGATCACGCCGCCGAGGCCCTTCAAGATACCATCTGGTGCGGCATCGCCTCGCCGCCGGGACCGCTCGTTTCCGGGCCGGACGGCATGCGGCGGCTGGCCGAAGGCGCGCGGCGGCTGCGGGAAACCACCGACCGGGCCGTGATCGGTCTGTTCGGCGGCAATCTTTTGGAGTGCGGCCAATTCCTCTACCGCAACGACAATTTCTACATGCTGTTGGCGGGCGATCCCGATCGCGCCGAACGCGTGCTCGACAATCTCACCGAAAGCCACCTCAAGAACCTCGAGCTTTTCCTGGGGGCGGTGGGGCCGTATATCGACATCATCCTCTTCGGCGACGACTTGGGCATGCAGAGCGGCCCGCAGATTTCTCCCCGCATGTATCGGCGGCTGTTCAAACCGCGACACGCGGCAATGTGGCGCCGGGCCAAGGAGCTGGCGCCCGTCAAGGTGATGCTGCACTGCTGCGGGGGCGTGCGGGAACTCCTCGACGACCTGATCGACGCCGGGTTGGACGCCATCAATCCCGTGCAGATCTCCTGCAAAGGGATGGATCCGGCCGGCTTGAAACGCGACTTCGGTTCGCGGATCACGTTTTGGGGCGGGGGATGCGATACGCACCGCATGCTCACGTTCGGCTCGCCCGAAGAAATCCGCGAGCACGTCCTAAGTCAATTGGCGATTCTGGCGCCGGGCGGAGGATTCGTCTTTCAGCAGGTTCACAACATTCTGGCCGACGTGCCGCCGCGGAACATCGAGGCCATGTTCGACGCGGTCTTGGAGTTCCGTTACGCGGCGGCCGATTCCGTCGCAACCCGATGAGCACCACGCGAGGACCTGGATCGTGCCGTATGAAGTGGAATTGAAATACCCGGTCATCGACGCCGAGGACTTGGAGTCCAGGATCGAGGCCCTGGAACCGGAACGCACGATGGTGCGGGAGGAGTTCGACGTCTACTTCGCCCACCCCTCCCGCGACTTCTCGCAGACCGACGAGGCCCTCCGCATGCGCCGCGTCGGCCAGCGGTGTTCGCTGACCTACAAAGGGCCGAAGATCGACACGACCAGCAAGACGCGGCGGGAAATCGACTTATCGCTTCCGCCCGGGCTGCGGATGTTCGACGAATGGGCCGAACTGCTGTCGGCGCTGGGCTTCCGGCCGGTGGCCGAGGTCAAAAAACTGCGCCGCAAGCTGTGGATCAAATGGCAAGAATTGCCGGTGGAAATCTCGCTCGACCATGTCGAGGAAGTGGGGCGGTTCGTGGAACTGGAGACCTTGGTTGAGGAGGAAGGCGTGCCCGCCGCCCGGGCCAAGTTGGAGGAATTGGCGGCGCACCTGGGGCTGAAGAACTCGGAACGCCGTAGCTATTTGGAGTTGCTTTTGGAAAAGCGACGGCAGCGCGGAGACTAGCCGGGAACAGGTCCATCCATCGAGGGCGGCAGTCCGCGGATGGGGGCGTTAGAATAGCAGCATGGATGCGCGACCAGAAACCCCATCCCGCCGCGCCGCGATCGCACCTGACGTTCCGCCTCCCTGCGGTTCGCCACGCAATCTGACGCTCTTGGCGATCCATCAGATCCTGTTTCGGATAGGGTGGCTGTTCAAGACCGAAAGCGTCGTCATCCCCGGTTTCCTGGACTATTTGGCGGGGCCGGGGGCGGGATGGTTGCGAGGCTTCTTGCCCATCCTGAGCCGCGTCGGGCAGGGAGCTTTCCCATTGCTCTTTGCGCATCGAGTCGAGCGCTCTCGCCACGCCCCCTTGCTGCTGGGCGTCACCACGCTGGTCTTAGTCGGACCGATGCTCTTTTTCTCGGCCTTGGCGCTCCTGGGAAAGAGCATGCCCGACGGCGCCGCGGTCGCCTTTCTCGGGGCGTACTTCGTTTTCTCATGCCTCTACGGCATTTATCAATTGGCGTTCGGGGTAGTGCAGGGTCGGCTTGTGGCCGCCGAGCGCCGCGGCCGCTTGCTTAGCCTGTCCACGTTCTGGGGCACGGTGCCCGCCGTCATGATGGCGATTTGGCTGCTCCCCGGGCGTCTCGACATCCCCGATCCGCGGTACGACGAGGTGTTTTTCGCGGGGGCCTTGTTTTTGTGGCTGTCGGGCCTGATCTGTTTCACTCTGCCGGCGGGCCGGAATCAGGGATCGGACGCTTCCCCCGTGCCTCAACCGGGCGGCGCATTGGGGCTGCTGCGACGCTACGGCGCGGTGCGGTGGCTCTTCGCTTCGGCGTTGGCCTACAGCATCGCCCTCAGTCTTATCCCCCATTATCAGGCCTTTGCACGGGACCACCTGCATCTGGGAAACGCCCAGCGCGGCGGCTGGATCGTCACCCAAAGCATCAGCGTAGGGCTGTTCAGCTTGCTGGTGGGCCGGTTGGCCGATCGCCGCGGCAATCGCGCGACCTTGTTCGGACTGATTTTGTTCTCGACCTTGTCGCCGTTTTGGGCCGGTATCTTACCCCTGTTACCGGAAGGCTGGGCGACCAAGGTGTTTTGGGTCACGTTCATCACCCTGGGTTTGACCACCTTGGTCCCGCGAGTGGCCGCCAACTTCGTGCTGGAATTGGTCACCCCGGAGGAATACTCGCAAGCCACCGCGATCGTGCAGATGGGCTACACGCTGCCGCTGGCGGCTTCTCCGCTGGTCGGCTGGGTCATCGACCGAGTCGGTTTCGAGCCGGTCTGCTGGTCGGGGTCGGCGGTGATCGTGCTTTCGGCGGTACTGCTGCTTTTCGCCCCCGAGCCGCGCCGAACCCGGCGCCCGCCCTCACGCGTGATGGGGTATGACGAATAGCCGCGCGAGGGAGTCCGACCGGTCCTGCGGACACCGGCCGAGCGCTCGCGCGAGCCGCCGAGTGGGCCGGTCCCACGTCGAGGATGTGGGCGGGCTTCATCGACTCCGGCGGGGAGGGTGGATAAAATAGTAATTTCTTCGCCGGCCTTTTGCCGGTCTCGGCGGTGATCCGCCGGGCGGCAAGGCGGACGTCGTCCGGTCGAGCGAAGCGAACCGAGCCGCGTTCGCCGTTGTCTTCAGACACCTGCGAACCGCTTTGGGACAATCACAGAAATTGGTGAGAAAAGAAAGCAAGGAGCCGTGATGACTGATCCGACATCGCGCCCGACGGCATCGAAAAACGCCGCGCCCTCGGCCGGCGACGTGCCGGATTTCAATAAAGCCGGCGGTATTCTGCCCGCCATTGCTCAAGACGCGGAAACCGGCGAAGTGCTGATGTTGGCCTTCATGAACGCCGAAAGCTACGCGGAGACGTTGGCGACCGGCCGGGCCGTCTATTTCAGCCGCAGCCGCAACCGATTGTGGCGGAAAGGCGAGGAAAGCGGCAACGTCCAGCTCGTCCGCGAGGTTCGCATCGACTGCGACGGCGACGCCATCCTGCTGAAGGTGGAGCAGGTGGGCGGCGCGGCCTGCCACACCGGCCATCGCTCATGCTTTTACCGCCGGGTCACGAAGGAAGGTCTGGAGGTGGTGGGAACGCCGCTCTTCGACCCCGCCCAGGTGTACGGCAAGAAAAGCGGTTGAATCTCCCGCCGCATGCGGCCCGAAATCGGGCGGCTCGCCGTCGATCGGTTTCGTCGAGCGGCGTCGAAGCAGCGGTTGTGAGATAAGGGTCTAAACTCGAGGTGGTTCCTGACGTTTACGAGATGGGTTCTTATGGCGCAATCAGTGTTACGATTGGGTTTACCTGCCGGAAGCCTTCAAGAGGCCACGGCGGATTTGTTTCGTCGGGCCGGTTACAAGATTACCTACACGTCGCGAAGCTACTATCCGTACATCGACGACGAGGAGATCGAGTGCGTTTTGATCCGCGCCCAGGAAATGGCCCGCTACGTCGAAGACGGGGCCTTGGACGCCGGCCTGACCGGCTACGATTGGGTTGTGGAGACGGGCGCTGATGTGGTGGAGGCGGCCGAGCTGGTCTTTTCCAAGGTGAGCCGGCGCCCCGTCCGCTGGGTCCTCTGCGTGCCGGAAGATTCGCCCGTCCGCACGGTCAAGGACTTGGAAGGCAAGCGGATCGCCACCGAGGCGGTCGGCATCACGCAGCGCTACCTCGCGCGGCACGGCGTGAACGCCAAAGTGGAGTTCAGTTGGGGAGCCACCGAGGTCAAGCCGCCCAAATTGGCCGACGCCATCGTCGAAGTCACGGAGACCGGCAGTTCGCTTCGGGCCAACAACCTCCGCATCGTGGACGAGGTGCTGGTGAGCACAACCCGATTCATCGCCAACAAGCAGGCCTGGCAAGACCCCTGGAAACGCGGCAAGATGGAAGATATCGTCCTGATGCTGCGGGGGGCCATGGCGGCCGAAGGCAAGGTCAGCTTGATGATGAACGTGCCGCGGGCGAGGCTGGAAGAGGTGCTGGGTTTCTTGCCGGCTTTGCAGAAGCCCACCGTCGCCGACCTGGCCGACCCCGATTGGGTGGCCGTTATCACGATCTGCGATGAATCGTTCGTGCGGTGCGTGATTCCGCGTCTGAAGGCGGCGGGGGCTACCGGCATTGTGGAGCAACCGGTTACCAAATTGATTGAATAACGCGGATCCGCGGTACGGTCAGCCGGGGCGCGGTAAGGGGGCGAATCCGACCGCTCGTCCGAATCGAAACGCCCGATTTCCGTGAGTCCCCCATTGGGAGCCGAATCTCCATGACGCCCGAGGAACGGCTGCAAGAATACCTCAAAACCGTCAACCAGGTCATGCCGCCCGCTCCCGAACCGAAAGGGCTATACCGGCCCGTGGTTGCGGTCGGAGGCTTGCTTTTTACCTCGGGGCACCTGCCGATCGACGAGCAGGGGCGGGTGATTCAGGGGACGTTGGGCGGGGATCTGAGCGAGGAGGAGGGACGCCGGGCGGCGCTTGCGGCGGGCCTAGGAATCTTGGCCTCGGTCCGGGCGGCATTGGGAGGTCTGGACCGCATCCGCCGCGTCGTCAAACTCACCGGTTTGGTGCAGTCCGCGCCGGGGTTCACCGGGCAGCCGCGGATCATCAATGCCTGCAGCGAGTTGCTGGCCGCGGTCTTCGGCGAGCAAAACGGCGTCGGTGCCCGCACGGCTTGCGGCACGAACGCCCTACCTCTCAACGCCGCCGTGGAGATCGAGGCCATCTTTGAGTTGCGGGATGCTGCTGCCGGCGACGGGCAATGACCTTCCATTCGGGAAACGGTCATGCGTGACGAAAAAATCCTGGTGGTCGAAGACGACCTGCGGATTCAGGAGCTGTTGCAGTATAACCTGCAAAAGGAAGGGTTTTCCGTTCTTCCCGCCCATTCCGCCGAGATGGCGTTGCAAATCCTCGAGCAGACCACGCCGCAATTAGTGCTGTTGGATTTGATGTTGCCCGGAATGGACGGCCTGACGCTTTGCCGGCGTCTGAAAGGCACGCCGCAGTGGCGCCACATTCCCATCATCATGCTGACGGCGCGGCGGGAAGAGGCCGACATGGTGGCCGGTCTGGAGCTGGGGGCCGACGACTATCTGCCCAAGCCGTTCAGCGTGCGGGTCCTGCTGGCGAGGATACGCGCCGTGCTCCGCCGCGCGGCCGAAGAGCCGCCCCCGGCGGAAGACGGCGTCATCCACATCCGTGAAATCACGGTCAACCGCGAACGGCACGCCGTGACGGTCAACGGCAAGCCGGTCGTGCTCACGCCGATGGAGTTCCGCGTGTTGGCGATTCTCATTTCCAAGCCGGGCAAGGTCTTCACGCGGGCGGAGATCGCCGATGCCGTGCACCATGAGGAAAACGTGGTCACGGATCGGGCCGTCGACGTGCAAATCGCCGCCCTGCGGCGCAAGCTGGGTGTCGGCGGACGCTACATCGAAACGGTCCGAGGGGTGGGTTACCGCTTCAAGGTCTAACCCGGCCGGCGGGGACGGTCCGGATTATTTCCGGCGAACACATGCCCGTACCGGTGGATGGGCGACGGCCGCCCTCTCCTGTTTCGCCCGCCGCGGAACTTTCGCCTCGCTCAAGGCGTCTTTATTGTTGATCGCCGAGGTCGGCGGACAACGTCGCCGGATGGCGATTTCGCCCCGCCGCAAGGCTGCGACACTCCCTCTCCGGAAGCTGGGCCGCCTCGGCTTGGGGTGCTTGACGCGCGTGGAGATCACGGGTAAGAAGACACCGTTGCTCGTCTCGCCCATGTACCGTGTTCCGCGGCGTCCGGAGGTGCTTGTTCGTTTGCGCCGCCCGCTTGGGTTTCTTTCAAGGATGTGTCTGATGCGGTGTTCCCTCACAGGACGGAGGTTCCGGTCCATGGCTCGATCCGGCATGTCTCGCAGCGGTAAAGTGGTCGTGGTTTTGGCATCGGTCCTTTTGGGCGGTGCCGTCCTGCCGTGGGCGTTTCGGCAAAGCGGCGTCGCGGCCGGTTTGGCGGCGGTGCTGACGGGAGAGGACGCAGCCGTGGACGAGTCGGCACAACGGGCCAAGGCCGTTCAATTGCTCCGGGAGGGAAATTACCGCGAGGCCTACGATCTCCTTTTCCGTCTGTTGACGACGCCTGCCAAGGACGCCCGCGCCGTGTGCGAGGACCTGCCCAACGCTTGGCAATGTCTGGCTCAGTTGAATCGCATGGATGAGATCGACGGCTTGATCGAGAAAAGCGTCGATGCCCAGGCGGAGAATTGGCGATTCCTCGCGGCGGCGGCGGAGCTGTACCGGCAATTGCCGCACCAGGGGTTTCTGATCGCGGGGGAATACCGTCGCGGACCGCATCGCGGCGGCGGTGAGGCGACCAACTCGTTCCAGCGGGACCGCGTCCGCGCGCTGCAATTGATGCGGCAGGCCATGCCCCTGGCCGACCAAGACGACCATCGCGCCGAGGCGGCCCGTTTCTACCTCCAGTTCGCCGGGATGTGGCTGGAGGGGGCGGGCGGGGTGGAGGCGTGGCGTTTGGGCGCGTTGACCGATTTGGACACGCTGCCCGACTACGAACAAGGTTGGGGCTATTGGGGCGGAGTTCGCGGCGCCCCCGTCGATGAAGACGGCAAGCCGATCTTCTATACCGCGCCCAAGACATTCGCGGAGGCCGCCAACGACGGACAACGGTGGCGCTGGTGCCTCGATCAGGCTAAGGAGATGGATCCCTCTCTCGCCGATTCCATCGACTTCCAATTTGCCGACTTTCTCTGGTCGCAATTCGGCGTGCAAACGATGGCCGACTACGGCTGGTTCTTCGGCCGGCTGGAGGCGGAGGAGAAGCCGTCGGGAGAGGCGGGGACCTGGGCCTTGCACCTCTTGAGCGAAGATGAGACCATGGCCCGCCTGGCCAACGGCGTCCGACGCTTCGCCTTACCGGAGGAATTCAATTACATCCGTATCTGGCGGAGGTTGGCCGACAAGCAAGGCTCGTGGCAAGTGCAGGCCCTGGATCGGCTGGCCGGCGTTTTCGAAAATCGCCGCCAGTACCCCAAGGCGGCGGAGGTGCTGCGGCGCGCCGTCGCGCTGACAAAGGATGATCTTCAACGAAGTTATCGCGAGCGGCTGCAACAGATCGTGGGGAATTGGGGGCGATTCGAGCCGGTGGGTACCCAGCCGGCCGGGCGCGGCCCCACCGTCGATTACCGCTTCCGCAACGGCAAAAAGGTCACCTTTACAGCTCACGAAATCCTTCTCGATAAGCTCTTGGCCGACGTCAAGACGTATCTGAAGTCTTCGCCCGCCGAGCTGAATTGGGAAAACCTCGACATCTCGAACCTCGGCTATCGCCTGATCGAGAAATCTCAGACGCGCTACCTCGGCGCGCAGGTCGCGCAATGGTCGATGGAGCTGACGCCGCGGCCCAACCATTTCGATGATCGCGTGACGGTGACCACGCCCCTGCAAAAAGCCGGGGTGTATCTCCTCCGCGCCGACATGGAAGGCGGCAACATGTGCTTCGTGATCCTCTGGGTCGCGGACACGGCGATCGTCAAGAAGCCCTTGGACGGTCGCAAGGTCTGGGTGTTTGTCGGTGACGCGGTGACGGGCAAGCCGGTTCCCAAGGCCAACGTCGAGTTTTTCGGTTGGCAGCAAGAATGGCGGAATAATGTTCCGCGGCCGCGCGTCGTCACCAAGAATTTCGCCGAGTTCACCGACGGCAACGGGCAACTGGTTCTCGATCAAAATCGACTGGCGGACAACTACCAATGGCTGATCATCGCGCGTACCCAGGACGGCCGGCTGGCTCACCTGGGATTCACCGGCATCTGGTTCGGCGATCGGTACGACGCCCAGTATCGAGCGACCAAGACGTACTTCGTGACCGATCGGCCGATCTATCGCCCCGCGCAAAAGATGTTCTACAAGTTCTGGATGCGCCGCGCGCAGTACGACATGCCGGAGACGTCGGATTTTGCGGGCGCACAAGTGCTGATCCGCCTGATGGGGCCCCGCGGCGACAAGCTTTGGGAGCGGACCGCCAAGGCCGATGAGTTCGGCGGCGTGGAAGGCGAATGGGAGATCCCGTCCGATGCCGGCTTGGGCGTCTATCAGTTCGCGGTGCAACTGCCGGACGGAAGCAACGTCGGCGGCGGGGCTTTCCGCGTGGAAGAATACAAGAAGCCGGAGTTCGAGGTCACGGTGAAAGGACCGGAAAAGCCCGTCGCTTTGGGAGAGAAGATCACGGCCGCCGTCGAGGCCCGCTATTACTTCGGCTCACCCGTCACCGAGGCCAAAGTCAAGTACAAGATCGAGCGAACCGGCTACACGGAGAGCTGGTATCCGCCGCGGCCGTTCGATTGGTTGTACGAGCCGGGCTATTGGTGGTTCGCCTACGACTACGATTGGTATCCCGGCTGGCGCTCGTGGGGATGCCTCCGCCCCAGCCCGTTCTGGTGGCCGCGCAGCCCGCAACCGCCGGAGCTGGTGGCCGAGCAAGAGGTCGCCGTGGGGCCGGACGGCAAGGTCGAGGTCACGATCGACACTGCGCTCGCCAAGCTCCTGCACTCCGATCAAGACCATCGCTACCGAATCACGGCCGAGGTCACGGATCAGTCCCGTCGCACCATCGTGGGAACGGGCGAGGTGATCGTCACGCGACAGCCCTTCAAGGTATACCTGTGGGTCAACCGGGGCTATTACCGGACGGGCGACGTGGTGATGGTGGAGGCCTCCGCCCGCACGCCCGACGGAAGCCCGGTCTCCGGTAAGGGCGAATTGACGCTTTATAAGATTCGTTATCAGGACGGCAAGCCGGTGGAGACGGCCGTCCGCGCTTGGGAAATGCCGACCGACGAAGAGGGCCGGGCCTCCCTGCAAATCCGCGCTGCGGAGCCGGGACAATACCGGCTCTCGCTCAAGCTCGACGACGGCGGCGGGCACCAAATCGAGGGCGGCTACGTCTTCACCATTATCGGTCCGGCCATGGCCGGCGGCGACGATTTCCGTTTCAACGAGATCGAGCTGATTCCCGACAAAGCGGAGTATCAGCCCGGCGAGACCGTCCAGCTTCAGGTCAACACCAATCGCCGCGATTCCGTGGTATTGCTCTTCGTGCGTCCCAGCAACGGCGTGTATTTGCCGCCGGTCACTTTGCGATTGGAAGGCAAGTCGGCCGTCTTCCCTATCCCGGTGACTCTCAAGGACATGCCGAATTTCTTCGTCGAGGCGGTCACCATCTCGGACGGCAAGCTGTTCAGCGAGGTCCGCGAAATCGTGGTTCCCCCGGAAAAACGCGTCTTCCATGTGGAGGTCCAACCTTCGAAGACGGAATACCTGCCGGGCGAGAAGGCGACCGTCAAGCTCAAGCTGACCGATTTAGCCGGTCAACCGCTGACGGGATCGACCATCGTCGCGATCTACGACAAGTCGGTGGAATACATTTCCGGGGGAAGCAACGTCCCGGAGATCAAGGCCTTCTTCTGGAAATGGCGGCGCGGTCACAATCCCCAGACGGAGCATTCCTTGGACCGTTCGTCCTGGAACATTGTGCCGTCCAATAAGCCCGGCATGAATGATTTGGGGGTCTTCGGCGCCGGCGTCGTAGAAGAAGTCGAATCGCGAGAAGCCGGAATGCAGGCGACGAACGGGATGGTGATGCGGGGACGCCGAATGGCGGTCTTCGGCGGGGGGATGGGAGGCGAGGCCCTCATGGCGAAAGGGATGGCCGCACCCGCTCCCATGGCGGCGGCCATGGCGGACGGCGCCATGGAGAAATCCGCGGCCGACCGCGACGCTCTTAACGCCGCGGCGGAACCTGCCGCCGCCGGCGTGGAACCGATCGTCCGTTCGGAGTTCGCGGACACGGCGTTGTGGGTCGGCACGCTCAACACCGCGGCCGACGGTACCGCCGAGGTCTCCCTCGATATGCCGGAAAACCTGACCACGTGGCGGATCAAGGTTTGGGCCATGGGCCACGGCACTCGGGTGGGCGAGGCCGCCGCGGAAGTGGTGACCCGCAAGAACCTCATCCTCCGCCTCCAGGCCCCGCGATTCTTCGTGCAAACCGATGAGGTCGTGCTCTCCGCGAATGTGCACAACTATCTCAAGTCGGCCAAGTCCGTCGAGGTCCGGCTGCAATTGGAAGGCGGCACGCTGGAAGCCCTGGACGAAGTCGTCCGCAGGGTGGAGATTCCGGCCGGCGGCGAGACCCGCGTGGATTGGCGGGTCCGCGTCACCGCCGAGGGCGAAGCCCGGGTCCGCATGGCCGCCCTCACCGACGAAGAGTCGGATGCCATGGAAATGCGGTTCCCCTGCTACGTTCACGGCATGGACAAGATGGTGCCGTTTTCGGGCTGGATTCGTCCGGAGAAGGACGCATGGCAATTCACGGCCCACGTCCCGGCCGAGCGCAGGCCCGAGTCCGCCAGGCTGGAAATCCGCTTCTCGCCCACCTTGGCCGGCGCCATGGTTGATGCACTGCCCTACCTGATCGACTATCCCTACGGCTGCACCGAGCAGACGCTCAACCGCTTCCTGCCCGCTGCGATTACCCAAAAGGTACTCATCGACCTGGGTTTGGACCTGGACCAAATTCGTCAGAAGCGGACGAATCTCAACGCGCAGGAATTGGGCGATGCCGCGCAACGGGCCGCTCAATGGAAGCGATACGATCGCGAACCGGTCTTCGATCAGGCCGAACTCACCCGCATCGTCAAGGACGGCGTCGAACGCTTGACCGAGATGCAGCTCTCCGACGGCGGTTGGGGCTGGTTCTCCGGTTGGGGTGAGTTCTCCTCGCCCCATACCACGGCGGTCGTGGTCCACGGACTGCAAATCGCTCGGCAAAACGACGTGGCGATCGTCCCCGGCGTGCTGGAACGCGGTGTGGAATGGCTGAAAGCCTACCAGCAAAAGCAAATCGTCCTCCTGCAAAACCACGAGAAGGACCTCAAGGACATGCCGCGGAAGGCGTCCGCCGACAATCTCGACGCCTTCACGTACATGGTCCTAGTGGATGCCGGGCACGCCGACCCCGAGATGAAGCGGTTCCTTTATCGCGACCGATTGAACATTTCGGTGTACGCCCTGGCGATGTTCGGACTGGCGCTGGAAAAGGAGGGCGACCGTGAAAAGCTCGACATGGTGCTGCGGAACATCCATCAGTACGTGCGCCAGGATGACGAGAACCAAACAGCTTGGCTGGATATGGGCCAATGGAGCTGGTGGTATTGGTACGGCAGCGAGATCGAGGCCATGGCCTACTACCTCAAGCTGCTGACGCGGACCGATCCTAAGGGGGAACTTGCCCCGCGGCTGGTGAAGTACCTGCTCAACAATCGCAAGCACGCCACGTATTGGAACTCCACACGCGACACCGCCCTGGTGGTGGAGGCGTTCGCGGACTATATCCGGGCGTCGGGCGAGGACCGGCCCGAGATGACCGTCGAGGTCTACGTGGACGGCGAACTCCGGAAGGCCGTGGAAATCACGCCGCAAAACCTGTTCGCCTTCGACAACGGCGTGCTGCTGTTGGGCGAGGAGCTGAAGGAGGGCGATCACACGGTCGAGGTGCGGCGCCGCGGCCGCGGCCCGCTTTACATCAACGCCTACCTCAGCTACTTCTCGCTGGAGGAGTTCATCGCGGCGGCCGGCCTGGAGATCAAGGTCGCGCGGCGCTACTTCCGCTTGGTCCCAGTCGAGGCGACGGCCCAAGTTGCCGGTTCCCGCGGGCAAGTCATCGATCAAAGGGTCGAGAAGTACCGCCGCGAAGAACTGGCCGACCTGGCCGAGGTCCGCTCCGGAGACTTGGTCGAGATCGAACTCGTGCTGGAAAGCAAGAACGATTACGAGTACCTGGTCTTCGAAGACATGAAGCCGGCGGGCTTCGAACCGGTGGATCTGCGGTCGGGCTACACGCGGAACGCTTTGGGGGCCTACGTCGAGTTCCGCGACAATCGAGTCGCCTTCTTCTGCCGGAGCCTCGCACGCGGCACGCACAGCGTGGCCTATCGGATGCGAGCGGAGATCCCCGGCAAGTTTTCGGCCCTGCCCACCCGCGGCTATGGCATGTACGCTCCGGAGCTGCGCGCGAACTCGGACGAAATCCGGCTCCGCGTGGCGGATGTGCCGATCGTGCCCGAGAAATAGCCGCGGTCTCGCACGTGCGGAGACGCCGCCAGCTTCCACCGGCGGCTCTCCAAAGTGTAAACTGGGGTGACTTGGGAGCCTTTGGCGTAAGCCGGCGGTGCTCAACAGCCGACGCGAACACAGTTTCGAGCCGCGGGCGCAATCCGGCGGTGCCTAGCGATTGATGCAAACGTACCCGGAGCAGCCGGCGTAAGCCGGCGATGTGGGGGCTTCGCCCGTCGCCCACAATTCCTCGTTTCAAGGTGGAGATCGCATGAACCGGACCACTTGCTTGCCCTTCCACAGCGAACAGGAATCCCTTACGTGCCCTGCGCGGCGGTGCGGGCTTACGATCTTCGCCTTCGCCGTGGGGCTGATTGTCGGGCAAGCCGGAGCCGGCTACGCGGCCGAGGACGGTTGGATATCCCTCTTCGACGGCCGCACGCTGGACGGTTGGACCGTCAAGTGCAAACCCAAGGACGACGCCAAGCGAGATTACTTTCGGGTGGAAGAGGGTACCATCGCCGCCGTAGTTCCGCCCGGCAGCGACCATGACTACATCTGGCTGGTCCGTCGCGATGAATACGCCGACTTCGAGCTGACGCTGCAAGTGCAAACGACAGCCGACTCGACCGGTAACAGCGGCATCCAAGTGCGAAGCCGCTACGACGACACGGCCTATTGGATGGACGGTCCGCAAGTGGACATCAATCCGCCCGGACCGTGGCGAACCGGATTCATCTACGACGAGACCCGGGGAGTGCAGGTTTGGCTCTGGCCCGACGTGGGCCGGCCCGCCAATGCCAAGCCGGAGCATGCCCCCGCCGAATGGAAGTGGGCGCACGCGCCGACATGGAACGACCTCCGCATCGTCTGCCGCGGTGTCCGCATTCAAACCACGGTCAACGGCGTTTCCGTGGCGGATTATGACGGCACGGGACGGCTGGACGACGAGCTGCATCGCTCTCGGAACGTGGGGGTGAAGGGGCACATCGCGCTCCAGATTCACCCCGGCGGGACGCTGCACATCCGTTTTCGCGACCTCCGCCTCCGGCCGATTCCTTGACGGCCGAGCCTCCGGCATCGCGCTCCCGGTGTCATTGCGATCTCAATCCGGTCGAAGATGCCATTTTAGGGGGCGTAGCGATTTTCTGGACTATTCGGGGCGTGAGGCCGATGTCTGAGTTAAGGGAGCGGATTGCGCGGCCTAGAACAGGTTTCGGCCGCGGCGGCAACGGACGGCGGTCGCCGCGCCCGCCGGAAACGTCGGCAAGAAGGTGACCTACTCGGAAAGGAATCGCCGGAAATGAAACACGCGATGTGGATGATCTTGTTGGTCGTCGGTCTGGGGATCGGCGGGACGGCGTCGGCCGGAGACTACGGCTATCGGCACGGCCGGGGCATCGGTTTGAACGGCCTCGCCGCCCCCGGCTGCGGATTCATTTGCGAAACCTGCCCGCCGTTCGGCTATGCTCCCATGCCTATGCGGGCGCCGATTGGGATCGGAATGCGGCCGTGGGGTTTTGGGATGCATCAAGGGGCGATGGTTGATCCCGGGCCGCCGACCGGCGCGATCACCTATCCCTATTACACGGTTCGAGGTCCGCGGGACTTTCTGCAAAAATACCCCACTCCCATCGGTCCGTGACGTCCGTCACCGCCGAGGGTGGAGAGACGATTGGAATCCTTCGCCATTGGCCGCGTCGGTTATTGCCACCGACCGGCCAATTCCATTTCCAGAAGCGGAGCAACGACGGATTTGACGTCGTTGCCTGAAGACGACAAGGCCAGCAACGTCGCCACGGATCGGATTTCGACGCGCGAGGTGGGATATTGCATGGTCACATCGCGGCCGATGACGTTAAGCACGTCGTCGCCGGCGGAATCGTAGATCACGGCCGCATCGTTCCCGCCTTGGTCCAGTAAGGCGAAGACGGCGTCGAAGGCCTTGCCGCGGCGATAGGTGCTGCCTCCGGAGACGACGGTCTGGGCCTGCCGCGCCGCCACAAGATCGTCGGCCGATGAGCCGTAGAGGTAGGCCGTATCGTGCCCGCCCGCCGTCGCATAACCGTGGACGTAGTCGAAGAACCTGGCGGTGATTTGGAAGCCCGGCCCCTTCATCGTGGAGACGAACACGTCACTGGTAAAGGTATCGTCGCCGGCCGAATCTCGGAGTTCCGCCGTATCCACGCCGCCGGAGGCCGTCACATCGATGACGGCGACGCCGCGAACGGTGAGGCGATAGCCCGGCCCGGTGAGGACGGCCCACGTAGGCCCCGCCAGCAGGTGATCGTCGCCGGGAGAATCGTAGAGTTCGGCCCGATCGTTACCCCCGTTGCCGAGGAAGACCGTATCGGTGAAGCCGCCCGCCTGCACCGTCTGCACGGCGTTTTGCAATTCGAAACCGTTCCAGCGGCCGATGAAACGGTCCGCGGAAGCGGTACCGGCCGCGTCGGCGACGTCGGGCCCGCCGCCGCCCAAGGCGATCACGTTGCGGAAACCTTTGGCGCGGGCGAAGAACGCGTCGTTTCTCAAGCTGACGAAAGAGGATCGCACGATTAGGCGGTCGCCGCCCGACGAGCCCGTGAGCTGGGCCGTGTCGTTGCCGCCGGCCAGGCCGTATCCGTGCGTATAGCGGAAGCCCTTGGCTCGCAAGTAGAAGTCGGCGCCGTAGAGCACGGTTTGCAGCGGGTTGGCGGACAAACGGTCGTCGCCGGCGGAGTCGTACAGGTGTGCCACGTCGCTTCCGCCGTTGCGGCTGTAGCCGTGAACGTACCGGAAGCCTTGGGCGCGGAGGCGATAGCCCGGCCCGTTCATTTCCCCCCAACCCGGTCCTGCGATGAAGGTGTCGTCGCCGGTCGAATCGATCAGCTCCGCCGAGCTTGCCCCGCCGCGTGCTCGCACCGTGGCATCTTCCGTGCCGACCGCTCGCAGCGTCAAGCCCGTCATGTTGACCGTCAGCAGATTGGGGGCTGCCGTCAGCCGGGCGTCGCCGTCGGCGAGTTGCAGGTCCAACGTGTCGGAGCCGCCCAAACCGTCGATTTGCACCGTGAGCGACGTCCCCGCGGCGCGATCGAACCGGTAATCGACGTCGTTCAGGCGGAGCGCGATCCCATTCTCCAGGCTCAGCGTCATGCTATCGTCGCCGGCCGTTCCAAAGACGGTCAGCGCGCCGGAGCCGTACTGCACCAGGTTGGCCACCGTGAGTTGGACGCTCGGCGCGCCGGCGGTCACCTCCAGCAGGTAGGTTTGGCCCGCTGCGGCAGACCAGTCCATCCGAGCGGCGGTCTCGCTCAGCGATTGCCGGGCAAGGACCCGGCGATCGGCCGAATAGAGCGTGACCTGAGCGGTTGTGGAACCGGCGGGCGAGGCCAGCACCGTCAGAATGCCGTCCCGCGCCGCCGTCATGCGGTACCACGTGCTGCCGGTGTTTTGCGACTGGGTGCGGAGATAATCCACGGTGCCCAATTCGACGACCGGGCGTTCCGCCCGCGATGTCAGGAAGTCGACGCCCGTCACGACCTGTCCGGCGGCCAAGGCCACCGCGCGGCCTTCCTCGCCCCGCGTGTCGCGATAGCCCTCTCCGACGATGTGGCGAACCATGTAATCGCCGGGTGCCAATCCCTCGAACGAATAGGAGCCGTCCTCGGCGGTCACGGCGAACGGTTCACAGTTGCTGAAGGAGATCGCCCAGGAGTTGAGCTTGCCGGTGTCCCACGGCATGGTGTCGCGGATTTCCAGTCGCCAGCGGCCGTCGGCTTGGGTGCCGCGGAGGATGCCCAGCGGCTGCATGGGCCGGAAGACGCCGGTGAAGGGAGCCGCCCCGGCTTGGATCCCGAGGTCGGCGTCGTCCGAGAACACGGTGTCGGTGAAATCGTCACCCGAGCCGCCGACGCCGCTCGCCAGCAAGACCTGCGTGCCGTCGGGGGCGATCAGCGTGATTTGCAGATCGGCCGTGTAGGTGTGGGTCAGGTTCAGCCGCACTTCCATGGTGTTGATCCGGCCGACTCCCGAGACATCCAGCGTGCTGGTGACCACCCCGTTGTCGATCAGATTCAAGGGCGTCGATTGCGAATAGACGAGGGGATCGCGATCCAGCCGGCCGTTGCCGTTGAGGTCCAAATAGACGACCTGCTGAGCGAGCGGGAGCTCGCCCGGGTCGAGGACGCCGTCCCCGTCCAGGTCCTCAAACACGTGTCCGCGGATGGCGGCCGTCGGCGGCGGAGTCCAGTCGCCGGTTTGGAGCGTCAGCTCCGGGTCGCCGAAGAGCGTGGCGGAAAAGTGGATCCATCGGTATGCCCCGCCGGCGCCCACGCGGAAGAGGTTGTCGAGCTTGGAATCGTTTTGGGCGTCGCCCACGCGACGGATACCTTCGTTGAAGACGGCGTCGAAGAATTCCAGGGCGTAGTCGTGGCTGCCCGCCGGCACGGTCCCGGGCGCATACCAACCGTATCGTGTGTTCATGATGACGGCGGCGGCCCCGGCCGAGGATACGACGAATTGCTCGGCAATGGCGATGTCTTGCGTGTCGAAGGAACCGGCGTCGCAGCCTTGCGAATACATGAAGAAGGGAAAGGCGTTATTCAGGGAAGCGACGTCGCTCCGTAGGAGCCGGGCCGTGTACACCGAATTCGCGTGTCCGAGGTGATGTACCAGGTTGGGGGACGCGTTCAACTGTGAAATCAGTTGGGATCGGGTCCAGGCGCTGGTCGCCGTGTCGTACAGCGTGTCGACCGTCCATTCATCGGGGATGGTCCGGTCGCGGATGACCTCGCTGGAGACGCTGCCGTAGGTGATGCTGTCCAGTTTCTCCCCCAGCAAGAGGGCGTTCGTCGCATTGGGGTGCGGCGTCGTCGCGTACTGCACGGTCTTGGCGACGAAATTGCGAGCCTCGGTGAGGTTGCTGACGGGAGCGCGTCCCACGGCGACGTCGGGCACCAGGTCCACGTCTCCGCCGCCGGTTCCGTCGTTCGATTCGCCCCAGATGCCATCCCGGTCGCCGTCCCACGTGCCGTCCAAGCAGGCGTAGTACATGTCGGTGGCCAGACCGTTATCGACGGTCGATCCCACCGCTGCGTAGACGCCTCGCGCCGGGATGACCTCATGATCGCCGCCCAGCAGGACGTAGCGCGTACCGTGTTGCGCGTACGCATCGCGAATGAAGTGGCGGATCTTGTCGGGCAAATCCCCGCTCTCCGTGCCCGAGTAATTCGCCGCGATCCAATCCGTAGTCACCAGCCGCGTGCTGAGACCGCGCGCGGCCTTTTCCTGCAACAGCGGCTGAAAGGCCGACGCCAGTGCGTTGTTGGTGATGAGGACGTAGTCGTACCGCTCGGCCGGTGTTGCGGTGGTGTAGGCGGCCAGCAGTTCCGGATTGATGACGGATCCGGCGATCGCCGCCGTGACGGTCGCGTCGCTGGTGGGGGCCAATCCGTCCGCCCCCTCTACGCTCTCCAGTTGCAGTTCCAACGAAAAGGAGTCGTAATAGGTCAGCACTCGGCCATCGGCCTGGAAGAGAACGGGAAAGACGTTGATGACGGCCATCTGGTAGCCGGCCAGGCCGTGATTGGTGAATTGCACCGCGTCCGATATGTCGAGCGTCGTCGTGGCGAGTTGCGTCCAGTCGGGATCGCCTTGAGAGCCGTCCAGCAGGACCGGGTTCGGCGCGGCTAAGAGCGGCGTGCCCGTCCCCAGCACGCGGCCTTCTCCCAGTCCCACCACCCGTACGTCGACCAGTCGCGTCCCTTGAGGCAGGAGGACGTTTTGGGAGGCGACGGGCAAGATCGGCTCGCCCGTGTTGAACCAGGTGTTCGCCCCGGCCAAAGTGACGATCGTGCCGCTGCCCAAGCTTTGCAAAGCCGGCAAACCGTCGAACCGGAATTGCAGGGAGGCATCCCAGCCGTTTCCGGTCTGCCGGAATCCGGACCATTGCGTTTGCACGCCGCCGAAACCGGCAGGGGCGTCCGCCTGCGTCCAAGCGTCTTGGCTGAGGAGCGAGGACACGGGCAGCAGGGACGGGCTTACCGACATCATCTGCCGGCATTCGAGCGGCTCAACACGGCAAGCGGGGCGATGTCGGCGGGTTCGATCGGCCGAGGCACCGCCGAATCGCCGATGCCCGCGACTCGGCAGCCCGGCACCCCGTTTCGCCCGCTGCGGACCGGACCGGGCGGATCGCCCAAGCGATAGGAAAGCCTCGATGCCGACGGACGGCGAAGCGATGAGCTTGGCGAATTTCATGGCGCGGCGTCAATGATGCGAAGAGTCGAGTTGCAACCGCCGGCGGTACGGTGACCGCGCGTCTGCGGCGGTCGGCGTTCGGGGCCGTCAACGAGCAGCGCAAGACCCCTGAGCCATGACCCTAAACGATGAGAATCCCCAGGATTCCAGGCCGATTCACGCGATTAGACTTCCGAAAAGAGGATGCCGTGAAAGCCTTGGAGCATCCCGCGTATCCACCAGAAACTTAGTCCATAAACTGCGCCGGTTGCGGAAGCTTGAGGAAAAGTGCGGGGAGTTGCGGCGCCGCGGCAAGCAAACTTTCCGTTTGCATGGATTTTTCGGGGAGGAGGGTGAGGTTTATGCGCCCCGGCTTCCATCTCGGACCGACGCCCGACGCTCGCGCTTGCGCCTGGTGCTGGTAGGCTTCGTGAGATCACGTGGTCGCTTGCCGTCGGGGTGTTCGCAACGGTCCGTCGTCATGCAGACCTCGCGGCATGGCTAGGACCCACGCGACGAGGAATCGTATTCCACCAAAGCGTCTTCACCTGAGCCAGTGGTCAGAACGCGATCATAGACTCGGGCCGTTCCTCTCGCCATGCTGAGATCGGAAAAGGACTCCTGTTGACGCTGCCGGGCGTTGCGAGCCATCATCGCCCAATCCAACTCGCCGCGGATGAAGCGGGCGGCGGCCGACGCCAGAGCATCGGGATCGCCCGGTGGAACCAGTACGCCGTCTTGCCCGTCGCGAAGGGCCTCGGGAATGCCTTCCACTTGTGAGGCAATCACGGGCAGCCCCAAGCTCATGGCCTCCAAGACGACCATCGGCAGCCCCTCGCCGAAGAGGCTGGGGAGCACGAAAAGGTCCATGGCGCGCATGGCCTCGGCGACGTCACGGCGGAATCCCTGCCACTCCACCGCGGAGTCCAAGCGAAGCTCGTGAGCAAGCCTTTTGAGATGGGCTTCGTACTCGGGGGTCTCAAAAGGTCCCACCGCCGTGAGCCGCACAGGCAGATTCCATTCTCGAAGCCGAGCCAGGGCGTGAAGCAAGACCTCGGTCCCTTTCCGCGGCCGAAAGAGGGCGGTCGTACCCAGGTTCCAACATTCGCGGGGCGGGTCGGGACTCCGCGGCAACGCGGCGATCGGCACGCCGTTGTGCACGACGTACAACCGGGTCGGATCATAACCGCCCCCGACCATGTAGCGGAGCAGACTTTGGGAGACGGTGATGACGGCCGACGCGCCGCGGATGCAAAAACGCTCCACCAGGGCGGTGATTCGGTTTTTCAGGCCGGCCGTGGAATCGCGGGCAGCCGGACTGTGGACGTGGTACACCCAGGGGACCCCTGTCCGCCGGCACGCTTGTGCCGTAATCAACGCAGCCCGCGGCGTGTGTGCGTGCATTAGCGCGATTTGCTCGCGGCGGAGGCGCTCCGCCAGACGCCGGGCCGGTTTCAAGTCCCAATAGCTGCGCATGGGTAGGGCGACCAGGGGTGCTTCCGTGACGGCCCGTGCCTGCGGGAACAGACCCGGTCGGAGACATACGAATTCGACTTGATATCCGAAAGACGGCAACCGCAAAGCCAGCAGGTCCTGGACGCGCTCCGCCCCGGAGTAGTATTCGCCGTTGATGATGTGCAGAACGCGGCGCGCGGCGAGTGCGGAGCCGCCATCGAGGTCGCGCCGATGCCGGTCCCTCAGCTCGGGATCCGAGCTTTCCGGGGCGCATGTCAAGACATCGGGTGCGTGTACGACGGCGGCGCCGGCGTCGTCCCAGTCAGTACGCATTTTGACCTCGCAGAACCGTCCAAAAGGTTTGAATGAGGATTTTGATGTCCAGCCACAGCGACCATTCGCGGATGTATCGCAGGTCCAGTTCCACGCGGCCTTGCATCTTTTCCAGGGAGTCGGTCTCGCCGCGAAAGCCGTGGACCTGAGCCAACCCCGTGAGGCCGGGGCGAACCTTGTGCCTTAACATATAGCCCTGGATGATCCGCCGATATTCCTCGTTGTGGACGTTGGCATGCGGTCGCGGACCGACCAGCGACATCTCGCCCTTCAAGACGTTGAAGAGTTGGGGCAATTCATCCAGCGAAGTGCGGCGGAGGAAGGCCCCCACCTTCGTGACGCGGGGATCGTTGCGCACGGCTTGCTGTACGCTCGGGCCGTCCTCGCACACGGTCATGGTGCGGAATTTCCAGACCACGATCTCACGACCGTCCAGGCCGTAGCGTCGCTGGCGGAAGAAGACCGGTCCCGGCGACGACCACTTGACGGCCACGGCGATCGCGATCATCAGGGGGGCGGCCAAGATGAGGAACAGCACCCCCAAAGCCACGTCCAACGCTCGTTTCACGAAACCGTCGATTCCGTAGAAGGGGTTTTCGTACACGCTGACCACGGGCAGACCGCCGACGTTCGTCCAGCGGGAGTGAAGCAACTCGAAGACGAAGAAATCCGGTACGATGTAGACGGACGCCGTAGTATCGCCCAATTGGTTGAGGATGCCGCGGATGCGTTCTTCGGCTCGCATGGGAAAGGTGATGTAGATCATATCCACGCGGCGTTGCCTCGCATGTTCGACCAGTTCGGAGATGCTGCCGAGCTTTTTCCCGACCTTATCCGGGATAGGTCCCGTCCGCGCTTCAGGCCGATCATCGTAGAAGCCCAGGAAACTCAGCCCTAGATCGGGGGAGTTTTCCAAGGCTTCGACCAGACGAAAGGCGAGGTCGTTCACGCCCACTACCGCGTAACGGCGGGTGTTATAGCCGGCGGCGCGAAGGCGCCGCAGGACCAGCCGGATGGCAGCACGGAGAACGGTCATTACTAAGGGCGTCACCGCGAACCACGATGCCGCGACCTTGGCCGGGAAATATCCGAACGAATCGGTGACGTAGCCCAGCGTGATGATGAACGGGATGGCGAACAACCAGGTGAACGCCGCGCAGAGGAGTTCGCGTTCCAAGGAAATGCCGCGCCAATTGCGATATAGGCCGGTGATCTCGGCGACGACGTGGAATGTGATGGTGGCCGCCAAACCTGCCAACAGATAGCGATCGTGATCGCCGCCCGTCTGGTATTGGGCAAGAGTCGCGCCCGTCAGGACGGCAACGCCGTCCAAAATCCGATAGGTCAACTCGCGAACCGACCAATATTGGTAGATGCGACGTGTAGGATTCATGATGGATTTCTCGAACGAATTCCCGCCACAAGACTGGCCTATGTGAAGGACCGACGGATCGATGCGGCAAGAAAGGGGAGGGCGCCTCGTACGGGAACGATTCCGTGTCAGGCGGTCCCGGCCGTACGGCATGCACCGGGCCGCGACTACGAATTTTTTTCAAACCGTGTCTAGCGAAATATAGCTTGCGGCGGCACGCGCGACCGGGCCAAGGAACGGATCATGGGTCACGCTCGGCTTTCATTGGGGGATTCCCCCCGCATAGGTGCTTGCCTCGGAAAAGCGGGTGGAATAACGTGGTAGCAGCGCCGGCCGCGCTTGCTGCGGCCGATCAGTTGACTGAGGGAAATGGCAGGAAAACGCTCGACGGAGGACGGCGGTGACTTCTTCGGATCGCAATCGTGTGGTTTTGGCATGCATGGCCCATCCCGACGACGCCGAGTTCGTGTGCGCGGGCACGCTGATCCGACTGCGTGAGCTGGGTTGGGAGGTTCACATCGCCAGCTTGGCTCCGGGCGATTGCGGTACCATGACCCAAAACCGATGGGATATCAGCAGCCGCCGCACGCAGGAGGCGTCCTCCGCCGCGGCCTTGATCGGGGCCGAATATCACTGTTTGGATGAACGAGACGGTTTCATCGTGTACGACAAGCCGACGATCCAGAAGGTCGTCGATTTGTTTCGGCGGGTCGCACCCGGCATCGTGTTCACGCACGCATTGCGGGATTACATGATGGATCACGAAATGACGGCCTTGCTGGTTCGGGCGGCGAGCTTCCTCCACGGAGCGCCGAATTGTTCGGCATTTCCGTTGAAACCGAACACGGCTGTGCCGTACCTGTACTACTGCGATCCGCCCGAAGGCGTCGATCCCTTGGGCCGGCCGGTCGAACCCACGGTGCGCGTCGATATTTCGGCCCAGTTGGAGAAGAAAGCGGCCATGCTGGCCTGCCATGTCAGTCAGCGTGAGTGGTTGCGGGCCTATCACGGCATGGATGAGTACCTGGAATCCATGTATCGCCAGTCGCGATTCCGGGGAGCCGAGATCGGAGTCGAGGCCGCCGAGGCATTCGTACAGCATCGAGGCCACGCCTATCCGAGCGACGACATCCTAGCGACGCTGTTCGGCCGCGCGTAGTCGTGAAGGCGGCAGCCGAAGATCCAGCGTCGGAGGACCGACGGTCTCGGCCGATCGCATCGGAGCGGCCAGGATAAGGTGGCGGCATGCCTTTTTCCATGCAATGTTCGGCTTGCGGTCGCGAATTGACGATCCCCGACGATTTGCTGGGGAAAAAGGTGCGGTGTACTTGCGGTCAAGTGCTGGAAGTGCCCAAAGAGCCGCCCCTGCGTGAAGAGGATTTGTACGCCGTTGCCGAGTCGGCCGCGGATAAAGGCAAGCGCGGCGGTCCGCCTCCATTGCCGCCTTCGGATTCGCCCCAGGGCGGATCGCGACCGGCAGCCGTTTCCCCGGTCAGGGGCGAATCGACGCCGGAGCTAAGCGCTGCGCCGCAGCTTCACTGGGCAGCCGGGTTGGCCATCGGCTATGGCTGTATCATGACTTTGGTTACCTGGTTTTTTCCTCAGTTCACGGGCTTTTGCTGTTCGTATTATCCGGGCTTGGTCTGTTTTCCGGCCTTGGCGGTGGGGGGAATCCTGCTGTTGCAAGGAAATCCCTTGGGCGTCGAATGCGTAGGCATTTTCGCGGCGGCCTCTGCGTTTCTCACCTTCGTTTCGGCCGCGACGATCCTCTTTGTCAGCTTCGTCGCCCTGATGAGGGGGCACATCGGGGGATCGCTATTAGTGGGAGGCATCGCGGCGGCCTCCGTCGCGGTCCCCGCCTGGCTGTTTCTTTGGGCCTTGCGTTTGCACCGGAAATGGAGAGAGTTGCAGGACGCGGACTCCGCCTGACGGCGGACGGCACCATCCGAGCCGACGAGTATTCCGCCGGGCGCCGACCGGAATCTCTCGGCCGACCGGGTGCCGTTGCCTCGCGGTTAGGCCGCATGCGAGGGATAACGAGCTTGGGGCTTTACCGGCGAGTTCACGAGGGCCGACTCGAATCGGTGGCAACCGCTCGGGTCGGGTCGCTGAAGCGAGGAGCGGGCGATGGCCAAGAAAAAGACCGTGAATCGGAAAAAACGAGACGCCTCGCGCGGCAAACCGTTGACCGCGCGAGAAAAACAAGTGGTCCGGCTCATCAGCCTGGGTTGCTCCGTGAAGGAGGCGGCCGCCATCCTCAAGTTGGCCGCCAGCACGGTGGACAATCATAAGGCCAACGCCATGCGCAAGCTGGGCGCCGACAAGGTCGCCCTGGTTACGCGCTTGGCCATCAAGAAGAAGATCAGCTCTCTTTCCGACCGCCTGACGCCCTTGGAAAAACGCCGCAGCGGCCGGAAAGACGACGGCTGGAATTGAAATACAAAGGCGGAACGCTGAGACCTTCACTCAGGTTCCGCCGAAGGCGTGCGACCTCAAGGGGCCGGCGCATCCTTTTCCCGAAAGCTCCGGATGCCGTCGCGATTAGATGTCGGCATACAGGCAGAACTCGTAGGGATGCGGTCGCAATTGCACGGCCGTAACCTCGTTCTCCATCTTGTACCAGATCCAGGTGTCGATCACGTCCGGGGTAAAGACGTCACCCCGCAGCAGGAATTCGTGATCCGCCCGGAGCGCGGCGAGAGCCTCTTGCAAGGACGCGGGAGTAGTCGGCACGTCCTTCAATTCCTCGGGCTTGAGGTCGTAGATGTCCTTGTCCAAGGGCTGACCCGGATCGATCTTGTTTTGGATCCCGTCGATCATCGCCATCAGCATCGCCGAGAAGGCCAGATAGGGATTGCACGCGGGATCCGGGCAGCGGAACTCCAAGCGTTTCGCCTTGGGGCTGGGACTGTACATGGGGATGCGGACGGCCGCCGAACGGTTTCGTTGCGAGTAGGCGAGATTGACGGGGGCTTCGAATCCCGGCACCAACCGCTTGTAACTGTTGGTCGTGGGGTTACTGAAGGCGCAGATGGCGGCGGCATGTTTTAGCAAGCCGCCGATGGCATGCAGAGCTATGTCGGACAAGCCCGCGTACCCGCGACCCGCGAATAACGGCTGCCCCGCCTTCCACAACGACAGGTGCGTGTGCATGCCCGATCCGTTATCGCCGAACAGCGGCTTCGGCATGAAAACGGCCACCTTGTTGTGCTTGCGAGCCACGTTCTTTACGATGTACTTGTACATCATGACGCGGTCCGCCATCAGCACCAGCTCGCCGAACTTCATGTCGATCTCCGCCTGGCCGCCGGTGGCAACCTCGTGATGCTGGGCCTCGATGGGAATCCCGCATTCGATCATCAAGTGCATCATCTCATTGCGGATGTTGAACATCTGATCGGCGGGCGGGACGGGAAAATAGCCTTCCTTGAATCGCAGTTTGTACCCCAGGTTGGGTTTTTCATCGCGACCGCGATTCCACACGCCCTCCACGCTGTCGATGTAGTAGTAGCCGCTTTGCGCCGACTGATCGTAGCGAATGTCGTCGAAGATGAAGAATTCGCACTCCGGACCCACGTAGCACGTGTCCGCAATGCCCGTGGATTTGAGGTAATTGACGGCCTTCCGGGCGACATTGCGGGGATCGCGAGAGTAATCTTCTCGCGTGATCGGATCTTGAATGTTGCAAATGATGTTGAGCGTCGTGATTTCCGCAAAAGGATCGATGGCGGCCGTCTCGGGTTGCGGCACCAGCAGCATGTCGCTTTCGTTGATGCGCTGCCATCCCCGGATGCTGGAGCCGTCGAAGCCGACTCCCTCCTCGAAGGTATCCTCGGTCAAAGCGGATACGGGAATCGTCAAATGTTGCCACAGACCGGGGAAATCCATGAAGCGTAAATCCACGGATCGAACGCCTTTTTCCCGGCACAGCGCCAGCACTTCTTTGGGGGTCATGCCTTTGCACCTGTCTCGCAAAAAACCAACGGTTAGGGGAAGCCACTGGACTCGCTTCGCATCCCGGTCGGGCGGTCGGCCGGAATGCGTCGCAACTTGCAACCAGAGCCGAAGCATCCAGGTCAGCTATCTTGGAGCAAAGCTTATTCCAAAGCTCAATTTTCGGACAATCCGGCTTTTTCGGGTGTTTTCCCGGCCAATCCGGTCCCCAAAGCATTTGCGCGGAAAAACCGGATGCCCGCTGGAGGAGCGTCCATGCTCACAATTCGGGCAAATGACGGCTGCTTCGATACTACTCGCCCCTCCGTAAGTACTAGCTTAGTCCTGTTTATCCCCACGACGGTCGGAAACAGACGGTCGCAAGGCTTTGGATTGAGACATCGCCAAATCTGCCTGAATGGGTAGGAGTACTTTCCAGGCGACGAGAGTGAAGGCGCGCGAACGGTTCGCCGTAGCCGCTCCCGACGAGTCCAAGCGGCTCTAGCGGCGTCCCAACATCAGGTTTACACTAAAGCGGCAGCTTATCGCCGCGTCTGAAGCAGACGCTAAAAGGTGGTGTGGACGTCCGAAACATTGGGCAACAGGAATTGGCCGAGAAAGCCTTTCGGAGACCGGTAGCATGGGCAAGCAGACTTGGACCCTTCTCGATTCCCAACACGGCGTTTACGTGGATTCGCTGACGATTTCACCCGGTGAATTGCCGGGGCCGGCGGCGTCGGTTCGAGCATCCAAACGCCGGCTCCACGGCGGACCCTGCGACGGTGTGGACGTCATCGAAATCGGCAACGGTGAGATGAACGTGACGGTCGTGCCCACTCGTGGGATGGGGATCTGGAAGGCCCAGTCCGGCCCGGTCCAATTGGGGTGGAATTCGCCCACGCGCGGGCCGGTCCATCCCGGCCTCGTGCCGGTTTTCGACCCTAGCGGGCTCGGCTGGTTGGAGGGTTTCGACGAGCTGTTGGTCCGATGTGGATTGGAAAGCAACGGCGCGCCGGAATTCAAAGAGGACGGCACGCTTCGTTACCCACTTCATGGGCGGATTGCGAACCTGCCGGCCGAGCACGTGCAGCTCGCGGTCGATGCCGAAAGCGGAGAGATCAGCGTGATTGGGCGAGTCCGCGAGGCGCGACTCTTCTTCACCAAACTGGAGCTGACCACGAGAATCTTTCTCGTTCCCGGTCGGCCCGAGTTCACCGTCACCGACACCGTGACCAATCGGGCGGGGGTGCCGGGCGAAATGGAGCTTCTGTATCACATCAATTTCGGCTCCCCGCTGTTGGAGCCGCAATCCCGCGTCGTGCTGCCGATCCGTAGGATGGCCCCCCGCGATGCCGTCGCCGCCGCCGAGATCGATCGTTGGGACGTTTACGGGCCCGGCATCCCGGGCAAACCGGAGACGGTCTACTTCTTCGAGCTGAGTTCGCAACCGTCGGGCGGATCGTTGGCCTTGTTGCACAACGCCCAAAGCACGCAGGGCGTGGGTGTGGCCTTCAACGTTCGTGAACTGCCGTGCTTCACCTTGTGGAAGAACGAGCAGCCGGAATGCGACGGCTACGTGACCGGGTTGGAACCGGCCGTGAACTTCCCCAACATTCGATCATTCGAGAAGGCCCGGGGACGCGTCGTGACCTTGGAACCGGGCCAGTCGCGGACTTTCTCGGTGACGGTACGCGCGTACCGGTCGTCGGACGAGGTCGAAGCCGCCCGGGCGGAAGTGTTGGAGTTGCAGCAGGGCGTTTTGCCGCAGATCTCTCGGGACCCGAATCCGCAGTGGTCGGCCGGTGTGGGGGACTAGATTCCGCGACCGAGGAATGCGGCCGAGACGTTCGGCGGCCGCCGGCGGAGCTACAATCGCACTCCCTCCTCCGCCGCCAAACGAGTCACGGCGAATTTGAAGTACTGGAAGCGGTGTTTGGGCTTCGTCTTGGCGAAAAGGTAGGCCGCTTGGACGATCTTGGGAGAAATCCGTCCCGCCCGAGCCAGCCCGACGACGTATTCGATGAAGCCGTTTTCTTCCGGCGTGGCCGTGCGGAGCGAGGATTTGAGAACCTCGGGGTCGAGGCCGTCGCCGGCGGCCAATAGCCGGCGCGAAGAAAGCGTCATCCAGCCTGCCCCACCGCAAATCATCGCCAAGAATAGCCTGCGATCCATAGCCTCGCGCACTCCTTCCTATTGCCGCCGGGCCTGCCGTGGTCTTCCTTGACCGGCCCCGCGCAAAGCATGCCGCGAAAGGGACGGCCATCGTCGCCGGCGCATTCGCTGATGCCGGTGGCCCGGCTCTCGTTTCGAGCCGGCCCGGGATGGCAAGCCGGTATAGCAAAATCCGCGGGACGGGAAAAGGTCGATTGGATACGCATTAGCCGCGGAGCGCACGGCGGCGAGAGATTCTCGGGCCGCAGCGCGTCGCCCCGCGGCGTCTCACCGCGGACCGGAGAAGCCTCTTCGGCGAAGAGAATGCCGGCGGCCTTCCACCTTTCGGTTCACGGAGCTTGGGCTCGCGAATGGGAGAATAGCCACTCGATCAGCTCAGGCTCGTTGTAGGCCTGCGTCCAGGAATTGTGGCCGACACCGGGATACTCCGTGTAGCGAACCTCGGCACCCGCCTTTTTCAGAGCCTCGACCATGCGCTGGGATAGAACGGGAGGCACCACCGGATCGGCGCCGCCGTGAAAGACCCAGAAGGCGGTTCCTTTCATCTCCGCCGCCCGCGATTCCTCGCCTCCCCCGCAGATCGGCACGGCGGCGGCAAAGTCCGTCGGCCGGCGGAGCACCAAGTCGAACGTTCCGAAACCGCCCATCGACAGGCCGGTCACGTAGCGTCGGGCGGGATCGACGCTGAACTCCTTTTGCAAGGCGTCCAGAAGTTGGATGGTCAGCTTCATGGCCGGGCTGGGGTCGCCCGACTGGGCCTCGAAACCGTTCGCCGACCGGCGGATGGCCGACCACCACTGATCGCGCGGGCATTGGGGGGCGACCAAAATTACCGGGTGATCCGGCGCCGCGGCCAGGTTCAAGAATTCGTCGTTTTTGAGCTGGGCTTCGTTATCGTCTCCCCGTTCTCCCGCCCCGTGAAGGAACAGAATCAAGGGGTACTTCTTGGCGGAATCGTAGCCCTCCGGCAGATGCAGCCGATACGGGAGCGTCTCGCCGTCGGCATTGGTAAACACGCGTTTTTCCATGCGTTCTTTGATCATGCGTCGCTTGCCGGCCGCGTCTTCTCCGCGGGAAAACTGAGGAAGCACCAAACCCACGACCAATGCGATGAGCGTCAAGTTGCGCATCACAAACTCCTTGTTGTATGAGGCTGGAAACAGACAAGAAACCGCCGATAGGCCGGCCCGAACACGCCGCGCTTGGGAAATCCCCGTGCTCAAGGCCGCCGGAATCGCGTCGGGACCCCGGCTCTCCGATCATCCGATCAAGCCGAATCCCTACCCCAGCCCGTGATACAAGAGACGTTGTGATTCGCGCCGGCGCCCTCCCTCTCGGCCGTCCTTGCGGCGAACCGCCGGATCGGAGCGGCCATCAGCGAGGAAGGAGCCGAGAGGCGGCTATTTCTTCTCTTCCTTCGGAACAGGTACCGGCAATTCGCCTGCCTTGATCCGGTCGCCGAAAGTGGGAGATTTGGCATCCTTGGGATCGACCTTTACGGATTCGACCTCCGCCAACGCCGCTTGGATCTTTTCTTTGTCTCTCGCATCCTTCGTACGGTCCAGCAAGCGATCCAAGGCGTCGCCATACGCGTTTCGCTGTTTTCGATCCGTGCCCACGTGGCAGATGTTGCATTTGGCCTCTTCCACAAGCTGGGCAAAGGCTTGATCCTTCGGCTCTTTGCTGTCTTTTTTCACGTAGCGGGCGACGAACTCATTGCGGAATTGAATGACGGCCCACGCCGCGTTCATTCCCCAGCAAGAGACTGCCGCGATGACCGCTGAGGCGACGAAAACCGGCCACTTCGTTCGCATGGTGACGACTCCTGGAGCTTCGATAAACACGGGATTGCCAACAATTACCCTCGTACGCCTGCCAAGGCTTCCGGAATGGTGCGATGGCAGGCCTTCGCGAAAGCAGGGGATGGGGGGCGGCCGCCGTGCCGACGTCCATGCGCCGTGCGGCCGACCGTGAAGGTAGTCGTAATAATAGTTAAGCCTCGGCTCAGAGAAAAGTCAACGAACGGGTCCCGCCGCGGGGCCGCACTAGCCTTTCCGGCGTGGGCTCATAGAATGACAAACGGTTTGCCCCGTTTGGCCGGCGGGCCCAAAGCGGTTCGGCTGGGCGGCGGTTCGGGCGGTTGCAGTCGCCGCCGAAGCATCCAACGACTACCTTTCTCCGATTAGACACGCCGCCGGCGGGAAACAGCTACGATTTCGGCGGTTCAAAGTGGGGGCTATCCACAGAAATCGAAGGGGAACGATGATGGCTGATTGGTTGGAAGCAGGGGCGAAGGCCCCGGATTTCACGTTGCCGGCGGACTCGGGGAAGAAAGTCAAGCTCGGCGATTTCCGCGGCAAGCCGGTCGTGCTGTATTTTTATCCCAAGGACGACACGCCGGGCTGCACGAAAGAGGCCTGCGCCTTTCGTGATTTGCAGTCCGAAATGCAGGCCTTGGGAGCCGTGGTTTTGGGGGTCAGTGCCGACGACGTCGACAGTCACGCCAAGTTCCGGGACAAGTATCAGCTCAATTTTCCCTTGCTCGCCGACACCGATCACAAGGTCGCCGAGAAGTACGGCGCCTGGCGCGAAAAGGTGCGGTTCGGCAAGAAGTCCTTCGGGATTCAGCGATCGACGTTCCTCATCGACGCCGAAGGTAAGATTCGCAAGGTGTGGAAGAGCGTGCAAGTGGATGGGCACGATCAGCAAGTCTTGGCCGCTCTCCGCGAGATCGCGACGTGAATCGACTCGCGTGTCGACCGGTAGCGCCGTCTTGTGCCGCTCGGCTCTTCACCATTTGCGGGCGATTGAGAATTAGCGAGAGATGCGAGGAAACATTGCGATGAAGTTGCGATTGTCCGGAGGCGGATCGGAAGTGCCGGCTCAACCGGGGCCGATGCCGTGTTCTTGGTCGCGGGCCTTGTTTGCGGCGGGCGCGATGGGGGCGTTTTTCTTCGCCGGGTGCGCTAAGCAGCCGGTGCCGTCGGATGCGGCCGGGGAGGCGGAAACCGTCGTCATCCGACCGACGGACTCCGCGGAGTCGGCCGCACCCTCCCCCGAAACCGGCGGCGTTGAGATGGGATCGGCCGCGTCTGGGGGCGAGAACGCTTCGGCGGCGTTGCCGGCGGGCGGCGAGTTGGTGCTGGCCGGCAAGTATCACGTCACCGCGCCCGATGGATGGCAGCCGCGGCGGCCGGCCATCAATATGATCGAGTACGAATTCACCGTGCCTGGCGTCGAAGGCGACCCACGCGACGGCCGCGCGACGTTCATGGCTGCCGGGGGCTCGGTCGATGCCAACATCGATCGGTGGCTCAGCCAATTCACCCAGCCCGACGGCTCCGATAACCGAGAGCGGGCCAAGATCGAAACCCTTCAAGTCGCCGGGGCGGAGGTGCACCTCGTGGACATTACGGGGACATACAACGAATCGAGCGGGCCGATGATGGGGAATGCCGTCCCTCGCGAGAACTATCGCATGCTGGGGGCCATCATTGCCGCACCGGACGGCGGCATGCCGTATTTCATCAAGTTTTACGGCCCCGCGAACACCGTTTCGGCGAACGCCGACGCCTTCCGTAAGATGATCGAAGAGATGCACTGAACGACCGCAAGGCCGACGAATCGCCCGAGTTGCATGCAGGCTCGTTCCATACTTCCTCCCGCGAATCGAGGACTTCGCCCGCGATGAAGGTCTTTCTTGCCGGGATCATGCAAGGCTCATTGACCGAAAAAGGGTTGCACGACCAAGACTATCGGCAGTTGCTGCGCCGAGCGTTGGCCCGGGCGTTCCCCGAAGCGGAGATCTACGACCCCTTGGCGGACCATCGCAATTCGCTCGATTACGAGCCGAAGACCGGGCGAGACGTCTTCTTCCATCACAACCGCATGTGCCGGGAGGTGGATTTGCTGGTCGCGTACTTGCCGCAGGCCTCCATGGGTACGGCGATCGAGATGTGGGAGGCCCATCAGCACGGGGCGGCCGTCGTCAGCATCAGTCCCATGCGGCACAATTGGGCCGTCAAATTCCTCAGCCATGCGATTTACCCGGACGTGCCCGCCTTTTTGGCCGCTGTGGAATCCAGCGAAATGGCTCGGCTGGTGCGCCGGGTACGAAGTCCCTCGCCCGTCGAAGAAGCCGGCTGACTCCGCAAGCGATTCGCGCCGCCGAACGATCGAGGGCCGCTGAGCCTTTTGTCACGCACTAGGACGCGCGACGAGCAAGGATTTCCTGGAACGCTCGGTGGGCGTTCAGCACTCGCTTGGCCTGTTCGGCAACGGCAGGCGCAAACGGCACGGCCGAAAACCGCAGGACCTCGTCCCCCTCGCGAAAGAAAAGGATGTCCCCCACTGCGGACCGCTCCTGCCCCGGCAGCAGCCGGACTTCAATTCGGGTGATCTCTTGCCACGGTACGAACTGCGTCAGTCGGCCGGGAATTCCTCGCAGCACGGCAGCACCGTTTTCGGCCAGCCGATAGTACGTGCACGCCCAGGGACGAACTCGCCAGAGATAGAACACCGCGGCGGGGACCGCCAGTGCCGCCCCAATCGCGATCGTCACGAAGCGATTGGCGGAGAGGGCCCGGTTCCACAACCTAGCCAGCGCAGCCCCGGCGGACCAGAGAGAGATGGTCGGCCAGATCGTTTTGACGGGCCGGCCCGGCGCCACGGATACCTTTTCTGAAAAATCGTCGGCATTCAGGGTCATAAGCAAGGCCATGGCGAAAAACCGCCGAGAGCATGTTTACTAAGAAGGGTTGCCGGACGTAGCGGGGCGTTGGAGGTCCCCGATAAGCCTGCTATTGTCTCCAAGATTAAGACGACGCGGAGCGCCACAAATCCAACTTGATCTTAGTGTGTCAAGCTGCGTTGGACAATTGGAACTCTTGCCCTGCGGATGGGCGGCTTGGGCCGTCATTGACCCGGGCGAAGGCCGCCATTAGACTGAAGGCTTGATGACGCCTCGCGTCCTCCCTCGTTTCAGCGGAGGAAGGCGGATCGGGTGGTTCTCCGCTTCCTCTCCGAGCGTGTGGCGGCCCAAGAGGCGCGCATTTTACTCGCGGTGGCTGTAGCTCAATCGGTTAGAGCACCAGACTGTGGATCTGGGTGTTGGGGGTTCGAGTCCCCTCAGCCACCCTTGGTTAATCTATCCTTTTGCGGCCGGCGTTGCTTGTCGTCGTCGCGATGCCCTTCTGCGGATTCCGTGCGGGGGGGAGTCGTCCGGCCGCTATCACGGTAAGCGCTCGTCCGGAGCGGTGATTCCGTCGAGCGTTGGGGGGGAGCGGCAGGTTTTGGCTCGCCCCCTTACCCAAGTTCACACGGTGGGAACAACTCCGTCGGTCGTTTTTCTTGGACGCCGGTTGCCAAGTGTGGCACCACGCGCGGATCCGCGGGGAGAGCCGGCACATGATTCGGGCGAAGATGCGGCTCAGAAGCGATCGGGCAAGAGGTGGCCCATCTTCTCGCGCTTGGTCGCTAGGTACCGTGCGTTGAACTCGTTGACGGGTGCCAGGATCGGCACCTGATCGACGACCTCCAAATCGTACCCGCCGTAGATGAAGGCGTCCGTCTTTTTGGGATTGTTGGTCAGCAGCCGGACGCGATTCAGTCCCAAGTCCTTGAGGATTTGGATACCGATCCCGTAATCACGACTGTCGGCCTGATGGCCCAGCGCCAGATTGGCCTCGACGGTATCCATGCCTTGGTCTTGCAGGTGGTAGGCTTTGATTTTCTCCGCCAGGCCGATCCCCCTCCCCTCCTGCGGCAGATAGACGAGGATGCCTCCGCCTTCCCGGGCCATGGCCTCCATCGCCAAATGCAATTGGTCTCCGCAATCGCAACGCAACGAAGCGATCAAGTCGCCGGTGAAGCACGAGGAGTGCAGCCGGACCAACGGCACGCCTTGCGACGGCGGCTCTCCCAGCACGATCGCGATCGGTTCTTGGGATTCGTACTTGACGCCGTACACGATGATGCGGCCTTGGCCGTATCGAGTCGGGAGCTGAGCCTCCGCGAGGCGGTACACGAGTTTCTCACGCCGACGGCGGTAGCGAATCAGATCGGCGACGGTGATGATTTCCAGATGATACTTTCGGGCCAGCTCGATCAATTCGGCCGCGGTGGCGCGATCGCCGGACGCGTTGAGGATTTCGCACAGCGTGCCGGCTGGTTTCAAACCGGCCAGGCGGGTCAGATCGACGGCCGCTTCGGTATGACCTGCCCGACGGAGAACTCCGCCCTCCTTGGCCACCAGCGGATAAACGTGGCCGGGCCGCACCAAATCCCCCGGCTTGCAATCCGGATCCACCAAGGCCTGAATGGTACGCGCCCGTTCCCCGGCCGTGATGCCCGTCTTAGACGTCCGATGGTCGACGGGAACCGTGAACGCCGTCCCCAGCGGGGAGGTGTTGTTGTGGACCATCAGGGGCAGGTCAAGCCGCTCTGCGGCCTCCGGCAAGACTGCCGCACAAAGCAGGCCTCGGCCCACGGTGATCATGAAATTGACGATTTCGGGCGTGGTTTTTTCGGCCGCGCAGATGAAATCTCCCTCGTTTTCGCGATTCTCGTCGTCGAGGACAATCACGACCTCGCCGCGTCGAATCGCGTCGATAGCCGCTTCGATTGTGGAGAATTCATCGCCCATACCGGACCTCGGTTTCCGCGCCTGCGTCCCCGGCTTTCCGGCAGAGGACCGTCCCGGCTCTTCATTATTGTAGTCGAAACGACAAGTCGGCGCAAACTGCCCGAATGGGGTTGGATTGCAGCCATGACGCCGGCATTTCGAAGGGCCTATCGTCGCAGAGCGGTTTCCTGTCGTAAACGATTCCGTCTCCTATCTTTACGTTGCAATTCCCCTGCGGTTCTTTAGTTTGCGATGCCCCTGCGGTTCGGCCCGCGTCATTCCGCTTGCCACGCGAGGCGATGCGGAAGGCGTCCGGCACCGTGTCGCGGTTTAGTCGTCGAATCGAGGCCGGCGATGCGATTTCCGGGCGGCAATCCGCCGGGGGCGTCCGCTGGATCGCCGGAAATAGACGAGAATGGTGAAAATATTCCGATTTTATCGATGAAATAGCCGATAGTTTTTTTACGAGAGTCTGGAGATCGCACGGGATCGACATGCTTTGCCTTGATCTCCGCACGCAAGCGGGGGTTGCGCTCAACGAAAGAAGGACGGCCATGAAATTTCAGCCCCATCTCTGGGCCATATTCGGTACCCGGCCAATGCTCGCGGCCTGCGTCGGCCTGCTATTCGTTTTCCACGCCGGCTGCTGCGCGGTGCCCGGCCGTTACTGCGGAGAAGTCCCCTTCGGCGGCGACGGGGTATGCACGACCGGGAGTTGCGGGGCCGGCGGTTGCCGCGGGTGCTCGGATGGGGTCGTCGTGGAGCGGCCGGGACTGCTGACGGGGGTGTTTCGGGTCCTCGGTATCGGGCCGTCTTGTGGTGATTGCGGGCCGCGCTACTGGGGAGATTGGGGCGGAGAACCGGCAAGGTGTGAGGCTTGCGATGACTATGGCAATTGGACCGGCGGCGGAGTGCTGCACTCCCGGTCCGTCCCGCCCGACTTCCCCGGCGCCGTTGAGGTTGTTCCCGACTCGGCAGCCTGTCCGCATTGCCGGCAGTCGGCATCGCAAGGGGAAGTTCGAGTCACTCCCCCGAGCGTGGAGTCCGGTCCAAGGGCCATGACGGCTGCAAGGGGACGCGCGAACGGCGGCGATCTCCAGCCTGCCGGGCGGCAGCCCAACGAGGTCCCCAAAGCCCGCCTCGCGGCCTCGCCGCGGCAGTGATCGCCGAGCCGATTCCGGTCGTCGTTCCGCCGCCAGCCGATCGAGCCGTCTCACGTGCTCGGTTTACCCGGCGATTGTAACTCGGCGGATATTCCTTGGCTCAACGGCTTGATGTTTTACCGCGCCGGCGGTTGACGCTCGGCATTCTCAGACTTTTGCAGGCAAAAGTTCCGTGGCCGAGTAAGTTCACGGGCTCTTGCGGACGCTTGTCCGACGTTAGGTCTCGGGCGGCATTCCTCTTTCCCAAACCAGTGCCGCCGTTCCGTGCCGGAATCGGGTGACTTTCGAGCGGTACGGAATTTCACCCGACCACCGCAGGGAGTTATATTGGGTGGTAAGGGATGAGACGTCTTTCATCGGGTTCCGGGGTCGTTCCATCCCGCCGAAGTCGTGCTTGAGGTGAACAGGAGCCGCTCCATGAGTCCGGCCGTCTCCAAAGTCTTCTTGTCATCGGGTGCCGCCCGCACGTTGCGACGGAGCTTGTTGTCGGCGGTCGCGCTGGCGGCGACGATGTGGGGTGCCTCCGGGCAAGCCGCGGAAGAGCCGCCCGCCCTCAATCCGTTCGGACCGGCCGTGCAAACGCGGGAGGACGCGGTGCCGGGATACATCGAACTGTCCAACGGGCAGGTCGTGGCGGGAAAGATCTTCATGACTCGTGACAAACGGGTCAAGGTCTATGACGCGGAGCTGAAACGACAGCGCGAGATTCCCCTGAATCGCATCCAGGAAATCGAATGCACGGTGCTCAAGGAATGGATGGAAAAAGAGTGGCGATTCCGGGAATTGGCCAAGGACGAGAAGGAATACACGGGCAGGAGCTATCCGGCCCGGGAATATTCCCACACCGTGACGCTCAGCGACGGCCGAAAGATTGAAGGCCCTTTGGCGGAGGTCATCTATGTGGAGCCGGATACCGGCGGCGACTCGCGCTCGGCCGGCGGCAATCGCCCCTATACGGAGCCGCTGCGGTTTTTACTGCACAAGCGGGAAAAAGGCGACGTGGGCGAAGACCTGAAATCGCTGGTGTACGTTCGACGGATCAAACTGGGCGAGGAGGCCTTGGCGGAGGGGAAAAAGATGGCCGCGGCCCGACCCTACGTCCCGTCGCCCAAGAAGTAGCCGAGAACCCGACGGCTGTCGGCACGGATGTCGGCGACTCGTTCACGGACGAGGACGGCCGGGATCGCATCAGCGGTGGTCGTGGGCGGCTTTCGTTCAATCGGAACAGACGATCGCGGTTTTCCATGCGTCGGTTTTCCATGAGTCATCGTGAAGAAGAGGCGACAAGAGACTCGTGGCGGAAATCTCCCTAGCTCGAGGCGCAAGCCCGCTCACCATGCTGCTGGTCCTGCTCGTCTCGGCGGCACTGGTGACGGTTTTCTATTACCTCAAGTTCGGCCAGCTCGCTCCCGGCCAATGGCGGACGCTCCTGGTTCTCCGGCTGATCGCCGTGGTCTTGGTGGTGCTGCTTTTGTTCCGTCCGGTGGTGCACTTCTATCGTGATAAGACCCAACGACCTTCCCTCGTCTTCCTGTTGGATTGCTCGGCCTCAATGAACATCGCCGACGACAACAGCGGGGTGACACGCTTTGAACAGGCCCGGAGCCGAATCCTGGATTGGAGCGAGAAACTGCGAAACGATTTCGACCTGCTGATGATACCGTTCGCGGAACGGGCGTTTCCCGTCGCCTCGATCTCGGAGATCGGCAAATATCGGCCGGAAGGTCAGGCGACATCGCTGTCGCGTGCCTTGGTGGCCGCCGTCAAGGCCGCTCCCAAGTCCGAATTGGATGCGATCTTTTTGTTTTCGGACGGCGTGCATAACGCGGCACGAAGTCCGCGGGAGGTGTCGTCCAAGATGGAGACTCGGGTATTCGCGGTGGGGGTCGGCGCGGGCCTTCGCAGCAGCGCATCCTATCGCGATATCCAAGTTACGGCGCTCGATTGTCCCGAACGGTTCCTCGTCAACAATCTGGGCAGGGTCAAGGCTTCCGTGGAAGCCGTCGGCTTGGCCGGCCGCGTAGTCACCGTCACGTTGTACGAGGACGATCAGCCGGTCGCCTCCCAGGAATTGGTGCTCGACGATCAGCCGGGGCCGCAAGACCTGACGTTCGAGTTTCGACCGACCGTCAAGGGACGGCACGTGTACACGGTCCGGATTCCACCCGTCGGCGAGGAAAAGATCGAGGAGAACAACGTTCGCTCCGCCCCCGCCATTGTCGTTCAGCCGGGCATCCGCATTCTCTATTTGGAAGGCACGCTCCGCGCGGAATACGGAGCTTTGGTCGACCGGTTCTTGTCCAAGGACCCGGACCTCGAGTTCTACGCCATGGTGCAAACGCGGCGCAACGTCTTCGTCAAGCGAACCAATATCGAGGGCTTGGAGTTTGCGGGGATACCCTCCGATGCCGAATCACTGGCGCAGTTCGACGTATTCATCATCGGGGATTTGGATAGCAGCTATCTCACGGCGGCCCAGCAGGAGGCGATCCTGGATCGCGTCCGCGGCGGGGCGGGCCTGATCATGCTGGGCGGCTATCGTGCGTTGGGACCGGGCGGATACGCGGCGACGCCCTTGGCCGCCGTTTTGCCCGTTGATTTGGGAGATCGCGACATCGGCCAAATCACCGATCCGTTTCTCCCGGAACTCACCGCGGAAGGGCGGCAGCACCCGATCTTCGCCAACATCACGGAGTTTTTTCCGACGGCGACGGGCGGCCCGAAGATCGTCGGCTTGCCGGAACTGGACGGCTGCACGAAGGTTCTCGCCGCCCGGCCGGGCGCCTCCGTCTTGGCGATCTGCCCCGTCACCCCCGACCGCATGCCCGTCCTGGCCGTGATGCCCGTCGATCGCGGTCGCAGCGTCGTCTTTCCCGTGGATACCACCCGCAAATGGCAACAGGGGCCGCGGGTTCTGGATCAGCAGTCGCCGTTCCTGCAACTGTGGGGACAACTGGTGCGTTGGGCGGCGGGACGGGAGCAGGATGTGGAGGCCAAGGCGGGCGTCACGGCCAACACCGACAAGGCCTATTACGAGCCCGACGAAGTCGTGCAATTGGCCGCCGTGGTGCGCGATTCACGCGGCGAAGGCACGGACAAGGCCAAGGTGGAGGCCGTGATTCGGGCGAAGTCGGGAGCCGCCGAACGGGTGACGCTGACGAGCCTTCCCGGACCGGGCGGCCACTACGGCGCCTCCTACGAACCCACCCTCAACGGGACGCTGGAAATCGAGGTATCGGCCGAACTGGAGGGGCAAAAACTGGCCGCGGAAAAACTCGTGATCGAAGTGGGCCGGCCGTATTTGGAATTCGAAAGGCTCGACCTCGACGAGCAAACCCTAAGCGGGATCGCGGCGGATACGGGCGGGCGATACCTGCACATCAGCGCCGCCGACAGCCTCATCGAGCAATTGAATCGGGCGGAGCGCAAGAAGCGAATCTACTTGGAACAACCTCTCTTCTCGCCGCTGTTGTTTTGGTTTTTGTTCGCCGTCGCCGTGACGGTCGAATGGTTCCTCCGCCGAAGGTTTCAAATGCGATGACCGGAAAAAGCAGCTATCGCTACGTCGAACCCTCGGCCCTGGCGCGGGTCAAGAACCTCCAGGTCGTCGCCCGGGGTGTGGTGGAGGGCTTCATCAGCGGGCGGCACGCCAGCCCCTACAAGGGGTTCAGCGTGGAATTCGCCGAGCATCGCGAGTACACGGCGGGCGACGATCCTCGCCACTTGGACTACAAGATGCTCGCGCGGACCGAGCGGCTGTACATCAAGCAATACGAGGAAGAGACGAATATGCGGGTTCAGGTCCTGCTGGATGCCAGCGGGTCCATGAGCTACCGCCAGGACGGAAAGATCAGCAAGCTGGAGTACGGCTGCTATTTGACGGCCGTTCTGGCCTATCTGATGACGCGGCAACAGGACTCGGTGGGGCTGACGGTCTTCGACGACGCGGTTCGCCTGGATATGCCGCCGCGCAGCTCCCCCAGGCACTTCAACGAGATGATGCGGCAATTGGAGGCCTTGCGACCCGGCAAAGTCACGCGGCTTGCAGATGTCCTGCACAAGCTGGCCAATCGCTTCAAAAAGCGTTGCCTGATCGTCCTCATCAGCGACCTTTACGACGAGGTCGATCCGATCATCCGGGCGTTGCACCACTTTCGCCACCGCAAACACGAGGTCATCGTGTTCCATGTGCTGGACCGGGCGGAGGTCCAGTTCCCCTTCGATGATCTGACCGTCTTCGAGGATCTGGAGACCGGCGAGCGTCTGGAGGTGGACCCGCACTACGTCCGCGACGAATACAAACGGTTGCTGGCGGAGTTTCTGTCGCAATTCCGCATGGCCTGCACCGAGAGCGGGATCGACTACGTGATGACCGATACCTCGGTACCCTACGACTTCATGCTCTCCCGATATTTGACGAAGCGTAATCAGTTATGACGTTCGGCTCAGCGGCATTCCTCCTGGCGGCGTTGGCGGCGGTCATCCCGCCGATCCTGCACATGATCAACCGCCGCCGGGCCAAGCAATTACCGTTTAGCACGCTGCGGTTTCTCCGCATCAGCGTGCAAAAGACGCGTCGCCGCCGGCAGCTTCACGACATCCTGTTGATGCTGCTGCGGATGGCGGTGCTGATTTTGATCGCCGTGGGATTGGCACGGCCGACGGTGAGCAAGCTGCGGAACTTTTTCGGCGGGGCGGATGCGGCCGTCGCCGTCATCCTCGATAACTCGGCGAGCATGGCGACCATCGACGAGGGCCGGCCCCGATTCGAGTGGGCGGTGCGCGCCGCCGAGCAGGTCCTGGATGAATTGGGCGACGGCGATCAAGTCGCCTTGTGGACCACCTCGGGAATCCGCTATCCCGAGCTTGGAACCTTCGACCGCGGCCACGATAAAGTGCGGCAGCTCTTGGCGCAAATCAGCCAAGTCGGCGCCACCTACGAGCGCGGCGACGTGGGCATGCTGGTGCACGAGGCCCGGAGGCAGCTTGCCGCGGCCACCGCCGCCAACCGTCAGATTTTCATCATCACGGACAATCAGGCCGCCGCCTGGGAGGGTTGGAAGCAAGCGGATGAAACGTCCGACACCGCCGGTGCGGATTCCGAAACCGCTCGCAAGGAACGCGAGATTCCGGTCATCATCGTCGATTGCCACCGCACGCCCAAACCCAACGTGGCGGTGCGCCGTGTGGAAATCCAAACCGTGATTCCCGTGGCGGGGATTCCCATGAAGGCGGTGACCGAGGTCTTCAATGCTTCTCCCGTGGCCCAACAACGCTTGCTGGAACTGTACTTGGACGGAAGCAAAATCGGCTCCAGTCCGGAGCTGAACATCGCTCCCGAGACGTCCGTCACGGTGGAGATCGTTTTCACGGTCCCCCGCGGCGGTTTGCATCAAGGAGAGGTGCGGCTGGCCGGCGAAGACGGCAATCCCCGAGATGATCGACGTTTCTTCACGATCGAGGTGGGAGCCGGCGTCCCCGTGGCCGTCGTGTGCGGAGAACGACACGAGATCGCGTATTTGAACGATTCCTTCTATTTGGAGCGCGCCCTCCAACCCTTGGACGAAGAGGACTGGGCGATCAAGACGACGGTCCTCTCGGCAGCCGATTTGCCGACGGAACCGGCGTCGAATTACCGCGTCATTTACCTGGTCAATGTGCCGGCCCTTGATGCCGCGGTTGCGGAAAAGCTGGCCGATTACGTCGAGCACGGCGGTCACCTGGTTTGGATCGCCGGGCCGGCGGTGGACGTGGAGGCCTACAACGCGATGAACGCGGCGACGGGCGGGCGTTTGCTGCCTGCCCCGTTGTCGGGAATCGTCGCTCCCGATCCTTCCCAGGAACGGGATAGCTGGTATGTGGCGTCGCTCGACAAGCAGCATCCCGCCGTGATGCACCTGGTGGAGCCGCCGTCGTTGTACCGCTCCGTGTTGGCCTACAAGTATGTCCGAGCGGATACGGCGGACGCTCCCGAGGTCGCGGTCATCGGCCGGTTCGACGGCGACGGTGATCCTTGGCTGCTGGAGCGGCGCGTGGGCGAAGGGAGCACGCTCTTCCTGGCCACCAACGTTCACGTGGATTGGACCAATCTCCCCTTGCGCCCGATTTTCGTGCCGCTGGTGGCCCGGCTGACGTTCCATTTGGCGGGCGGTGAACCGGCGCGTTATACGGCGGATGCGGGCGGTACCATCGTCCTGCCGTTCGAGGGGAGAATCCCGCCGACCGCCGTCGAGGTCTTGCCGCCGAGCGGGGCGCTCAGCCGCATTCAGGTGAGCGAAAAGACGGGCGGCGCGAAAGAGTTCCGCTACGACGACACGCATCAGGTCGGCATTTATCTGTTTCGCCTGTTGGAGTCCGTCCGCCCCGGCCAAACGGCCTTTGCCGTGAACTGTTGCGCCGATGAAGCCGATCCCGCGGCGATCGCGCGCGAGGACTTGGAAAAACTGCTGAGAGGAACGCCGGTGATCTTCGCCGAAAACCCCGAAGACCTTAGCGGCACCTTCGCCTTGTTGCGGCAAGGACGCAGCCTCTCGGAGTGGTTTTTGGCCGCCGTGCTGATCGGGCTGATCTTCGAGACGTTCGTCTCCAATTGGTTCAGCCCCAAAGAGGAGACGACGCCCAAAGTACTGACGGCCTATCGTCCGACACGACGATTGTCGCCCGTCTGAAGCTTGCCGCCGTGTGTGCGGTGACGCGGCCGCGGGTCATGGGAGCAGTCGCCAGGTCCGGGCGGCCTCGTCCACTTCTATCGCCTGCGCGCCGTAATAAGTGTCGTAGACCTGAAGCATTTGCCCCACGTTGTCGAACCAGCCCACGATAAAAGCGGCGCTGAAGGAATCGCCGGGGGCCGTCTGCCGGCCGCCGATCTCTTCGATCATGCACACGTAGCCCCGCTGGTGGCACCAGGCCTCGGAGACGACGGCCGGATCCAGCGTCATGCCCGCCAACCACGGTCCCGGACGCCCCGACGCATCAACCGGACGATAGGCGCGGATGAAACGGTCGGGCAGGGGATCGCGGCCGCGAACGTAGTCGTATCGTTCGTCCGGTGGGAAATCTTGACGGAATAGGCCGGAGGGGAAGAACCCGCGATACGAAAGATAGATGAGATCGAAGGTGTCGCCGTCCTGATGCCGAATATGGCCCGGCATGTCGATCCGCAGCGCGAGCGCCGGGCTTTCGTTGACGCAGTCGATGCGGTCCATGGTGAACACGTAACGACGATCCACCGGGACGACGATCCACTGGGTCCAGCGCGATCCCGTTTGTCGGCCGGGCGCCGCCGAATGGTAGGTGAAGCTCTGACCGATCGCCACGAAATCCTCGCCCTGAACCACTTTCGGCGAAAGCCGCTTCGCTTGGGTGCAGATTTGCGGCCCTTCCACCAACCGCTTGGCCCGATTACCGTGGTACGGGTTGCCAAAATCGTATCGCAGTTCGGGCGTCAGTTGTTCGCGGTAGGCGGCATCGGAGCCCGGCTCCAAGAGAAAATCGGCGATGTCCAGACCGAAGCCCAAATCGCGACGGCCGGTGGCTCGGTCCACGAAGGAGCCTCCCGCGATGCCGCTGACATAGCCCTCCTTTTTCACGGTCAGCTCCAGGTGCGGCGTAACGACGCGAATCGCCTGATCGTCCTCGGTCACCTGAATCCGGGCGGGTTCGGCGGCTCGACTGTGAGACATGCCGATGCTCCCCAGCGTCGCCGCCCATGCGGCGATTCCGATCCATGCTTGGCGGGCGTACCCCATAACGCGGACCTCCCTTTTTCAGAACGGACTTCGCGTGGCGTACCGGAAAGGCGTTGGGGGTGGAAGAACGCTTCCCCAACAGCACCCATCTTGACAAAACCGCCGCAGCGGTCAAGGATGGCGGCGTTCGCGGTCCGAGCCTTGCGGCGCCCGCCGCACTGTGCCGTTAGGCATACCTACGACTACGCTCGTCCATAGTGTAACGCTTACGGTCTTCATGCAAACACCCTTCGGGAGTCGAGCGTCATGAGAGCACCGTCCTTCAGGCTCTGGGGCATTGGGTTGACTTGCTGGGCATGGCTGACGCTGTGCGTCTGGGCCCAGAGTCGGCAAGTCTCGGCCGATGCACCAACCCCGAGTCGCTCTTCAGAACTCAGTTTGGACGGCGAATGGGAAATCGCCGAAAGCTCGCAGGAAACACCGCCGCGCGAGTTCACCGCGCGGGTCCCCGTGCCGGGCCTGGCGGACATGGCAAGCCCGGCCTTTGCCGAGGTCGGCACTGAAAAAAGCGGGGAGCACCGCCGCTTTTTCTGGTACCGCCGCACCTTCGGCTCGCTCGGCCCCGTGCCTCCCGTCGTGCGTCTGCGGATTCGCAAGGCGATGTTCACCACGGCGGTATTCGTCAACGGGCAAGAAGTCGGCACCCACGCCGGTTGCTTTACTCCCTACGTCGTGGATATTACGCGTTTTCTCCGCGGCGAGTGGGCGGAAAACGAACTGCTCATCCGCGTCGGCGCCCATCGCGAAAACGTACCCAAGGGGCTTCCCGACGGCTGGGATTTCGAAAAGGTCCGCTATATTCCCGGCATTTACGATTCCGTGGAATTGTTGTCGTCGGGAAACCCTTATGTCGAGAACGTGCAGATCGTGCCGGACGTCACGGCCAAGCAGGTTCGTGCCGTCGTCGAGCTGGTCAATACCGGTCCGGCCGCACAATCCCCTCTCACGGTCGCCGTGACGGACGCAAAGTCGGGGCGAACGGTGGCCGAAATCGACCTTCCTCCGCAAATGCTGGAAAAGGGTGAAAAGAGGTCGGTCGAAGCGGTCCTCGCCATTCCGGATTGTCGGCTTTGGTCCCCGGAAGACCCGTACCTTTACGGTTTGCGTGTTTCCACCGCCGGCGATACCTACCGTACCCGTTTCGGCATGCGCGAATTCCGCTTCGATCCCCGGACGAAGATGGCATTGCTCAACGGCAAGCCCTATCCGCTGCGGGGAACCAACGTCACCGTTTTGCGGTTTTTCGAGGACGCGGCCCGAGGCGGTCTTCCGTGGCAGAGGGATTGGGTCCGCAATCTACACCGGTTGTTTCGCCGGATGCACTGGAACTCCGCCCGATATTGCATCGGTTTCCCGCCGGATTTTTGGTACGACATCGCCGATGAAGAAGGGATTCTCATTCAAGACGAGTTTCCCATCTGGTATCTGAGACAATGGCCCCCGGAACTGAAGGCGGACGCCCTGGTCGAACAATACACCGAGTGGATGCGTCATCGCTGGAATCATCCCAGCGTCGTCATTTGGGATGCCCAAAACGAGTCTACCACGGAAGAAACGGGCGAAGCGATCCGCCGCGTTCGCGGCCTCGATCTGTCTCGGCGTCCCTGGGACAACGGTTGGGGCCGGCCGCAGGATCCGCTCGATGTGTTCGAGTGCCATCCCTACCCTTTCTACAGTAAGGATCGCCCCAGCGAGTTCCGCATCCGCCGATTCGGCGAGCTGCCCGGCAAGCCGAACGTACCGGGCGGGTTATCCGGCAACCCGCTCCCCAATGAAGGCGACAATCCCATCATCATCAACGAATACGGCTGGCTGTGGTTGACGCGAGACGGCAGTCCCTGCACGCTCTCGCGCAAGAATTACGAGGGCTTTTTGGGCGAGCGCAACACGGCGGAAGAGCGGCGGCGATTGTATGCCCGTTACTTGGCCATGATGACGGAGTTCTGGCGGAGTCGTCGGCGAACGGCCGGAGTGATGCACTTCTGCGGCCTGGGTTATTCCCGCCCCGACGGCCAAACCAGCGATCACTTCATCGACTTGGAGCGACTGATCTTGGATCCGTACTTCCAACGGTTCGTGGGCGATGCGTTCGCCCCGGTCTTAGCGGTCGTCGATTTCTGGGAAGAGAGCGCGGCCCCCGCCGCCCCGCTGCGGATCGTGGTGATCAACGACCGTGAGCGTTCCGTCTCCGCCAATCTGCGACTCCAGTGGATTCGCGACGGCCGAGTGATTCACGAGGAGCGGCGCAACGTTTCCATTCCGGCTTGGGGCACGGAACGGGTGAACTGCACCGTCCCCGATTGCGGGTCGCACGGCACTTACGAAATTAGCGCCGTCTTGGTCGCCGAGGGAGAATCGCCCGCGCGCAGCTATCGCGTGTTCACCGTATCCGACGGCGGGCAATAAGCGGTACCGCCCGCCCGGCAAAGACGTTCCCACAGCCCAAGCCGCGTTCGCGGGTTCTGCGGGCGTCAAGGACTTCCCACCCCTTGATGGCGTGGAATCTGACCCCGGACCAAATAGATGACGTCCTCCGCGATGTTCGTCGCGTGATCGGCGGCCCGTTCCAGGTTCCGAGAAACGGCAAGATACTGGAGCAGCGGCTGCACGGCCGACGGCTGCGACGCGATCAACTGTTCGATGGTGCGTCGAGAATCTCGCTTTTGTTGATCCACGATTTCATCCCGCCGGCACACGTCCGCCGCCAGCTCCGCATTGGTTTGCACCAGGCTGTCCACGCTGTCGCGGATCATGGCCTTGACGTTCTTCCACATCGCATCCACGTCGATGGGGAGCCGAATCGGTTCGTACTGCGACAAGGTACGCGCCTTGCGAGCGATATTGACGGCCAAGTCGCCGATGCGTTCCAAATCGTTGTTGATCTTGATGAACGCGATGACGAAGCGGAGGTCGAGCGCCACCGGCTGGTACAACGCCAGCAGCTTGAGGGCGGCCTCTTCGATCTCGATCTCCTTGGCATCGATCTCTTGGTCCCGCCGTTCGACCTGATCGGCCAGGTTCGGGTCCCGGTCCAGTACCGCACGGACGGCGTCGGACAATTGCTCTTGAACGGTGCCGCACAATCCCAAGAGGGACGCCTTCAATTGATCGATTTCTCGATGCATGTGGATGGACATGGCGAAATTCCTTGCTCCCATGAGCCGAAAATCGTGGTGATTCTCCATCGGTCCGTAACGGATAGGGGCCGCCCGTCCACCGATCATGTGATTCCGCTTAACGCAACGGCGATCCGCGTCTCGCTCCCGCGGCGTCCTCTTGCCCGACGCCGACTCGAAACGCTAGCGCCATGCGTTATTATAGGACGATCCCGGCGAACTCGATAGATCGCGTGAACCGGTCTTTGGTGAACGGCAAAGCGACCCGGCGTAGCCGATTCGGCGGTAGAGCCGGGCGGAACGGTCTCACGGCTCAGTCGGATCGCCGACGGATTGCCCATGCCGCGGACGTTCCACTATGATGGCGGGCATGAGCGAGCCGGACTCCTTTCTCTGCCCCATTTCTTGCCACCGCTGCGGCGCGGAACTGCGCTTGGGGAGCGGGACCGCCTACCTCATCCGCGTGGAGGCCATGGCCGATCCGACCCCGCCCTCCTTGGATCCCCGCGAGCTCGGCGGTGATTTGAACCGGGCTTTTCGCGAAGTCCTCGAGGAGTTGGAGCACGTCTCAGCCCAGGAGGCCATGGATCAAGTCTATCGGCGGCTGAGCTTCTATCTTTGCGCGACCTGCTATCGCCGGTGGATCGAAAACCCGACCGGCTAGCAATCCGGCTTGGCGGCAGGTATTTCGTCAACGGCCGGCCGCCGCTTCACCCGTCGGGACGATTAGTTCATCGTCCGCGAAGCGTGCGTCCTTGGGATTCGGCACGTGGAAGTAAACCGCCTCGCCCTGGGGATCGGGAAACTCGGTTAAAGTCAGCGTGAAGCGCGGAGCGCTGTGGGGATACCAATCGCCCGGTCCCCATGCCTGGACGCGGCAGGCAAGCCCGCCGGGGCGAACCGCGTCGCTGGGGAACGGGCCTTCCAACGATTCCGGCTGGAGCGTCAGCAGCCGCAGGTCCACGTCCTTCAATTCGGGATGGGCCGCACGATTGAGGCAGAAGACGATCGGTCCGCGCCTCACGGCGACTCGCCCGAGTTGCGATTGCCGCCCCTTCACGTATTGCAGGCTCATGGGCAAGGTCAGTTCGAACGTCTCGTCGGGCTGCCAGACGCGACGGATTTCCGCCCAATCGCCGCCCGGCCTTTCCATCGGCTTTTCCGACCAGGGAGCGTGGATCACGGCTTTCTCGCAGAATCTCGGGATGCGGAGTCTCAACGTCATTTCCCGCGGTTGCTCCAACGCGATCGTGAAGCGTACCGTGTCCTTTTGCGGGTATTCCGTCTCCTGCCGCACGGTCACGGCCGTCCCGTCCGACAAGTGGTGCGTAACGACGGACGGTGTGTAGAGATTGACCGCGATGCCGTCCGGGGTAGCATAGCCGACCATGCCCGGCAGCTCGGCCACGATGCGGCGATAGTTGCACGGGCAGCAATAGGTGTCTCCGGCGTGATAGGAGCGCGGACCGTCGAACGGCGTGTAATAGCGGATTCTTCGCCCGTCCGGCGACTGCGCCGCGAACAGGGCGTTGAAGATCGCGCGCTCCATCACGTCGCCGTAAAGACTGTCTCCGGTGCGTCGTAGCACTTCATCTAGAAAACGGATGAGATACGCCGTGGCGCACGTTTCCCCCAGGTTGATCGTTCCGGACTGCGTATCGTGCCAGCATTCGTGGTCGCCGCACTCGCCCGTGATCACCATGCCTTCGCCGTGGAGCAGGAAGTCCAACGCCTCGCGGCCGGGCACCCACAGCCGCTCATCCTGGAGGGAGTCGCTCAAACGCAATTGGCCGATGGAGCGGCAGAGATAGGCATAGATATGCCCTTCGATCGGGCCGTGCCTACCGATGACGATGCGCGCATCCCATTCCGGCAGTTTGCGGAATTCCACGACGAAGTCGCGATACTTGAGGTCGCCGGATCGTTCGCTCAAAGCCAAGAAGGCATTTTCCAATCCGGTTACCGCCATGTACACGGTGATACTGCCGCCGCCGGGCTTTCCGTCCGGCTCCGCCCGCCAGCGGTTCATGATGTAATCCGCCAGCCGTTGAGCCGCCGTCAACGAGGCGACGTCTCCAAAGAACCGATGGTCGGAGGTCAGGCCGTAAACCAGGTACGACATCTCATGCACGTCCCACAGGCTCCACATCCTAGCCTCCGGCTTCATGATTCCGATGTAGCCGTCGGCTTCCTGCGTGGCGATGATTTCCGCGATGAGCTTTCGTTTCAACTCGATCAAGCGCGGGTCCTGCGTATGGGCGGCGAAACGGACGACGCTGTCGATCAGTTTTCCCAAACCCACGTAGCCGCCCTCGGCATTCCGCAGCTTAAAAGGCCGGAGAAAATCGTCCTCGGTGTTCAACTTCAAGATGTTTCCCTCGATGGTGACGGCGACGCGGCGACCGATCTCTCCGCCCTCCAGACGCACGTCTTGAGGGTTCGGCTGTCGCCATGCGGAATCGGCCCGGACCGCCGGAAGCCACAGACCGTTCCCATGGGCCAAGAGTAAGGCCGCCAATGCCGAAAACGCGACGTTCTTGTAACGCAGGCAGCGCATGTGCATAGCTCTCTCATCCTAGGGTCCCGAGACGCCGGAGAGCGGCCCTCCATTCCCATCACCGCTCGATCGAGCCGCTTACGACAAACCGTAGAATCGCACGGCGTTTTCACCGAACAGCTTGCGGCGAAACGCGGTCGGCCGGTCCGCCACGATGGTTTGCAACGCCCGAATCCAGTCGCGCAAACTTCCCCCCTTGGTGCAGACGGGCCAATCCCCGGCGAACATCACGCGATCCTCGCCGAAAATCTCGATGCACGCGTTCACGACGGGAGCCAGGTCCTCGGCCGTCCATTCGCCCGGGGTCATGCGCGAGATGATGCCGGAGATTTTGCAGACCACCTGCTGATGTGCGGCCAAGGCCTGCATTCCGGCCCGCAACTTTCGGCAATAGGCCGCGGCCTCGGCTACTCCCTCGAGGGATGCGCGAAACTGATGGGGGTCGGCGTTGCCGCAATGATCGACGATGAATCGCGTGGCCGGGCAGCGCGCGACGATCTCGGCCGACTCCTCCAACCACTCCGGAGGTACGCAGATGTCGAACGACCAACCGCGTTCTCCCAAGAGTGCTAGTCCGCGGGAAAAGGCCGGGGAAAAGAACATGGTGCGGCCTTCCTCCGTGTTCGGCGGGATATGACGGATCCCCTTGACGTAAGGGTTCCCGCGGAAGCGATCCACATATTCGGCGAAGTCCGGAGCGGCGGGTCTTCCGCCGATGACCGCCGCCGCCGTGGGACCGTCGCCTCGGCGGCACAACTCGATCACGTATTCCGCCTCGCGGACAAGGTCTTCCTCCACCACCGCCACTTCCATGTAAACCGCCTGCTTGACGGGCAGACCTTGCACCGCCTCCGAATAGTCGCTCGGCAAAAAGCTGCGATTCAGGGCCGGCACACCCTCCAGCCAAGCCAACCGCACTTGGGAAAGATCCCAAAGATGCTGATGCGTATCCACGATGGGGATCTCGTCTTCGGACGCGGGCTTGGCGTTCGGCGACTCGGCAAGGATTTCCGGACGATAGCGACCAAGGCAGGCCGCGGCGGTCGCCGCCAAACCGGTTTGCAGAAATCGACGTCGCGTGGCCATGGGCAGGTTCTCGCATCGAAGATCGTAGCTTGCGAACAATTGTCGTCGGTCGCGCGTGCTGATCGCGGCGGCTGCGCGAAGCCCTTCCTCCGGAGCAGCCGGCATTCTATCCGGCATGGCAAACGCACGGCAAGGGTGCGCGCTCGAGACCTCGGGAGGACATCGCGTGCGTTGAACCGTGCGGCCGTCGCCTTGTCGTCGCTCGGCGGTTCCGAGCCTTGGCACCACGCGCCACCGAATAGGAAAGGCCGCGGGGCAATCGGCGACGCATGTCGATGTCAAGTCCGCTCGATACGGCGAACCACGATTTCCTCTCCCCAGGCCGAAAAAGAAGAGTCGTGCGTCAGCAGGATGATTTGGCGTTGCAAAGCGTTGCGGCTCAGCCCCCGGCGAAAACGTTCCCGCCGCTGATCATCCCACGTAAGGAAAGGATCGTCCAGCAACAGCGGCAATACGGTATCGCCGGCCAAGCGATCGAGGACCGCCGTCCGCACCGCCAGGGCCAGTTGATCCCGGGCGCCTTGGCTCAACCGGTCGATCAACTTCGGGTCCGGTTGCGAATCGACCGCCGAGATTCGTACCGACAAACGAAAGCCCTGATCCAAGGTGAACTCGGCGTAGTCTTGTTCCGTCCAGGAACGCATCAACTCGTTCAAGGAGCGCTGCATGGCCTCGCGGTGTTGCGAAGAGAATTCGTCCTGAGCGTCGCGCAACAGTTCCGATGCGATCCGAATCGCGTCGCGGCGCCGCTCCAGGCGTGCGATCGCGGCCTCCGTTTCGCGAAGCTCCCATTCGCATTGCGCAACGTTCACGACCTTCCCGCCCTCCCGCCGGGCCAGCTCGCGTTCGAGTTCGTTTCGCCGAATCCGCAATTCTTCGGCGTGCCGCTGCAAAGCGGCCGATCGCTCCGCTGCCTGGGTCGCCGCGTCGTCCAGCTCCGCGCTGCTCGCCCGTGCGAGTTCCTCGGCCAAAGCGGAACTCTCTTTCAATTGATCCAGCCGCAGCAAGGCCGCGTTGCGTTCGCGCTCCGCGTCGCGGAGCCGCTCCGCCAATTCCTCCGGGTCTCGGACGTCGTGGGACTGAAGCAGGTTTCGGAAGGCGTCCTCGGCGGCCTGAATCTTGCGCCGCAGGTCAATGGCGCCGTCCAGTACCTCCAGGGCATGCGTTAGCAAGGCGGCATCGGGTTCGACGATCTGCGAGTCCGGGCCATGCTTCTCGGCCAATGTTCGCAACAGGCCGGCGGCCGCCTCGGGTAGACGATCGACGGAAATCGCTTCGCGCAGGCGTGCTTGACGGGCGGATTCCTCACCGAATCGGCGTAGCTTTTCACGATACAACGTCCAGGTCTGAAGGAGCTGCGTCAATTGCGCCGCCTCGCAAGAGCCGGCCCAACCCGCCACGGTATCTTGGATTTCCGTCAGTCGATCCCGCGCGGCTCGGCACGAATCCTGGGCCTCCCGGCGCCGCGCTTCCGCTTCGGCACGGCGGGGATTCTCCCGGGTCGGTCGATACGTCAAGCCGAGGGCGACCGCGGCCGCGGCGGCCAAAATGATGCCCCCCAGGAAGCCCCAAGCCCAACCTCCGACCAAACCGCCCGCAATCAGACCCAGCAAGAATCCCCCCGCGGCGGCCGCCGCGATGAGTCGCTGCCTTTTGGGGCCGTCCGGTACCGGGGCCATGTTCGCAACCGCCCGTTCCGCCTCCATCAGCGCCGCATCGGCCTGATTCGCGGCCTGCTCTCGGCGATGCAGTTCGGCGATCTGCTCCGCCGCGTCCTCCGGCCAGTCTTTGACCGGGGCATAGTCCTTGTCGATGTCCGCGAGCCTTTCCCGGAGCTGATGCTCGGGAATCCTCTCCGCCGCGAGCGAACGAGCTTTTTCGATCGCCTGCTTGGCGGCGAGAAGCAGCGAAAGCTCCGCATGCGCGAGAACGCTCGGTTCACCGGCCAGTCGCTCCCGCAGATCCGCCAACCTCTTGGCCGCTTGTTCGCTTTCGTGATGCGCTGCGGTGAATCGTCTCAGATCACGTTCCGCCGCATCCAATCGGCGTCGCAGTCCGCGCAATTCGTCCACGAGGGCCTTTTGGGCCTCGGCCTTGCGCGTTTCCTCGGCGCAATCCGTGATTCTCTGCTCAAGCTTTTCCAACTCTTCTCGCAGGTTCTGTGCAACCTCCAGCGTCTCCTGCGCATCCTGAATCGTTCTTTGCAGGGATCCCCGCCGGGCCCTCGCCGCTTCCAAGGCGCCGTCATTCCGGGCATCGGCCGTCGCAAGCCCGGCCTGCTTGCTGAAGCGGGAAACCTCGCGGAAGCGTTCCAGCAACCGCGCGCGTGCCTCTTCGGCCGTGGCGCTGCCGCTTCCGGAGATCAGATTCTGGACGATCGCCGCGTCCACCTGCCAATCCGCCGGTTGCGAGAGCACGGCGATATGGCGGAAGCTTTGCGGCGACACCGGGACCCAGCGATCGGCGAGCACCTCGAGCCACGCGGTGTTGTCGGCGGTGCGACCGCGTGCCTTGTGCCGAAGTTGCGGCTTGTCCCGAAGTTCGGGGACCGTCTGCCATGCGCCGTCGCGCAGCTCGGCCAGGGACACGCGATCCGTCTCGAAATGGCGGACGGCGCGGTAGGAGGACTTGCTCAGAAGTCGGCCCGACGGATCGTGCAACTCGCGTTCGAACTCCACGGCGGCGGCGTATTCTTGATCGGCGGCGAACCAATTTTTGGCCGGCGATCCCTCACCCCAAAATACCGCCGGAACGGCCGCCAGCAACGTGCTCTTTCCTTGTTCGTTCGGCCGGCACAGGACCGCGATCGGTGCGTCGGGAATCTCCAGCCGCCAAGCCCCGAGCCACGGGCCGCAGTTGCGGATTTCCACGGCCGCGATGCGGATGCGGATCATCAGCCTCCGCCTCCTTGTTTCCATCCCAGCGCGTGCAGGCCTTCCCAGAGCGCGGCCGAAGCCAAGGATTCGGCAGGCTTCTCGGCCTCGACCCATGCCCGCCATTTGCGGACGAAGCACCCGGTCAACGACTCCTCGCGGGCAAGCTGATCCACATCCGCCTCCGGCACGGCTTCCAGTGCGTCGGCTTGGATGACGGCGGACAGACCCGCGTCGGCGAGTCGGCGTCTCAGTTCATCATGCAGTTCAGAGAAAGACGTGCGACCGTGGAGTCGGACAACCGCCGGGTGTTGCGGCTCCGCCGCGACCCGCCGCATGATCCTTTCCAGCACGGATGAGACGGCTTCCTCCGCCGCGACTTGATCTTCCACGACGTTCCAGTGAGTGGGAATGACCGCCGGCGGGGCCGGCGACGTTTCGACGATCAACGAGGAAACGGCGACCCGCACGGACGCCCACGTCCCCGTGCCGGGATCCGATGCGATCGGCCCCACGACGGGCCCGGGATAGACGGCGTCGCAGGAACCGATGCGCCAACGATGCGGACGATGAATATGCCCCAGCGCGAGATAATCGTAGCCGGCTTCGGCGACTTGGCGGTGGGAAACGCGAAAACAGCGTTCGCCCTCCACGACGCGTTCGCTAAAGTAGTCCGTCACGGTGCCGTGGACTGCGGCCAGAAATCGGGCATGGTCGGGAACGGCGTGGCTCGCCCGAAGCTCATGCACAGGTGGAAATCGCAATTCCGTGCCGGGTCGGGCTTTTCCGGCTTCGTAGGCGGCAGAAACAATCACGAGGTAGCCGTCCGGCTCGATCGGACCGTGCCACACGACCTCGGGGCTGGTATTACGGACCAAGAAGCCGGGCCAGTCACCGCGGCGATAGGGACAATCGCGGTAACTCAGTTCGTCGTGGTTGCCCGGTACGGTTATTACCGGCACGCTCCGTGCCGCCACGGCGATTGCCCGTCTTACCCGCGTCTCCAGCTCTTGCGGCGGGTCGTGCCGATCAAACAAGTCGCCGACGATGATCACCAGGCCGACGGGGCAATCGGGTTGCGCAAGATAGTCGGCCAGGCGATCCAGGGTTCCGTCCCGACAATCTCGCAGCTTTTGGGCCGAGGACTCCGGTAAATCAGAATCCGCCGCCGCGCCGAGATGAAGGTCCGCCAGGTGCAAGATTCGGTTTCGCATTGCCCCGATTCTAACCAGCCGAGAACGCACCCTAAAGCGGTTCGCCGCCGCGGACCGTCCGCCGTGCGGGTTCGGCCTTGCCGTGGGGCTGTGCTGCCACCCGCCGGCCGAACCGAGCCCGGTGAAGAGGAATCTTCGCTGGGCCGCCGGCATCGCCGCCCGAAATCCGGTTTACCGGGCGATAAACGCCCGACCGAAAGCCCGGCGATGTTTTTCATTTTCCCGGTCGGGGGATGACCTGGGCACACCGTTTGCAGCGGGTACGCTGCGTGTTGAGCTTGGCGCCGCAGCGCGGACAGACGCGTTTTTTCAGTTTCAGTACGAACTCGGTTCGCGGTCGTGATCGCATCCTTTGTATCCTTCCCTGTTTCGGAGGTCGGCAGCTCTACGCCGGTGCCAAAACTCAGACGGGCATGCCGATCGCTGGTTGTTTGTGTCCTTTGTGCCGGCGATGCGACGGGACTGCCGTCGCGTCGGAGAACCGGGAATCAAGAATACCCATTATAGGGGAGCGACTGGCGTTGCGCCAACGGACGCGAGCGAGGGCGTCGGGCCGGTTGCTTGGAAAAGAAGGGGCGGAACGATTGTTCCGTAAGGCTAATCTCTTTTCTTGCCTCATTCTCGGGAATTTCGCGCGATCCAATCCCGGTCGGCGTCTCGTATTCTCCTATTCGAGAGACCAACATGCCCCTTTCACCAAGCCGTTCCGTCCCATTCATTCAGGCTTAGTGTGTGATTGGGCGAACCTTTTCGGTCATCACAATCGTCATTATTCGCGAAGCCTCTCGTGAAATGGGCATGAAGGGTGGCCTGGGAAAGAAATACCGCTCTTTCGGGTGGTATTGAACTACAGTTCCGACAATACTACCATCAACTGTGTGGAATGACTTTTCCAATTGTGGAGGAGGTGCGAAGGATGACGCACGCGCTCTTTTTTGTTCAGGGATGCCCAACCTGTGGTCGAAAGGTCCAAATCCGGATCGAGCACTTGGGCAAAGTCGTGACTTGCCACCATTGCCGAGCCACCTTCATGGCCACGGACGGATTCGCGCGGGAAGACACATTGGAAGATTTCCCGTTCGGGGCCCGCACGCAAAGTCTTGTCCATCGAATGGGGGCGAACCTGTCCTCGCCTTGGCCGTTCGCACCGCCCGACCAACGGTGAGTGGAAGTCGTCCGCCGCTGCGCGACGATTGAGTTCGGAGCGTTCGTCGACTTCTCGCGGAGTCGGTATAGCCCGCACTTCATGCGCTCCGTCGAGGGCCGAGATGCGAAGCCCTCACGGTTCGCCCGCCTCGGCAATAGCTTGCCATAGTCTCTTCATACCTTCCCACCCAAGCCAGTCGGCTTGGGCGGCATCCGCCCGAAAGTCCTTTACCCTCGCCGTTCGTGTGAGCTTGCTGCGAGCAGTCGCTCCAGATCTTGGAAAAACCGAGGATAGGTCTTCGCGGTACAGCCGGGATCGAGGATCACGACGCCCGGCAGCTTAAGGCCGGCGATCGCGAAGCTCATGGCCATCCGGTGGTCGCGGTAGGTTTCGATGACGGCAGGGCGAAGCGAACGGGGGCGAATCACCAAACCGTCTGCCATCTCTTCCACATCGGCCCCAAGCTTCCTCAATTCCACGGCCAGCGCGCGAATCCGATCCGTCTCCTTGTGGCGGATGTGCCCGATCCCGCGGATGGCAGTCGGTCCCTCCGCGAAGAGTGCGGTCACGGCCAAAGTCTGAGCGGTATCGCTGATGGCGTTCATATCCACGTCGATGCCTCGGAGCGGCCCGCCCTGAACGGTAATGGAATCTTCGCCGAAAGCGACCCGGCATCCCATCCGCTCCAGGCAGTCGCAGAAGGCGACGTCTCCTTGCAGACTTCGGCGGGAAAGGCCCTCCACCGTCACGCGGCCGCCGGTGACGGCTGCTGCGGCGAAGAAGTAGCCGGCGGCCGAAGCGTCCGGTTCCACGGCGTATCGCGCGGCCCGATAACGCCCGCCCGCCGGGATCGTGAATGTGCGGTAGTCTTGACACGAGACGGAGACGCCGAAACTCCGCATCACGGCAATCGTCATGTCCACATAAGGTTTGGAGACGAGGTCGCCCGCGACGTGCAGATTCACGCCCTCGCGTGAAAGGGGAGCGGCCATGAGGACGCCGCTGAGGAATTGGCTCGAAATGGTGCCCGCGATCTCGGCGGTGCCGCCGGGCAAACCGCGGGCCTGTACAATGACGGGCGGGCAACCGTTTCCCAATTCCGAGCGGGCGTCGGCGCCCAATTGCCGCAGGGTTGCCAGCAGGTCCTCGATCGGGCGTTCGCGCATCCGCGGCACGCCGTCCAAACGAAATGTTCCCGACCCCAAACAGCAGACCGCCGTGAGGAAACGAATGCTGGTGCCGCTGTTGGCCAAATCAAGCTCGGCGGAGGTAGCCGGAATCCGCCCTCCGCAACCCGACACTCGCAACACGTCGGAACCGGTCGGCCGATCGACCGCGATCCCCAGTCGATTCAAGGCCGCAGCCATGACCTGGGTATCCTCGCTATCCAGGGCACCGGTCAACTCGGATTCGCCCTCGGCCAAGGCCGCGCAGATCAGTGCCCGGTTCGTGATGCTTTTGGAGCCCGGCGGGCGGATGGAGCCGTTTAGCGGGCCGCAAGTCGGTACTCGATATGCTTCTGATTGCGACATGTGTTCTCCCAGGGAGATACGCCAAGGTCCGGGAGCGGCGTTTCCGCGCTCCGCGGCGATGTATGGTTCCGCGACTGCGGCGTCATCGGACGGCCTCAGCCTTGCCTCGCCGCCGTCGTGGGGCGGCTCCAAGCGGTGATCCGTCTGTCACTCATTTCGGGCCGAATGCAAACTTCCAGAGGAAGGATCGCGTGCGGACGTAGAGGCCCGATTCATCGACGGCCGGACTGGCGAGGACTTGCGGCTCCAACTCGATTTCTTCGCGTTGCGTCGGTACGCCGTCGTCGTCCAGGGAAACCGCGTAGAGCGTGCCCTCATAGGAAGGTACGTAGAGCGTTCGCCCTACGATGACGGGGGAGGCCCAAAAAGAGCCGCCCAGCCGCATCTGGCTCAGCAGCCTGCCGTCGGCGGCATCCGCACAAACCAAGATATTCGGCGGCTTCACGGCGTACAGCCGGTTGCGGCAGAGCAAGGGGCTGCTGTTCGCGACTCGTACCCGGTCGGAAACCCACCGAGCCTCGAGCGCCGGTGTCGCGGCGTCCAGGTCCAGCAGATGAATCCCCGCGGCGGGAAGCGCCGCTTGGGAACCCCAAACGGCGGCGGTGGGCACGGTATCGCACCAATGCGCGTATGCGGCCACCTTGCGACCCGTCTTGGGGTCGATCAATGCGAGGTCCTCCCGCGATTGCACCAGCACCCAAGGGCCGGCGTCGGAACCCGGCGAGGTCGCTTCGCCGACGGGAAAGACCACGGGCGAAGACCACATCGCTTGCTTGGGACGGTCGATCTGCCAGAGCGTTCGGCCGTCTTGCAGGCTCAGCCCCATCACGACGGCGTCGAGAAGACTCTCCGCTTGAACGACGACGACATCGCCCACGATCCGCGGTGAGGAGGCCATGCCGACGTCGTTCCGCAGGAACGGGCGTTCCCATCCCAGGGGGCGAAACCAGCGCGGCCGTCCGTCCAGATCGAAGCAGGCCAAATCGTTCGACGAGTATTGGACGACGACGACGCGGCCGTCGGATGAGGGCGTGGAGGCGGCGATGCCGCCGAACGCATTGAAAACCGTGGAACCCGTCGCCCAAAAGCGCGTCTCCCAGAGCTTCACGCCCGATTCGGCATCCAGGCAGGAGAGCCGCAGTTCGTCTTGGTTCGGTTCGACGGCGGATGTCAGTAGCACACGCCCCGCAACGATGATCGGTGAAGACGGCCCCGGACCCGGCAATTCCACCTTCCAAACCGGTTGATCGTGGGATCGGACGGGCGGAATGTCCTCGCCCGGTCGCAGGACGGCCGTCTGATCGGTCCCGCGAAAGTGCCGCCAGTCGCCGGCACGCGCCGCGGAAGCGCCGGCGGCGATGAGCGCGGCGACGACGGCCGCGCCGATTCGAGTCCCGCCCCGAAAAGTGCTGGAAGAAAGGTTCATCGCCGAAGCAACCTCTTATTCCCTTGTGGCTCAATCGTGATTTGCCGGGGAGGACGATTCCCGGCCCATCACCCCGCCGCCCAGGGCATCGCAAACGCGGAGGTAGAAGGCCCAGGGCTTGGCCCAATCCTGTGTCTGTTCGTTTTGACAGACTTTGATGAAGATTACGTTTTCGCCTTGCTTCAATCGGCAAGGCACCGTGTATTGGTCGGGTTCGAATCCGGAATGATAGACGTGATAGATTGCCGCCGCCTCGCCGTTGACCCATAGCTTGAAGGCATTGGGTGTGGAAACGCGGATTTGGGCGTCTTGCGTCGTATCGACGGTTACTCGCGCCGCCGCGTAAGCCAGCACGCCCTTTTCTTCACCGATCACCGCATTCAGGTCGATCAACCCGACGTCGTCCTCGGAAACGAATCCCCGCCATGCCACGGCGCCGTGTTTGCCGGGAAACGAGGCCGACAAGACGGGCGCACCGGGGCTTTCCTCGGGTGGAAAAGCACGATCGAACCCGGCGTCCCCCGAGTTATCGAAAGGCCCGACGACATACCACGCCCGGACGTAGCCGTAGTGCTCGATCAGGTCCGGCGACTCGCCCAACGCGCGGAGGCGGTCGGTGATTCTCCGCACTTGATCGCGGTCTCGCGCGGCGTGGAAGAGGGCGTAGAGCGATGCTCGCCATTCCGCCCGATGTGGATCATCGTTCGGGACGGCACGGAGGGCGGCGGCGTCGGGCAAGGCCGCAAGCCGCAGTTCGACGGCTTCTCGGCGTAACGGTCCGGCCGGATCATCCAGCATGTTCTCGGCGATCCGCCGCGCCGCCGACGGGTCGATGCGCCGCAGCCAATCCCAGGCGAGGTATCGGGCCTTGTCACGCTGGGAACGGTCCTTGGCGAACGCCTCCAGTTCGTCGCGCGGCAGCGGTGTACCGACGCGAGCCGCTTCGGCCAGAATGCGATCCACCGCCGCGAGCATCCAATTTAGCGCGACGGGGTTGGCCTGCTTCGCGTTGGTAAGGATCGGCGACAAAGCGGG
>Ga0067045_1027711_pt1 | contig 67893 bp, 58 predicted proteins | sample TerdegcTABiofilm_FD_59184 | JGI IMG/M metagenome (GOLD analysis project Ga0067045, IMG submission 59184) | Combined Assembly of (Gp0054472, Gp0054536) Wastewater bioreactor microbial communities from Singapore -Terephthalate degrading...
CGCCAGCCACTCCATGGCGGCACCGGGTCTCTTCACCAGCGTCCAGTTCTTCGATCCGGCCAACCCCATGAGCATCGCCTGGGTGTTCGCCGTGATGGCGCTCTCGGTGGTGATCTCCTTCGTGCTGACCCTGCTGATGGGCTTTGAAGACATACCTGTGGAGGTACCCGGCGAGAGCGCCGCACCCCAGCCCGTCGCGGCCAGCCAGGCGCAGGCCACCGCCGGCGCGTGACTCCCCTATCAGACATGACAAGAGGTAACCAATGTCGTTAGCAAGATTTCCACAAGGCTTCCTCTGGGGCGGCGCCCTGGCCGCCAACCAGGCGGAAGGCGCCCATCTCGAGGGGGGCAAGGGGCTGACCACGGTCGACATGATCCCCCATGGCGCCAACCGCATGGCGGTCAAACTTGGCCAGGAGCAGCGCTTCACCCTGCGAGATGACGAGTTCTACCCAAGCCATGAGGCCATAGATTTCTATCACCGCTACAAGGAAGACATCGCCCTGATGGCCGAGATGGGCTTCACCGTGTTTCGCACCTCCATCGCCTGGAGCCGGCTCTATCCCAAGGGGGACGAGCAAGAGCCCAACGCCGAGGGCATCGCCTTCTACCGGGCGCTGTTCGAGGAGTGCAGAAAGTACAACATCGAGCCCCTGGTGACCCTGTGCCACTTCGACGTGCCCATGCACCTGGTGGTGGAGTACGGCTCCTGGCGCAATCGCCAGATGGTGGACTTTTTCACCCGCTACGCCCGCACCTGTTTCGAGGCGTTCGACGGCCTGGTGAAGTACTGGCTCACCTTCAACGAGATCAATATCCTGCTGCACAGCCCCTTCTCCGGCGCCGGGCTGGTGTTTGAGGAAGGGGAAGACAGGGAGCAGGTCAAATACCAGGCCGCCCACCACGAGCTGGTGGCGAGTGCCCTGGCGACCCGAATAGCCCACGAGGTGAACCCGCACAACCAGGTGGGCTGCATGCTGGCGGGGGGCAGCTTCTACCCCTACTCCTGCAAGCCGGACGATGTGTGGGCCGCGCTCCAAAAGGAGCGGGAGAACCTGCTGTTTATCGATGTGCAGGCCAGGGGCGCCTACCCGGCTTATGCTGCCAGCCTGTTTCGCGAGAAGGGGATCCAGCTCCTCAAGGCGCCGGAGGATGATGACATCCTCAAACACAGCGTCGACTTCGTCTCCTTCAGCTACTACGCCTCCCGCTGCGCCTCGGCCGACATGAACCAGGACAACACCAGCGCCGCCAACGTGGTCAAGTCCCTGCGAAACCCGCACATCGAGGTGAGCCAATGGGGTTGGGGCATAGACCCGCTCGGCCTTCGCATCACCATGAACAGCCTGTACGATCGCTACCAGAAGCCCCTGTTCCTGGTGGAGAACGGCCTGGGGGCCATCGACGAGATCAACGCCGCTGGCGAGATAGAGGACGACTATCGCATCGACTACCTGCGCGCGCACATCAGCGCCATGGGGGATGCCATCGCCGACGGGGTGCCGCTCTTGGGCTACACCAGCTGGGGCTGCATCGATCTGGTCTCCGCCTCCACTGGCGAGATGAGCAAGCGCTACGGCTTCGTCCACGTGGACAGGGACGATGCCGGCCAGGGCACCCTGGCGCGCAGGCGCAAGAAGTCGTTCTGGTGGTACCGACAGGTGATCGCCAGCAACGGGGAAGATCTGGCGTGACGAGGGCCGCCCCCGATGAGGATGGCGGCTTGAGGCAGAGACGAAAACAGAGATGGGGGCCTGGGCCCCCATCTCTGTTTCATGTCGACGGCAATCGGAAAACGTTTAACTGCCTTCGTTGAAGATCTCCAGATTGCTGGTCCCTTCCTGCCACTCGCGCACCGCCTTGTTGTCATCGCTGCGCAGGGCGTTCAGGTGGTCCAGATACCCCTGATCCACGTCGGAGGTCACGTAGTGGCCATTGAACACCGAGGTCTCGAAGTGGCGCAGCTCGGGGTTGATCTCCCGCACCGCCTCTTCCAGATCTTCCAGATCCTGGAAAATCAGGCCATCGGCGCCGATCAGCTTGCACACCTCTTCCACTTCACGGCCATGGGCGATCAGCTCGTTGGCGGTGGGCATGTCGATGCCGTAGACGTTGGGGAAGCGAATTTCCGGTGCCGCCGAGGCGAAATAGACCTTGGCCGCCCCCGCTTCACGGGCCATCTGGATGATCTGCTCCGAGGTGGTGCCACGGACGATGGAGTCATCCACCAGCAACACCTTCTTGCCCTTGAATTCGGAGCTGATGGCGTTGAGCTTGCGACGCACCGACTTCTTGCGCTGGGTCTGGCCCGGCATGATGAAGGTACGGCCTATGTAGCGGTTCTTCACGAAGCCCTGGCGGTAAGGCAGGCCCAGGGTATGGGCGATTTCCAGCGCCACGTCGCAAGAGGTCTCGGGGATGGGGATGACCACGTCCACGTCGAGATCTTCCCACTCCCGCGCAATCTTCTTGCCCAGCTTGCGACCCATGTTGAGGCGGGCGGCATAGACGGAGACCTTGTCGATGCAGGAGTCGGGACGGGCGAAGTAGACGTACTCGAAGATGCAGGAGCTCATCTGGGGGTTCTCCGCACACTGCTCGGAGAAGAGCTGGCCCTGCTCTGTGATGTAGATGGCCTCGCCCGGGGCGACGTCACGCACCGTCTCGAAACCGATGGCGTCGAGCGCCACGCTCTCGGAGGCGAGCATGTACTCCACCTGGCCCTGATCGTCGACGCGACGACCCAAGATCAGCGGGCGAATGCCGTTGGGATCGCGGAAACCGATGAGGCCGTGGCCTATCACCAAGGAGACCACGGCATAGGCGCCGCGGATCTGCTGGTGCACCTTGCGCACCGCAGAGAAGATATCCTCCGGCCGCAGCGCCATCTTGTCGCACAGATCCAGCTCATGGGCCAGCACGTTCAGCAGCACTTCGGAATCCGAGGTGGTGTTGATGTGGCGGCGGGCCACCTTGAACTGCTGCTCCTTGAGATCCTTGGCGTTGGTGAGGTTGCCGTTATGGGCCAGCACCATGCCGTAGGGAGAGTTCACGTAAAAAGGTTGGGCTTCAGCGGCACTGGAGCTGCCTGCGGTGGGATATCTGACATGTCCTATGCCGATATGCCCCTTCAGTCGCTGCATGTGGCGCACTTCAAACACATCCTTCACCAGGCCGTTGGCCTTGCGTTGCCGGAAGTTTCCACTGTCAATGGTCACGATCCCGGCGGCATCCTGTCCCCTGTGCTGCAACACCGTCAAGGCGTCGTAGAGGGCCTGATTGACGGGGGTGGTGCCAACTATACCGACAATACCGCACATGTCTTTGCTACCTCGAAGTCACTGTACCTGTTGAAGAAAACTGGACGAGTTCAGCATGAACCCGAAAAACCACTGGATCACCGGCTTGAACTCGGGAACCAGTCTGGACGCCACCCACCAGTCGCTCTGGGAGAGGCTGGTGAAGGTATCCATAAAAAACAGCAGGGCACTGACGATCAGTACCCCGCGAATGGCGCCAAAACAGACCCCCAGCACCCGATCCGTGCCGGAGAGTCCCGTCTTTTCCACCAGCAGGCCCACCACGTAGTTGACCACGCTCCCCAGGATCAGGGTCGCCACGAAGAGGGCGGCGATGGCCAGGCCGTTGCGCACCATGGCGTCGGAGAAGGAGGTGAAGTAGATGGCGAGATCGGGATAGAAATGGCTGGCAATGAAAAAGGCGACGAACCAGGTGACGAGGGACATGGCTTCCTTCAGGAAGCCGCGCACCAGGCTGATGAGGGCAGAGAAACCGACGATGCCGATGATGGCGTAATCAATCCAGACCATAGAAAAAGATGTCCTGCGAAATTGCGGCGCAGTCTAACAAAAACGATTGCGCAATGCTTGATAAAAATGTGTTAAAGGTTCAATGGAGCGCCGAAGGAGACCGCTCCTCTCCCCTGCCGGGGGGCGACTGGCGCCCAAATGCACAACGCCATGGCATGGCCATGGCGTTGTGCTGGGCAAGAGGCGCTTACCCTATGTGGGTCAGGCCGCCCATGTAGGACTGCAGCGCCGCCGGGATGGCGATGCGGCCGTCTTCCTGCTGGTAGTTCTCGATCACCGCCACCAGGGTGCGGCCCACCGCCAGGCCGGAGCCATTCAGGGTGTGCAGCAGCTGCGGCTTGCCATCGACACGCACGCGAGCCTGCATGCGGCGCGCCTGGAAGTCGGTGCAGTTGGAGACGGAGGAGATCTCGCGGTAGGTGTTCTGAGCCGGCAGCCAGACTTCCAGATCGTAGGTCTTGGCGGCGCAGAAGCCCATGTCACCGGTACAGAGGGCCATCACGCGATACGGCAGCTCCAGCAACTGCAGCACCTTCTCGGCGTGACCCACCATCTCTTCCAGCGCATCCCAGGACTTTTCCGGGTGCACCAGCTGGACCATCTCGACCTTGTCGAACTGGTGCATGCGGATGAGACCCCGGGTGTCACGGCCATAAGAGCCGGCTTCGGAGCGGAAGCAGGGGCTGTGGGCCGTCATCTTGATGGGCAGTTCCTGCTCGTCGAAGATCTCGTCGCGGGCCATGTTGGTGAGCGGCACTTCGGAGGTCGGGATCAGGGAGAACTTGCGCACCTTGCCCTCGTCTTCCCCTTCGCCCTCGATACCTGTGTTGAACAGATCCTGAGAGAACTTGGGCAGCTGGCCGGTGCCGTACAGGCTGTCCGGGTTCACCAGGTAGGGCACGTAGCATTCGGTGTAGCCGTGCTGCAGGGTGTGCAGGTCCAGCATGAACTGTGCCAGGGCGCGGTGCAGGCGGGCAATCTGACCCTTCATCACCACGAAGCGGGCACCGGAGAGCTTGACGCCGTTCTTGAAGTCCACGCCCTTGGCCGCTTCGCCCAGATCGATGTGATCGCGCACCGGGAAGTCAAACGCGCGCGGGGTACCCCAGTGGCGAACGATCACGTTGTCGTTCTCGTCGCGGCCCACCGGGGTGCTGTCGCTCGGCAGGTTGGGGATGGCGTCGGAGATGGCCTTGATGTCGGCCAGCAGAGCCTCGAGCTCGACCTTGCTGGTCTCCAGCTCGTCGTTGATCTTGGTCACCTCGGCCTTGAGCGGAGCCACATCTTCGCCGCGACGGGCAGCCTCACCGATGGACTTGGAGCGGGCGTTGCGCTCGGCCTGCAGCTCCTGGGTACGGGACTGCAGATCCTTGCGTTTCTCTTCCAGAGCGTTGACAGCCGCTACGTCCAGCGTGTAGCCACGTGCAGCCAGACGAGCGGCGGCCTCTTCGATATCGCTGCGCAGATATTTGGGATCCAGCATGGTTTACCTACTTTTTTAATGGGATCTGGGCCTGGGTCATCCGCCCTGGCGAGAAAACAGATCCGGAAGTTAACATCGGTTGGCGCACCCCTATGTCTTCGGAATCGGGCCTTCTAAATCAAGAAGATGGTGCAAGGCCAAGACAAGCGGGGTCAGAGGGGCAGTGTAGCAGACCGCCCCCCCGCCCGAACAGGGCGTATTGCTGTCGTTTTTGCCAAGTTTGACGGCATCGGCAGGCTTATCTTCGCCGATCCGAGGGATCGCCATGCTGCCCGGGCAAGGCGCCCTTACTTCTCTCTTTGGCGCGGGCTTTGGCGGTCCAGCTCGCGCAGATAGTCGAGCTTCTGGGCGATCTGCTTCTCGAGACCCCGTTCGGTGGGCTGGTAGTAGTGCTTGCCAGCCAGTTCGGGGGGGAAGTACTCCTCGCCGGCGGCATAGGCGCCGGGTTCGTCGTGGGCATAGCGGTACTCGGCACCATAGCCGAGCTCGCTCATCAGCCTGGTCGGCGCGTTGCGCAGGTGCGGCGGCACCTCGAAGTCCGGCAGGTTCCTGGCGTCATTGAGCGCCGCCTTCCAGGCGGTATAGACCGCATTGCTCTTGGGGGCGCAGGCGAGGTAGACGATGGCCTGGGCGATGGCCCGCTCCCCTTCCGCCGGGCCTATGCGATGGAAGCAGTCCCAGGCTGACAGCGCCACCTGCATGGCGCGGGGATCGGCGTTGCCCACGTCTTCCGAGGCAATCGCCAGCAATCGGCGGGCAATATAGAGGGGATCGCAACCGGCACTCACCATGCGGGCATACCAGTAGAGGGCCGCATCCGGCGCCGAGCCACGAATGGACTTGTGCACCGCCGAGATGAGGTCGTAGAAGTGATCTCCGCCCTTGTCAAAACGGGCCACGTGCTCCCCCACCACGGCGGCGAGCAGGGCGCTGTCGATCACCTTCTCCCCTGCCCCATTGGTCTCGGCCATGTCGGCCAACAGCTCCAGGTAGTTGAGGGACTTGCGCCCGTCCCCATCCACGGCTTTGGCCAGCGCCACCTTCACTCCGGGGGCAAAGGTGAGGCTGGCGTCATTGAGGCCACGGGGGTCTGTCATCGCCTGATCGAGCATGGCGAGGATGTCCTCCTCCTCCAGCCTCTTGAGCAGGTAGACCCGGGCCCGGGAGAGCAGTGCGTTGTTGAGTTCGAACGAGGGGTTTTCGGTGGTGGCGCCGATAAAGGTGATGGTGCCATCTTCGATGTGAGGCAGGAACACATCCTGCTGGCTCTTGTTGAAGCGGTGCACCTCGTCCACGAAGAGGATGGTGCGCACCCCGCGCCAGCTGTTCTCCTTCGCCTTGTCGATGGCGGCGCGGATCTCCTTGATGCCGGAGGTGACCGCGGAGAGCCGCTCCACCTCGGCCTGGCAGTAGTGGGCCATCAGCTCGGCGAGGGTGGTCTTGCCGGTACCGGGCGGCCCCCACAGGATCATGGAGTGGCAGTGCCCCGCCAGGATCGCCTTGCGCAGGGGCTTGTCGGCCCCCAGGATGTGCTGCTGACCTATGTATTGATCCAGGTTCTGCGGCCGCATCCTGGCCGCCAGCGGACGAAAGTCCGACGAGAAATCCAGGGACAAGTTACTCATCTGTATTGACCCCCAGCGTCACGCCCGTCGCCGTTGACAGACGGGCTGACGAGAAATCCAACGACCGCTTGCTCATCAGCGCTGATCGTCCAGTGCGACCCCCTTGGGTATCTTGAACAGGAACTCGTTGCCCTTGAGCACCGGCTTGCGGTTGAAACTGCTCAAGGTGAATTCGCTCCACTGCCCCTGGGCCTCTTTCACGTCGAACCGGCTGATGTTGTTCTGGCGGTCGAAGGTGATGCGAAAGGAGGCAATAAGCTCATCCTTGTTGCGGCTGGTGACTGTGTAGACGTCCCCCTGCTGGGTCACGTCGTAGTTCTTCCAGAGCCCGACATCGTTGCCGGCGATCAGCACGAAGGGGGTGTTGAGCACCGCATCCTTCATCTTGAGGGCGGTGACCTGCTCGACGAAGGGGTCATAGACCCACACATCCTTGCCGTCCGCCACTATCAGGCTCTCGTCCGGGGCAGTGGTGTGCCAGTTGAAGCGGTTCGGGCGCTGTACCAGCAGATCGCCGCTCGCCTTCTGCAACTCCTTGCCCTTGCTGTCATAGACGGTCTGGGCAAACTTGGCCGAGAACAGGCTGACGCCCGTCAGCTTCTGCTTGAGATCGCTGGCCGCATCGGCCCACACCTGGCTGCTGGCGAGCAACAGTACAGAACCCATCAATAATGCTTTTTTCATCGCGATTCCCGTTGAAGAGGGTCAGATAAAAGGCCATGTCCGCAGACATGGCCAGGATGATATGAAGGCTTAATCACGCACCGGAGGCGGTGCCAGCACGTCGCGCTGGCCGTTGCCCCCCGGAGAGCTGACGATGCCCTGGTTTTCCATCTGCTCGATGAGACGGGCCGCCCGGTTGTAACCAATCTTGAACTTGCGCTGCACGCTGGAGGTCGAGCCACGGCGGGATTCCACCACGAAGGCGACCGCCTCGTCGAACAGGGGATCCAGCTCCTCGTCACCACCGCCGCCGTACTCGCCGCCACCGCCCTCGCCGTCCGACTCACCGGAGAGGATCTCCTCGATGTAGTTCGGCTCGCCGCGCAGTTTCCAGTCCGCCACCACCTTGTGCACCTCGTGGTCATCGACGAAGGCGCCGTGGACCCGGGTCGGGTTCGAGGTACCGGCGGGCATGTAGAGCATGTCCCCCATGCCGAGCAGGGATTCGGCGCCGCCCTGATCCAGGATGGTACGGGAATCGATCTTGCTCGACACCTGGAAGGAGATCCGGGTCGGGATGTTGGCCTTGATGAGGCCGGTAATGACATCCACCGACGGACGCTGGGTCGCGAGGATCAGGTGAATACCGGCCGCCCGCGCCTTCTGGGCGATACGGGCGATGAGCTCTTCCACCTTCTTGCCGACGATCATCATCATGTCGGCGAACTCGTCCACCACCACGACTATGTGGGGCAGTTTTTCCAGCTCCGGCGGCATCTGATCCATGGAGTCACCCGGACGCCACAGGGGATCCCGCAAAGGCTCGCCCTCGGCGGCCGCGGCCAGCACCTTGTCGTTATAACCCTTGAGGTTGCGCACCCCGACCGCGGACATCAGCTTGTAGCGACGCTCCATCTCTCCTACGCACCAGCGCAGGGCGTTGGCGGCGTCCTTCATGTCGGTGACCACCTCGGTCAGCAGATGGGGGATACCTTCGTAGACCGAGAGTTCCAGCATCTTGGGGTCGATCATGATGAAGCGCAGATCATCGGGGGATGACTTGTAGAGCATGGAGATGATCATGGTGTTCACCCCCACCGACTTGCCCGAGCCGGTGGTACCGGCCACCAGCAGGTGGGGCATCTTGGCGAGGTTGACCACCACGGGCTCCCCCGCGATGTCCTGCCCCAGCCCCATGGTCAGCGGATTGTGGCTGCCAGAGAAGGCCTCGCAGTCCAGGGTCTCGCGCAGGTAGACGGTCTGGCGTACCCGGTTGGGCAGCTCGATGCCGACGAAGGTCTTGCCCGGGATCACCTCCACCACCCGCACGCTGCTGGCGGAGAGGGAGCGGGCCAAGTCCCGCGACAGGTTGGTGATCTTGCTCGCCTTCATGCCCGGCGCCAGATCCAGCTCGAAGCGGGTGATCACCGGGCCCGGATAGACGCCGACCACCTTGGCCTGCACGTTGTAGTCGGCGAGTTTCGCCTCCACCAGCCGGCCCATGCGGTCCAGCTCGTCCTTGCTCATCATCTGGGTCTTGGCGGGTGGCCTGTCCAGCAGATCTATGCTCGGCAGCGGCGCCATGGCGGGCTGGGGGCGACGCTTGGGCTTGACCGGTGCGGCGACCGCAGGGGCGGCGGCTGCCTCCTCCCCTTCCGCCCAGGGCAGATCGAGCTCGTCATCCCCGTTATCGGCCAGGGCCGGCTGACGGCGGGCATGGGCAACGGCGGCGCGCTTGGGTCTGGCCACGGGCGCCGGCTCGTCCTCTTCATCATCGAATTGCGGATCGAACTGGAAGGTGTCGTCATCGAGCTCCGGCAGCCATTCGTCAGATTTTGACTTCTGGCTCCCCTTGGCCTTGGGGTTGCGCGTCCAGCTGCTATGGGGCTCGTCCTCTTCCTCGTCGAGATCCAGGGCTCCCACGCCCCCTTCCAGCAGGGGATCCGGTCCCTCAAAACGGGGCTGGCGCCAGCCGCCGGTCAGCCAGCGACCCAAGGTGGTGGGGAAATGGTAGATGGCGCTGACGCTGCCGGTGCAGGTGGCACCGATCCGCTCGACTATGGTGAGCCAGGACCAGCCGGTGAACAGGGTGATGCCGGTGGCCACGAAGCAGAGCAGCATCAGGTTGGCCCCGACCCCGCCAAACAGGGGCACCACGGCGGACGCGATCACGTCCCCCACCAGGCCGCCTGCGGAGAAATTCTGCAAGTCATTGAAGTTCATGCTGGCAATGGCCGACATGCCGAGCACCGTCAGGACGAAGCCGATGATGCGCACCGACAGGGTGAGATAGTCCACCTCCAGCAGCCGGCTCGGGCGCCAGAACAGGCTCCATCCGAGCAGCACCACCAGGGGAGGCACCAGATAGGAGAAGGCCCCGAAGGTGAACATGGTGATGTCGGCGAGCCAGGCACCGGCGCTGCCCGCCAGGTTCTTCACCTCTCCCTGCCAGGAGGTCTGGGACCAACCGGGATCGGCGGGATGGTAGGTCAACAGGGCAAGCAAGAGATAGGCAGCCATCAGCGTGATGGCGATCAAGACGGCCTCGAAGATCCGTTGCGTACCTGACAAAGGAGTAAACAGCTTTTTATCGGCCAAACTCCGGCTCCTTTCTGAAAACATGTAATGCGGGGATAGGGGGCCTAGTATCCCTGAAAAGCCCACCGATTGTCAGCCAGTGCCTGAGGGCGGGGCCATGAATACAGTAATAAGAAGAAACGAGCGGACCGGCCGCTCGTTTCTGACTATCGTGACTCGTCGTGGTGCTTGCAAGTCACAGCACAATCCCGCTTATCGGGTGCTGATCACCAGACGGCTGCTCTGCTTGACCTCTTCCATGACCACATAGGTACGAGTGTCATTGACGCCGGGCAGACGCAGCAGGGTTTCCCCCAGCAGGCGGCGATAGGCCGACATGTCGCTGACGCGGGTCTTGAGCAGATAGTCGAAATCACCGGACACCAGATGGCACTCCTGGATCTCTTCGAGCACCTGAACAGCCTTGTTGAACTGTTCGAACACGTCGGGGGCGCCACGATTGAGGGTAATTTCCACGAACACCAGCAGAGACGCATCCAGATAATGAGGGTTCAGAATAGCGGCATATCCTTCGATATAGCCTTGACGCTCGAGGCGACGAACCCGTTCCAGACACGGTGTGGGACTCAGGCCAACTCGTTTGGACAACTCAACGTTCGAAATCCTGCCATCCTTTTGCAGTTCATTCAGAATGTTGCGGTCAATCCTGTCCAAATCCTTTAGCCGACTCTTAGCTTCCATCATTTAATTCCATCCTTTGGCTATTTTTTGGTAAGAATCACCAGTCATTTTATAATAATGGTCACAAATCCTGTCAATACCTGAATATACTAGGCGCAAATGTTGCTTAACATCTGGGCAACATAAACCACCAATCGATAGACGAGGGATAGCATGATTATCGGTGTACCTAAGGAAATAAAAAACCATGAATATCGCGTAGGCATGGTTCCGGCCAGTGTACGTGAACTGACAGCACGAAACCATACCGTTTTCGTCCAAAGCGGCGCAGGAAATGGCATTGGCTTCAGTGACGCAGATTATCTGGCTGCCGGAGCCGAGATCCTGGCCTCCGCGGCAGACGTTTTCGCCAAGGCGGAGATGATCGTCAAAGTCAAGGAACCCCAGGCGGTCGAGCGCGCCATGCTGCGTCCGGGCCAGACCCTCTTTACCTACCTGCACCTGGCGCCAGACCTGGCCCAGACCCGGGAGCTGGTCGACAGCGGCGCCGTCTGCATCGCCTACGAGACAGTCACCGATGGCCGTGGCGGCCTGCCCCTGTTGGCACCCATGTCGGAAGTGGCCGGGCGCATGTCTATTCAGGCCGGTGCCCAAGCGCTGGAGAAGTCCCGCGGGGGTAGCGGCATGTTGCTCGGCGGCGTGCCCGGAGTCGAACCGGCCAAGGTGGTGATCATCGGCGGTGGCGTGGTGGGTTCCAACGCAGCCCGCATGGCCATCGGCCTGCGTGCCGACGTCACCATACTCGACAACAACATCGATACCCTGCGCCGTCTCGACAGCGAGTTCCAGGGGGCAGCCAAGGTGGTTTACTCCAATCGCGAGACCCTGGAGCGCCATCTGCTGGCGGCAGATCTGGTCATCGGCGGCGTGCTGGTGCCGGGCGCCACTGCGCCAAAACTTGTCAGCCGTGACCACATTGCACGCATGAAGCCGGGCTCCGCCATCGTGGACGTGGCCATCGATCAGGGCGGCTGCGTCGAGACCTCGCACGCCACCACCCATGAGGATCCCACCTTCATCGTCGACGAGGTGGTGCACTACTGCGTGGCCAACATGCCAGGCGCCGTGGCCCGCACCTCCACAGTGGCCCTCAACAACGCCACCCTGCCCTTCATCATCAAGCTGGCGGAACAAGGCTATCGCGGTGCACTGCTCGGCGATCCCCACCTGTTGCACGGCCTGAACGTGATGGCGGGCAAGGTCACCTGCAAGGAGGTCGCCGTGGCGCACAACCTGGCCTACACGGATCCCCTGACCCTGCTGAACTGATCCCGCCCCCGCAAGGGTGCGTCGATGAGTGAAAATCCGCCCGCGATGGGCGGTTTTTTTATGGCGCAATCCGGCCCCCCCCCCTCTTTGGCGATTGCCACAATCGATGCCCTGGCCTTTGACCCCGGATCACGAATTACCTACAATCGCGCAAACTCATCACGTCTCGGAAATCACATCATGAGCCAAGTCATTCATAGCAAACTGCTGATCCTGGGGTCAGGCCCGGCGGGTTACACCGCCGCCGTCTACGCCGCCCGCGCCAACCTCAATCCCCTGCTCATCACCGGCATGCAGCAAGGTGGTCAGCTGACCACCACCACAGAGGTGGAAAACTGGCCAGGTGATGCGGAAGGGCTGACCGGCCCGGCCCTGATGGAGCGCATGAAAGAGCATGCGGAAAAATTCGATACCCGCATCCTCTTTGATCACATCAATGAAGTGGAGCTGACCCAGCGCCCCTTCCGTCTCAAGGGTGACAACGGTGAATACACTTGCGACGCGCTCATCATCGCCACCGGCGCCTCCGCCAAGTATCTGGGGCTGCCTTCCGAGGAGTCCTTCAAGGGCCGCGGCGTCTCCGCCTGTGCCACCTGTGACGGCTTCTTCTATCGCAACCAGGAAGTGGCCGTGGTCGGCGGCGGCAACACCGCCGTGGAAGAGGCGCTCTATCTGGCCAACATCGCCAAGAAGGTGCACCTGATCCACCGCCGCGACGAGTTCCGCGCCGAGAAGATCCTGATCAAGCGCCTCAATGACAAGGTCGAGAGCGGCAACATAGTGCTGCACATTCACCAGACCCTGGACGAGGTGCTGGGCGACAACATGGGCGTGACCGGCGTTCGCCTGCGCAGCACCCGGGACGACGCCACCTCCGAGCTGCCGCTGATGGGGGTCTTCATCGCCATAGGTCACCAGCCCAACACCCAGATCTTCGAAGGCCAGCTGGCAATGGAAAACGGCTACCTCAAGGTCCGTGGCGGCCTGGAAGGCTTCGCGACCCAGACCAGCATCCCGGGCGTGTTTGCCGCCGGCGACGTGGCCGACCACGTTTACCGTCAGGCGATCACCTCAGCCGGTACCGGCTGCATGGCGGCCCTGGATGCCGAGCGATATCTGGACGCACAATAAGCACAAGGATATAAAGGGCATGCCAAGTGGCATGCCCTTTTCTTTTAAGGAGCCGGATGAAACGGAAAATATTGATTGTGGAAGACAGCCTGACGGTGCGCCGCATGTTGACCCAGGCCATTGCGCAGCAAACCGGGCTGGAGATAGATGCGTTCGATACCCTGGAGGGTGCCCGTGACTGCCAGGGAGAAGAGTACGTGGTCGCCCTGGTGGATCTCACCCTGCCGGATGCCCCGAGCGGAGAAGCCGTCAACGTGTTGCTGGCGCGAGGGTTGCCCGTGGTGATCCTCACCGCCGACATCAGCGAGGAGAAACGGGAAGCCTGGCTGGAGGCAGGAGTGCTGGATTACGTGATGAAGGATTCACGGCACTCCCTGCAATACGCCGTCAGCCTGGTGCACCGCCTCTACCTCAACCAGGCCATAGAAGTGCTGGTAGTCGATGATTCACTCACTTCCCGTCATCGCACCGCCGCCCAATTGCGCAAGCAACTGCTGCTGGTGCACGAGGCAACCTGCGCCCGGGATGCCCTGGCCCTGCTCGAGCAGCACCCGGCCATTCGCCTGATGCTGGTGGATTACTACATGCCGGAAATCGACGGCATCAGCCTGGTGCGGATGCTGCGAGAGCGCTACAGCAAGCAGCAGCTCGCCATCATCGGCATCTCGGTGTCGGACAAGCACGGCCTCTCTGCCCGCTACCTCAAGCAGGGGGCGAACGATTTTCTCAACCAGCCGTTCGAGCCCGAGGAGCTGCAGTGCCGGGTCAGCCACAATCTGGAAGCCCTTGAGCAGTTCAACAGCATCCAGGAATCCGCCAATCGCGACTACCTGACCGGGCTCTACAACCGGCGTTACTGGTTCAACGAGGGGCAGAAGTGGTTCGAGGAGCATCAGCGTCAGCAGGCGCAGCTCGCCCTGTGCGTGCTCGATGTGGATCATTTCAAGCAGGTCAACGATCACTGGGGCCATGCCATCGGCGATGAGCTGCTCTGCCACCTGACCCGGTTGCTCTCCCAGTTCTTCCCGGATGCCATGATAGCCCGCTTCGGCGGAGAGGAGTTTGCCCTGATGGTGCCCCATTGCCCGGTTCCCGTGCTGCTCAAGCGGCTGGAAGGGCTGCGGCAACAGCTGCGTCAGCAGCCGCTGTCACGGGAAGTGCCGCTGTTCGTGCGCGCCAGTTTTGGCGTCATCAACGTCGGGCGGCTCTCCATGGACGAGGCGCTCTGCGAGGCAGATCGCCAGCTGTATCAGGCAAAGAACACGGGTCGTGACAAGATAGTCTCCCAGGACGCCTGAGCACGTCTCGAGTGAGACGCTTCGTGTAGTACCGCCCGGCGCCCCTTGCGGCCGCCGGGTTATTCCTTCTCATCACGCCATCCCTGCCGCCACGGGTTTCCTCAATAGGTCTTGTCGACCCGCACCCCATCGCTGAAATAGAGGATGCGCACCTTGTCCCCGCTCGCAAACACCATGGCCGGATCGTAATCCTGGATCACGTTGATAAGCCCGTCTTGCTCGTTGCGGATTAGCAGCTCCACCAGCTTGTTCTCCACCACGCTGCCCCCTGACTGGTAGTGCTGCACCGCGGCCGCCCCCGCCAATGCCCCCACGGCGGTGGCTATCTCCCGCCCATGACCGCCGCCAAACTGATTGCCGAGCAGCCCCCCCAGCACGGCGCCACCCAGGGTTTTCCAGCCGGTATGCTCGGATTCCAGCACCTGGCGCTGGGTGATATTTCGCACCGTATCCACCTGGCCAAACACCACCTGATCGACGGGGCGCGCCGTATTGCGCTCATAGGGTGCGGCCCAGGCGGGCGCCGTGACAAAGCCCAGCAAGCTGGATACTATCAGGATCATGGCCTTCATCTGTGAACCTCTGTCTTATGTCTCGCTATCTCACCGAACTGGATGATGAGCTGTGCTGGTTTCCCTCCCCCAGCCATGCGCTGGAAGAGCCCAACGGCCTGCTGGCGATTGGGGGAGATCTCTCTCCTGCTCGATTGCTGGCAGCTTATCACAGCGGGATCTTTCCGTGGAATGAGCCACACCAGCCACTGCTGTGGTGGTCGCCGGATCCCAGGGGGGTGATAGTGCCCGATGAGCTGCACATAGGGCGCAGCCTGCAGAAGTATCTGCGCCGCACCACCTTCGACATTACAGTCGATAGTGCCTTCGATGAGGTGATAGCGGCCTGCGCCGCCCCCCGTCGCAGCGCCAGCGGCACCTGGATAAGCGCCCCCATGATCGACGCCTATCGGCAGTTGCACCGCCTGGGCCATGCCCACTCAGTCGAGATCTGGCAGGACGGGGAGTTGCAGGCGGGGCTCTACGGTCTCTCCCTTGGCCGCCTCTTCTGCGGTGAATCCATGTTCAGCCGCATCGATAACGGCGCCAAACTGGCCATGGTGTCGCTCTGTCGTCACTTTTCCCGCCATGGGGGTGCCCTCATCGATTGCCAGATGCAGAATGACTTCCTGGCCACCCTGGGGGTCCAGGAGTGGCCAAGAAGCCGGTTTCTGACCACATTGGCGAGCCTGACCAGGCAACCACTGCAGGACGGTTGCTGGCAGCAGAGGAGAATCAGCCTATGACAGAAGAAGTGATCCTCAAGGTAGGCCTGACCCCCAGACACCCGTGCAGCTACCTCGGCCATGAGCAGGAGCAGTTGCTGGTACTGATGGATCATGAGCTGCTTAATGCGGCCGGTTATGAGCGACTGCTGACGGCAGGATTCAGGCGCAGTGGCAACGACATCTATCGCCCCCATTGCCCGGCCTGCAGTGCCTGCCAGTCCCTGCGCATCCACAGCGAGCGTTTCATGCCGAACCGCAGCCAGAAACGCGTTCGTCAGCTGAACCGGGATCTCGAGCTGGTACTGAGTTACGACGACAAACCCGAGTATTACCAGCTCTATGAGCGCTACATCCGCGAGCGCCACCACGATGGCAGCATGTACCCGCCGAGTCGAACCCAGTACAAGGGATTCCTGCACTGCGACTGGATGCCACCGCTCTACATGGAGATACGCAAGGAGGGACGCCTCATCGGGGTGGCCACCACGGACCTGCTCCCCCACTCCATGAGCGCCATGTATACCTTCTTCGATCCTGACTATGCCGACCGCTCTCTGGGCACCTTTGCCATTCTGAGCCAGTTGGAACTGGCCAGGCGCACGGGTCGCAGCTGGCTGTATTTGGGCTATCTGGTGGAGGCCTGTCGCAAGATGAATTACAAACGCCAATACCTGCCCCACGAGCTGCTGGTGCAGGGAGAATGGAAAAATATCGACACCAAGCCCGAGTAAACTTTACACATAGCCTTAAATCCGGCATGATCCAGCGGTTTTTTGTTGTGGCTTATCAAGAGGATTCAATGGCTAAAGAAGACAGTATTGAGATGCAGGGTACCATTCTCGAAACCTTGCCCAATACCATGTTCCGTGTGGAACTGGAAAATGGTCACGTGGTTATCGCTCATATTTCCGGCAAGATGCGCAAAAACTACATCCGTATCCTGACTGGGGACAAAGTAACGGTGGCTCTGACTCCGTACGATCTCTCCAAGGGACGTATTGTTTTCCGCTCTCGCTAAGCCAGGAATTCAGCAAAAAACCCCAGCCTCTCGGCTGGGGTTTTTTGTCGTTTCTGGCCTCAATCACATTTAGTGAGAGACAGCTTCAACATTGACCTGGAAGTCAAAGCTGAGGCTGTTATTCACCAGCTCCACTCTCACCACTCCGCCATCGACCAGTGAGCCGAACAGGATCTCATTGGCCAACGGCTTCTTGAGGTGCTCCTGAATGACCCGTCCCATGGGTCTTGCACCCATTGCCCGATCATAACCCTTCTCGGCCAACCAGTGGCGCGCCTCTTCAGATACTTCAAGTGACACCCCTTTGGCATCCAGCTGTACCTGCAGTTCGACGATGAACTTGTCGACGACCTGATTGATCACCGTCATGTCCAGATGGTTGAACCAGATGGTGTGATCGAGCCGGTTGCGGAACTCCGGACTGAACGTCTTGTTGATCACCGCCATGGCATCGTGACTCATGTCCTGCTGCTGGAAGCCAATGGACTTGCGCTGGGTCTCCTGCACCCCCGCGTTGGTGGTCATCACCAGGATCACGTTGCGAAAATCTGCCTTGCGCCCGTTGTTGTCCGTCAGGGTGCCGTTGTCCATCACTTGCAGCAGCAAGTTGAAGACATCCGGGTGCGCCTTCTCGATCTCGTCCAGCAGCACCACCGAATGGGGATGCTTGAGCACAGAATCGGTCAACAAGCCACCCTGCTCAAAGCCCACATAGCCGGGAGGTGCCCCAATCAACCGGGAGACGGTATGGCGCTCCATGTATTCGGACATATCAAAACGCAGCACCTCGACCCCAAGCGCCTTGCCGAGCTGCTGGGTGACTTCTGTCTTACCCACCCCGGTCGGGCCGGCAAACAGGAAGCAGCCCACAGGGCGACGCTCGTTGCCAAGGCCGGAGCGTGACAGCCGGATGGCATCGGTCAATACGGTGATGGCCTTGTCCTGGCCGAACACCACCATCTTGAGGTTACGCTCCAGGTTCTTCAGCACCTCCTTGTCGGAAGAGGAGACTGATTTCTCCGGGATGCGGGCAATCTTCGCGACTATGGCCTCGATCTCCGGCACATTGATCACTTTTTTACGCTTGCTGACCGGCAACAAACGCTGCCCCGCCCCCGCCTCGTCGATCACGTCGATGGCCTTGTCCGGCAGGTGGCGGTCATTGATGTACTTGGCGGAGAGTTCGACCGCGGCACGGATGGCCTTGACGGTGTAACGCACGCCATGGTGCGCCTCATAGCGACTCTTGAGCCCCATCAGAATACGGGTTGTGTCATCTATGCTCGGCTCGACGATGTCGATCTTCTGGAAACGGCGCGCCAGAGCCCGATCTTTTTCGAAGATCTGGGAATATTCCTGATAAGTGGTGGATCCCACACAGCGCAGCAGGCCATTGGAGAGCAGTGGCTTGATGAGGTTGGCCGCATCCAGCTGGCCGCCGGAGGCTGCCCCCGCCCCAATGATGGTGTGGATCTCGTCGATGAAGAGGATAGCCCCTTCCTGGCGTTCGATCTGCTTGAGCAGCACCTTGAGACGCTTTTCGAAGTCGCCGCGGTACTTGGTGCCTGCCAGCAGGGAACCCATGTCCAGTGAATAGATGGTGCTGTTTGCGATAACTTCGGGCACATCACCCTTGACGATGCGATAGGCGAGCCCCTCGGCGATGGCGGTCTTGCCCACGCCAGCCTCCCCCACCAACAAGGGATTGTTCTTGCGACGACGGCAGAGCACCTGGATGGTGCGACTCAGCTCCTGATCGCGACCGATCAACGGGTCGATGCGCCCCTCCAGCACCAGCTGGTTGAGATTGGTGGCGAAGCTCTCAATCTGGGCGGACGAGACCTCATCATCGGACTCGGCATTGTTGCCGCCACTTTCGGGCTTGCTGTCTTTGCGCACCCCGTGGGAGAGGAAGTTCACCACATCCAGGCGGCTTATTTCGGCTTTTTTCAGGAAGTAGGCGGCTTGGGACTCTTGCTCGCTGAAGATGGCGACCAGCACATTGGCGCCGCTTACCTCGGTATTGCCCGACGACTGGACATGGAACACGGCACGTTGCAGCACGCGCTGGAAACCAAGAGTCGGTTGGGTTTCTCTGTCTTCGTCATCGCGGGGGATGAGCGGGGTCGTTTGATTGATGAATGCGCGAATTTCCTTGCGCATCTGCTCCACATCCGCACCACACGAACTCAGCGCCTCATGGGCTGAGCTGTTATCCAGCAGGGCTAACAACAGGTGCTCGACGGTCATGAATTCGTGGCGCTCGTCACGGGCCAGTTTGAAAGCCTCGTTCAGCGTCTTTTCTAGATCTTTGTTCAACATAGGCACCTCCCCTCAGTACAGCAACAATGCGGTGTCGTTATCGCCATCAAGTCATCAGATTCAAGCCTTTTCCATGGTACATAGCAGTGGATGTTCGTTATTACGTGAATAGGTGTTGACCTGGACCACTTTGGTCTCGGCAATCTCGGCGGTAAATGTGCCGCAGACTCCCTTACCACTATAATGCACGCTCAGCATGACCTGAGTGGCCTTCTCCAGATCCATACCAAAGAACCTTTGCAGCACCTCCACCACGAATTCCATCGGTGTGTAGTCATCGTTGTTCAGGACGACCTTGTACATGGGTGGCGGTTGCAGCTTCGTTTTCTCTGCTTCTGCAATCTCTTCATTAGCAAAGAGTTCTTTCTGCTTGCTCATAGTTGCGCTTTGGTACCTCTAGATTACTACCGTCTCGCTCAAGATTGTCAATAGACTTGTTAACCAGATCACATCGGTTGTTAACAACTTCTTGACTCGCTTAAAAGTTGGACTAGATTGGTTACTTGCTAATCGGCGCCCGTCTGCTACAGGGTGATGCTCTAGTTATATAAGGCTGGCGCAGGTTACTCAACGACTTCAGGGTAATCAATAAAAGGATGTAGATGTATGGCAACCGGAACAGTCAAGTGGTTCAACAACGCAAAAGGATTTGGGTTTATCTGTCCGGAAGGCGGTGGTGAAGACATCTTCGCTCACTACTCCACGATTCAAATGGAAGGTTACAAGACCCTCAAAGCGGGTCAGGCAGTCAACTTTGAACTGCAGCAGGGGCCGAAAGGAAATCACGCCTCTGTCATCGTGCCAAACGAAGCACAAAACATGTAAGAGTCAAACTGGATCAATTAAAAAACGGCATCCCGCAAGGATGCCGTTTTTTTATGTCACTCGTTGTGCCGACACAATAAGAAAGGCCGGGCCTTCCTTATTGTGTGCCCTTGCGAGCTATCCCCTGTCAGCGAGCCAGCAGGATGTTGAGCATGCGGCGCAGCGGCTCGGCGGCGCCCCACAGCAGTTGGTCACCCACGGTGAAGGCCGCCAGGTATTCCGGGCCCATGTTGAGCTTGCGCAGACGGCCTACCGGGATGCTGAGGGTACCGGTGACGGCGGCCGGGGTCAGCTCGCGGGCCGTGATGTCGCGATCGTTCGGGATCACCTTGACCCAGTCGTTGTGAGCGGCCAGCAGGGCCTCGATCTCGGGGAGCGGCACGTCTTTCTTCAGCTTGATGGTGAAGGCCTGACTGTGGCAGCGCAGAGCACCGATCCGCACGCAGAGACCATCCACCGGAATGGCGGCATCTTCAATGCCGAGGATCTTGTTGGTCTCGGCCTGGCCCTTCCACTCTTCGCGGCTCTGGCCGTTGTCGAGCTTGGTGTCGATCCAGGGGATGAGGCCACCGGCCAGCGGCACGCCGAAGTTGTCCACCGGCAGGGTGCCGGATCGGGTCTTCTCGGTGATCTTGCGCTCAATGTCCAGGATGGCGGAGGCAGGATCCGCCAGCTCTACCGCCACTTCGTCGCGCAGCAGCCCCATTTGGGTGACCAGCTCGCGCATGTGGCGCGCGCCACCACCGGAGGCGGCCTGATAGGTGGCCACACTCACCCACTCCACCAGATCGGCCTTGAACAGGCCACCCAGCGCCAGCAGCATCAGGCTGACGGTGCAGTTGCCGCCGACGAAGGTCTTGATCCCCTTGTCCAGCGCCTCGTCGATCACGTCGCCGTTGACCGGATCCAGGATGATGACGGCGTCCTTCTCCATGCGCAGGGAGGAGGCGGCATCAATCCAGTAACCCTGCCAGCCGGCGGCCAGCAGACGGGGATAGACATCCTTGGTGTAGTCGCCACCCTGAGCCGTGATGATGATCTCCTGTGCGGCCAGCGCCTCGATATCGAAGGCGTCCTGCAAGGTGCCGGCATCGACGCCGAAATTGGGGGCGGCCTCACCGGCCTGGGAGGTGGTGAAGAAGGTGGGTTGAATGCGGGCAAAATCCTTCTCTTCCTGCATCCGGCTCATCAGTACCGAACCCACCATGCCACGCCAACCGACCAAACCAACTTTTTTCATAATGTCCTACCCTGGATAGCTGCTGTAAAAATGAAGTCTCATACGCCGTGATCCCTTGCCGGACGCGGGTCCGTTCACAAATTGGCCACAAGCATGATGTGTAATTAATGCGTCTGTCCACATTACGGATTGTGGCGACGGGCGCAAGTCGAATTGCGCAATAATCTGTGTCATTTGCCGCAATAACCATGGGTTCCGGACTACCGCACTTGGCGGACTCCCCATCGGTCAGGCATCATGATGTCCGACTGGCAACCACTGCCCCCTGGGGACGACCCCAAGGCCTTCTTGACTCGCAGGGACGACCCTGCCCCGCGTGGAATACTCATATGCCCTGGTTACTCCTGCTACTGGCCGGCCTGTTCGAGGTCGCCTGGGCCATCGGCCTCAAGTACACCGACGGTTTCAGCCGTCCCCTCCCCACCCTGCTGACCCTAGCTGCCATGGGGGTGAGCGTGCTGTTGCTCGCCATGGCGGTCAAGCAACTGCCCCTTGGCACAGCCTACGCGGTCTGGACCGGCATCGGCGCGGTCGGCACGGTGTTGATGGGGATCTGGTTGTTCAACGAGCCGGCCACCCTGGCCCGGGTGCTTTGCCTGCTGCTGATCATCGGCGGTATCCTGGGGCTCAAGTTTATCGGCTGATAACGAGATGGAAGCGCAGCCCGCGGCGCCCCAGCAGCGCGTATAAAAAATGGCCACCCAGGGTGGCCATTATGTTTTCCTCATGCCCCGTCGGGGTTTCCTATCAATACGCTCTCTATCCGGGCGCCCGGCATCATCTGCATTAACCCCTCGATCAGTCGATCACCGGCCTCCTGCAGCGCCGCCAGCGGCATTTCAGGCAAGCTTTCCAGAATGAACCACATCTGCCCGGACTTGGCGCTGAGCCGGGTTCTGGTCCCCTGACGCCAATTCCAGCGGCGACAGGTCACGCCTCTGTCATCACACCAGACCACCTCCCCAGGTTCCGGGGTCTCGTGGGCAGGGGCCCCCTCCTTCATGGTGTCAAACAGCTCGGTGCCATCGGCAATGATCAGCCGGGGCGACCCCTCATAAGCGGTGAGATCCTCCCCACCGACGGGGATGGCGTATTCGATGCTGATGGCGTTGTAGAGATCGACGACGGGATCGATGCAGGGTAGGTTGCCCTCCCGTTGCACCCGCTTGAGCAGCGCCTGGGCCGAGCAGGGGGTCCGCTGGGGCTTGGCACCGAAGCGTTTGAACACCTCCCCCCAGGCGGACAGATGATCCTGTGCCCAGGGTGCACCGCCCGCCGCAACAGATTGGCAGGCCCGCGCCAGCGCCTGTGCGCCGACGTTGCGATCGACCATGGTGGCCCCGTCGACCTGGATGCTCAGGGCCCGGAATCCCGGGGCCAGGCTGGTCACCCTGGCATCAATCTGTGGTGTCATGAATGGCATAGCAACTCCCAATGGGTGAATCGTGGCGAAGGCGATAACGGCAGACGAGGCCAAGTGACCCGTGCCCAGAGGGCTAGCACGCGATGCTTGTCACCACGAAGAAACAAATCGGCCCCATGATGGACGGCGGCATGGCATAAAAAAATCTACTTTTTCTTAATGTTGTTCAGGAGAGCTAATAACCCAAACTATGCCGGCCACCGACGGCAACTTGACCCGCACTTGGAAGGGGATTGTCCTGGCCGCTTTTCCCGCCACTCATGCTATTATCTGCGACCGAACATGAGCCATTAAAAATCAGGATATTGTGATGACCGACCACACTTTTATTCCCGGCAAGGACGCGGCGCTGGAAGACTCCATCGAGCGGTTCCAGACCAAGTTGCAGGCCCTGGGGTTTGATATCGAAGAGGCATCCTGGCTCAACCCAGTGCCCAACGTCTGGTCCGTGCACATCCGGGACAAAGAGTGCGCCCTCTGCTTCACCAACGGCAAGGGAGCCAGCAAGAAGGCGGCCCTGGCGTCGGCCCTGGGGGAGTATTTCGAGCGTCTCTCCACCAACTACTTCTTCGCCGACTTCTATCTGGGCGAGCAGGTAGCGAACGGCGACTTCGTCCACTACCCGAACGAGAAGTGGTTCCCCATCCAGGGTGACCAACTGCCTGCCGGTCTGCTCGACAGCTTCACCCGCAAGTTCTACAACCCGGATGGCGAAGTGACTGCCGACATGCTGGTGGATCTGCAATCCGGCAACGAAGAGCGCGGCATAGTCGCGCTGCCGTTCGAGCGTCAGTCCGATCATCAGACCGTCTATATCCCGATGAACATCATCGGCAACCTCTATGTCTCCAACGGCATGAGCGCCGGCAACACCAGGACCGAGGCCCGCACCCAGGGCTTGTCCGAGGTGTTCGAGCGCCACGTGAAGAACAAGATCATCGCCGAAGCCATCAGCCTGCCCGAGATCCCGAACGAGGTGATCGCCCGCTACCCCGGTATCAAGGCCTCCATCGATGCGCTGGAGGCCGAAGGCTTCCCCATCTACAGCTTCGATGCCTCCCTGGGTGGCCGTTATCCGGTCATCTGCGTGGTGCTGCTCAACCCGAGCAACGGCACCTGCTTTGCCTCCTTCGGCGCCCACCCGCGCTTCGAGGTGGCCTTCGAGCGGACCGTCACCGAGCTGCTGCAGGGCCGTGGCCTCAAGGATCTGGACGTCTTCGTGCCGCCGTCATTCGACAACGAGCAGGTGGCGGATCACCACAATCTGGAGACCCACTTCATCGACTCCTCCGGCCTCATCAGCTGGGATCTGTTCAAGCAGGAGTCCGACTTCGAGTTTGCCGACTGGGACTTCCGCGGCACCTCCCAGGAGGAGTTCGATCACCTGATCGGCATCTTCCACGAGCTGGAGCAGCCGGTCTACATCGCCGACTACGAGCACCTGGGCGTCTACGCCTGCCGCATCCTGGTGCCGGGCATGTCCGACATCTATCCGGTCGAGGATCTGCTGCTGGCCAACAACACCATGGGCGCCCACCTGCGGGAAATCATCCTGGCCCTACCGTCTCTGGAGTGGGACGCGGAGCAGTACATGGCACTCTTTGATCAGCTGGATGAAGAGGGTCACGACGAGCGCACCCGGGTGCGCGAGCTGCTCGGCATCGCCGCCGCCAAGGGCACAGCCCTGCACACCCTGCGGGTGGGCGAGCTCAAGGCCATGCTGGCGCTGGCCGCCGGTGAGCTGGAAAGCGCGCTGGATCTCATCGACTGGACCATGGAGTTCAACCAGTCGGTGTTCCCGGCGGATCGCGCGAACTACTACCGCGCCCTGCGCGCCTGCGTCGAGCTGTTCCTGGATGAAGAGCGTGACCCCGAGCAGTACCGCCCGGTGTTCGCCCGTATGTTCGGGGAAGAGACCCTGGCCGAGGCCTGGGCCCATGCCCGCGGCGAGGCGCGTTTCCACGGGCTGGAGGCGGCCGATCTGTCCCTCTCCCAGTTCCCGCTGCATCAGAAATTGCTCGCGGCCTACGAGAAACTGCAAAAATCCAAACGAATCCATACGTGGAACTGATATGCTAGTGTGACGAAGGGGCCTGATGGCCCCTTCTGTTTTATGGTCTACGCTTTGGCGGGCCCTTACTCAAAGATGAAATAAATAACAAAAAATACCTCTTAGGGGGTTGTCAGTTCGAGGTTCATCATGTTCGGGAGGCGTAAAGGTGCATTGCCGGTGCTTTTTTTGATGAGAAAGATATAAATTATTAAAAATCATGAAATTAAAAACAGACCCATTTCTGTTTCACCTGAAACCTGGTGTAAAGTCAAGCTTCCGGATGAAGAAAAAACCTGTAGTAAAATTACATTCACAATCTGTAATTCTTGATCGGAGTCAATTTTGGGGATCAGCCCCTTTGTTATGATTTCCACAGGCAAAATATGCAGGTACTGAGAATTGAAAGCAGAATCTCCCTTTGATTGTCTGAAGCCCGAAGCCATAGCCGCGCTGGCTGAAGACATTACCTATGCCAAGGCAACCAAGCCCGCCCACAAGGTCATACCTCTGGCCATCACAGCAGGTGCTTTCATCGCCATCGCATTCGTCTTCTATATCACCGTCACCACGGGATCGAGCGGCATGGCCTGGGGTATGTCCAAGCTGGTCGGCGGTCTCTGTTTCTCCCTCGGTCTCATTCTGTGCGTACTGCTCGGTGCCGAGTTGTTCACCTCCACCACCCTGACCCTGGTGGCCAAGGCCGCCAACCGCATCAGCTGGGCTCAGCTGTTCAAGAACTGGGGTCTGGTCTACTTCGGCAACCTCATCGGCGGGCTCATCATAGTCGCGCTCATCATCATGTCGGCCGAATACACGGCGGCGGATGGTCAGTGGGGGCTGAATGCCATGAAAGTGGCCCAGCACAAGATCCATCACACCTTCTTCGAGGCCCTGGCCCTTGGCATCCTCTGCAACCTCATGGTGTGTCTCGCCGTGTGGATGGCCTTCGGTGCCCGCACTGCCACCGACAAGGTGATGGTGATGCTGCTCCCCGTCGCCATGTTCGTGGCCTCCGGCTTTGAGCACAGCATCGCAAACATGTTTATGATCCCGGTCGGCATCGCCATCCATGCGGTAGCAGGCCCGGAATTCTGGCAGGCCATCGGCCAGGACCCGGCATCGTTCGCCGACTTGACCGTATCCAACTTCGTCCTAAACAACCTCATTCCGGTCACCCTTGGTAATATCATTGGTGGCGGCGTCATGGTTGGTCTGACTTACTGGTTTATCTTCCGTCGCCATCATTAAGGATGGCGGCAGACACATAAATACCTTGAGAGGTAATGAAAATGGCAGAACTTAACGAACAGTTCCAAAAAGCATGGGAAGGCTTCGCGGCCGGTGAATGGCAGACCTCTGTCAACACCCGTGACTTCATCCAGAAGAACTACACCCCGTATGAAGGTGACGAGTCCTTCCTGGCTGGCGCGACCGAAGCTACCACCAAGCTGTGGGACAAGGTCATGGAAGGGATCAAGATCGAGAACCGCACTCACGCGCCGGTCGATTTTGATACCGACCTGCCCTCCACCATTACCGCTCACGATGCCGGCTATATCGATCAGAGCCTGGAGCAAATCGTCGGTCTGCAGACCGACAAGCCGCTCAAGCGCGCCATCATCGCCAACGGCGGTATCAAGATGGTCAAGACCTCTTGCGAAGTCTACGGTCGTCAACTTGACCCCATGGTCGAGAAGATCTTCACCGAGTACCGCAAGACTCACAACCAGGGCGTGTTCGACGTTTACACCAAGGACATCCTGAACTGCCGTAAATCCGGCGTCATCACCGGTCTGCCGGATGCCTACGGCCGTGGCCGCATTATAGGTGACTACCGCCGTGTTGCCCTGTACGGTATCGACTTCCTGATGGCCGACAAACTGGCCCAGTTCAAGTCCCTGCAGGCCGATCTGGAAAACGGTGTCAACCTGGAAGCCACCATCCGTCTGCGCGAAGAGATCTCCGAGCAGCACCGTGCCCTGGCCCAGATGAAGGTGATGGCCGCCAAATATGGCTGCGACATCTCAGTGCCGGCCAAGACCGCCAAAGAAGCCGTGCAGTGGACCTACTTCGCCTACCTGGCGGCGGTCAAGTCCCAGAACGGTGCCGCCATGTCCTTCGGTCGTACCTCCAGCTTCCTGGACGTCTATATCGAGCGTGACCTGAAGAAAGGCCTGCTGACCGAGCAAGAAGCCCAGGAGCTGATGGACCACATGGTCATGAAGCTGCGCATGGTTCGCTTCCTGCGTACTCCTGAATACGATTCACTGTTCTCCGGCGACCCCATGTGGGCTACCGAGACCCTGGCCGGTATGGGCGTTGATGGCCGTACCCTGGTCACCAAGAACAGCTTCCGTATGCTGAACACCCTGTACACCATGGGCCCGTCCCCTGAGCCGAACCTGACCATACTGTGGTCCGAGAAGCTGCCGGTCGGTTTCAAGAAGTACTGCGCCAAGGTATCCATCGAGACCTCTTCCGTTCAGTACGAGAACGATGATCTGATGCGTCCGGACTTCAACAACGATGACTATGCCATCGCTTGCTGCGTGTCCCCGATGATCGTCGGCAAACAGATGCAGTTCTTCGGTGCCCGTGCCAACCTGGCCAAGACCATGCTGTATGCAATCAACGGCGGCATGGACGAAAAGCTCAAGATCCAGGTCGGCCCGAAAACCGAAATGGTCAAGTCCGAGTACCTCGACTACAACGACGTGATGGACAGGCTGGATCACTTCATGGACTGGCTGGCCAAGCAGTACGTCGCCGCCCTGAACATCATCCACTACATGCACGACAAGTACAGCTACGAAGCCTCCCTGATGGCGCTGCACGACCGTGACGTCTATCGCACCATGGCTTGCGGCATCGCCGGTCTGTCCGTGGCGGCTGACTCCCTGTCTGCCATCAAGTACGCCAAGGTCAAGCCGGTTCGTGACGAAGATGGCGTTGCCATCGACTTCGAAATCGACGGCGAGTACCCGCAGTTCGGTAACAACGACGCTCGCGTCGATGACATCGCCTGTGACCTGGTCGAGCGCTTCATGAAGAAAATTCAGAAGCTGAACACCTACCGTGGTGCCGTGGCGACCCAGTCCGTGCTGACCATCACCTCCAACGTGGTGTACGGCAAGAAGACAGGTAACACCCCGGATGGCCGTCGCTCCGGTGCGCCGTTCGGCCCGGGTGCCAACCCGATGCACGGTCGTGATCAGAAGGGTGCCGTTGCGTCCCTGACTTCCGTCGCCAAGCTGCCGTTCGCTTACGCCAAAGATGGTATCTCCTATACCTTCTCCATAGTACCGAACGCCCTGGGTAAAGACATGGAAGCCCAGAAAGCCAACCTGGCCGGCCTGATGGATGGTTACTTCCACCATGAAGCCAACCTGGAAGGTGGTCAGCACCTGAACGTCAACGTGATGAACCGTGAAATGCTGCTGGACGCCATGGAAAACCCGGAGAAATATCCGCAGTTGACCATCCGCGTATCCGGTTATGCCGTTCGCTTCAACTCTTTGACCAAAGAGCAACAGCAAGACGTCATCACCCGTACCTTCACCGCATCTCTGTAATAGAATCTCGGTGAACAAAAACCGGCGCCCAAGGCGCCGGTTTTTTTATGTCTGCTCTTCAGGGCCCAGCGGCTTGCAAGGCCGATGACAACCCAAGCCTCCCCTTCCCTCATACCACCTTGTTCAGGGCCGCTCCCCTGCCGCCAGACGGCGATTGATGTCGGCGATGACGGGGGCTATGTCGGCCAGGGTATCGATCACATAGTGAGCCCCCGCCCCCCGCAACTTGGCCTCTGCCGGTGCGCGCCGGGCGGCGATCTCCACCTCGCTCATGGCATCAAATTCTTCCCAGGTGGCACCAAACTCGTTGCCGGAAACCGACAGCCCCACAGTCCACATGCCGGCGTTCAGCCCCTCGCTGATACCCGGCACGGCGTCATCGACCTTGATGCAACGATGCACTGCACTCACTCCAAGCTCAATCACGTTGGCCAGCGCCATCCAGGGGCCGGGGCGCCCGCCCGCCTTGAGATCGTCGGTGGCAACCCAGTGATCGGGGCTATAGCCGTACTCGGCTGCCGCCGGCACCAACGCCTCCATCACCGGGCGGGGATAGCCGGAGCAGGAACCGATCCGCATCCCTTGTGCTCGCAGCCCATCCAGCACCGGCAGCACACCTGGTATGGGGGCGGCGAAGCGGGTCACGGCGGCAATCTGAAGCGGCATAAAGGTGTGATAGAGGTGGTCCACCTCGGCGTGGCTCATGGGGTGGCCGAAGCGGGCCTGCCAGCGCGCATCCACCGAGGAAAGACGGCCCAGGGCGGCGATATGATCCCACTTGCCAAGACCCATGGGTTGGCGCGCTTCCTCCAGGCTCACGGGGAAGTCATAGGCGCGGGCGAAGGCCTCGACGAAGATGGAGGTGGGGGCGAAGGAGCCGAAATCGACGACGGTGCCGGCCCAGTCGAGGATCAGTGCCTCCACATCGGTGCTCGGGTCTGCGGCAATCTGCAAGTCAGTCATGGTGATGTTCCTGTTTCGATGAAAGGGCGGTCTCGCCGAGGGCGCGATCGAGAATGGTGATGGCGCGCACCAGATCGGCGCGGGCGATGTTGAGCGGGGGCGAGAGCTGGATGACGTTGCCCTGGGAGACCTTGAAGCTGAGCCCGAGCTCCAGACAGCGGTAGAGCAGCCGCTCGGCGGCCTGGCTATTGCGCGTTCGACTCTGGTGATCGACCACCAGATCCAGCGCCCACAAGAGGCCGATACCGCGCACCTGGCCGATCAGCGGGTGGCGCTCGGCAAGCGCCGCGAGCTCGGCGGCCATAAAGCGGCCATCCTCCTGCGCTTTTACCAACAATCCAGCTTCGCGGATTGTCTCTATAGTGGCGAGGGCCGCCGCGCAGCCGATGGGGCTCTTCTCGTGGGTGTAGTGACCGAGCGAAATAGCCGCCGCCTGATTGAAACGATCCCGGGTGATAAGCGCGGCAAAGGGCACCACCCCGCCCCCCAACCCCTTGCCGAGGCAGATGATGTCGGGTTCTATGCCGAACTCTTCGAAGCTGAACCAGTGGCCGGTGCGACCGAGGGCATTGGGGATCTCGTCGACGATCAGCAATACCTTGTGGCGATCGCAGATCTCCCGCACCCGCTGCCAGTAGGCCTTCGAGGGCACCTGCACATCGGTATTGCGAATAGGCTCGGCGATAAAGGCACCTATCCCCCCCTCCTTCTCGATGACGTACTCCAGATAATCGGCGTAGTGCAGGTCATCCCCCTCCCCGCGATACCAGACACCGCGATAGCGGGTGGGGGGCGGGATGCGCTCCACCCCGGCCATCAGCGGGCCCATGCCTGCGCGAAAGCATGCCTCGCCACCGACCGAGATGGCATCGAGGGAGGCACCGTGAAAGGCATCCCACAGGGACACCACCTTGCTGTTGCCAGTGATAAAGCGGGCGAGCTTCAAGGCAATGCCCACCACCTCGCTGCCACCGGGGGCGAACAGCACCCGGTTGAGATCGCCGGGAGCCAGCTCGGCCAGGGTGCGGGCGCAGTCGATGGCGACCTGATGGGTGTAGCGGCGAGGCGCGAACGGCAGATCGGCAAGCTGCTGCTGCACCGCGGCCACCACCTTGGGGTGGCCGTGGCCCAGTTGATGGACGCTGTTGCCGTGAAAATCGAGGTAACGCGCGCCCGATACGCTGGTCAGCCAACTCCCCTGCGCCCCCTCAAGCAGATCCAGACAGGGGGTGGAGAGCGCCTGATGGAGGAAGTAGCGGCTATCTTCCGCCAATCCCGCCTGCACCGCCTCGCTCTGGTCTGCCCACCAGCGCACGCGCCCCTCCCCCAGATTGATGTCCCCTTCGCTGTCGGCCCGGCCGCTGCCGTGAAGAGCATCGCGCATCATCATCACGCCTCCCCTTGCCAGTAGCAGGCACTGGCCATGGCCGCGAGCAGGGCTCGCACCCGTTCTGGCGTCACGTCGCCGATATTGCCGATACGGAAGCAATCGGCCTGGGAGACCTTGCCCGGGTAGATGACAAAGCCCTGCCCCTTGAGCCGCTGATAGAAGTCGGCAAAGCGGTAGTCAGGGTGAGCCGGGGAGTAGAAGGCGGTGATGATGGGGGATTGCCACTCCTCTGGCAGCAGCGGCGCAAAGCCGAGTTCGGCCATACCCGCCACTAGCGTACGCTGGTTCTCGCTGTAGCGCTGATGGCGGGCGGCAATGCCCCCCTCTTCATCCAGCTCGCGCAGGGCCTGGGCAAAGGCCAGCACCGTATGGGTGGGTGAGGTAAAGCGCCACTTGCCTCCCTGCTGCTCCATGGTCTGCCACTGGGCGTGCAGGTCGAGGGAGACAGAGCGGGCGCGACCGGCGCAGGCCATGAGCGCGGCGCGGCGGGCGATGACGAAGCCAAAGCCCGGCACCCCCTGAATGCACTTGTTGGCGGAGCTGATAAGAAACTCGATGCCAAGGCGGCCCATGTCGATGGGAATGCCGCCAAAGCTGCTCATGGCATCGACGATGAGGCGAATGCCGCGGCGCTGGCAAAGTTCAGCCACCTCTTCAAGGGGGTTGAGCATGCCGGTGGTGGTTTCGCAGTGCACCATGGCCAAGTGGGTTATTTCGGGGTGGCGCGCCAGCATGGCGTCGATGGCGGCAGGCTCGGGGCGGGTCGTCTCGCCGCAGTCGAGCTCGTGGTGGCGCAGGCCAAGACAGCGGGCCATCTCCCCCATGCGGGCACCGTAGGCGCCGTTGTTGATGATGAGCAGACACTCGTCGGCGCCGATGGCCGAGCCCAGCACGCTCTCCACCACATAGCTGCCGCTCCCCTGCAGCAACACGGCGCTGTAGTCACTTTCATATTCCGGGCCAGTGGCCAGCCGCACCAGCTCGCGGCGGATGGGCTCCACCACGCCGAGGTTGTAGTCCGCATCCCAGGTGCAGCTGTCTTGCAGCATGGCGGCGCGCACAGTGGCGGTGGTCGAGAGAGGGCCCGGGGTCAGCAGCAGGTAATCGACGGCGGCGGGGGCCGCAGGAATATGGGTCATGACTTCGCTCCTTTTGGTATATACCAGAATGAGCGCATTGTGGGTAACTACCCCGCCAAGGTCAAAGGGGTGGGGACACGTGCAACAAAAAATTCATTTTCGGCGCCAGGATCGCGATAATCTAGGAAGCCTGAACAACAGGGGCAACACTGGTATCTACCAATGTATTAAATCGCCTCCATTTAGCGACCGGACCTGTGCCCCAACCACTGCCCAGCCAAGGATTTTCATGAGCAAACCCCAATACCTGCAGATCAAGGATGCCCTCGCCAACCAGATCCTGGCGGGGGGCCTGGTCCCCAACGACAAGCTCCCCTCCGAGCGGCTGCTGGGGGAACTCTACGGCACCACCCGGGTCACCATCCGCGAGGCGCTGGTGCAGCTGGAGGCCAATGGCCTCATCTATCGGGAGGATCGCCGGGGCTGGTTCGTCACCCCGCCGCGCTTTCGCCTCAACCCCAGACGCACCTCCAACTTTCACCAGATAGTGCGCGAACAAGGGGGCGAGCCGCGCACCGAACTGCTGGAAAAAAGCCGCCAGGCGGTGCCCCCGGCACTGATGGCGCAGCTGCAGCTCAAACCGTTCGACAGCCTGTTTCTGCTCAAGCGGCTGCGCTATGCCAACGGGCGCGCCATCTGCTATTGCGAGAACCACTGCCTGCCAGAGCGGGTGCCCGGCCTGCTGGAGCTGGATCTTGCCGGCAGCCTGACCGAGATCTATCAGGCCCATTACGATCTTCACTATGCCCGCATGCAGGTGCGCTTCTTCCCCACCGCCCTGCCGGACGAGGTGGCCAAGGCGCTGGGGGCCACCGCCGGGCTACCCGCTCTGCGCCTGGAGCGGCTCAACTTCGATCAGCACGGCCGGGTGCTCGACTTCGATCTGGAGTACTGGCGCCACGACAGCCTGGAGATAGAGGTGGATACCCAGGATTAGGAACAGACAAGTTAAGTACGGCAAATCGAGTGCGGCAAAACGTCACTGAGCCGTCACCGTACCGTCATAAAGTTCCCCTAGCCTCTGCTTCGACCAATCTGGTTTATACCAAGCCAACCAAAATGGAGAAGAGGATGAAACAGGGAACCCATTTGCTGGCCGCCGCCGTGCTGGCCGCCATGACAGCCCCGGCACTGGCCGCGACCGATCTCACCGTCTACACCGCCTTCGAGCCGGAGCAGCTCGGCGAGCTGAAGACGGCGTTTGAGCGCCAGCACCCGGATATCAACATCAAGTGGGTGCGTGACTCCACCGGGGTGGTCACCGCCAGGCTGCTGGCTGAAAAAGCCCAGCCCAAGGCCGATGTGGTGTGGGGACTGGCCGCCACCAGCCTGATGCAGCTCGATCAGCAGCAGATGCTGACCGGTTACGCCCCCAAGGGGCTGGAGAAACTCGACAGCCGTTTTCGTGACGGCAAGGCCGAGCCCCACTGGATTGGTCTGGACGCCTTCTTCAGCGCCATCTGCTTCAACAAGGTAGAGGCAGAGAAGCAAGGAATACCGACGCCGACCAGCTGGGCCGATCTCACCAAGCCCATCTACAAGGGCAAGGTGATCATGCCCAACCCCAGCTCCTCCGGCACCGGCTACCTGAGCGTCGCAGGCTGGCTGCAGACCATGGGCGAGCAGCAGGGCTGGCAGTTCATGAACGGCCTGCACCAGAACATAGACCGCTACACCCACTCGGGCTCGGCCCCCTGCAAGCTGGCCGCCAGCGGCGAGACGGTGATCGGCATCTCCTTTGACTTCCCGGCCACCAGCCTCAAGGCCAAGGGGGCCCCCATAGAGGTGGTGTTCCCGAGCGAAGGCTCGGGCTGGGACATGGAAGCCGCCGCCATCATCAAGGGCACCCCCAAGCTGGATGCGGCCAAGCAGCTGCTCGACTTTGCCGCCACCGAGCAGGCCAACGCCCTCTACAACAAGTCGTTCGCCGTGGTCGCCATCCCTGGGGTCGCCCAACCGAGAGCGGGCTATCCGGCAGATATCAAGGGGCAGATGATCGACAACGATTTTGCCTGGGCTGCCCGCGAGCGCAACGCCATCCTGACACAGTGGAGCGCCAGCTTCGACGGCAAGTCGGAAGCCAAACAGTAACAGTGACAGGAGCGGTTTGTGCACCCCAGACAAACCGCTGCCAATCAACCCCTTGCCGAAGGCCAACAGGTGTTGGCCTTCTTTTTTTGCCTCGTATCCATGTTTGTGTCGTCCTCAATGGGCAGCTCCCCGCCCGTCTGCACGCGGCCAAGCCACCTGCCGAATGCCCGCCGTCATCTGACTGTCATCGAGCTGTCATCACGCGATCACCTGACCGTCACACTTCACCGGCAAACTGGTATATACCAAATCAGTAGCGAGTCGAAACATGACCCAGCCCTATCTGGACATTCAACACCTCAACAAGCAGTTCGGTGCCTTCCAGGCCCTCAAGGGGATCTCTCTGACCATTGAGCCGGGGGAGTTTATCTGCTTTCTCGGCCCCTCCGGCTGCGGCAAGACCACCTTGCTCAGAGCCATCGCCGGTCTGGATCTGCCGGACAGCGGCGAGATCTGGCAAGGGGGGCGCAATATCTCCCGCCTGCCTCCCCAGGAGCGGGACTTTGGCATAGTGTTTCAGTCCTACGCCCTCTTCCCCAACCTGACGGTGGCCCAGAACATCGCCTTCGGCCTTGAGAATCAGGGGCTGGCGCGCGATGCCATCAAGGAGCGAGTCGATCACTGGCTGGCGCTGGTAGATCTCGATGCCCAGTCCCACAAGTACCCGAGCCAGATCTCCGGCGGCCAGCAGCAGCGGGTGGCGCTGGCCCGGGCGCTCGCCCTCTCCCCCGGTCTGCTACTGCTGGACGAACCGCTCAGCGCCCTGGATGCCCTGGTGCGCACCCACCTTCGCAGCGAGATCCGCGCCCTGCAGCAGCGCCTCGGTATCACCACCATCATGGTGACCCACGATCAGGAAGAGGCGCTGACCATGGCGGACCGCATAGTAGTGATGGAAGGCGGCCGCATAGTGCAGGTGGGCACCCCGCAGGAGATCTACCACAGGCCTGCGAGCCGCTTCGTGGCAAGCTTCGTCGGCACCATGAACTTCCTCGACACCCTGGTGCTCGGCCCCACTCAGGTGCGCCTCAACGAACAGCCCTTGACGCTCGCCAACCAGGCCGCTGCCGGCAGCAAATTGCAGGTGGCGATCCGCCCCGAGGCGATCACCCTGGGCGCCCCCCATGAGCCTTTTCCTGGTCAACATGGCGTAGAAGCGCAGATAGATCAGGTGGAGTTTCTCGGCGCCGCCCAGCGCCTTATCTGCACCGCCGACACCTATCTGGGCCCACAGCAAATTCTGGTGGAGCGCCCGACCCAGGAGCTGCCCCACCACGAACAGGGGGGCTGGCGAAGCGGCATGCGCTGCTCGCTGCACTGGCCCGCCGGGGCCATGCAGCTGTTTGAAGGGGAACGTCCATGAGCCCTCATCTCTCTACTCCGGCACTGGCAACCCCAGCACAGGCAACATCAGAACAGGCAACCCAAGAGCCCCAGCCTCGCTACCCCTTGTGGCAGCGGCTCTGCTCCGGCTGGAGCCGGGATCAGCTGCTGCAACTCCTGCTGCTTCTGCTAGGTATTGCCCTGCTCACCGGCGGCCTCTTGCTACCGCTGCTCACCATGTTGCAAAAGAGCCTGCAAGATGAAAATGGCCTCTGGGTGGGCCTTGCCAATTTCAGCGCCTACTTCGACTCCCCTCATCTGGGTCAAACCCTCGGCAACACCCTCTGGCTCGGGGTGCTCATCACCGCCCTGGTGGTGACCATCGCCTTTGGCTACGCCTATGCCCTCACCCGCACCTGCATGCCGGGCAAGAGCCTGTTTCGCTTGGTAGGCCTTATTCCACTCTTGATGCCCTCCCTGCTGCCCGCCATCAGCCTGGTCTACTGGTTTGGCAATCAGGGAGTTGCCAAGGGGCTGCTTGGGGGCGAGAGCATCTACGGCCCCATCGGCATCGTCATCGGTCTGGGCTTCTGGTGCTTTCCCCACGCCCTGATGATCCTCATCACGGCGCTCGGTCAGAGCGATGCCCGTCTCTATGAGGCGGCCCGGGTGCTGGGCAGCAGCGGCTGGCGCACCTTTGTCACCGTCACCCTGCCCACCGCCCGTTATGGTCTGCTCAGCGCAGCCATCGCCGTCTTTACCCTCACCATCTGCGACTTCGGGGTGGCCAAGGTGATTGGCGGCCAGTACAGCGTGCTGGCCACCGATATCTACCGCCAGGTGATCGGGATGCAGAACTTCTCCCTCGGGGCGGTTGCCAGCGTCACCCTGCTGCTGCCGGCGCTGCTCAGCTTTGCGCTGGAGCACAGGGTACGCAGCAAGATGCAGGAGCAGAGCAGCACCAAGGCGGTGCCCTATAGCCCCAAGCCCCATCGGCTGCGGGATCTGCTGGCGCTCGGCTGGTGCACTCTCTGGGCCCTGCTGTTTCTGGCGCTGGTGGGCATGGCGGTCTACGGCTCCCTGGTGCAGTTCTGGCCCTACAACCTTGGGCTGACGCTGGATCACTACGCCTTTGACAGCAACAGCGTCTACGGCTGGCAGCCCTTTACCAACACCCTGCAGCTGGGTCTCTATACCGCCCTTGTGGGCACAGTGCTGGTCATGGTGCTGGCCTGGGCACAGGAGAAGGGGCGCCACTTCGCGCCCCTGCGCCAGCTGCTGCATCTGCTCGCCATGCTGTCGCTGGCGGTGCCCGGCATGGTGCTGGGGCTGGGTTACATCTTCTTCTTCAACGGCAATCCGCTCTTTGGCAGCCTCCATGGCACCCTGCCGCTGATGGTGCTCTCCTGCGTCATCCACTACTACACGGTGGGCCATATGACGGCGCTGACTAGCCTCAAACAATTGCCCAGAGAGCTGGAGCTGGTGGCCATCTCATTGCGTATTCCGCTCTGGAAGGCGTTCTGGCGGGTCACCCTGCCCGCCTCCCTGCCGGCGCTCTTGGAGATCTTCATCTATCTGTTCGTCAACGCCATGACCACCACCTCGGCGGTGATCTTCCTCTATTCGAGTGACAGCGTGCTCGCCTCCATCGCCGTGCTGAACATGGAGGATTCCGGCGATACCGCCGCGGCCGCCGCCATGGCCACCCTGATCCTGCTGGCCGCCGCCACCGTCAAGCTGCTTCAGCTCTTTTTGAGCCGCGCCCTGCTGGATCGCACCCAGCGCTGGCGCCACCAATAACCTTATCGAGGAGTCATCATGTCCACTCTCCCCTTCTGGCTGGCCGAGGCGTTCGCCGCCGAACAGCCCGCGCCCCCTACGCCCCTTCACGGCCAGCACGAAGTGGATGTCTGCATCGTCGGCGGCGGCTTTACCGGGCTCTGGAGCGCCATCGCCCTTAAACAGGCCGAGCCACACTTGCGCATCCTGGTGCTGGAAAAAGACCTGTGTGGCAGCGGCGCCTCCGGGCGCAACGGCGGCTGTTTGCTCACCTGGTCTGCCAAGTACCTGACGTTAAAGCGCCTCTTTGGCGAGCAGCAGGCCGCCTGGCTGGTGCAAAGATCCGAGCAGGCAGTGCACGAGATCGCCCGCTTCTGCGAACAGCACAACATAGAGGCACAGCTGAGGGTCGAGGGCACCTGCTACACCGCCACCAGCGAGGCCCAGCGCGGCCTGATGGAGCCGGTATTGCGGGAACTAAAGCGAGCGGGCCTTAACCAGTGGCAGACGATTGAGGAGGATAAACTGGCGAGCCAGAGCGGCTCCCACGTCCATCTGGAGGGGCTCTACAGCCCCCACGCGGGCTCGGTGCAACCGGCGCTGCTGGTGCGCGGCCTGCTGCGGGTGGCGCGGGAACTCGGGGTCGAGGTCTATGAACATTCCCCCATGCAGCGCCTCGACGCAGGCCAGCCTGCACGGGTGCAAACACCAGAGGCCATCGTGCGCGCTCGCAAGGTGTTGCTGGCCCTCAACAGCGCCATGACGGCGCACTTTCGCGAGTTTCGCCGCAGCATAGTGCTGGTCTCCTCCGACATGGTGATAACCGACCCGGCGCCGAAGGCGCTTGCCGCCCAGCAGCTCGCGCACGGCCGCTCCGTGGTGGATGGCCGCACCTTTGTGCACTACTACAGATCCACCCCGCAAGGGCGGCTGATGCTGGGCAAGGGGGGCAACACCTTCGCCTTTGCCAACCGCCATCTGGCTGAGTTCGATGCGCCAAGCCGTTATCTTGCTCCTCTCACCCGCACCCTGCGCCGCTTCTTTCCGGCACTTGAAGATGTGCCCATCGCCGCCAGTTGGTGCGGCGCCTCCGATCGCTCGGTGGATGGCCTCCCCTTCTTCGGCCACTGGCGCGAGCAGCCCAACGTCGTCTATGGCCTCGGCTATTCCGGCAATGGAGTGGCCCAGAGCTGGATGGGCGGTCAAATACTGGCGGCCCTGGTGAGAGATGATGTGCGGGAAGCGGATAAACCGTGGCGCGAATGCGCCCTGGTGAGCGGCCCGCGCGGCTATTTCCCGCCCGAGCCCTTGCGCTGGCTGGGGGCCATGGTGGTGCGCAACGCCATCCGGCGCAAAGAGCGGGCGGAAGATGAAGGGCGCCCAGTGCCCTGGTATGACAAACAGCTGGCCCGGTTGGCGGATGCGGCGGGCAAGGCCGACAAATAGGGGCCTTTGTAGAGAGCAGCGAAGGAAGCCAGAAAGCCGAAGGGGCAGGAGAGTGTGACTCCCCTGCCCCTTCGTTGTTGCTACGGTTCGGCAACTGGCCCGAAAAAGGCTCTGGCGTTAGCTGGCCCAGGTAATGATGTGATCTATCCAGTCGCCGGCATGGGCCTCGTGCACCACCTTGCCGCGCACCGACTGACCGGCCTGGTGCATGGCGCTGCGGCTGCCGGTGATCAGTGGATGCCACTGCGGCAGGCTCTGCCCCTCTGCCAGCAGACGATAGGCACAGCTCGACGGCAGCCAGTCGAACTCGGCAATCTTGTCGAAGGTGATCTGCAGGCAGTCCGGCTCTTTTTTGAAGCGGTTGCCGTAGTCGGAGCACTGGCAGGTCTTGGTATTGAGCAGGTTGCAGGCCACGTTGGTGAACACCAGCTCCTCGGTGTCCTCGTCGATCAGCTTGTTCAGGCAGCATTTACCGCAGCCATCGCACAGGGACTCCCACTCGGCATCGGTCATCTGCTGCAGGGTCTTTTCCTGCCAAAAAGGAGTTGGCTGCATTTTCTCGACTTGCTGCATGGAGGGGCTCGCTAAATAGACCAGGAAAGCGCGTGGTTATACCCCTTTTGGCCCGATTTTTCAAGGTTGGGAGCATGAGCCAGCCATTCGCCGGGCGCAGATATCAGAAACACGAAGGCGGCGCAGTGCGCCGCCATAAAAAAATCCGGAAGCCCTTGGGCTTCCGGATTGTGCATTCAGCGAGGGACGACTTACCAGCCGGTTACTTCACGCAGGGCCTTGCCGATATCGGCGAGGGAGCGCACGGTTTTTACACCGGCATCTTCCAGGGCGGCAAATTTCTCTGCTGCCGTGCCTTTACCACCGGCGATGATGGCGCCCGCATGACCCATGCGCTTGCCAGCCGGGGCGGTGACGCCTGCGATGTAGGAGACCACCGGCTTGGTGACGTGGGCCTTGATGTAGGCCGCCGCCTCTTCTTCGGCGCTGCCGCCGATCTCGCCGATCATGACGATGGCTTCGGTCTTGGGATCGTTCTGGAACATCTCCAGGATATCGATGAAGTTGGAGCCCGGGATGGGGTCGCCACCGATACCGACGCAGGTGGACTGGCCGAAGCCCTCGTCCGTGGTCTGCTTGACCGCTTCGTAGGTCAGGGTGCCGGAGCGGGAGACGATGCCCACCTTGCCCGGCTTGTGGATGTGGCCCGGCATGATGCCGATCTTGCACTCACCCGGAGTGATCACGCCCGGGCAGTTCGGGCCGATCATGCGCACGCCGGTTTCCTGCAGCTTCACCTTGACCTGCAGCATGTCCAGGGTCGGGATGCCTTCGGTGATGGTGACGATGAGCTTGATGCCGGCGTCGATGGCTTCCAGGATGGCGTCCTTGCAGAACGGGGCCGGCACATAGATGACGGAGGCAGTAGCGCCGGTGGCTTCCACGGCGTCACGGACTGTGTTGAACACCGGCAAGCCAAGGTGAGTTGTGCCTCCCTTGCCCGGGGAGACGCCGCCGACCATCTGGGTACCATAGGCGATGGCCTGTTCGGAGTGGAAGGTACCCTGACCGCCGGTGAAGCCCTGGCAGATCACCTTGGTGTCTTTGTTGATCAGAACGCTCATTATTTGGCCTCCGCTGCTTTAACCACTTGCTGAGCTGCGTCAGTCAGACTCGTTGCGGCGATGATATTGAGGCCGCTGTCGGCCAGTTTACGGGCACCCAGTTCGGCATTGTTGCCTTCCAGACGCACTACCACGGGCACCTTGACCCCCACTTCCTTGACCGCGCCGATAATGCCTTCCGCGATCATGTCGCAGCGCACAATGCCGCCGAAGATGTTGACCAGCACGGCTTGTACCTTGCTGTCAGACAGGATGATCTTGAAGGCCTCGGTCACGCGCTCCTTGGTGGCGCCGCCGCCGACGTCCAGGAAGTTGGCCGGTGAGCCGCCGTGCAGGTTGACGATGTCCATGGTACCCATGGCCAGACCGGCACCGTTGACCATGCAGCCGATGTTGCCATCCAGCGCCACATAGTTCAGCTCCCACTGGGCGGCGTGCGCTTCGCGGGGGTCATCCTGGGAAGGATCGTGCATCTGGCGCAGCTTGGGCTGACGGTACAGGGCGTTGGCGTCGATGTTGATCTTGCCGTCGAGGCAATGCAGGTTGCCCTTGTCGGTGATGACCAGGGGGTTGATCTCCAGCAGGGCGAAGTCGCAGTCCAGGAACATCTGGCCCAGACCCATGAAGATCTTGGTGAACTGCTTGATCTGATCGCCGACCAGACCCAGCTTGAAGGCCAGCTCGCGGGCCTGATAAGCCTGCGGGCCCACCAGGGGATCGATGGCAGCCTTGTGAATGAGTTCCGGGGTTTCGTGGGCGATCTTCTCGATGTCCACGCCACCCTCAGTGGAGGCCATGAAGACCACGCGGCGGCTGCCACGGTCAACCACGGCGCCGAGGTAGAGCTCCTTGGCGATGTCGGTGCAGGACTCTACCAGGATCTTGGTAACCGGCTGACCGTTGGCGTCAGTCTGATAGGTCACCAGGTTCTTGCCGAGCCAGTTCTGGGCGAAGGCACGGATCTCGTCCTTGCTCTTGGCCAGCTTGACGCCGCCCGCCTTGCCACGCCCACCGGCGTGAACCTGGCACTTGACGACCCAGGTGTTGCCGCCAATCTTGTCGGCCGCTTCGGCCGCTTCCTGCGGGGTAGCGCAGGCATAACCTTCGGAGACCGGCAGGCCATACTCGGCAAACAGCTGTTTTGCCTGATATTCATGCAGATTCATAGATGCTCTATCCGTGTTGTAGGTATTTCCGTCCGGGGCTCGTGTTTCTCAATCCCCTGTGAATGGGGGCCTGGGCGGCCCCTCGTTATCTTTCAGTCACTCTTGCTCAGACATCCAGCAGCAGACGAGTCGGGTCTTCCAGCAGCTCCTTGATGGAGACCAGGAAGCCCACGGACTCGCGGCCGTCGATGATGCGGTGATCGTAGGAGAGCGCCAGGTACATCATCGGCAGGATCTCGACCTTGCCGTCGACGGCCATGGGCCTGTCCTGGATCTTGTGCATGCCCAGAATGGCGCTCTGGGGCGGGTTGATGATGGGGGTGGACATCAGGGAGCCGAACACGCCACCGTTGGTGATGGTGAAGTTGCCGCCGGTCAGTTCGTCCACGGTCAGCTTGCCGTCACGGCCCTTGCCCGCCAGATCCTTGATGGCCTTCTCGATGTCGGCGAGGCTCATGTTGTCGCAGTCACGCAGCACAGGGGTCACCAGACCACGGGGGGTGGAGACGGCGATGCTGACGTCGAAGTAGTTGTGGTACACCACATCATCACCATCCAGCGCCGCGTTCACTTCCGGGTAGCGCTTGAGGGATTCGACCACGGCCTTGACGTAGAAGGACATGAAGCCGAGCTTGATGCCGTGCTTTTTCTCGAAGATCTCGCCGTACTGCTTGCGCAGCTTCATGATGGGCGCCATGTTGATCTCGTTGAAGGTGGTCAGCATGGCGGTGGTGTTCTTGGCCTCCAGCAGACGCTCGGCGATGCGCTTGCGCAGACGGGTCATGGGCACGCGCTTCTCGGTGCGACCGGCCAGCGGGGCTATGGGCGCAACAGGTGCGGCTGCCACGGCGGCGACGGGGGCTGCCGGCTTGCCCAGGTTCTTGATGAAGGCATCCACGTCTTCCTTGGTGACGCGACCACCCTTGCCGGTGCCGGTCAGCTTGGCCACATCGATGTCGTGCTCGGCCACCAGGCGGCGCACCGAGGGGCTCAAACCGTCGGCAGCGTCATCGGCTGCCACTTCCACCGGCTTCTCCTTGGTCTCTTCACCGGCCACAGGGGCCGCCTTGAGGATGGCGATCAGCTGGCGGGAGAGCACGGTCGCGCCTTCCAGTTGCAGGATGTCGCCCAGCACGCCGGCTTCCGGCGCGGGGACTTCCAGCACGACTTTATCGGTTTCGATGTCAACCAGTACTTCGTCACGGGCAACCAGATCACCCGGTTTCTTGTGCCAGGTGGCGATGGTGGCGTCCGCCACTGATTCCGGCAGGTCCGGTACCTTGATCTCGATAGTCATGTAATCAGTTCCTTGTTACTTCTTGGCCAGCAGGCTTGTTCCAGAGACGGAGAGGGTCGGCTTCACAGTGCCCCCTCCCCTTCACAACTCGTTTATTCCAGGGTCAGCGCGTCTTCCACCAGGGCTTTCTGCTGCTTGGCATGGACAGACATGTAACCGACGGCCGGTGAGGCCGAGGCCGGGCGACCGGCGTAACGCAGACGGGCATTGCTTGGCAGCACGCTGTCATAGTGATGACGGGTGCTGTACCAGGCGCCCTGGTTCTGCGGCTCTTCCTGACACCAGACGAAATCGGTGACGTGGGCATAATCGGCCAGGATGGCGCGCACTTCCTCTTCCGGGAAGGGGTAGAGCTGCTCGATCCGCACCAGGGCCACATCCTGCTGCTCCGCCTTGCGACGGGCATCGAGCAGGTCGTAGTAGACCTTGCCGGAGCAGAAGACCACCCGCTTGACGGCTTTGGGATCCAGGGCGTCGATCTCGCCGATGGCGTTCTGGAAGGTGCCGGTCGCCAGCTCGTCGAGCTTGCTCACCGCCAGCGGGTGGCGCAGCAAGGATTTCGGCGTCATCACGATCAGCGGACGGCGCATCGGGCGCACCACCTGGCGGCGCAGCATGTGGAACACCTGGGCCGGGGTGGAGGGCACGCACACCTGCATGTTGTGCTGGGCGCACATCTGCAGATAGCGCTCCAGGCGGGCGGAGGAGTGCTCAGGGCCCTGGCCCTCGTAACCGTGGGGCAGCAGCATGGTCAGACCGCACATCCGGCCCCACTTCTGCTCGCCGGAGGAGAGGAACTGATCCACTACCACCTGGGCACAGTTCGCGAAGTCGCCGAACTGGGCTTCCCAGATGGTCAGACCGGCCGGCTCGGCGCTGGCGTAGCCATATTCGAACGCCAGTACCGCGTTCTCGGTCAGCACAGAGTCGTAGATCTCGAACGGACCTTGCTCGTCGTGCAGGTTGCACAGCGGGGTATAGGTGCTCGCATCGGTCTGGTTGTGCAGCACGGCGTGGCGATGGAAGAAGGTGCCACGACCGGAGTCTTCCCCGGTGAAGCGGATGCGCGCGCCCTTGTCCACCAGGGTGGCGTAGGCCAGGGTCTCGGCAAAGCCCCAGTCCACCAGCTTCTCGCCGGCTGCCATCAGGCGGCGGTCTTCGTAAATTTTCTCGACCTGGCGTTGCAGCACATGGGTCGCCGGGTACTGGCTGATGCGCTCGCCGAGGGATTTCAGGTGATCCATGGGCACAGTGCTGTCGTAGCTCATGGCCCAGTCGTGACCCAGATAAGGGGTCCAGTCCACGGAGTGCAGCTCCATGGGCCGCCACTCCTTGCTCACCCGCTCGCCCCGATCCAGGGTATCGCGATAGTCGTTGACCAGGGTGGTGGCCAGCTCAGGGGTGATGGTGCCTTCGCCAATCAGCTGATCGGCGTAGATCTTGCGCGGCGTCGGGTGCTGCTTGATCTTCTGGTACATCAGGGGCTGGGTCGCGCTCGGCTCGTCGGCCTCGTTGTGACCGTGACGACGGTAGCAGACCAGCTCGATCACCACGTCGCGCTTGAAGGTGTTGCGGTAATCCAGCGCAATCTGGGTCACCAGCACCACGGCTTCCGGGTCATCCCCGTTGACGTGCAGTACAGGTGCCTGCACCGCCTTGGCGATGTCGGTACAGTATTCGGTGGAGCGCAGGTCACGTTGATAGGAGGTGGTGAAACCGACCTGGTTGTTGATGACGATGCGCACAGTGCCGCCGACGCCGTAGGCACGGGTCAGGGACATGTTGAAGGTCTCGGCCACCACACCCTGCCCCGCGATGGCGGAGTCACCGTGGATGGTGATGGGCAAGACGCTGGAGCCGTCCTTGTCACCGCGTCTGTCCATGCGGGCACGGACCGAGCCGATGACCACGGGGTTGACGATCTCGAGGTGGGACGGGTTGAAGGCCAGCGCCAGGTGGACGTTGCCGCCCGGGGTGGCGAAGTCGGAGGAGAAGCCCATGTGGTACTTCACATCCCCTGTGCCCCAGGATTCGCCGTGCTTGCCGGCGAACTCGTCGAACAGCTCTTGCGCGCGCTTGCCCAGCACGTTGATCAGCACGTTCAGGCGACCGCGGTGGGCCATGCCGATGACGGCCTCTTTGCAGCCCTGCTCACCGGCGCGGCGGATCAGCTCCTTGAGCATGGGCACCATGGCATCGCCCCCTTCCAGGGAGAAACGCTTGGCCCCCGGGAACTTGGCACCCAGGTATTTTTCCAGCCCTTCGGCGGCGGTCAGGCTCTCGAGGAAGCGGGTCTTCTCTTCGAGGGTATAGGTCCCCTTCCCTTCGATGGATTCAAGACGGTCTTGCAGCCAGCGCTTCTCCTCGGTGGAGGTGATGTGCATGTAGTCTGCACCTATGCTGCTGCAGTAGGTTTTCTTCAGCGAGGCGTAGAGATCGGAGAGCACCATGGTCTCGCGACCTATGGCGTAGGAGCCCACATTGAAGGTGGCCTCCATGTCTGCGCCCTGCAGGTTGTGAAATGCCGGGTCGAGCTCGGCAACGGTTTCACGGGTCCAGAGGCCGAGGGGATCCAGATTGGCATTCTGGTGACCGCGGAAGCGGAAGGCGTTGATCAGCTGCAGTACGCGCACCTGCTTGGCATCCACCTGGGGATCGGAGACAGGGGCGCTGTAACGGGAGGGATCCTTGGCCAGGCGGCGGAAATAGTCGCGAACCTGGGAGTGGGGTTGTTCAACTGCATGGCCATTGACCTGGGGCAGCTCGCTAAACAGGCTGCGCCACTCATCGGCCACGGAGTCGGGGTTTTCCAGGAAGGATTCGTACAAATCCTCAATGTAGCTTGCATTCGCACCAGCCAGGTGAGATGACTCCAACCAGGCCTTCATCACGCCGTTATGCATTTCTATCCCTTGTACATCTTGTTCACTGCAGCGCAGCTTGTAGGGTCATAGCCATCCCGGGACGGGATGGCTATCCAGAGGTCGGGCCCGGCGCAAGGCGCCCTGGCCCTGGTATCAAACAGCCCGGTTGAGCAACATCGACTTGATCTGACCGATGGCCTTGGTCGGGTTCAAGCCCTTGGGACAGACGTTCACGCAGTTCATGATGCCGTGGCAGCGGAACACGCTAAAGGCGTCATCCAGGTTGCCCAGTCGTTCAGTGGCGGCGGTGTCGCGGCTGTCCGCCAGCCAGCGGTAGGCGGCGAGCAGCCCGGCCGGGCCTATGAACTTGTCCGGGTTCCACCAGAAGGAGGGGCAAGAGGTGGAGCAGCAGGCACAGAGAATACACTCGTACAGGCCATCCAGCTTGGCGCGCTCTTCGGGGGATTGCAGGTGCTCACGCACGGGCGGCAGTTTTTCATCGTTGATGAGGAAGGGCTTGACCTTCTCCCACTGGGTGTAGAACTGGGTCATGTCGATCACCAGATCGCGGATCACTGGCAGACCAGGCAGGGGCCGGATGACGACCTTGTTGCCCTTCTTCAGCAGATCGGAGAGCGGGGTGATGCAGGCAAGACCGTTCTTGCCATTCATGTTGAGACCGTCTGATCCACAGACCCCTTCGCGGCACGAGCGGCGGAAGGAGAGGGTAGGATCCAGCTCTTTCAACTGGATCAGTGCGTCGAGCACCATCATGTCGGAACCTTCAGGAATATCAAGACGATATTCCTTCATATGCGGGACGTTATCAACGTCCGGGTTATAGCGATATACCGAGAATGTGACGTTCATTGTGCTTGGCTCCGCAATCAGTAAGTCCGGACCTTGGGCGGGAACGCCTCACGGGTCTTGGGTGACATGTTGACCGCGCGACGGGTCATGGACTCGGTGTCCGGATGATAGAGGCTGTGGCACAACCAGCTCTCGTCGTCACGCTCCGGGAAGTCGAAGCGGCTATGGGCGCCCCGGCTCTCGGTACGGAAGTTGGCGGCAACTGCGGTGGCAAACGCCGTCTCCATCAGGTTGTCCAGCTCCAGGCACTCGATGCGCTGGGTGTTGAACTCCTTGGAGGTGTCGTCCAGACGGGCATTCTTGAGGCGCTCGCGGATGAGTTTCAGCTCGGCCAGCCCTTCTGCCATGGCGTCCCCTTCACGGAACACGGAGAAGTTGTTCTGCATGCAGCGTTGCAGGTCACGGCGGATCTCGGCGGGATCCTCGCCATCGCGGTTGTTCTCCCAGCGATTGAAGCGGGCCAGCGCCGCGGCGATATCGGATTCGGACGCATCGCGGCCATGATCCATCTCGCCCAGGGTCTCCACCAGGTGCATGCCGGCGGCACGACCGAACACCACCAGATCCAGCAGGGAGTTGCCGCCGAGGCGGTTGGCACCGTGCACGGAGACGCAGGCTATCTCCCCCACCGCGAACAGGCCGACCACGGGGACGTCGTTGCCGTCTTTATCCTGGGTCAGGCACTGGCCGTTCACGCTGGTCGGCACGCCGCCCATCATGTAGTGGCAGGTCGGGATGATGGGAATGGGTTCCTTGACCGGATCCACGTGGGCGAAGGTGCGAGAGAGCTCGCAGATGCCCGGCAGACGGGATTCCAGTACCTCTTTACCGAGGTGATCCAGCTTGAGCTTGATGTGCGGGCCCCAGGGACCGTCACAGCCACGGCCTTCGCGGATCTCGATCATGATGGAGCGAGCCACCACGTCGCGACCAGCCAGGTCCTTGGCGTTGGGTGCATAACGCTCCATGAAGCGCTCGCCATCTTTGTTGAGCAGATAGCCGCCTTCACCACGGCAACCCTCGGTCACCAGTACCCCTGCCCCGGCGATGCCGGTGGGGTGGAACTGCCAGAACTCCATGTCCTGCACGCCAACCCCGGCACGCAGTGCCATGCCGACGCCGTCACCCGTGTTGATGTGGGCATTGGTGGTGGACTGGTAGATGCGACCGGCGCCGCCGGTGGCGAGCACCGTGGCCTTGGCCTTGAAGTAGACGACTTCGCCGCTCTCCATGTCGATGGCGGTACAGCCGACGATGTGGCCGTCCTGGTTCTTCACCAGATCCAGGGCATACCACTCGGAGAAGACGGTGGTCTTGTTCTTGACGTTCTGCTGATACAGGGTATGCAGCAGGGCGTGACCTGTCCGGTCGGCCGCCGCCGCGGTACGGGCCGCCTGCTCGCCACCAAAATTTTTGGACTGACCGCCGAAGGGGCGCTGATAGACAGAGCCGTTGTCGAAGCGGGAGAAGGGCAAGCCCATGTTCTCCAGCTCATAGATGGCCTCGGGGCCCGTCTTGCACATGTATTCAATCGCTTCCTGGTCACCGATGTAATCGGAGCCCTTGACGGTGTCATACATGTGCCACTGCCAGTTGTCGTCATGGGCATTGCCCAGGGCGACCGTGATCCCGCCCTGGGCGGAAACCGTGTGGGAACGAGTCGGGAAAACCTTGGAAAGCAGTGCGCAGCTCTTGCCGGACTGGGCAATCTGCAGTGCGGCGCGCATGCCGGCACCACCGGCACCGATCACGACCGCATCAAATTCACGAGTTGGAATAGTCACCTTACACACCCCACAGCACGACGAAACCCGTCATCAGATAGACGAACAGCACCACCACCAGCGCAAACTGCAGCGCACCGCGCAGCCCGACCGGCTTGATATAGTCGGTCAGCACCTGCCACAGACCGATCCAGGCGTGGATCAGGACGCACAAGAGCGTCAGCAGGGTGAAGACCTTGGTGAAGGTTGTGGCGAAGAAGCCGGTCCACACCTCGTAGGTAATGTCGTTGAAGGCGACAAAGCCGACCAGGTAGAGGACGTAAGCCGTCATGATGAGGGCGGTGGCGCGGATCAGGATGTAATCATGAACACCGCTGCGCCCGAAAGTTGCAGAATTGGTTACCATACCAGTACCCCCGCCAATACCGCCAGAATCCCGGTAATCACGAAGCCCACCCGGGCACTCTGATTCGCGGAATCCAGCTCTTCCCAATGCCCCATGTCCATGACCAGGTGACGCAGGCCGCCCACTATGTGGTATGCCAGCGCAGTCAGGATCCCCCACAACACGAACTTGACCAGGAAGTTGTCCATGATGGCAACGACGGTTTCAAATCCTTCGGGAGAGGAGAGTGAAGTACCAAGCATCCACAGCAAGATGGCCAGCGCCACAAAGGTGATGACCCCTGAGACACGGTGCAAGATGGAAGCGATGGCGGTGACAGGAAAGCTGATCGTTTGCAGGTCGAGGTTTACAGGTCTCTGTTTATTTTTCACGGCTTTGCCCACTCAGCTCCATTGAGCACGTTAGTTATTGTTTTCACACGCTTTGAGGGCTAGGAGTGGCATTTGTTAGGTTTTTGTTACCAAAACAACTCGGAAAAGCCAAAAACAACATTTTAGATATCACATCTGGCTTTGCGAAAGCGTTTCAAACACCGACGGCCATCACCCACGAGGCGCAGTATATCGGCGGCCTTAACCAATGACAATCAATTAGCTACATAGAAAACCCAAAACCGTAAACCAGATCTCACAACTGCTTTAACAAGTCATTAATGATCATTCAAGAAAATTGACAAGAAGGTGGTTCTCTGGTTCAAATAAGGCGCTCCAGCCGCCGTGGTACGGGTAAGAACCTTTGCCAGCGTCATGAAAGTCGTAATAAAGTAGGACTGGAACCAAATTATAAAAGAGCAAAGGAGACGTGCTATGGCTGATAAGATAGCCACCCTACATCTGCCCGGAAAAGAGCCGGTAGAACTACCGATCCTGTCCGGTACTGTTGGACCCGATGTAATCGATGTCAGAAAACTGGGCGCGCAAGGGTATTTCACCTTCGACCCCGGCTTTATGGCCACCGGTGCTTGCAAATCATCCATTACCTATATCGACGGAGATCAGGGTGTCTTGCTGCACCGTGGTTATCCCATCGCCCAGTTGGCCACCCAGGCCAGTTACCTGGAAGTCTGCTACATACTGCTGTACGGCGAGGCGCCCACCAAGACGCAATACGCGGAATTTGAACGCCTGGTCACCCGCCACACCATGGTGCACGAGCAGATCGCCTTCTTCTTCCGCGGCTTCCGCCGTGACTCCCACCCCATGGCGATCATGTGCGGTGTGGTCAGCGCCCTGTCCGCCTTCTATCACGATGCCCTCGACATCAACAACGAAGAGCATCGCGAGATCTGCGCCTTCCGTCTGCTCTCCAAGATGCCGACCCTGGCCGCCATGTGTTACAAGTACTCCATCGGCCAGCCTTTCATGCAGCCGCGCAACGCCCTCTCCTATGCCGGCAACTTCCTGCACATGATGTTTGGCGTGCCGACCGAAGAGTACAAGGTCAACCCCATCGTCGAGCGGGCCATGGATCGCATCTTCACCCTGCATGCGGATCACGAGCAGAACGCCTCCACCTCCACGGTGCGTCTGGCCGGCTCCTCCGGTGCCAACCCGTTTGCCTGTATCGCTGCGGGGATCGCCTCCCTGTGGGGACCGGCCCACGGTGGTGCCAACGAAGCCTGCCTCAAGATGCTCGAAGAGATTGGCTCCGTGGATCGCATCCCCGAGTACATTGCCAAGGCCAAGGACAAGAACGACCCCTTCCGTCTGATGGGCTTCGGTCACCGGGTCTACAAGAACCACGATCCCCGTGCCACAGTGATGCGCGAAACCTGCCACGAGGTACTGACCGAGCTGCAGATCAAGGATCCGCTGCTGGATGTGGCCATGGAGCTGGAGCGCATCGCGCTCTCCGACCCCTACTTCATCGAGAAGAAACTCTACCCGAACGTGGACTTCTACTCCGGCATCATCATGAAGGCCATCGGCATCCCCATGTCCATGTTCACCGTGATCTTCGCCATCTCCCGCACCATCGGCTGGATCGCCCATTGGAACGAGATGCACTCGGACCCGGATCAGAAGATCGGTCGTCCGCGTCAACTCTATACCGGCCTGGCCCAACGGGATTTCACTCCGCTCGATCAACGCTGATCCGGCAAGTTGTCATGGTTTGTTACAAAGGCGGTCATTGACCGCCTTTTCATTTGAGGGTTTAATCGCGCCCTTTTACGCCAAGGACACCCGTCATGAAAGCTCCCCTGCTCCTCTGCTCCGCCCTGTTGCTCAGCGCCTGCCAGAGCACCCCGACCACAGAGACCCTCTATATCCAGGACAAGCTGGCCGACTGCGTCGGTGTCGCCCCCATGAAATGCATGCAGGTGCGCAGCCAGCCCGGTGAGAGCTGGACCCTCTTCTACCAGCAGATCGAAGGCTTCACCTTCGAGCCCGGTTTCCGTTATCAGCTGGAAGTGCGCACCGAGCAGCTCACCGACGTGCCGGCGGACGCCTCCTCGGTGCGTTATCAGCTGATCAAGGTGGTGAGCAAAGAGGCCGTTCGCTGAGCCTTGAGGGACCCCGGTTCCGTTTGCGCGCCCCTTGGGTTATGCTGACCCCCTTCTTTCGTGGGTTGACCAGGGGCGCACGCCCCCCAGTACGATGATCAAGATAAGAACCATACGGACCCCAGACTGGCCCGCCATCATGGCCATTCAGCGCGAGTGCTACCACCAGCTGGAGCCCGAGCCCCTCGAGGTGATGAGCAACAAGGCAGAACTCGCCCCCGCCTGCTGCTGGGTCGCCGAGCGTCAGGGCCGGGTACTCGGTTACCTGCTCTGCCATCCCTGGCGCGCCCACAGCCCTCCTCCGCTCTCGCAACCCTTGCAGCCTCTCACCGACCACGAGGAGTTCTACCTGCACGATCTCGCTGTCAGTGGCGAGGCGCGCGGCCTGGGGGTGGGCCAGCGGCTGCTCGCTACCGCTCTCGCCTTTGCCAGCGATGAGGGTTACCAGCATGCCGGGCTGGTGGCGGTGCAGGATGCCCCGGCCTTCTGGCGCAAGCAGGGCTTCGTGCCCGCCAGGACCCCCAAGTCGCTGGAGGAGTACGGTGAGGGCGCCGTTTATATGCGGCTGCCTTTGACCGAACCGGCCTGAGGCCCAGTTCAAGCCCAATAAAAAAGGCGCCTTTCGGCGCCTTTTTTCACTTCATCGGTTCATCAAGCCTTGAACTTGCTGAAGACCAGAGAGGCGTTGGTACCGCCAAAGCCGAAGCTGTTGGACATGACGGTATTGAGATCGGCGGTTTCGTAGGCGCGCACTATGGGCAGACCCACGGCCTTCTCGTCCAGGTTCTCGATGTTGATGCTGGGGGCGATGAAGCCGTGTTCCATCATCAGCAGGGAGTAGACGGCCTCGTGCACACCGGCGGCGCCCAGGGCATGACCTGTCATCGCCTTGGTGGCGGAGAGCTTTGGCGCATTGCTGCCAAACAGGGTCTGGATGGCTTCCAGCTCCTTGGTATCACCGACCGGGGTGGAGGTACCGTGGGTGTTGATGTAGTCCACGGAGCCGACGTCCTTCATCGCCATCTTCATGCAACGCACAGCGCCTTCACCGCTCGGGGCAACCATGTCGTAGCCGTCGGAGGTGGCACCGTAACCGGTGATCTCGGCGTAGATGTGGGCACCGCGGGCCAGGGCATGTTCCAGCTCCTCGACCACCAGGATACCGCCGCCACCGGAGATGACGAAACCATCGCGGTCCGCATCATAGGTACGTGACGCCTTTTCCGGGGTGTCATTGTACTTGGTGGAGAGGGCGCCCATGGCGTCGAACTGTATGGTGGAAGACCAGTCCAGCTCCTCGCCGCCGCCGGCGAAGACGATGTCCTGCTTGCCAAGCTGGATCAGCTCCAGTGCGTGACCTATGCAGTGGGCAGAGGTGGCACAGGCGGAGCTGATGGTGTAGTTGACACCCTTGATCTTGAACGGGGTGGCCAGGCAGGCAGAGGTGGTGGAGGACATGGTGCGCGGCACCATGTAGGGACCCACGCGCTTGACCCCTTTCTCACGGGCAATGTCCGCAGACTCCGAGGTGTTCTTGCCGGAGGCGCCGCCGGAGCCGACCACTATGCCGGTACGCTCGTTGGAGACCTGATCCTCTGGCAGACCCGCGTCAGCGATGGCCTGCTCCATGGACAGATAGGCATAGGCCGCGGCGTCACCCATGAAACGCATGACTTTACGGTCGATCAGTTCAGACGGATCGAGTTTGATGTTACCCCAGACACGGCTGCGCAGGTTGTACTGTTCAAACTGCTCGGAATAGGTGATGCCGGATTTGCCTGCTTTCAGGGAGGCCAGCACCTCTTCCTTGTTGTTGCCGATACTGGAGATGACGCCGATACCGGTGATCACTGCTCTTCTCATTAATTCATCTCGTCTGGAAAAACTGGCACCGAGTCTACCCGCTTTCGGCTGCCAAACTGGTCTGCTTTCACGTAGAATGCCCGCGAATTTATGACGCGAGCAGAGGAAAACGTGAGTCAAACATCCTTACATCATGCCCGATTGGACTGGAATGAAGCGGGAACTCCAGTCTCCAGTGAGTTCGGGGATGTGTACTTTTCCAATGATAACGGTCTAAGTGAAACCCGCTACGTCTTTTTATTGCAAAATCACCTACCGGCACGATTTTCGCACCACGATAGTGACAGTTTCGTGATTGGCGAAACAGGTTTCGGCACAGGTCTTAACTTTCTGGCGACAATGGCCGCCTTCCTGGAACAGGCGCCCCAATCCGGCAACGGCTCGCGCCTGCACTTCATCAGCTTCGAGAAATACCCCCTGGCCCAGGCCGATCTGCGCAAGGCCCTGGCGGCCTGGCCCGAGCTGGCGTCCTTAAGCCAGCCTCTCATCGACCAGTGGCCGCTGCCGGTATCCGGCTGCCACCGTCTGCTGTTTGCCGGCGGCCGTATCCGCCTCGATCTCTGGCTTGGCGACATCAAGGAGATGCTGCCCCAGGTGCCTCACGGGCCCCAGGGCCTGGTGGATGCCTGGTATCTGGATGGCTTCTCGCCGGCCAAGAATCCCGAGATGTGGACGCAAGCGCTATTCGATGGTCTCGCTCGCCTCGCCCGCCCCGCCGCGACCCTCTCCACCTTTACCTGCGCCGGTTTCGTGCGCCGCGGCCTGATTGACGCCGGCTTTGCCATGAAGAAGGTGAAGGGGCACGGCAGCAAGCGGGAGATGCTGGCAGGGATGCGGGAGGGCAAGTCGCCCGAGCAGAGCATCTCCCCCTGGTATGCCCGTCCCGTCGGCCGTGACGGCGAGGTGCTCATCATCGGCGGCGGCATCGCCTCGGCCATGACGGCACTGTCGCTGGTGGAGCGGGGCCGCAAGGTGACCCTGTTGTGTGCAGAGGGCGAGCCCGCCACCGGCGCCTCCGGCAACCGCCAGGGGGCCCTCTATCCTCTGCTCAATGGGGAGCACGATGCGCTGTCGCGCTTCTATTCCCTGGCCTTCGGCTATGCCCGCCAGCGGCTGCAGGCCCTGGCCGCGCGCCATCCCGTCGCCTTCTCCCTGTGCGGCGTCACCCAGCTTGGCTATGACGAGAAATCCGCCGCCAAGCTCGCCAAGATGGGTCAGGGCCCCTTCCCCCCCGAGCTGATGTACCCACTCTCTGCCTCAGAAGTTGAGCAGGTGGTCGGCCTGCCCTGCGGTCATGGTGGTGTCAGCTATCCCTTGGGGGGCTGGCTCTGCCCGGCGGATCTCACCCGCACTGCCCTGAAAGAAGCGCAAGCCAGCGGCCTGCTGCGCCTTGAGTACCACACACCGGTTGGCACCATTAGCGAACTGGCGGACGGCTGGCAGGTGGAGAGCCAGGATGGCCGCCAGTGGCTGGCCCCCAACCTGGTGGTGGCTGCCGGCCACCAGCTGCCCGCCCTGATCCCCTTTGCGGAGTTGCCGCTCTACCCGGTGCGCGGCCAGGTGAGCCATGTGCCGACCACAGCGCGGTTAAGCCAGCTCAGGACTGTACTCTGTTACGACGGCTACCTCACCCCGGCCCACGACAGAGCGCACTGCATCGGTGCCAGCTATGGCCGCAACCAGAGCACCCTCGCGTATAGTGCCGAGGAGCAGGCCCAGAACCAGGCGCGGCTGCAAGCCTGCCTGCCGGATCAAAGCTGGCCTGCCGAGGTGGACGTGAGCGGCAACGAGGCGCGAGTGGGAGTGCGCTGCGCCAGCCGGGATCACCTGCCGGTGGCAGGGCCAATCGCCAGATTGGCAAGCCTGGCGGATCACGACCCTAAAGCGCCTGCTGATCAGCAGAGCGCGCTGCCCCTGCACGCCGGTCTCTATGTGCTGGGCGCCCTCGGCTCCCGTGGTCTGTGCTCGGCGCCGCTCTGCGGTGAGCTGGTCGCGAGCGAAATTTGCGGTGATCCGCTGCCACTGGCCGCCGATCTGCTGGAGGCGCTGCATCCGGCCCGCTACTGGGTGCGCAGGCTGCGCAAGGGCAAGCCGCTACGGGACTAGGCCAAGGAGGCGTGGCGGCCGCTGCCGACCGCCGCACCATTGCGCGCCAATAAAAAAACGGGCTTCCCAGGGAAGCCCGTTTTTTTATTGGCGATGACGCTCAACTGCCCTCTGGCCAGATGACCCCGAGCTTGCGTCCCCTATCGGTCTGCTGCGCCAGGGTGGCGAATCGATCGCGGGTTGCCTCCAGCACTGCCTGCCCCTGTTGCCAGCCCTGGTACTGCAAGGCGGCGCAATCTTGGGCGACGGGCAGCTGGGCGAGCCGGATGCCAAGCTGGCTGACGCTCTCCAGCAATATGTCCTTGTGACGGCTCTCGTAGTCGAACATGGCCGCCACCAGCTTGTCCCACTTCTGCCGCTCCACCGCGGACGCCCTGCCCTTGTCCATCCAGTTTGGCACCCTGACCTGGATGCGGGCCGTCACGCTGGCCTGATCCAGCTCGCAGCGCGCCGGGGTCGCCCTGGTCTGCAACTGCCAGGAGAGCTGATAGCTGGCCCTGCCGATATGGCCATCGGCCTGGGCCGGTGCCTGCCTGGCTATCTGGCGCATCACGGCGGCCACATCGGCCCCTGATACCCGATAGAACTGGAAATCGACCTTGATATCGGGCGCCACCCGAATACCTGCATAATGGGAGGGTGCCGCTCCGATTGAGGCGGCATATATGAGGGCCGCCACCGCCCCTGTCTTGCTGAAGAATCCCATCGCTGTGCTGCCTTGCTCCTTGTGAGTCCGGCGTAATTTCAATTAATAATCAATGAATTAATAGTCAGTGTGGGAGATTAACCGCGATCAGGGACGCTGTCACCTGCTCTCGGTGCCGGGGGCGACAAAGGGGCGGGATCCGACCCTGTTCCGGATGGGGATTTGCAAGGGAGATCACAGCCAGCCACCATCCCCATGGTGAATCACTCCTTATGAGGTAATAATCCCGGCGTTTTTGTTGGCACATGTCGAGCTAGCCAGTTCAACCCTCTGCTCAGCCCGCTAGATGCCCGACGTCACTCCATACTCAGGAACCTATTTATGATGGAACTCCTTATTGGCACCCTGGTCACCCTGGCCGTGGGTCGCTACATCTTCAAGGGCTATTCGGCGACCGGTGTGCTGCTCAGCGGCGGCCTCTTGCTGCTGGCGATCACCGCTCTGATGGGCAAGGCGGTGCTGCCTGCCAGCGTCGCCTCCACCGGCCACGTGGCTACCGACGTGTTCGAGTACGTGCGCTTCCTGCTGGTGGACAGGGGCGGTGGCCTCGGCATGCTGATCATGGTGCTGTGCGGCTTTGCCGGCTACATGAGCCACATAGGCGCCAACACCATCTTGGTGAAGCTGGCCAGCAAGCCCCTTGGCATCATCAAGTCCCCCTACATACTGCTGGTGGCCGCCTACCTGGTGGCCTGCGCCATGTCGCTGGCGGTGAGCTCCGCCACCGGCCTCGGCGTGCTGCTGATGGCGACCCTGTTCCCGCTGATGGTCAACATGGGGATCTCCCGTGGCGCCGCGGCTGCGGTGTGCGCCTCTCCGGCCGCCATCATACTGGCCCCCACATCGGGGGACGTGGTGATGGCCGCCCAAGCCGCCAACATGGAGCTCATCGAGTTTGCCTTCAAGCTGACCCTGCCCATCTCCCTGACGGCCATAGCCGCCATGGCGGTGACCCACTTCTTCTGGCAACGCTATCTGGACAGAAAGTCCGGCGAGCACAACGAGGCGGTCGCCCCGAGCGATCTCATCACAGATGCCCCCGGCTTCTACGCCATACTGCCGTTCACCCCCATCATCGGCGTGCTGCTGTTTGACGGCAAACTGGGCCCCAAACTCGACATAGTCACCATCATCGTCATCTGCCTGGTGCTGGCCGCCCTGCTGGAGCTGGTGCGCAAGCGCAACGGCAAGGAATTGCTGGACGGTCTGCAGGTGTGCTGGCGCAGCATGGCTGACGCCTTCGCCGGCGTGGTCATGCTGCTGGTGGGGGCCGGGGTCTTCGCCCAGGGGCTGATGGGGCTCGGCTTCATCGCCAACCTCCTGGATCTGGCCCAGAGCTTTGGCACAGGCGGCATCATCATCATGCTGGTGCTGGTGGTCATCACCACCCTGGCTGCCTTCACCACGGGCTCCGGCAACGCCCCCTTCTACGCCTTCGTGGAGCTGATCCCGCACCTGGCCACCAGTCTGGGCGTCAACCCCGCCTATCTGGTCATCCCCATGCTGCAGGCTTCCAATCTGGGTCGCACCATCTCGCCGGTCTCCGGGGTGGTGGTCGCCTGTGCGGGCATGGGCAACCTCTCCCCGTTCGAGGTGGTCAAACGCACCTCTATGCCGGTCGCCGTCGGCCTGCTGGTGGTGATCCTGGCCACCCAGATCCTGGTGCCTGCCTGAGTACCGTCTGACTCTTTTCCAGCCCGGCGTCTGCCGGGCTGGCATCCCCCCCACCCCTTGCAGTAGACTCGGTGCTCTTTTTCCCTAAGGAGGACCGAGCCTTGAGTATTACGGTTCAACTTGCCCACTTCAGTGACTGCCACTCCCATTTCGATGGCGCCCCCATGCGCTTCTCCCCTGAGGGTGAGTCCGAGTGGCGCACCCAATGTGGCGGCTACGGCCGCATCCTGACCCGGCTGACCGCCCTGCGCCAACAGGCCGCCGCCGCGGGCCAGACCTGCCTGCTGCTGCACGGGGGTGACACCTTCCAGGGGTCGCTCTATTTCAACCGCTTCAAGGGACGGGCCAACGCCGACTTGCTCGGCCTGCTGCGACCGGATGCCATGGTGATCGGCAACCATGAATTCGATCTCGGCAACGGCCCGCTGGTGGAGTTTCTGCGCCAGCTCGACTATCCGGTGCTGGCCGCCAACCTCGACAGCAGCCAGGAGCCGGCCGATGCCCCGCTGCGACTGCACGGCTTGCCTCACCTGTTTGATGCCAGCCGCCCCTGGCACAGGCGCGTCATCGACGGCGTCCCCTTCGCCCTGCTCGGCATCACCTTGCCGCAGATGGCCGCCATCGCGAGCCCGGATCCCCACACCCGCTTCCACGGCATAGAGGAGACCCTGAGCGCCGCCCTCGGCGAGATCAAGGCCGAAGGAATAGCGCACATCATATTGCTCAGTCACCTGGGGCTGGAGCAGGACAAGCGGCTGGCGGCCCGCTTCCCCGAACTCAGCCTGATTGTCGGCGGCCACACCCACAGCCAGCTGGGGGATCTGGCCCCGCTCGGACTGACAAGCGAGGGGAGCTACCCCTTGATGATCGAGGGGGTCGCCATACTGCATGCGGCCCACAGCGCCCTCTGCCTCGGGGTGTGCGAGCTGGAATTTGATGAGCGCGGGCGAGTTTGCCGAAGCCGCGGCCAGCTGGAGTGGCTGCCCTGGCAGCCCTGGCCCTTTGCCTCGCCCCCGCCCGCAGGCCTCCATTTCTGCGAGCCAGCTCCCGAGCTCGAGCAGCACCTGGCCAAACGTTACCGGCCCGAGCTCGAGACCATGACCCGGCGCATAGTGACCCGCCTCGCCGGGCCACTGCACCATCAGCGCCTGCCCGATGCCGCCCTGCCCGCCGGCAGCCAGGTCGCCCCCCTGGTGGCCCAAGCCATGCTGGCCGGTGCCCGCGAACAGGTGGGTCAGGTGGACTTCGCCCTGCACAACGCAGGGGGAGTGCGCTGCTCTCTCGAGCCCGGGCCCTTAAGCGAGGCAGACATCGCCGGACGCCTGCTGCCCTTTGCCATCCCGCTCACCCTCTACCGGGTGCACGGTCACGAGCTGGCGGAGGCGCTGGAGGGGGCCATCGACAACGCCACCAACAACGGCGTGGTCGGCAATGGCAGCGGCAGCTTCCCCTATACCGCCGGGATGCGCTTCAGTTATCAGGCCGACAGGCCCAAGGGGAGCCGGATCACCCGCCTCGAATGGGAGGCGAGCCCGGGTCAGTGGCAGAGCGTCGAGATGGATGCCATCTATCGGGGGGTCTCCAGTGCCTACACCGCCTCCGGCAAGGAGGGCTACACGGCCCTGGCCCGCACCCTGACCCAGCACAATCAGGAGCTCGGCATCACCCTGGCCGATGCCTTTATCCGCTGGGCCCGCCATCTGCCCGAGCTGGCCCCCCTGCCGCCGCTGGTGGAATACCAGGGCGCCAGTCCCATGGCCTGAGGCCTTCATCGGGCCATCCCCTGTCAAGGCGCCGCTTTTCTTCGTGAGAGCGGCGCTTATTACATTTTTCGAGCACAGTCCCAGCCCCATTGCAGCGGACTGTCACCCTCGGCAATACCTGGTTTCACCGTTCGTCTTGTGCAATGCAGGCACTGAAAACGCTACTTTTATACATTATTTCAAATACATCACCCCAGCCCATTGCATCGGACTGCCGGCCTCGGCAACACCAGGCACCGCCGTTCGTCTTGTGCAATGCAGGCACTGAAAACGTTACTTTTATACATTATTTCAAACACATCGCCCCAGCCCATTGCATCGGACTGCCGGCCTCGGCAAGATAGGCCCGCTTTTACGTCTTTCCCGCAGGAACAGGTCATCCATGAATCACGCCATCCGTTTTACCCCTCAGCGCTACAACCCCGGGCTCAAGCCGCTGGTTGTCCTGCTCACCGCCCTGATGGCGCTGCTGTTTTGTTTGCGCAACCCGCTGTTCCACGGCATGGCGCCCGGCTTTGATGCCTCCCTGTTCGCTGTGATGGGCAAGATGTGGAGCGAGGGGGGCGTGCTCTACCGGGACATGATCGACATCAAGGGCCCCATGATCTTCGCCCTCGACGCCCTCGGATACCATCTGGGGGGCTTCTTCGGGATCTGGCTGCTGGAGTGGGTCCTCTGCTGGCTCGGCCTGCTCGCCAGCTGGCAGGCCTTCTCCCAGCTGGGTCTCTCCCTGCGGGCCCGCCTCGGCAGCATGCTGGCGCTCCTCGCGCTCTACAGCACCCGCTACTACTACGGCAACATGACCGAGGACTGGACCTTCCACCTGGCCCTCATCGCCCAGTGGGCCTTCATCACCCTGCTGCTGGACAAGCAGTTTCGCTGGGGCCCCGCCCTGGTGGCGGCCCTCACCTTCGCCATAGTGGCCTGGATGCGCACCAACAACGGCGCCTTCTGGGGGGCCTGGTATCTGGTGCTGTTCTGCCACTGGTGTCTGCGTGAGCAGTGGCGCTGCGCCTTCGGCCTGCTCTGCTCCAGCCTGCTGGGGCTGGCCCTGATTGGCGGCCCGCTGTTTGCCTACTTCCAGCACCACGGGTTGCTGGCCGAATTCAAATACTACGCCTTCGGCATCTTCTTCGAGGGGAGCTACGGCAACGGCTTCTCCCCGGAAGTGGGGGCCGTCGGCTTGCTGCGTACCGGCCTCGTCATGCTGCTGCCGGCCTTCATTGTGCTGATGCTGGGACGCCGCCAGGAGTGGTATCTGCCCGCCTTGTGCGCCACCCTGTTCGGCGTGCTCTTCACCCTGATCGCCAACTCCGTCTCCGGCCATGTGTTCGATCACTACGACGTGCTCTACCTGCAGCTTGGCCTGCTGCCACTCGCCTGCCTGCTGGATCGCAGCGAGCAGCAGTCCGATGCCCTGGGCCTGCTCTGCATCTCCCTGGTGGTGCTGACCGCCAGCTGGCTGCTGGCCCAGCAGCTCGGTTACGGCTGGAGCACCAAGGAGTGGTCGCTGCCGCGAGTGCGCGAAGTGCTCGGCAACAGTCTGCTGTGGGCCCTGCCGGTGCTCATCCTGGTGCCGCTCTGGCGCGCTTGGGATGTACGCAGCGCCACCCCCTGGCTGGCGTCGCTCGCCATGCTGGCGCTCCTGGTCAACAACGCCTGGGAGGGCAACCTCAAGGGCAAGCCGTTCAATCCGCCGGCCCAGGTAAGGGTCGACAGGATCAAGGCCGAGACCGGGCCTGCCGACAAGATCTGGGTCGATGGCATCCAGCCGCAATACTATCTGTGGACAGATCGCCAGCCCGCCTCCGCCTATCTGTTCTTCGCCAACGTCAACCCGCCCTATGACGTGCGCGAGCGGGTGCTGGCCGACATCAGGCGGCAGGACCCCAAGTTCATCATCGCCAAGCCGGAGCGGGTGGCAGAGCAGTTGAAAACGCCGAGCTCTCCCTCCAGCCTCGCCTTCTATCAATATCTGACGGATCGCTACGAAGAGGTGGATCCGGGTCTTTATCGCCGTCGTTGAGACCGGTTGACAAAAGTCGGGGCCGTCGCTGGCAACAGCGACGGCCCCTTTCATTGGTGTGCAGACGTGTGTTCAAGGGGGCCCATCATGATTACAATGGCGCTCTTTTTTAGCGTGAAGGGGGAGACATCATGGCCGAACTGACCTATCTGGGGGGCTATCCTGACCCGCTCAAGAGCCAGGTACAGCAGTTGATCGCGGCGGGAAAACTCGGCGAGATGCTGGCCAAACGCTACCCCGAGACCCACCTCGTCCAGAGTGACAAGGCGCTGCTGGCCTATACCATGGAGCTGAAAAACCGCTACCTGAAAAGCTCGGCGCCGCTCTCCAAGGTGATCTTCGATGGAAAGATCAATGTGATCAAGGATGCCCTCGGCCTGCACACCTATGTCAGCCGGGTACAGGGCAACAAGCTCAAGGCCAAGAACGAGATCCGCATCGCCGCCCTGTTCAAGGAGGCGCATCCCGCCTTCCTGAAGATGATAGTGGTGCACGAGCTGGCACACTTGCGGGAGAAGGATCACAACAAGGCCTTCTACCAGCTCTGTCAGCACATGGAACCGGACTATCATCAACTGGAGTTCGATCTCAGGCTCTGGCTCACCTGGCGTGACATCGAACGCTCCTCGGGCTGACCCTATCGATTGCAAGGAGGCAAGATGATCCCAGGGCACACTCGTTCAGGGCACAGCCGTCGTCATATCACGCCAGGCCGGATGCTGGCCCTGTGGCTCGCCGCGCTGCTGTCCTGCTCCCTGCAGGCCGCCGAACGCTGGCAGAGCAACGACTATCTGGTCCAGAGCTTCATGGAAGTCGCCATGAAGCGGGAATATGGGCATGAGGCCCAGGTACGCTTCTCCCGCTGGCAAGGCCCCATCCGCCTCAAGCTCATCAACGAATTTGGCGACAAGGCGCTGCAGGCCGAGGTGGTCAAGGTGCAGAGCCAGCATCTGGCCAGGATCACCGGCCACCCCATACAGCTTGTCAACGACAACCCCAATCTCACCCTCATCATGACAAGGCACCAGCAGATGGCCAGCTGGGCCGGCCGCACCATGCGCCAGGATGACTCCGTCAGCATTGCCCTCAAGGAGGGGATCTGCCTGGCCAATTTCGCCACCAATGCCCGCTACGAGATCACCCGTGCCACCATCATCATCCCGGTGGACTACAGCCGGGCCAAGGGCCGCTTCCTGGATTGCGTGGTGGAAGAGCTCACCCAGGTGATGGGGCTGCCCAACGACTCGAACAAGGTGTTTCCCTCCATCTTCAATGACAACAGCATCGACAGCTTCCCCACCGGCCTCGACTATGTGCTGCTCAAGCTCGCCTATCATCCCTCCCTCCAGGCAGGGATGACGGCCGACGAGGTGCGCACTGCCCTGCCCATTGCCCTCAAGGCGCTTCGCGCCAATGGGGACATCGCGGAGGCCAACCAGCGGGTACAGAGCGGCAGCCTCAAACGCTGGGCCGGGCTCTGATTTTTCTGGCCTGGCTCAGTTCCCGACCCCCTGCCCACAAACACGAAACGCAGCCTTGAGCTGCGTTTCGTTCAAATCGGGGTGAGAGCCTCACCAGGACAGGCAAATTGACAACCTGCCCCTGATCAGGCCTCGGCGCCTTCTGCCTCCGGCATCCAGCTCTCGGCGTTCTCCCATACTTCCTGCACCATGGTCTCGGCCAGTTCCCTGTCCTCCTTGCTGGCACGGCTTACCGTCAGAGCCATGGCACTGCCCGGGGCGACCCGCACATGCAGATCAGGGAATCGCTCGCCCAGTTGCTTGAGCAACTCCTGGCGCAGCGCCTCCATGGTCGCAGTGGGGATCTGATGTTTTCTGTCGATGATGATTTCCAGGCGCATAGGATAGGTCTCCATGATGGTTAACTGTATTTTTATACAGTAAACAACAAAAGTAAAGGCTGAGCTTCTCGTTCCACCTCCATCGCTCAACAATCCATCGTTCCCCCCTGTCATGACCACATCCGCATTCCCTGCCACTCCCCTTCGTTGAGCGCGTTTCATCCTGCCTAGCCACCTCGGGAGAAAAAATGATTGATATTGGTTCTCATCCATCGCATCATTATCTTGTGTTATAACATAACAAAAGAGGCAATCATGCGCCCCAATATTCACCCTGAATACCGCAAGGTCCTGTTTCACGATCTGGCCAGCAACACCTGCTTCCTGATCGGATCCACCTTGCAGACCGATCGCACCAAGCAATGGGAAGATGGCAACACCTATCCCTATGTGACGCTGGATGTCTCCAGTGCCTCCCACCCCTTCTATACCGGCAAGCAGAAGCAGGTCGGCAAGGAAGGACAGGTTGCCCGCTTCGGTCAGCGATTCGGCCAATTCTTCAACAAAGGAAAAGAGACATCATGAAAGTGCTCGCCTCCCTGAAATCAGCCAAGTCACGTCACCCGGATTGCCAGATCGTTCGTCGACGCGGCAAGCTGTTCGTGATCTGCAAGAGCAATCCCAGATTCAAGGCTCGCCAGGGCTGAACACGCAGACACACTGTCCATCCTCCCTGGCCCTCTTTCCGAGGGCCAGATCATTTCTGGCTCATCGCAAACACCGCCTGCTCGTCTTCGAGCCATGAATGTTCCCCCCCAAGTTCCAGTCAACCCCCTCCACCACCATAAAAGAAACATCGTTTCATTTTATATAGATACAGATCCCATTTTTGGATGTCATCATGGCACCACCATTGTAAATGAAACACCAAATGAACTATATTTGAACCGTCGTTTTGAAAATGCAAAATGTCCGGTGAGATGAAACCTGGTCGGCACGTCCTCGCAGATGCGCGTGCTGACCTTCACAACCCACGGCCGTGCCTTGCCACCAAACTCGACCCCAACGAGTCCAACCCAGATTAAAAGCAACATGCGCTATCTGGCAATGGGACCACTGTCAGTAGCTTTTTTTCATAGGATTGATCGAACGTTATGACGTTGAAATTCACATGTGCAGCCATCGCCGTCTGCTCGGCGCTCACCAGCATGAATGCAAATGCATGGAGCCTCAATTATCGACACGAGTTCTTGGAAAAACAGGATCAACAAAGCGATCGTCTGGTGGTTTCCCACCGCTTCGATAATGGTTGGGGATTTGGCGTCGAATCCAAATTTACCAACGGAGGTGAGGGTGAAGGTGCTTTCGATGAACTTCATACCACGGGCACTGAATATGACTTGAGCTATCTTGCCAAGCCCAATGACAAATGGTGGTGGGAAGCCGGATTCAATACCGAGATCACCAATGACGTGCAAGATCTGCGGGTTCATTTCAAACCAACTTACTGGTTCAATCCCAACGTTTATACTGCCGCACGTTTCCGGGTGGGTCAGCGTAACTACGACGATTCGCTCAACAAGGAGAACGGTCATTATTTCCAGTTGAATTATTACCTTGGTTATAACGCAGAGAATTGGTCTATTGCCTATGACTTCGAATATAAGAAGCTCGATTATCCTGACTTTAATGGCGAAGAGTATTCATATCTGAATAACGTCACCATCCGCGTGCCCATCAACAAGAACTGGCGACCCTTCACCGAAATCGGCTACGTATCATACAACGATCCGGCCGATGACAACCCCTACCCCAATGACTGGCAGTGGCGCTGGCGGGTCGGGATTGAGTACATCTTCTAAGCCTGAGCCTCCCCCCTCATGGCAGAGCCCCCAGGTTCATCTCTGCGGCATCAAGAGCCATTGGGGTCAGTGAATAACGACAGCACCCTTGAAAGTCGATGCCAATTTGGTCCGATGACACGGCAAATAAAAGGTCGTGAGAGATGAAGTAAAAAGGGAATCCAATGACCCCTTACATTCATTACGAATGACAATTCATCACTGAATATGGGCCTTGTGTCACGCAATACTGACTTATCTTAAATTGACATTTTGCTGTCACTGAATGAACAAGCATTATGGTTATGCTCCAGTTCAGGAAGTATTAACCGGTTGGCTGGTGACATATTGTCGCCCAGGTCACAGTTTGCATCATTGCGTTGAATGAGGGATGAAATCAGATGTCAAACGGCCCAATGACTTTCATCGACTGCCGTTAAAGAAGACTGCTATTCGCTTTTATATTCATTAAGGTGACGACCCCCTTTAATTACATAAAAGGGGGTCGTCTGGTTACTCAATATAAATAAAGCCCTATGGGTGTCAATAGCTTCAAGGAGAGTTGTATGAAGCTTGGAAATTGGGTGCTTGAGCCAAATGCGGCACTCACCCGTTTTTGCGTATCTGAGCCACGCGAGGAGCGATTCGCCGAGTTTTTTGCCGGTGAAGCCATGGACATGGCCATGGATTACCGCTTCCAGAATGGTGCCGGACCGCAAGACGATGCCTTTTGCCGGCGCATTTTCCGCCAGCAGATGGCCGAGCGCACCGTCGAACCGGATGAAGCCCTGCCTCGCACTCAGGTGAGTTTCACCGGCGAGAGCGATACCGTCTCTTTTTCCTCCTTCCAGCGTGTGCCATTCCATGTGCAGCGCTGGCTGGAGGTGGAGTTGCATACCGACGAGGCGGGCAACTATCCCTTCCAGCTGTCGACTTGTGGGGGGGCCCGCCTGTGGTGCGACGGGGTGGCCATCACCCGGTTCACCCCCTTCACCCGCAACAAGCTGCAGAGCTGCGAGCTGATGCTGCCCTTGCAGGCGGGCAAGAACACCCTGCTGGTCCATCTGGAAGAGCTGTTCGAGCGGGATACGGTGTTTGCGCTGCGACTCATCTACCGTGGTCACGCGCCTCTTGGGGTCTCGCTGCCCCATATCGATGCCAACGTGCTCGATGAGCTGTGCCAGTTTGCCGGCGCCATGCGCCCCGAACTCAGCGCCTGGCACAACCAGGCCCGAATCCGGCTCGGCGTGGCCGCACCGGCTCATCCCGTTCGCCTGCAAGGCGAGATCCACGGCATGGGCAATGACAATTTCAAGGCACGTCAGGTGGATTTCGGCACCCTCTCGCCGGGTAGCCAGCTGCTGACCCTGGCGCTCCCCGCCGACATAGGGCCGGCGCACTACCAGATCGTGCTGAACATGCACTGTGCCGGCGTCAGCATCAGCCGCAGCGTCGGTGTCAACGTCATGCAACCCCTCGGCCAGGCCGAGCAATCAGCCAGCCTGAGCGATCGCAAGCAGCAGGCGCTGCGCCACACCGCCCGTCATGGCATGGATCGCACCGCTCGCCTGCTGGCCATGCTGCACTGCGGCGAGTTAACGGCCGAGGCCGATCAGCTGCTGCTCGATACCCTGGCACGGATCAGCGCCCGCGAGGATTGCTCCGATTTTTCCCTGGTTCCGCTGCTCTGGATCTGGCAACGCCATCAGGGCGAGCACTTCCAGCCCGCCATGTGGCGCCGGGTACGCAGCTCCATCCTCGGTTACCGCTACTGGCTGGATGAGCCGGGCAACGATGTGATGTGGTTCTGGAGCGAGAACCATACCCTTTGCTTCCACACCGCCCAATACCTGGCCGGCCAGCTGTTCCCTCACGAGCGCTTCCTGGCCTCGGGACGCAGCGGCGAGCAGCAACGCGCCATCGCGGCAGAGCGTCTGACGCAGTGGTTCGATGCCATCGATCGCCACGGCTTCGTCGAGTGGAACTCGGCGCCCTACTACCCGGTCGACTACATCGGCCTGTTCGCGCTCTATCAGCTGGCGGGAGATGCCTGGGTGCGCGAGCGCGCCAAGGCGCTCATCGATCGGCTGATGCTGCTCAGTTCCCTGCATTATCAGGCAGGGATCGCCGCCGGCACCATGGGGCGGGTCTACGAGAAAGAGCTGCTGGCCGGCGTGCTCACCGAGCTGTCGGCCTACGGCAACGTCGCCTGGGGCGGCGGCTGGTACAACCGCAAGTGCGCCTCACTGCCGCTGTTCTGCGCCAGCGACTATCAGCCCCCCCTCGAGGCTGACCGCTACGCGACCCTGCAACAGGGCACGCTGGCGGCCTGCTATCAGGCGGGAGGCGGCAAGATAGTCGTCTGGAAGGAGCCGGGCGTCAGCCTCTCCAGCTGCGTCGACCACAACACCGGTCAGCGCGGCCATCAGCAGCATCTGGTGGATGTGCAGTTCGCCTCCGGTCATGACGCCAAGTTCTGGGTCAACCACCCCGGCGAAGCCGAGCCCGGCGGCGAGCAGCGCCCCTCCTACTGGTCCGGCAACGGCGTGCTGCCGCGGGTGATGCAGGTGGAAAACCGCACCCTGCAGCTCTATCAGCTGGCCGAGGATGACCCCTTCCCCTGGACCCACCTTTACTTGCCGGCAGAGGCCTTCGATCAGGTGATCACCACCTCCCACGGCTGCCTGATCCGGGCCGGGAATGCCTTTGCCGCCATCGGCTGCTCGGCCCCCCTGTGCGCGGTGACGGCGGGGATGACCGCCGGTAACGAATATCGCGCCAAGGCGCACCGGGTGGCCTGGTATATCGAGGTCGGCCATGGCGACGACATGGCTTTCGCAGCCTTCTGCCAACGCATGGCGGCGCTCGAGGTCCGCCTCGAGGGCGAGACGGCCATCGCCTGTACCCCGGAGTCTGAGCTCATACGCCTGGACTGGCAGGGCAACTGCCTGATCGAGGGGGTTTCCTACTCCTTCCCCGCCGAGGCGGGATGCGATCCCATCGTCACCTATCGTGGAGAGGCACAATGAAACAGCAAGCACTCATCCCTACCCTGGAGCGGGTGGTTCGCGGCTTCTGCCAGCTCAAAGGCATGGGCGAGCTGACCGCCAGCCAGGGCCTGGTCATCCAGTTCGAGCAGTGGGAGTGGGAAGTCGGGGTCGGGCTCTACGGCTTCTGGCGCTTTGCCCGGCACAAGGACGAC
>Ga0067045_1027712_pt1 | contig 67881 bp, 65 predicted proteins | sample TerdegcTABiofilm_FD_59184 | JGI IMG/M metagenome (GOLD analysis project Ga0067045, IMG submission 59184) | Combined Assembly of (Gp0054472, Gp0054536) Wastewater bioreactor microbial communities from Singapore -Terephthalate degrading...
CATTCCCTCCCGTCCTCTGTGAGGATGTAAGTCGATGTCCTGCTACCCTCGTTCGTTAACTCGACCAGACCCTTGTTCCTCAGCTTCCTCAGTGCGTCAGTGACTGCCTTTCTCCTCTGTCCGATGGCTGAGGCTATTTCTGCTGGTGATGCTTCTCCCCTGTTGTTTATAGCAAGCATTATGTCCAGTTGAAGGGTGCTCTTCGAGAGGTCTATCATCCGATCGACAGACCTCAACTGCTCTAATCCTTGGGCTAGGACAGCGACTGACATAATACCCCCACTCGGTATAAATTGTTTTTATGTTGGAAAGCTAAACATATTTAAGCTGTTTCAAAAAAAAGGCGCTAGACAGTCGCCCTGATGGGATCACTTAATTAAGCCCTCGAAACGGTCGAAGCCAAGCTCCCTCAGGGTCTTCGTGAGCTGTGATATGAGCTTCTCCGAGTTGATCTCTGGTCCGATTCCTAAAACAAGGTACTTGGAACTGCTCACCGCCAAGACCACATACTTCTTCTTCGGTAGTGCCAGAACGAAGTAGTTCATGGCTGGTATCCTATCGATCAGGATGGAGGCAATACTCTTTATCTTCTTACCTAGCCCTGGCCCTTTGTATATTATCTCTTCGCCGTCAGAGTTATCTACCAGCATTGCCTCTTTTATTATCTCTCCATCCACCAGCACGTCAAGCACAGTCATTTCTCGACCCTTTGTTACCTTAATTTTGCAACACCCTTTTTTAACGGTTTTCTGGATAGACGCTGCGGGGTTTTTCCTGCTGTCGCCAGATCGGTGAGAGTCAGTCGCCTTACAAAGTCGGATTTATAGAAATATTATGTTTCAAGAGATAGCAGATGGTGGCTATGAGCAAAGGCAGGGATCACTTCACTACTTCGGATTCTGATAACGGGCTAAGAGATAGGATAAGGGCAGTCATGTCCGAAATGAATACTAATACTGAAGAGGTCGAGGATGTGATCTCTAAATTCGAGAGCAAGCTGGATGACATCTCTAACAGGCTAGACCGTCTCGAGAACAGGGTTTCGAGGCTTGAGAGGCATCTTGACCTTTGAGGTGTTCTGGGATGACTGTAACGTGTGTGGTCCACTCTTACAGGGGCGGCACTGGTAAAAGCACCACCACCGCAAACCTCTCGGTGCTGCTTGCTGCCCTTGGAAAGAAGGTTGCCACTATAGATATGGACATAACCTCTCCGGGACTCCATGTGATATATAACGTCTCATCCCAGAGCATGAAATACACTCTCAACGACTACATATACAACAGGTGCTCCTTTGAGGAGGTCGTCCTTGATCTGACATCTCACCTTAAGCTTCCGCGAGGTGCCGTCTATTTCTTAGGATCCAGCATGAAGCCAGAGGAGATAGTGAAGGTGATAAGGGAGGGGTACAACGAAAAGTTCTTCAGACATGTAGCCGAGAAGCTCTACCAGCAGCACAATGTTGATTACGTGATCTTCGACACACACCCAGGCCTTAACGAGGATACTTTGTTGGCAATAATGTCAAGCGACATCAGCCTCCTCCTTATGAGGATGGACAAGCAGGACGTAACCGGTACCTACATAACCAGCCAGATCCTGAAGAAATTCGGTAGGATCAGCTATGTTATAATGAACATGATCCCGCCGAACTTGGCAGACTCTCCCGATCTGACCTCCGAGGTCTCCAAGATCATAGAAGCGTCCGTTATAGGCGTACTCCCCTTCTACGAGGAGGTGCTATCGCACCGTTCCAGAGGCGTCTTCTGCCTCCATCACCCGCAGCACCCGTACTCGTCTCAACTCCTGAAGATATCCAGGAGGCTGCTCGAGCTGACCGCCACTGAGACGCAGACAATAGATTTGATGAAAAGTAAATGAGGGATGGGTCTTGCCCGATGATGAGAGATATTACAGGGAAGTTTACATCGGGGAGACAAAGGAGCACATAAGAGAACTCAACAGGATCTTCCTTCACCTTGAGAAGAACCCGGAGGATCGCGAGGCTATAGAAGAGGCATTAAGGATAATGCATACTATAAAAGGCGACTCCGCGATTCTTGGTTTGGGAAAGATATCCAACACTGCGCACAGAGCCGAAGACGTGCTAGCGGCCGTCAGGGACAAGAAGACTGCCCTCTCAACCGTTTTGATAGACTCGCTAATACAGTCGGTCGACGAGATCGAGGAAGCCCTCAGGTCATTTGAGGCTGAGTCAAAGATTGGAAAAGGGATAGGGGTGTCCTTTAAGGAGCTTGAGAGCGCGATTGAGAAAATAGATGCCAATGTCAGTGGAGCTCTCAACAAGATTGATAACGTTCCCAAGGCATCGGATGTAAAGAAGGGTTCTCTGTCGCAGCCAGAATTTGGATCATCCTCTAGAAGCAGCGGTACATTCAGGATCAGGATAACAAACAATTTTGAAGCTCTTCTCAAACCAATGAGAGCATTCATAATACTAAAGGAGCTGGCTGAGTGCGGTGACCTTATCGAGACCGACCCACCAAACGCGAGTTTAGCAGACGGTAACTACGGCGAGACAATCTATGCAACAGTCTCCACAAGCGACTTGGGCACGATGATCGAGGCATTAAAGAAGATACCTGGGGTTGTGTCTGTCGAGGCTGAGAGAGTAGAAGGAAGTATGGCCTGTGAAGCGAAGATCTCAGCTGGAGAAAAGCTGATCGAGATAGACAGACTCGTCTCCTGCGTCGAGATTGAGAGCAAGGAGCAGGTTTCCGCTAAGATGAACATAGATCTCAAGGGAAGGCACAGGATGGAGGAGATTAAGGTTAGTGTTTCCAGCCTCGACCGGTTGTTCAACCTGGCCGGTGAGCTTGTTCTAGCGAAGTCCCGACTCGGCAACATTGTTAAGCTGCACGAGGACGACGAGATCAAGGACATTCAGAGAATGATTGATAGCATAGTCTCCGACCTCCAGAATGAGGTTATGGGGCTTAGACTTATACCGATAGGTCAGGTCTTCGGCATCTTCCCTAGAACCGTGAGGGACATGGCCAAAGAATTGGGAAAGGAGATCGATCTCATTATAGAGGGTGGGGAGACTGCCGTGGATCGGAAGATCGTCGAGGAGATAGTCGACCCGATAGTTCACATAATCAGGAACTGCGTCGACCACGGGATAGAGATGCCCGAAGAGCGAATTAAAGAAGGCAAGAATGCTGTAGGGACCATCCGCATCAGAGCATCAAGAGACTCTTCACACTTTATCCTCGACATAGAGGACGATGGTAGGGGCATCGATCCGAAGTTCGTTAAGGAAACCGCTGTTTCAAGAGGGCTCATATCCCGTAAGAAGGCAGAGAGCATCACCGATGAGGAAGCTATCTATCTGATATTCACTCCTGGTTTCTCTACAAAGAAGGCCGTGACAAGCCTTTCCGGCAGGGGGATGGGCATGAGCGCAGTGAAGAGCAAGATCGAGGCGATGGGTGGCTCAATCCTGTTGAGTTCCTGCGTCGGTTCCGGCACGAAGGTTAGCATCAGGCTCCCTGCATCTATGGTAACAATGAAGATCATAGTGGTGGGAGTAAAAGGACAGCCTTTCGCAATACCTGTGGCCGAGATTGTGGAGATCGTGGAGGTTGGAGCCGATCAGATCAGATTTATCCAGGGGGCGCCCTGCATAAACCTGAGGGGAGATATAATTAGGCTACACAGGCTCGCCTGGCTACTCGGGATTGAGGAAGGCATCTGCAAGAGCTACTTCGCAGTGATAATCAGGAGGGGCGATGGAAAAAGTTTCGGGCTGCTCGTCTCTGAGGTAAGGGACGAGGACGAGGTCGCCATGAAGCCATTGCCCAAGCTTCTCAGGGGGATCAAGGGGTTCCTCGGTGCGACAATACTTGGAGACGGTAAGCCCACCTTCATAATCGATGTGATGTCCATTGTCTGAGAACAGAGAGGATGCGAGAAAGGAGGCGGCTGAAGAGGAAGTTTTGTATAGCCTGAACGAAGAGATGCGCGCCATAAAGGAGATGGTTATTTCGATGAAAAAATCGGGCTGTGTGGATGCGGAAAAGGCAGCGGCGATTAGCAGATGCATAGAAAGGGCAGATATACTACTGAGGAACCTGGAGGAGAAGGTGAGGCGGCTAGAGCTAAAGGTAAACAAGTCAAACAGTAGTGTAGAAGGGCCGTAACGGTCGGAAAACGAGCTTTAAATTAAAAAAAGACTTCAATGTAACAGTGATAAATCTTCTGATGTTCGGGTCAGACACACGCCGTCTGGTGCCTTACCCAAATAAAAGGAAGGCTTTACTGCGCTCCATCTCAAACAATTCCTCGCTTTGTAATCCAAGATCAATATGTTGGGTCTGCAAGGATCTTTTATTAGCTTTCGTACACGTGGAAATGTATACAACGAGAAAGAATTTCAGAATGGATGTGTGTCTTAGCGTTTCTAATAATTTTTTAAAAAAAAATTAAAAATTATTAAAACCACTCTCTCTTAATTTCTTACTTCCTCTCCTCGCCCTTTGCATTCTTGATGTAATCTTCGATCAGCGAGGTGTTCTCCTCAAGCGAGGCATTCACCTCTTCTATGGCACTCGTTATCTCTTCCGACGCGGATGCATTCTCTTCTGCCGCCGCGGCAACTTCGCTTATTGAGCCCTGCAGCGATCTTACTATATCCATGGCAGACTGGACTGCCCCCGCTCTCTTGGTAATTCCCTCTGATTGACTCACTGTGAATTCAGAAAGCATCTTGAGCGACTCTGAGCCCTGCTTCATCACGTCGCTGCCGGCGTTAATCTTCGAGGAAAGGTCCTTGACCCCGTCGAGTGTCTTGGAGGAGGCTTCTTGGACCTTCTTGATGATCTGTTGAGTGGCATCGACCGACTTTCTTGTCTCCTCGGCAAGCTTCCTGATTTCACCTGCAACTACCGCGAAGCCCCTGCCTGCGTCCCCTGCCCTAGCTGCCTCTATTGCCGCATTCAGCGCCAGCAGAGAGGTCTGGTCGGCGATATCTTTTATAGTTTCTATAACATCGCCTATCTTCTTACTTGCTTCGTCCAGGTAATTTAGAGAGGGAGAAAGGGCTTCGAGCACAGACCTGATCTCCATGAGTGTATCCAGGCTCTTCTTTGCTTTACTCATTGTTTCCTCGGCAAGTTGTTTGCCTTGGCTGGCGTTTGCCGTAGCCTCTTCCCTTGATTTTATGACCCCTTCTATAACAGTCTCTGCTTTTTGGATCTGGCCTAAGATGTTCTGTATGGCCACAGATGTGGTCTGTGCACTCTTTGATATCTGCTGGACAGACTGGGCGATCTGTTGCATTGATGACGAAATGGTCAATTCCTGATTTCTTATCTTCTCGAGCAATGATGCGTCAGCCTGTAATTCTGGCGTTTTCTCAGAAAAAGTCTGCTGCGGGGTTTCGTTCATCGTCCGCTTGCTATTCTTTAAACCTAGCAATTTTTCTCCACCTGAATCCATTTCCTTTAGCCATATGTATAAGTGGTTACGTTAAAGGCGACCAACTGTCGAGCCTTTATTTGGTTGAACTGTTTCTGCACCAAATGGATAACCGCTGTTTGCGTCTAGTGCATCGCCTCCTGGCAATTCCTTGTATTTCACAGCCCAAAACTTCACCCGTTAGTTCATACACTCATAAATCCCCGTATGACTAATTTGGATCCATGCGAAACTGACAGGCACCCGCTAAAGTCTGCTTGAGCCATTGTGCCTTTTATTGTAGTAAGGGCCAACTGTCGACAGTTGGTCGCCTTAGGATATGACGTTTAATATCTTGGTATTGGCTTCTCATTTCAGGGGTTTTCGTATGAACTCGGGCAGATCTGAAGTGCAGGCAATAACTTTCCAGTTGGGTAAGGAAACTTACGGCATTGACGTTCACCAGATCAAGGAAATAATTAAGGTCAGGGATTACGTAAGGGTGCCTAACTCGCCTGAGTACGTCGAAGGGGTAATAAATCTCAGGGGACTGATCACCCCTATCGTAAATCTCAGGACGATCTTCGGCATGGAGGACAAGGATTTCGACGAGAACTCGAGAATAATAATGGTTGAGTTAGACTCCGACGTCATTGGCTTGATTGTTGACAGTGTTGTTGGTGTGATAACTGTGCCTTCCAATGAGATAATAAAGTCACCGTCCCTGACCAACAACGAGTCTAACACCTTCATATCTGGGATCATCAGAACCGAGAGCCAGCTGATCATACTGATAAACGTTATAACACTCCTAAAAGAGAAGTATTCTGGCACAAAGAAGCCGGACAGGATGGCAGAGCTGATTAAGCAATGACGGTGTCCTGAGTATGAGGGTCCTAATAGCGGACGACTCGGCATTCATGAGAAGTTACATCTCCAATATCGTCAGGTCTACAATTGACTGCGAGGTATTCGAGGCCTCGGACGGAGAGGATGCCGTCTATAAGTACAAGATCTGCCTTCCTGATATTGTATTAATAGACCTGAATATGCCGAAGAAGGGCGGTATGGAGGCAATTGCCGAGATCCGGAAGATGGGAGACCCAAAGGTGATAGTCGTCACCGCAATTGACCAGGATTGGGCAAGGAAAGACGCCTTGAAAAAGGGCGTATCGGGATTCATTACCAAACCTTTCAAGCCGGATGAGATCAGAAGGGTGCTGCTGATGACTTTGGCTGCACAGAATATGAGGTAGTTGATCATGTTGCAGGATTCATTCTTCATGAATACAGCGATAATTGATCTTAGCGGAGACGGTTTAAGAAGGCTGGAGTCCGCGCTGGAAGAGTTCTGCTCGGTGAGACTGAATGGGGAGTGCAAGGTAATAAGAAAGTTCGAGGTCAAGAGTTTTCTTAAATCCCTCAATCTAAATGAGGACTACTATTACGTTGGCATTCTTTCAAAGTTCAAGGACTTTAATGCATATATCATGATGATAATGGACACAGCAAGCGCCGACGAATTCATAAGCAGGATGACTGGGAAGCACTTGTATTTGCTGGACGAATTTAACGAGTCGGCACTGCAGGAGCTGGCGAACGTTACTGTGGGCATCTTGTCCTCCCAGCTATCAAAGGGATTAGGGAGGAGAGTGGACTATAGTATTCCCACGACGGCGGTAGATTTTCCGTCTGCCCTTCTAGACTTGCTTTTAGCCGAGATCTCCGAAAGCGAGTCGACTAAATGCATTGAGATCAGTTTCACGAGCAATTCATTGCCGATATTTACGAAGATGCTGGTGTTCGGAGACAGTTAGTAGGGGGATGCAATATAACCATCAAGCTCCGGATCGTGGACAGAATCAACAATTACACTGCTGGAGCCAACCTCATTGGGATAGGGGAGGGTGGATTTGTTCGGGGAAAACGAATAGCGACACTTGCCCTTGGCTCTTGTGTGGCAGTCATACTGTACGATCCAGAGGAGAACCTCGGGGGAATAGTCCATGCAATGCTGCCTTGCCCCAAAGGTATGGTCTCGTCTCCAATGAAGTACGTTGACATGGGCGTCTGCACGCTGATTGATGAAATGATTCTTTCAGGCGCTGACCAAAAGAGGTTAGTTGCCGCTCTCATCGGGGGAGGAACGATCTTTAATTTCGGAGGGGAGCTTGCAATTGGTAAGAAGAACGTTGAGGCCGCGAAGTCGGTGCTAAGATTAAAGTGCATCCCGATCGTAGTCGAGGAGACTGGAGGTAGGCGGGGTAGGAGCGTGGTCTTTGACGCATCCAGCGGCGAGGCCTTTGTTGCAGTCTCAAACCCGCCCCTCTTGGTCGGCTATGAACTTTTAGGCGAAGTCAAAGGATCGACAAGATAGTCACAGGTATTCGCCGGAGAATTCGTATGCAGCCGCCCGTTTCTGACGATGACCTTAAGAGAATCATGACGTTGATTAAAGATAGAGGCTTTTCAGTCGACGCATACAAGCCAGATTTCCTCAAGAGGCGAATATACGCCAGGATGATATCGACCAGGTCTCCAGCAGCTAGTGACTACCTCTTGTTTTTAAAGAAGAATGCTGATGAAGCCGTAACCCTTCTCGACAACTGCTCCATCAACGTCTCTGAATTCTTTAGGGATCCGCCGGTGTGGACCAAGGTCACTGAACTGATAGCTGAGAAGGTAAGGGAGAAGACAGGTGCGGGTAACCGCTGCTCAATCCGTATCTGGAGTGCAGCATGCTCCTGCGGCGAGGAGCCGTACACCATAGCGATGGCGGTCAAAGAGGCGAGCCGGAGGATGCCCTTCATCACAATAGACGCAAGAATCCACGCCACGGATGTGGATAAGGACGCAATAAAGAAGGGAGTTGAGGGTAGATATAGGGAGTGCTCGGTAAAGAGCATTCCTGCCGAACTGAGAGAGAGGTATTTGAAACGTGAAGGGGACTTTTACTCCGTAGTCGAACCGCTTAGACAGATGGTAAAATTCAGGGAACACAACATAATAGAGGATCCGCCTTTGATGTATTTCGATTTTATCTTCTGCAGGAACCTCCTGATCTACTTCTCTTTGAATGCCCAGAAGCGGGTCATAGAAAATTTTTGTACGTCACTCTTCAAGGGCGGATTCCTTGTGCTTGGCATGAACGAGGCGGTCCCGACAGGTATAAGCTGCTTAAAGCCCCTTGACACGAAGAGCAGGATCTACGTGAAAGTTTAGGTGCAGACTGTGTAACGGTGCTGCGTCTAGTATGGGAATGAAGGTCTCATTGTTCTTATTGAGGTGATGTTAAAGAGCCATCTGCTCCGCACCTTATACCGGACAGAAGAACCTGCAAGTCAGTCGTCGGCCCGACCTTCGACACAGGATAGGAAAAATAGTATTCAATTCTAGGATTTTCGTAGCTGATATTCATAATTTGCATTCCAATATAAGAAAAAAATCGTCTTTTAGTTTATAGATTAATTCATTTTTTTTTAAAATTAGACGCTACGTGATTGTTGTTTAAGCTAGTAAAAAAGTGAGGATTCGGAGTTTGGACGGAAAAAATCAAAGTTTGTGGCGACCTGATTTTAAATTTTCAGAAGGCTGGAAGTCCTGTTTTGGACGAAACCAAAAAACCAAATCAGTGATTGGACACTAACGTGCTAGGTCCGTTAATTACGAAAAACTTGCCCGTGCCGCAGGACCTTCTTCTCAAACCGGTTACACGTATCCCGCTTATTGACGGCCTGAAGGTGACGCGCGGTCGCCTCGCTGGATATGCACCTTCTACGGATCGGCGAGGGCTATCGCCAGGCGATTTCAATGTTAAATACGGTCGCCACTAAACTCCGTGGCAGTGGTCAAAATGGCGAAAAGAATGAATCGGAAAGGTTTGACGGGCATCGAGACTGCAATCATCGTCATTGCATTCGTGATCGCAGCTTCGGTCTTTGCCTTTGCGGTGCTCAACATGGGCCTTCTGACAACCCAAAAGGCGCAGGATGCAATCGTTTCTGGTGTGAGCCAAGCTCAGTCCTCGCTTAAGATAACAAGCGTATACGCGTTTTCGGACTCTGAAGGCTCAGATGCTAAAGTAAAACAGATAGCGATACTGGTGCAGCCATCTGGTACTGCCTCGGTTGATTTCACAGCAGAAAAGATAGCAATATCATACAAGAACGACTTGATGGCGATTCCTGATGTATATGAGGGCAGTGCCGCAAATGTCTTCATAAACAAGACTACTTTTACAAACGCTACATATGATGGGGACTTGGCTAAACTTGCCACCATATCCCAAAATTGCTTGGTAGTCGAAATACAGGGAGACGGAGATATGCTCTTGGAAGCCGGTGAAGTATTTGCAGTATACCTCAACTTAGCCAACGTCGATTCCGATAACGCTCCACTTGGCGTCTACAAACACTTTACGACCGAGATCGTACCGGGCAGCGGTTCAAAGCTGACCTTCACAGGAACGATGCCTGCCAGCATACTCAAAGTGATGGTGCTTACCGGGTCTTAAAAAGCCACCTTTTTTTTATTTTTTCTGTTTTTTATTTTTAGTGCAACGGCTACGGTACCGACTCCATTTTTGTTTGCTCTGCATCAGCCCCATTAAGTCCATTGGTTTTCTAGCGATTCCTGGTCGCCAGGAGTGATTTTACTTAAAGCCTTAGGAATGCCCATGATAATTGGATCTCAGGCATCACAGCATAGGGGGATCTTCTGGATGTCATTGTTAAAGGAAGAGGGCGAAGACATAGGGATGAAGGTGATCCAGCTAGAGGAGAGGGCGAACAAGCTGGAGAACGCTATGGCAGAGATGTCGCAGGAGACGAGGGCAGTCCTCAACGATGTACGTGTTGTCCTTACAGAGCTGGAGAACCCGATGAACTATCTCAAGGGGCTTGGTATCGACGAAGTCATGCTCACTATGGCTGAGAATATCACCGAGAACAAGCTCAAGGAGTTTATGGAGAAGCGTCTTGAGGCGCTCGTAAGGACTGTAGTCGAGGGTAGGCTCAAGGAGACTGTCAACGAGCTCATCGCGAAGTTCATGAACGAGCAGGTCGGCGGGATAATCGAGGGTAAGGTACGGGAGATGAAGGAGAAGGGTATACTGAACGTCCCGATTAATGTGGACGAACTGAAGGCTGCCCTAGACGAACGCCTATCGGAGGCGATCGATCTCGAAGAACTTGGCAAGAAGATTATGAAGGTCATGGAGGAGAAGTTCTCCGACAGTATCCGTAGTAAGATAGAATCAGACCTTAAGGAGGGACTGCTCCGGGAAGTCCTCTCCGAGATCGGTCGAGAAGGCACTTCTGCCGCACCGTCACGGAACCAATCCCGGGAACAGGTCAAGGGAATGCCCCAACAGCCGTTTCAGGCAGCCGGCGGTGTGACGATGGTGGGGGTCACTGCGTGTGCATCCGCACTTGTGAAGATGTTCGGTCGCCGTGGCGCGGAGCGTGTGGTGGACGACAACTACCGCCTCGGCAGAATCTCCGAGGAAACTAGGTCAATACTGATCAGGGCTATGAGCATAATCGCCTCCTCTGAAAGCCCGGACGCGGTCCAGGAGAAGGTAGCAGGAACGGAAGAGCACATGGTGGTCACCTACCTCTTCGAGAAGTTATCCAACGGTGGCACTGATATGGACTTCATAATTGCGATGAATCTCCTCGGTGGAAACGGTCGCAGGGCCTCCGATTAGAAATAGGGGGTTTATGGGCTTGGCCTCGAGTGTCATGACTGAGGGGATCCTGACGATAGCTGTCGTGATAGCCGCGACGGCAGCAGCGGGCATGTTCATACAGAGCAACCTTGTGCTGACCTCGTCTCAGGCGTATGCTTTCCAGGACACTAGGGACGCTATCTCAACATCGATAAGGATAGTCTTCGCAACAAACTCCTCAGAAGACGAGTTCAAGATCTGGGTCAAGAACGTCGGGAGGAACGAGATCTATCCGGGCTCAATCCAGAGGTTCGACCTCTTCTTCGGCAGGAAGGGTGCAGCGACTTACATCCCGTTTAACGGAACCGCGACCGGCTGGGCCTTTCTCATGGTGAACGACGTGGACCTGGACGGGAACCTAGACCCAGGCGAGACACTGGAGATCACGATAAGCGTCCCCTATGCAATCTCAGCCGGCGACTACCAGGTAAAGGTCAGCACCCACAACGGCGTTGCTGACACATTCTACTTCTCCGTTTAGGGGGTAAGGCGATGAGCGGGTTCGGCGGGGTCTTTGCGGCGGTCATGATCAGTATAATATTCGCCTCGGTCGTTACAGTAATGACCAATATCTCAGCCTCCTCGGCACTCCTCTCACACTCCGCCATGCAGCCGATCGAGAGGTCTGAACCCCATATCGAGGGCGGTGAATTTTCAGGCGATGCCTTCTTCGTAAACATCACAATGCTGGGCTCGAAGCCGGTGCGCATATCTGACCTCAGGTATGCTGACCTCTTTGTTGTCTACACCCACGAAGGAGGCAGGATATCGGAGAGGCTCGTCTACGGAGAAGGATGGACAATCTCCTCTGTGATGACTGGCGGGGTCGCAGGGGAGGCCGTTAATCCGATTAACTTGGAAGCTGGTACTGGTCTTTGGGACCCCGGTGAGACGGTCTGCATCGCCATCACACCGACGGTGCCTTTTAGCGGAGGCGTATGGGCAGTTTTATTGGCGCTGCCTGACGGATCGGTATGCAGCAGGAGCTTTGGAGGTTGACCTGATGGCAGATATGCAGAAACAATCGATGGTAAGGCTCGGAACAGGCGAACTAGACCGGCTCATAGGGGGGATACCGATGCCCTCGATGAACCTCATAGAAGGGGAGAACGACACCGGAAAGAGCGTCTTCGCGCAGGATGTTGCCTGGGGTGCACTCATGTCCGGTTTCACAGTCCGCTACGTAACGACCGAGATGACGGTCGAGTCCCTCGTCTCCCAGATGGAGAGCCTCTCCTTCAACGCGTCCCCGTTCTTCATTAAGGGGATCTTCAAGATAACCGCCTTCCACGCTAAAGGAATCAATTGGGACGAGAGCATAGCCTCGAATTACCTGACGGTTATGCTCAATTTCATAAAGAAGAAGGGGGATGCCAGCGTTGTCATATTCGACTCGCTCACGTACATAGCAACACACTCCTCGGAGAAGGACCTCCTCAACTTCCTCTCGGAGCTCAGGAACTACGTGGACCAGAGGGGCAGGATAGTCTTCGTTACCATCCACCCGTTTGCCTTCGACTCCAACCTCCTGATCCGGATTAGGTCTATCTGCGACGGTCACATGGTCTTCAAGGTGAAGACCCTTCCTAGCAACGAGACTGCGAGGACCCTGGAGATCCTCAAGCTGAGGGGGGCAGCTAAGGCGACTAACAACCTGTGCACGTTCAAGGTGGAACCGGGGCTGGGCATAAGGGTTCTGCCGTTTACACAGGTGAAGGCATAAGCAGGTCGGGGGAAGGCTAGCATAGGGACGGGTTAAAAGAAAGAATCGTGGTTGGATAGGGGTGAAAAGAGCTGGCTAACGAGGTCTCAGGTGGAGGGGCAGCAGGCCTTAAGGCAGACAACGGTCTCAACTGCTCCCTCGCCGACCTCCTTGGCAACGAGTACGGGGAATATGCGGCGAAGGCACCCCACCTCCACGAGTACGCACACGCTGCCCATAAGGATCCCGCCTTGGCTGGTGTCCAGCTCCAGTTCAAACCCTCGCTCTCGAGGGACCTCCGCCTCCTCAAGAAGTTCAGCATCATATACCCTGCCTCGGATAACATATTTATCCATGTCTTCAAGGGTGTCAGGGACGCCTACGGCAAGTACCGCCCCATAGAGCCGCGGCTGCCACCTGACAAGAAGGATCTCATAGACAGGACAGAGGTATTGCTTGCTTCGATGATAAACGACAAGACTGCCCAGCAGATAGCCGAGAAGAGGGAGGCTATGCTTAAGGAACTCTTTGAGGAGGTCGTTAAGATTGAGGGGTCGCCGATCCCGTCCGGAAAGAAGGGCAGGACACCGTCCCCTATGGTACTTAACAGGGATCTCTACGAGCGACTCAAGTACGAGATAATGACCGATAAGATCGGTATGGGGCCGATCGAACCCCTGATAAAGGACCCGTACATAGAGGATATCTCCTGCGATGGTGTAGGGCCTGTTTTTGTCGAGCACAAGATATTCGGGCCGATGACCACGACAATAGAGTTCAAGACCGTCCAAGATCTCGACACATTCGTGGTCAAGGTCTGTGAGAAGATCGGCAGGCCTGTTAGCCCAAGGAGACCGATAGTTGACGCCTCTCTTCTGGACGGGTCGCGCCTCAACGTCGTCTTCGGGACCGACGTCAGCAGGCGGGGGAGCAACTTCACAATTAGAAAGTTCTCAAAGATACCTCTCAGCATCACCCAGCTGGTCAAATTTGGAACACTCGATGCCAGGATGGCTGCTTATCTGTGGATGATGCTGGAGTCGGGCATGTCCATGTTCATCTGCGGTGAGACTGCCTCTGGGAAGACGACGACCCTCAACGCCATCACAGTCTTCATAAGGCCAAACGCAAAGGTGATCACAATAGAGGACACCCCTGAGGTCTACATCCCACACCCTAACTGGGTCAGCGAGTGCACGAGGAGGGGAGAATCTGAGTCCTCCTCTGTTGAGCTATTCGACTTACTAAAGTCCGCTTTGAGGCAGAGGCCGAACTATATCATTGTCGGCGAGATCAGAGGTAGAGAGGGAAACATCGCCTTCCAGGCCATCCAGACCGGGCACCCGGTAATATCCACATTCCATGCAGCATCGATGCAGAAGCTTATCCAGAGGATCACCGGCGACCCGATAAACATCCCAGCTGCCTATGTCGACAACCTGAATGTCGTGCTCTTCCAGAGCAGCGTGAAGAGCCCCAAAACTGGCAAGTTCGAGAGGAGGGTCACCGGTATCTGCGAGATTATCGGTATAGACCCTGTTGAAAAATCCTACAACTTCATCGAGATCTTCTCATGGGACCCGGTTACAGACACGCATACGTTCAGGGGTGTAGGGAACAGTTATCTCCTCGAGTACAAGGTTGCACCTGCAAAGGGCCTCTCGCCTAAGGATGCGAGAAAGATATACAACGAGCTTGAATTGAGAACATACATAATAAAAAAACTGGTCGAGCTAAACATAATGGACTACTATGACGTCTACAACGCCCTCTCTAAGGTATACGACAACCCGTACATTGCGGACATGAACTTTGACAACTTCGCCACCAAGGCGATTGACAAAATTCTAAAGGGTGAGTGATTTGGGCGATAAAAAACCGGGGGTAAGTAGCAGATGACGCAGGTACAGGCCGAGACGAAGGAGATCCCGCTATGGATGCCCCAGAAGAGCGTCGAGGAGCTCCAGAAGATAGAGGCAAAGAAGGCAAGGGAGCGTTTCCGCCTGTCCTTAAGGGATCAGCTCGAGTCGCTTTTGTTTGCCAGAACTAACAAGAAGATCTGGCACTCTATGCCCTTTTTCATAATGCACATCCTCGCTTGTTCTTATGCCGAGGTCTCCTCCATAGAGCTCGTTAGAGTCAGCAGCAGGACCAGATACGGAGCTATCACCAGGGTGATGAAGCGTATAGGCGCACTCGTTGACCTGGGAATAGAACTCCAAAGGGCGTGCGAGATATCGAGAAAGGATATGAAAACCCCTTACCTGAGGGACTTCCTCCAGCGCTTTTCGCAGATAGCCAAGATGGGAGAGGATATGATCACCTTCTTGACTAAGGAATACAATTCCTTTATGACCATGTATACCAGTGAGATGGAGAGGACGCTGACAAGACTCAAGAGATTCACGGAGGCCTACAGCGCAATACTGTCTTCCTCGGTGCTTATAGTCCTGATTCTGGTCTTTACGAGCGTGCTCTGGGGCGCAGGTGTGGAGGCCACTGGCTACGTCATGCCTGCGATCCTCGTTATTTACGCAATCTTCGCGTTTATCTTCTACGTCTCCTCGCCCTGTGCGAGGAGGATCTCTCCCCACTATTTGGAAAAGGATCTGGCAAGCACAATCAGGTTAAGCAGGCTTGTCTTGAAGATCACAGTCGGGGTCAACCTCCTCCTGATCATGATGCTGACTTTACAGCTGATCCCATTGGCAGTCGGGTCCCTCGGTGCTGCTCTTTCTGGCCTCCCCGCTCTCCTCATAGGTTATATGGGCCTCAAGAGAACCAGGGGAATGTCATCTTTAGACGAACGGTTTCCTGAGTTCGTGACGATGCTCACGACCTCGCTTTCAACGACCGGAACTTCCCTTACCTATGCTTTCAGGGAGATCTCAAGGCTCGACTTCGGTTCGCTGAGCCGCTTCATAAAGAAGATGTACTCGAGACTCGAGATCGGTATAGAAAAGGCAATTGCATGGGACGCACTTAAGAAAGAAATCTCCAGCGATCTGATATCCATTCACTCCGAGGCGATAGCAGAGGCAAACAGGCTTGGGGCACCGGCGAAACTTTACGGTCCGCTTATCGCAAACTCATCCCTCTTTTCACTGACGCTCAGGAGACGAGTTGAGGAAACCGCGGCCCTTATGAAGGGAATCGTGGTTCCAATGCATCCGATCCTTTGTGCGATAATGGGATTAATTATGGCCATCCTGACACAGTTCATAGCAATCTTCTCCCAGTTTGAGCAGCAGGGTCTCCCAGTCATATTTGCCACAGTGCCTTCGTTGGCATCTATAGAAGCGTACATATACATCGTCCTAGGAACACTCACTTTCGTCAACGCATTCGTACTGCACGAGATAGGTGGCGAGCAGGAGTTCGACCTCACCTTCTACCTCGGCCTGTTCATAACGACCGGATGGCTTACCTACTTCTTCTGCTTCACATCCGTCTCGGCGTATCTCGAGAGCATTGGCCTGGGGAGGATGATCAATATTATAGGAGCATGAGGTGGGTTAGATGGAGTCAATATCTTCTATAATGATGCTCGCAGCGATCGCAGCTGCGGTACTAATGGCCGCCTCTATCTTTCTGATGGTTTTGATTGACTTGGTTAGGACGCTTAGGGCGAAAAGTATGCCCAAAAACCCGTCTGTTGTCCCCGTTCAGTCCCAACCGACATCTGTAGCGCAGGCAACCACCGTTAATCCGACGGGAGAAAAGAGGCGGATCATATTCAGGCGCACCCTCTTTACCGTCTGGTTCAACAGGAGGGGGAGACCTTCAGGAACCATCAAAATTACCAGGGCAGAAGTCGACCCTTCCTCTGACGCAGCTGCTGCTCCATCTACAGGTGCTGTAATCGAGCCTCAGGCAGTCACAAATGTTGCTGCTGATACGGCTGCAGTTACTGCTGCGACCGACGCTGTCACATCTCCTGCATCTGCAGAGTCGCAGGATGCCGTCCCTCTTGCCAGCCCGCCGGATGCACCAGCAGATGCGCCCTCTGCCCCGGATGCAGCAGGGTCATCTGAGAAAGAACCGCCGCTCGTGCCCCCTCAGGCACCCGTGCCGCCCAGTCCAGCAACCGAAGGCCCCCCTCCTACGCCTTCCGCACAGGTTACTTCTTCTTCAACCATGGGCCCCATGCCCAAGCAGACGCCAGCAACCACTCTTGGGGTGGGCGAAGGAAAGCCGGAGGACGGTCCCACAACAGGAGAGCAAAACGGCGAAGCCGAATCACAGGGAGAGGCAGAGGTCAAGGTCAAGGTGAAGCCCATAGCCAGCCTCTCTGAGGCGAGAAAGATAATTGAGGAGAAGGCCAAGCGTTCGACCAGCGCCCCTGCGCCTCCTCCGGACGTTTCGGCCACTGATGATGTGGCCTCGCTGCTCGGAATACCTGCAGACAGTAACGTAAAGGGAGTTGAGAGTAAGCCCAAACCCCAGCCCCAACCGACACCGAAAATCTCGGATAAAAGCGGTTCCGTTTCATCTCCAGATCTGGAAGAGTCCAAGGTGCAAAATGGAGATGAAATAACGGCACGCTTCTCACCAGACGACCCTGCTGCACTGCTCGAGAGGAGGGATGCTTCGACAGAAGCCATGGATATCTCAAAGCAGCTCATTGAATTAAAAGATTCATTGTTAAAACTAGAAAAGAAGCTGAAGAGCCTGAAGCACGAAGAGGTGTGATTACTGCAGATTTTTTACTGGAATCACTTCGAATGAACTTTACCAACGTCACCATTCCAAAAGACAACTTATAAATAACTTCTTCAGCCATGTGTTAAAAGGTGTCGATAATGGTAGACTTTTTCGTGACTACAACCGACCAAGTTCCAGGCTACAGGGTGGTTAAGATACTTGGAATAGCAAGAGGTGCAACGGTAAGGGCAAAGCACCTTGGGAAGGACATTGTGGCCGGTCTGAGGAACATCGTAGGCGGAGAAGTGAAGGAGTATACAGAAATGCTCGCAGAGGCTAGAGACATCGCCCTTAATGGGATGGTGCAGAACGCGAAGGAGATGGGTGCTAACGGAGTCATCGGAGTGCGGTTTATGACCTCTTCTGTAGCTGCAGGCGCCGCGGAGGTCTTTGCCTACGGGACAGCGGTCATGCTCGAGAAAGAGTGATTGATTAATCACTTCATTTTTTACATGCGTTCCAAACTTCTGGGGATCATTTGCACTAAAGTTAAATCGGGTGAATTCCGACCTTTGCTTCTGCCCTGCTTTCCGCCAAATGGAACCGATGCGATCTTGCCAAAATGCTATATGCCTGTTTCATACAGAAAGAGTTCTGCATTAGATGTTTTTTAGGGAATTGCCTTTTTAAATGGAATTTTGTATTGTATTTTACAGGAGATCAGAATTTCATTCGTTTTTTGCCGGAATTGTTTGAATCGCCTCAACCCAAAACCCTAAATCCTCCCCGTGCAGAGTAGTATCAGGTGCAGCAGATGCCCAGGCGGAAGACGAGAAAGTCGCTTAAGAAGATAATCGACGAGGCTGAGGAGCAGGCAGAAAAGAGGGAACTCTCCTTGGGGCGCCCGCTGGTCGAGGAGATCGACGACCTAGTCTGGCACGAGGACGAGATCGTCATATACTCCCCCACGATGATAGACCTCCCGGCAAAGGTCTTCAAGATGATGGCAGGGGGGCTCAAGCGCCGCGGCTTCAAGGTCTACAGGCAGAAGGGCGTCGAGCTCAGGAACGACCGCCTGGTAAAGACGGACAGGTACATCGTAGAGGGCGAGGGGGCAGCCGAGGAAGCTGCGATCTGCGCGAAGCTGAACAACCTCTCGATTGTCGAGTCTTGCTGAATGCAATGAAGTAAGGCACAAAATACTGATTAAATTTTTGACACACACTAATTTAAATTATATCATTTAATTCAGAATTTGTCGATCAAAAAGTTCCTGTGCGGCCAATCTTTCAGTTAATGATCTGTTGAAGAGAGTTTTGGGCGCTCGCTTCTAAGACACCCGCCTCATTTCTTTTAATTTTATTTCCTTCTTCTTTCTTTCCACCCTCTCCCATCTTGTTCAGCCTGAATATGCTTCTTTTCCAAAACTGATGGCAACAGTTCACTCCAGTGTATTAACGTCTAGCGAATTTTAGCCGTGAGCATTTTAAAATAAGCGAAAGGGGCGTATGCATATTGGATCGAACCAGCGCAACGGCAACAAAGCCGGGAGTTGCACCGTGAGCATGATGGGCGACGTCTGGAAACAGCATGCACAGAACGTGCAGCGGAATGAGGTACCAGCGTTAACACGAGCACCAGAAACCGGAGGCGGACGGGAAGAAAAAAAGAGGTCTTGATAGAATGAGCCTGACACAGAGGAACCAGAAGGGGAGCATGGCGAACGGCGGGTAGCGAAGTCAAAGCAAAGCGAAGGAAACGGGGGGCGCACAGGAGAGGAAAATAAAAAGCAGGTTGCCGCGCGGGAAGGATCGCCCGGCGTCGTGGGCAGATGGGAAAAGGAGGGGAAGAGGACGATACGCGGCCACTCATGGATGCATAGCACGGTAAGGACATGTCAACGCCGGATTTCAAACCGTAACTACCCATGGGGAAGGAGGTAAGGCAGGGGGGAGTAGAGCATTATAGAGTAAAGTAAAACGGGGCGACAGAGCCGGCCGAAGCTGAACCGCCTCGGGACGGATGTATCTGAACACTTTCGCTTGCCCATAAATCCATGAAAGAGTTTTTAAATCCCCTTCTTGGATAACTTTGGGAAGGTGTATCCGTTGGAAGAGCACAAGATGGCGCGCCTAGTAGCGCTCCTCCTCCGGGTTGAGTTCGACCTCGAGGAGGTCTCCGACGCGGTGCTGGAGGAGGCGAAGAGGGCGACTGGGAGCACCCTCGGCTTCGTCGGGACTATAGACCCGAAGACGGGAGCGCTCGTCGGGCACACGACAAGGAAAGTGCCTGGGTGCGCGGTGCAGGGCGTCCCGGCGAGGGAGCCCGTGGCCCTTAAACCGGGTTCGGACGGGAAGTACCCTGCCCTGCTGGGACATGCATTGAACACGAAGATCCCGTTCTACACGAACTCGCCTGGGGAGCACCCAGCCTCGAAGGGGACGCCCGCGGGGCACGTCCCGATAAGGCAGTTCCTCGCCGTGCCCGTGTCGATGGACGCCCACTTCCTGCCGATGGGCCTGATCGCGTTGGCCAACCCGGAGAAAGGCGAGTACAACGGGGACGACCTCGAGCACGTCTGCAGGGTTGCCTACTTCTTTGCCCTGGCGCTCCAGAGGAGGCTCCTCGAGGACGCGGTCAGGAGGAGCAGGGACCGCTACATGGGCCTCTTCGAGGGGGCGCCGGTACCGCTGTTCGTCATAAGGGAGGACGGGGTCTTCGAAATGGTCAACAGGACGTTCTGCGCGCTCACGGGCTACACAAAGGAGGATATCGAGGGGAAGAGTGGCTGGCATGAGTTCGTCCACCCGGAGGACCTGGAGAGGTTGCGCGGCTACCGGAGGAGGCGGCTCGCTGGTGAGGAAGCGCCCAATTCCTACGAGGTGAAGGTGATGAGGAAGGACGGTACCGTAGTCGAGTGTCAGCTGTACATAGTGTCACAGAAGGGCGGCGAGATATTGGGCGCGCTGGCGGACCTCACCGAGGTGAAGAGAGCCAAGAGGGAGCTGGAGAGGGCGAACAGGGAGCTCGAGAAGTACTCGGAGCACCTCGAGGAGCTCGTGGAGGAGAAGACCCGCGAGTTGGTGGAAAAGGAGAGGCTCGCCACGGTAGGCCAGGTGGCGCTGATGGTCGGACACGACCTGAGGAACCCGCTCCAGGCGGTCATGAACCTTGCGTTCATCATGAAGGAGGCGGCGGAGGAGGCGAGGATGTGCGCCGAAGAGCCCGCCTGCGCCGGCAGCGAACAGGGAACCTATGCCTTATCTAGGCAGGAGGGGGCGTTGAAGGAAGGGTCCAGCGCTGAGCCTCAGGAGACTGCTCGGGAGCATCTTTTCAGGTTCGCGGATACCGTCTCGGGCCTGGCTGAGAAGCTAGAGAAGGGCGCCCGGTACATGGACAAGATAGTGTCGGACCTCCAGGAGCTTGGGAGGCCGTTCAACCCAGAGCGGGATCTCTCCCGGACCAGTCTAAGGTCCGTGCTGGACCTCGCACTCTCGGGCGTCGACGTGCCGGGGAACGTGGAGCTCTTGGTGGAGGGCGGGGAGGATGAAGATGTGGTCATCCCCCAGCAGCTCACAGCGAGGGCGCTCAAGAACCTCGTGATAAACGCGGTGCAGGCTATGCCGGACGGCGGGAGGCTGACACTAGGCGCCAAGATCCTACACACTCCTGCTCCCGCTGAGGGGAAAGCTACCACCGACACAAACGCCACTGGGACTGGTGCCGCGGAGGCGGTCTTCACGGTCTCGGACACTGGCGCTGGCATCCCTCCCGGGGTCATGAAGGAGCTCTTCAAGCCCTTTAGGACGACGAAGGCCAAGGGCACCGGGCTGGGGCTGGCGATAGTCAAGAGGATAGCCGACGCAGTCGGAGGGTCGGTCGAGGTGGAGTCAGCGCCAGGGAAGGGGACGAAGTTCACGCTGAGGGTGCCAGTCAAGTTCGCTCCTTGCTGATCCTGGCTGGAATGCCATTTAAGGCGCAGCCGTTTTTACTCGAATTCTCATGCGTGGATTGTCCTCGGAGTGCAGTCGGCGGTGTTAGCTGAGTGTTTCGGGTGTGTAGTTAATCTTGTAGTTGTAGATGCATCCAATTTAGTTGATTTTGTATTTATTATGAATGACGGATCTCAGTGCAGTTGATGGATAGAATGCCCATCCGAAGTGCAACTGCAGCATCTTGTGTTCTTCCTCGACGTAGGCTGCCCCGAGACATGTAGGTGAGTCTACAGTCCGGCGTTCCAGGTGAAGGTTATCCTGTCATAGCCGACCGACTGCGCCTCTGTAGATTTAATTGCAATTGAGTACATCTGATGCTGAACTTTGCATGCTGGCAAGGACCGAATCCTTTTTTTGTCTGTTACCCCCTCATTCTCCGTAATCTATTCGATTCTATTGTGGTTGGCTGGTGTGCCTATGGAGCGTTCATTCGACGTTGCTGTGATAGGTGGCGGGCCTGCGGGATACGTCTGCGCCCTCAGGTCCGCGCAGCTAGGGAAGAGGGTAGCCCTCGTAGAGAGGGACCAGGTCGGCGGGACCTGCTTGAACCGCGGGTGCGTTCCGATGAAGGCTTTCCTTTCGGTCGCAAAGACGATCAGGGACGCGAAGAGGGCTTCTCGGTCCGGGCTTGACGTCCAGATGAACCTGAACTTCGAGAAGACAGCTTCATGGACTAAATATGTTGTTGAAAGGTCTAGGAAGGGTATAGAGTTCCTTCTCAGGTCAAGGGGCGTAGAGCTCGTGAAGGGCGAGGCCAGGTTCGTCTCACCAGGTAAGATAGAGGTCATGCCAGACGGCGGGTTACTTGGCGCCGACTCCTTCGTCGTGGCTACCGGGTCGAGGCCCTACGACCTGCCAGACGTCAGGTTCGACTCTGCTGGGGTGATCAGCTCGGATGACGCCTTCTCGCTGAGGGAGCTCCCCAGGTCGATATGCATCGTGGGCGGAGGGGTGATCGGCGTTGAGATGGCGACCGCGCTCTCGGAGATGGGATCCAAGGTGACGATTGTGGAGATCATGGATCAGCTACTCCCTGGGTGGTGCGCCGACGTGGTGAAGCCAGTCTACGACTCTCTCGGCAAGCTCGGCGTGGACATGCGGATCGGGAAGAGGATAGTCAAGCTTGAAAGGGTCGGAGGGGGGATCGCAGAGGGGGCAAGGAATGGCGGCGAAACGGCGGGTGAAGGTAGGTGCGGCTGCATGAGCGGCAGCAGATATGTGGCTACCCTCTCGGACGGGGGCACCGTCGAATGCGACTATGTCCTGGTGGCTGTCGGGAGGAAGCCGAACACCGACGGGATCGGGCTTAGGGAGATAGGGGTCGAACTCGACCAGAAGGGCTTCGTCAAGGTCAACGAGAGGCTCGAGACTTCAGTGCCCGGCGTATACGCGGCTGGGGACGTTATCGGGGTCCCTTACCTGGCCCACCGCGCTTCGGACCAAGGCTACCAGATCGCGGAGATCATATCCGGCAGAAGGGACAAGTTCGAACCGCTCCCGGTGCCTTCCGTTGTATACTCTGACCCGGAGATCGCGGTCGTTGGGATGGACGAGGCGGGGGCTGCAGAGATTGGTGTAGAGACCGTGACGGGGACTTTCCAGCTTGCCGCGCTCGCGAGGGCGATGACAATGAACCGCCCGGAGGGCTTTGTGAAGCTGGTGGTTGATAAGGGGAGCCGAAGGATAATTGGGTGCCAGATCGTCGGTGCGAACGCGTCTGACATCATAGGCGCATGCGTCCTGGCAGTCCAAACGAGGATGGCGCTTGAGGGGCTGGCTTCGTCGGTGATGCCCCACCCGACGCTGGTAGAGTCGCTGATGGAGTGCGCGAGGGTTGCAGCGGGGGAGCCGCTCCATGGGCCGCCTAGCGAAAGAAAGGAGAGCCTGAGATAGGACACGGTTGGTCGATCAGGCTGAAACAAATCCAAAAGGCGATCGAATCGATCCTGCTGCCCACCTTGCCTGTAGGAAAAAAATCCCTTGGGCTCGTTGGGACCCCTAGTCGGCTTTGAGCGTCCGCTCGGCCGGGCTCCATAAGTTGCGCACACGCAATAATAAACGACACGGTTAATAGTAATCGCTGCCCATACCTGCTTACTTGAAGGGCCGGAGGGAGAACGCCTTTGGGGACCAGGTTTCCTTTAAACCCTGAGAAGCTGGCGGTAATAGCAGGGGTAGCCATCCTCCTGATCTACCTTTATTTCGTCGGCTTCTGGGAGGTCGTCCAAATCATAATGACGCTCGACCCGAGAACAGCCGTACTTGCCATACTGATCGACGTCCTCTGCATCTCGCTCTTCACGCTGAGCTGGAAGGTCCTGCTCGCTCCTCCAGGTATGGGTTTTCTCCGCTCCTTCGAGGTAGTCCTGGTCAGCATCTTCGGGGACATGATGATACCAACCGGGTCCGTCTCCGGCGAGATCGTTCGTATCACCATGACTACGAAGAAGTCACGCCTGAGCCTCGGCGAGGCTACCGCGAGCGTCGTCCTGCACCGCCTCATCCTCGCGGTCACATTCTGCGGGGTCCTCGGGCTGGGCATAGCCTTCCTCGCCACGACCGATACGAAGCCGCTGAGTGCATTCTACTCATTCATCGTACTGGGGGCTGCGACAATAGCCGGCAGCGTCATTGGGGCTTACCTGGCGGTCAACTCGAAGAAGTTTGAGAAGCACCTCTGCGCCTTCATATCCAAGGTCGCCCCGCTTATCAAACGCGTAAAGCGCGACTACGATGCCGAGAGGAGCACCGCTAAGGCGGTGAGCGCCCTCTGCGCCTTCCAGGGATCGATGAGGGGGGCAAGAAAGCGGGTCCTCTTCGCATCCGCCGCGATTGCGACTGTTAGGTACTTCTTGGTCGCGCTGATACCCTACCTGATGTTCCAGTCCATAGGATACCCGGTCTCCTACTGGGTCGTGCTCATAGTCTCGATCTTCGTCAGCATGGTCCAGCTTATGCCTATAGGCATCCCGGGCCTGGTCGGGGTGATCGAGGTCTCGATGACCGGTTTCTTCATTGGCTTCGGCATCCCGGCCGGCATCGCAGCCTCTGTTACCATACTCTCCAGGCTGGTCATGTTCTGGTTCGAGCTCTTAATAAGCGGCATAACCACCTCATATGTTGGCGTTAAGGTCGCTCTCGAGAACGGAAAAGGCAACGGTTTGGAGACAACTGTTTCTTCCGAAAAATCCCTCCCTGATCCATCGGTATCCGCCTGAGCGTTCAGGTTTGCACTCCCTGACGCAGGCGAAGAGCCTCCTCCGACAAGCGGGATGGTTATTTCACTGCTCCACTACTGCGTATGAAAAAGCCAAGCCCCAACGGGAGATGACCTATTGCAAATTGTAATAAAATGCAAATAATGATGAAAAATATAAAAATGATAAAGTAAAATAATAATAATATAGGGTAAATTTTGCTTATGGCAAAGATCAGGAAGCTCCCTCCCCAGAAGTACCTGTCCACGCTGAAGTATGCTTCCCTAAACTACTTGAGTAGGGACTTCCGTTACCCGTTCTACTGCACTTTCAAGGTTATCCAGCGCTGCGACTCAAGGTGCGAGTTCTGCGACGTCTGGAGGAAACGGATGCCGGACATGCCCACTGAGAAAGTCCTCAGGATCATCGACAATGTGGCGAACTCGAGCGTAGTCCTCCTGAGCATGGAGGGGGGAGAACCGCTCCTCCGGAAGGACATCGGTGACATACTAGAGTACGTGCACACGAAACCACTGTACCTCCTCTTCACCACCAGCGGCAAGCTGATAGACCGTGTACCAATGAGGGATTACGCAAAGTCGATAGACTTCCTCCATGTCAGCATCGATGAGGGCCACGGTAACCTCGACCTCTTAGAGAGCCTCCCCGAATACGTCACGTGGGGCCCCACGGTGTGCGCCCAGATCGTCGTTATGCGGGAGCACTTGAAAGACTTGGAGTGGAAGGTGAGGCAGTGCCACAGGGTTGGCGCTAAGGCAGTCGTGATGCCGGCGTGCCACCTGCCGGGCACTGACAACTACCTGCCTGAGATCGCTGCTTTCAGGGACGAGGTCCTCCGTCTGAAGAAGAGATACCCCCAGACCATCATAACCACGGAGCGGTACCTACGGACACTCGACGTCCCCCACAGCTGCAACACCGCCTCGGTGCTGGTGGACGCCGACGGGAGGCTGTACTACCCGTGCAACATCAACCCGGTCTGCAGCATAGACGCCTCTGAAGAGCCGATCATGGACTTCCTCGTCTCGGAGAGGGCTAGGGAGTGCAGGGCGAGGATGAGGCTCTGCGACAGGAACTGCCACTGCTACCTCTACTTCGCGATGGACTCCCATCTCTCCATCAGGAGCACAGTTTCGGCGCTTAAACCGTACCTGAGCGGGCTATTCTGAATCCTCGGGGCATTGCAAAGGCGCTTTTCCATGCCTTCCCAGTCAATTACTGGATGTGCTAGTGGCACGAGGCTTTCTGCCGACCTCGCAAAATTTCAATCTTTCTTTTAGAAGTTTGCCGCTGCCGCCGTCCAATTTTTTATAGATTAATAAGACACGAAGACCAGCTATAGCGTATGCAGAATGCTTTGGTAGTTTACGGAACCAGGACCGGTGCCGCCGCGCTCACTGCGCATGAGATTGCCCGGGAGCTCCAGCGCTTGGGTGTTGAAACAAGGGTCATAGACGCCAAGAAGGAAGAGGTTCGGTCTATAGACCAGTACGACCTGATAGTCGTGGGGAGCGGCATCCAGATGGGCAGGTGGACTGGGGACGCCGACTCGTTCCTTAAGAGGTTCAGGAAGGAGCTGGCAAAGAAGAAGGTGGCACTCTTCGTCAACTGCGGATCCGCCGTCGAGTCAATGAACGAGGGCAAGCCTGAAGTTGCCGCAAACGCAAGGAGGAAGTACTTGGAGGAGAAGGCTACCCAATACGGTTTGACCCCCTGTGACACTGGGCTTCTTCGGCGCAGTCTACAACTTCAACGAGATGTCGTGGATAATGAGGAAGGGTATGGAGCATGAGCGCCCAAAGCTCGCTTCCTACAGGCAGCCGGAGCTTGGTGTTTACGATACGCGGGACGTAGAGGGCATCAGGGATTGGGCAAGGAATCTCTTGGCGAGATAAAGGAGACTTCGCCCTCCTGGAAGAAACCTGATTTGTTGTTTGATACATGAATCTTTCTTTGGCCTTCTCCGTTAGGGAAGCTTCCTATCCGTGTTTATTTTATACGCTATTCTATCTGGACTGATCTGAGCGGATAAACTGCCATGACATCGCATCTGATTTGAAGAGCAGTGCTACATCTTTAACTTAACTAGGCACTATCCTGCCAAAAACAAGGGAAGAATGCCTCTGACCAATTTTTGACTGGAGGGATGAATAGCGACCCCGCTGGCTAAAAATAAATTTTTATAATGCTAAGGCTCCCGTAGTTAGTTGCCGTCAGGCATTCAGGAAGGTGATGCAGTCATGGGCGCCGATCTTGCTCCAATCCAGTTGCTCGGGGCCCTCCTTCTGGTTCTCGGGGTCATCCTCTTCGTGATGCCCTTCCTTCTCGAGAGGATCCCATCGCTTGAGAACGTCCCTTGGATCCTGATCTATGTCTATAGGAGCGACGGTTTCGTCTTCATAACCTCCCCGATCCTGATCATCATCAGCCTGCTGTCGGTCCTGTGGTACTTCCTCAGCAACGCCCGGGTCTGAATAATGTTAAATTAACTGTGTTATCGTTTGATGTTTCCATGAAAAATAACATTCTACCTACAGATCGCCCCCTTCTATGACAGGGAACCCAGTGAACTATCCCACACTGTCGTATGGGGACTCCCCACCGAATAAGTTAAATGATATCCGTTTCAGACCGGATGATCTTATCTGATCTAATCTAAACGCGATTCTATTAAGTTCGCAATTGCGACTTTGGAACCGGTGGAAGACAAGATTCGCCACCTGTCAAAGAAGCCCTAACTGAAGCCGGCTTCTGTCCCCGCGACCTCATTATCGCTCGAAGCAGGAAACCCCGATCCGCTGTGGCACAGTTTCCTGCGCATCCAACTGATTCAACTGGAGTCTGAAAGCTGGATCTACTCTTTCCAGAGGCGGTCGAAGAGCAGCTTCCCGACCACGATCGCCAATGCCACTCCTGCGATCTCGTCGGCTATGTAGTGCTGCTTAACAAAGAGGGTCGAGAGGACGACCCCCACAGCTATGAATGCAGCGGCAAGCTCGGCGCCCCTCGTCTTGACGCTCGGCTTCACCTTCCTGTACCTGTGCCAGCCGTACGCGCATATCGTGGATACCGCAGCATGGAGGGACGGGAAGCAGTTGAATGAAGTATCCCCCTCCCAGAACGCATAGACCTGTTCTGCCCAGAAGCCTTGCAACGGGTCTGCCAGGAACTCGAGGCGCCACCAGTAGGTCGAGACTGGGAAGACGACATAGACGGCGAGAGCTATCGCATTGATCGCAACGAGGGACCACCCGAGCGCATACCCCCTTCTGTACTCTACAAGCCCGAAGAAGACCATCGTGGCGGCGGCGAGCGGATAGAACAGAAAGACATAGAAGACCACGAACTCCGGCACGAATGGTATCGCGTTATCCAGCCCTCCCGTGAGGAAGTCGAGGCGGTACCCTGCTCCGGGCGGGTAGAGCTGCCCTGTCCAGTCATAGCCGATGTTGTTCAGCAGCACGAAGAAGACGACTACCATCAAAAAGACATTTCCTATCGCGTAGCTAATGTACTCGCTGAATCGTGTCGACCTCCCGCCGAAGAACGCCCTCTCGACGGCCCTCTGCAGCCTTTCGTGGATACCCATCTCAAGCGCACCCAAGGTGATGTCAATACTCTGCAAGTTTGGTTGTATAAGTAGATTGCCCCGTCCGACTTCTCAACCCCGCCCCATTACGCGCCGAGCCGGGCTTGGCAATCCTTTAGTGATTTCAGGGCAATATTTTATAAATGCCTTTTATCCACTAAAAACGACTAAAAATGCAGGGTGAGCATGCCGCTAGGAAAAGGAGAAAATCCGAGGAAAACGGGCAAGAAAAAGAAACTAATTATCCGAGGTTGATCGGTGCTGTCAGCACCTCGCCCGAAACTTTTCTGATCGAGTTAACATCCAAAAAAGGTTGCACACCGACATCTGCGCTTCTCGAGTTTTTGGACGCCTCAGGCATCTGGGCGGAGTGGATCAGTGCGGTAGACCTCAGTCCAAATACCGAAAGCGGGGTTGGCATTGACGGCGGCGATTCTGGGGAAGCTTCGGACAAGGACAGCGGCTTGGTCGAGGTCTCTGCTCTAGTGCGCTCAAAAAATCCGATCGACGAGGGCGTCTTGGCTTCCTCATTGAAGAGGCATCTGGGGGATCGGCTGCTCAAGGCAAAAGTGATCCACGCCCCTACGATGAGCCAAGGCTTCCCGCCGGTGCTGAAGATCAACGGAAAAGAGAGGCGCTGCCTTCTGCTTAACGAGTCGGATCTCTCAGCCCTCTTCAGGGGCATGCAGGAGCTATTCGGCACCGGTGCAGCGGTTGTGCTATACAACCTCGGGAAGGACATGGGGGTCCGTTGCTACGCGGCTTCCTACTCGCTGGTGAGGGGTGAACGTGAAACACTCGAGCTATGCCTGAGAATGAGGGAGCTACTAGGTTTCGGTAGGTTCAAGATACTAAGTTGGGAGGGTGGAGTTCCCCGAGAGGTTCTCGTCGAGGACAACATCGAATGCCGCCTGACAGGCAACATCCCGGGACAGGATTCTGCACTGGTCAGGGGTTACCTCGAAGGTGCCATAAGCGCTGCTACCGAAGTGAACGTGAGGGCGGTGGAGGAGCGGTGCTTGAGGAAGGGCGACCGATGCTGCACCTTTAGGATCGAGCGGGTATAGGGCGCTTCGGCCTGGAAACGGTACCGTCTTCTTTTCATTATATATTGGCTTGAATTGGAAGAGCCTAGATAAAGAAGGGCGCCGGGAATGCTATGTTCTTTTCATACATAGAAAAAGGCCGAATCCCGGTCCAGTAGCAAGTTCTTGCGGAGCAGGCGCTCCAACAAACTGAATATCTGGCACTCCGCGTCCGGGCTTGACTAAATTCCTTTGAACTATTGATTGTGGCATGCCGGGCGTCACCGATCGCTGTTTTCAATTTAAAAGGAGGGCAGTCACCTTCACGCAGCTCCTTATCCATCCAATTCGGACCAAATCTCCCTGGCACCGATGGAACCAGTTAGCCCCGGTCTCCCGCCACGCACTTCATGCTGCAGTGGCGCGAACCCTCGATTTCCCGCCCTCCTTCTGTATCCTGAAGATGTGGTCGACCGCGCCCTCGAGCTCCCTCTCGTGCGAGACTATCACAGCCTGCCTCAGACCGAGCTCCCTCAGCAGGTCACCCATCTTACCGATCTGGTCCTTGCTGAACCCGTCCGTAGGCTCGTCCAAGATCAGCAGATCTGCTCCTATCCGCGAGTTCCTCTGGACGACCCTGTTCAGAGCCAACCTGTACGCCAGCGCGAGCGAGGTCCTCTCCCCGCCGCTCAGGTTCCCGACGTCCTGCTCGTACGAGTCCTGGGTCACGAGCGGGGTGAAGTCCTCGTCTATCCTGACGCCCTTCGAGGGGTCGTCTACAAGGTAGGAGAACCACCTGCTGAACTCCTCCTCGAACTCCCTCCTCACCGCGTTCATTACCGTCAGCTCTATCCTCTCCAGCGCTGCCGCGAAGTACTTCACAAGCCACTCGGCATGCCCGCCGAGGGCCTCAGCCCTCCTGAGCTTGCCCTTCAGCCTCTCCGCCTCCGCCTGCAGGTCCTCCAGCCTCTCCCTCCCGACTGCGATCTCCTTCTCAAGCGCTGCTTTCCGGGCAAGGAGCCTGTCCCTCTCTGCCTCTTTCTTCCTGATCTCCGCCTCGCACTCCCTGAACGCCCTCTCGGCATCCCTGTACTTCTCTGCGGCCTCCGATGCCCTTGCCTTTATCTCGGCGAGATCCTTCTCCGATGCCCTCGCCTCCTCGAGCCTGTGCTCTGCCTCGAAGATGCCGTCCTCTATCTCGGAGGCCGTCTCTTTCAGCAGCTCCAGCTGCTTCTTCTTCGTGGCGTACTCTTTGATCTCGCCCCTCGTCCTCTCCAAGTCCTTGATCTCCTCGGCAGCCTCTTGGCGCCTCCGCCTCGCCTCCTCGAACTTCTCCTCAGCCTCCTGTAGGTGCGCCTTGTATTCGGTCCCATCGATGGGCCTGTTGCACGTCGGGCAGTAGCCCTTCATAACCAGCGACCTTATGCTGTCCAACTGCGCCCTTAGCCTGCCCAGGTCCGTGTCGTGCCCGCTCAGCCTCGCCTTCGCCTCCTCGAGCATCCCTTCGACCTCATCCTCAGACATAGGCGGCTCCTCCCCGGGATCGGTCTCATTTATCCTCGCCTGTATCTCCGCGAGTCTGCTCCTGTTTGCAGCGATCCTTCTCACAAGCTCAGAGATCTCCTTCCTCACCTTCTCGAGGTCTGATTCGATCTGCTGGACGTCCTTCGCCTCCTTTGCGCGCGCCAGCAGCTCCTTTTGGAGTCTCTCGCGCTCTTCCTTCAGCCCTCCGAGCCCACTTTCAACAACCTCGGCCTCCGAGGCTAGCTGTTGCAAATCCTCCTCGAGCCCGGGGAGCCGCTCCTCGATCCCCCTGATCTCATCCAGCACCCCGGGGAGCCTCTCCGCCTCCTTCCTGATATACTCGGCTTCCCTTCTCAGGTCAGCTGCGATCGACCTCGCATTCTCCACCGCCGTCTTGTACTCCTCGATCCTTAGTGCCTTCCTGATCGTCTGGAGCCTGAGGTCCGCCGGCTGCGAGAGGATCTCCTTCATCTCCTCCTGCGGCGTATAGACCGCATACCTGAATATGACGCTCTTGGCCTTCGGATCCATCGGCTCGTTGTAGTTCAGTATCCTGAGGACCTGCTCCTTCATCTCCTTGGGGGAATAGGAGGCGCGCACGCCGTCGACCTCGATCCAGCACTCCCCCTGCTTCACACCCGCCGGTACGAGCAGCCCCTGGTGAAGGGCTCCCGACCCGGATCCGGCAGCCTTCCTGCTTCTCTCAAGCCCCCTGTGCACCTTAACCTCCTTGCCGCCCGTCTCTAACGTCAATTCAACGCTCCCTGAGTTCTTGCCTATGCTTAGGAGGGTCGTCCCCTTCTCGTTCCCGAGCCCGAAGAGCGCGAACTCAATCGCGAGCAGGAGCGTGGACTTCCCTGCGCCAATCCCGCCCTCGAACAGGATCACCCCCTCCGGGAGGCTGACCTCTTCCTCCTCGTAGGTCCTGATGTTCTTCAGCTTGACCGACTTGATTATCATTGCAGGCGTCCCCTCCCACCATCACCCGTGCGGGGCCTCGTGCCTCCGCGCTCCTCGACTGATTCGGAGGCTGCCTTCCCATACCCCTCGGGATTAGCCCTTTTCGTTTCCTCTTCGTTGCCTCCAGCGGCGATGAGCCCCAGGACCGACCTGGCCTCCCGCTCCAGCCTGGAGAGGTAGTCTTCCTGGCTTTCACCCTCCTGCTTGGGGACCCTCAGTATTGAGAGCAGCCTCGCAGCAGCCTCGGTCTCGTCCTTGACCACCAATTCCCCGTTCCTTCCCTTGACCGAACCAGCCATCTCCCTGAAGACCTTCCTCTCGATCTCCTCGGCGCTCTCGCCGATGACCGTCACCATTTCCATCTCCCTAGTCCTCAGCGCGTTCCTGTTAAGGTGTAAGTAGATCGCCCCGCTCTCCGCGAGGATATCCCTGACCAGGCCGAACTCGACGTCGCTAGTCCTCCCCGACGACAGCTCACCGTGCACCTTTAGGAGGACGACCTTTCCCTCCGCGTCTACCTCGGTCGCCCAGACCCTCAGCTCGTCGTTGACCTCCTCCGCAGTCTTCCCCGTCGCATCTATCTCCTTGTAAACCCCCTCGAACGGCTTCAGCTCCACGAACTCGAGCTTTGGCTCGCCGCCCTTCTCTGCCTCAATGATGTAGAACCCCCTCTCCTCGCCCAGGACGGTCGCCTCCAGGTCCGCGCCCCACCCCGTGAAGAGGGGGCCAGGGAAGACTACCCTGCCGGTAGTAGGGTCGCGAAAGACCCTGTGGATGTGACCCCCGGCGTAGTAGTCGAACCCCTCGGGGAGCGCGCTCTGGGAGATCCCGTCGAACTTCTCGCCCTCTTTCCGCATCTCCAAGAGCCCGGTGTGGAAGACGAAGATCTTGAAGCCCTCCACAGACTTCAGATAGTCCCTGTCGAGGTCTGCAAACGCCTCCTTCTCAAGCGAGGTCCTCCTCCCCGAGATCCCTGTGATCTTCGCACCGGTCCTTCCGTCCGTGACAACCTCCGGTCTCAGCTTGCCCTCCGCGGAAGCGGGCTTCCCGACCCTGACGACGACCCCTGCAGCCTCAAGTATGTCGATGATCGAGGTCGAGTTCGGGGAGAAGTCGTGGCTCCCGTAAACGACATATATCTTCCTCCCTGCGTCCGTGAACCTCTTGAAGATCTCGACGGCCTCCTTCACGACCGCAAGATCCGGGATGTTTATGTGGAATATGTCCCCCGCTATAATGACAAAGTCAACGCCCCTCTCCTCGCATATCCTGAACGCCCTCTCGAGGGTCGAGGACTCGAGCACCTTCATCTTCGGATCAGAGACTGCCCCGAGGTGGAGATCTGCCATGTGTGCGAACTTCATCTAAGATCTCCTCCTTCCTCTAATCCGATTAGTCATCATTCCTTCCGCTCCAGACCTTTCTGTTCTTTCCTCTCTCTATTTCTTCCCATCCCACGGATAATCCCTTCCAACCCTAAAAATACCTCTTCGCCGGGGCGGGCTGTACCCTCGACCGATCATTGCCCGATGCACTCTTTCCCCTCGCCACGATGTCATCGAACTTCGGGACCTTGACCGGGACCGGGAACTTGGAGAATATCGAGCTGACGATCGCCTCGCCCACCTCAAGGCCTGCGATTATTCGGTCGAAGTCGCTCAGGTCTTGCGCGGCGCTCTCGGCGATCGCCTTCCTCTCGAGCGCCATCTCGTTACCCATTATCACCTTCGTCCCGATGTTCGCAAGGATCTCCCTCGGTATGACCGAGGCGAGCTGTGTGATCGCTATGAGGCCGATCCTGAACTTCCTGCCCTCTCGTGCTATCCTGCTGAAGACATTGTCCCCGTACGCGCCGGAGAGGAGCCTTGGCGCCTCTTCGAGCACAACCCCAACCTGGGCCTTCTCCCTGAGGATGCCGGTGGACTTGTAGTAGTCGTACCTGTCGAAGACCTTCCTCAGGACTGCAGAGGCGATTACGAGTCCCGTGTCGTCTGAGATCGACGACCCGTCTATGAGGACTACCTTTCCCCCCTCGAGCGCCTCCGCCATGTCGTTGATCGTCTCCTCGCCCATTCCTTCCAAGTCGAAGATGCCGTCGGCGCTCTCGTATCCTGCTCCAGTCTCCCTTAGGTTGAATATGTTGCAGATCTTCCTCTTCAGTGCACGGATCGTGCCTTTCTTATCCTTGGAGTCCTTGCTCTCCGCGTCTAACGAGAGGAGCTCTGAAACCCAATCCGCTCCGTGCTGCCTTCTGAGCTGCTCGAGTGTCTCCTCCTGCGCAGTGCTGAACTGGACGACGCCCATTAGGTCCTCTGGGTCTATGGACTTGAGGTTGATCTTCAATTGCTGCTGCCCGGGGGGCGGGTGCCTCGAGTAGAAGACGAGTGCCCCCTTCGCGTCCGGGTGGTCCTTCAGCCCCGGAGAGACAGGGGTGCCATAGTACTCGTTGTGGACGTCCATAACCAGTACACCGAACTTTCCGTGTTTCATCGCCTCCCAGAGGAGGACCTTAACCAGGTTCGACTTCCCCCTACCTGTCTGCGCGGAGACGAGGACGTGGTGCGACAGGAGCTCCTCCCCGTCCATGCTGAACTCCACCGGGAGCGTCTTCGACCCGCTCCTTATGTTCCCGATGAATACCTCCGCCCCATGCGCCTCCAGGAATAAAAAGTCCTCCGCCGCAGCCATCCTCGCCTTTGACATGAACTCGGGGATGCTCCTCGGCGCCCTCGCCGCCAGCTTGCCGTTCTGGGACGCAACCTCGAGGAGCGGCTTGACGTGGACCTGCCTGAATATCCTGAGATCCCTGTCGGGGAACTCGAGCCTTGGGTTCACCCCTTCGAGGACGCTCCCTGAGCTCGTGAGGATCCTGTCCGGGTGGATCAGGCTCCCGTAAGTGAGCTTCGAGACCATGCAGATGTACTTCAGCCTCTCGTTGTCAACTACGACGAGGTCGCCGAGTTCAAGCTTGGCCCCCTGTTTCTCCCTCAGCACGAGTTCTCCGTCGTCCCCTTCGACTATCTGCCCTACGTAATCCGTCGTACCCGTCCCAAGCCCTCTTTCCATTCATTTGCCCTCCTTCTTTTGACATTTCTTATGACCGTGCATATCTAATTCATCCCCCTAGCGAATCCAGGACCTCGTGGGGTTTCCCGGCCCGCTCCATGAGCTCAAGCTTCTCCGCCTCCTCCGAGCCCAGCCTGTCCATGATCTGCCCTTTCAGGCTTTCGACTTCATGCCTGCCCACCTTGGCGTAGGTGTGCGCGTCGATCAGCGGGTAGGGGTAGCCCGGATACCACATGTAAGCGGAGCAGACAAGTAGCCCCCTCAGGAGCGACTCCAGCTGCGTTTCCGTTGCATCTTCGCAGACGTCCAGCCTGTACCCCCTGTCAGCCGCCTCGTGTAGCTTTGCGTAGTAGACCGTCGCGCGGTGAGCCCACTCCTCGGACCTCCCGAGCCGGATTATCCACCTGTCATAACGTTTTTCCCTAGCCATGAGGTCTACGGTGCCTGCGATCGGGTAACCGTTCTCAAGGTAGATGGTCGTGCCCTTCGAGAGTCCTGCAACGACCGCACCGCATTCCTTCGCCCTCTGGTACAGCCTGTTAGCGTCTCTCGTCTCGTCCTTGAACGCGGTCTGGAGCGCACCGTCGATAAGGACGCACTCCGCTCCGGACTCGACGGCCCTCTCTGCCATTCTCCACTCGCAGAACCTCCTGGCGACTGAGACCACCCGGGTCATATCCCCGTACATGTTCCCGACCATCAGGGATCGGTCTCTGGTGTCGATCTCTATCGGGCCGAGCGGGCACTTCCCCAAGAGCGGGTATACTTCAGTCCGGAAGACGGTCTTATCACCCTTCTTCGTGACCTCGGTCTTGGAGATGAACTCCACTGTCTCACAGTGGTCCATCTTCCTCATCCCGAGGAATTGGTTGTAGTAGACCCTGTTCAAAACAACAGCGAATGTAGGTGTCATGAACACGGTGTTGGACCCGCCGTCGACCGCAGATATCACCGGGGTCTCTTCCGTCCCAGGTAGTGGGAGCTCCTCAAGGTCATCCTCCTTCAACACTCGGTCAAACCCGGAGACTATCCCCTCCCTGGGGAGCACCAGGTGCCCCCTCAGCGACTCGCAGATTTCTTCCAGCGGCTCCCGCAAGCCACGCAACCTCAGTTATTAAACCATGCGACCACTTATATATAGATGATTAATTTAATTATTTTAATTTATTTAATTACACAAAGCAACGGTTCACAGTTCTTTCCTCCCCTCACGGTAGGGCTGACCAAAAAATCGTATCCGATGACCGGTCTCATCAAATCTTGAACTCAGGGCTGTTCTCGTAGAGCTCAAGATAGAGCTTCGTGAAGAGCTCGACGAACTCCTTAGCCGCTTGCGTCGTGGAGTAGAGGGTCTTGCCCCCTTCACTACTACGGAGAATGTACCCTTTCTTCTCCAGAAAATCCAGGTACTCCTGACCGTTCCTCGAGTTGAGGTCGCACCTTTGAATAACGGAGGTGAAGAGTCTCGGGCTCTCGCAGTACGTGAGTATCTCCCAGTAAATCTCGTACTGCGTCCTCTTAATCCCCCTGCGGGCCAACTATTCTCCCCCCGTCAGACCTGAGAGCCTCTCCTCAGCATGGGAGATCCCTTCAAGTCTCTCCTCCCAGCACCGGGAGTAACCGATAAAAAAGCGGGGGACGGAGAGCCCCGCTGCCCCAACGCCAAAGTTTACAACCGCAGCCGCGACAGCCCCTGCCAGTCCGGCCCATTCGGCCTGACCATTCAGGGCTGACTGCAGAAGTACGAAAACTCCGTTGGCTACGAAGCATAATCCAGCCGCCCTGGTGAGCAGGATCACCCTTGATATCGTCTTCCTATTCGAGCGGTAGTGCGCTGCCAGCCTAGCCACCAGGCCCGCCAGTACACGCCGGTCCTTTCCCCCATTCTCCCTCGCATACTCGTCCCTGATCTCATCAACCCCATCAAATAGCTCTACGACCGACACAAGCCACCTCATCGCCAGGACAAATCCTGCTACCCCGGCTGCCGAGACCGCTAAATTGAGAGCATTCCACCCTGATAGGAGGGCTTGGATATTGGCGACCGCGAGGGCTACGCCTAGGGCCATCGCAACTCCGCTGAAGGCTATGTTTATCAGTAACAGTGACGAGAAGCTCCTGAGCTCCCTCAAAAACTTGTCTTCTACACCTGACTCCATTTCTATCACCTCATGCAGTGATGGGGTTGCATTAAAGTAAAGCATTGTGAAACAATCTTACATCTTTTTTCCTGCGCCCGCCCTATCCTTCCAGAGCTCAAATTCAGCTATCAATCCAACCCTGCCTTCCTAGCGCCTTCCATCTTTAGCCCGTCTGATCACCCTTCGTTCATTTGACAATGCGCAACCCCTTCAGATCCTGCCAGAGATAGTAGACCTCTTTTTTGCTCCCATCGGAACTTTTCAGCGATATCGATGCGGTTCCAGGGTCAACTACTGATCCGACAGCGTCTTTAATTTCAATTTCATGCAAGAAGAGCCAATTGACCATTTCTATTTCGAGACCACCGGTCAGTTCCAAGAACCGCAAGAGGAACTCTGCCTGCTCTTTCTGAGAGCCGCCGGAGTCCTCAGATGAGGTCCAACCAATCTCGGTGAACGCGACCGTCTTGTCAGTGTAGTCCATTATCCTCAGGTAGTAGTCGTCCGGTATTTCCCCGGGGCTATCGAAATGCTTCCAAGGATATGTCGTGAGCCCGATAAGGTCGGTCCTGTTTGAGAAATGAGCCAGCATCCAAAACTGACCGTTATCGATCATATGGTTATACGAAAATACTACCATCACCTTCGTTCCTTGTGACACGCTTTTTACCGCGGGGTAGGCAACGTCGAGCAATTCTAGGTATGCCTCAAAGTCGCCCGGATGGAGGGTGAAGTAGTCGTTTACCTCGTTCCCAAGCGACAAATACTCCGGCTTGAATTCCTCTGCGATTGCCTTTGCCTCCCCGACCCAGCGATCTATGAAGAGGGGATCAGAAAGTTTTGCAGGCACCCCGGGCGGGGCATCGATCAGGTACTCTAGCCCCCTGTCGGTATTGACAATTGTGGCGAAGTTCAATGTGATTACAGGCTTTAGACCATATACCCTGGCCCCCTCGACAACCCTTGTGCTTTTGAGCTGATCGAACTCGCCGATTCCTGGTTTTGAGGCCCATATCATCACAACCTCTCCCAGCGAAGCCGCCTCCTGGTATGCGTTCACGATGTCGCTGAAGGTGGTTTCCGACTCGCTCTTGGGAGTGGGGACCATGCCTATCAGGAACCGCCTCTCAGTGATAGGGAGCGTTTGGTCGCTCTGTTGCGCGTCCTGCGCTGGCTGATTCCAGAACCTCAGGAAGCCTCCGCCGACGGCGATGAGGGCTACCACCAATATGGTTGCAAAAAGCGATTTCTTGTGCATATTACCAGTCAGTTTAAGGTTTTATCTAACAGATATTTATGCTCTGGGCGCTTTTGGTCATATCTCAAGCTTTTTTATAGTGGGTCCGTCCCTGTTAAATCCAGTGATATCCTTGGCAGAGCTCGTCTTCGTTGGGCACACATCCATCGACAGGGTCAGGAACCCCAATGGTGAAAGAACCCAGCCCGGCGGAGCTGCCCTTTACGCGGCCTACGGCGCAAGGACGCTCTGCAGGGACGTCTGCCTGGTCACCGCCGTGGGCAGCGACTATAATTTCTGGGATGCCATCTCAGAATTCCCTGGCAAGTTCATCGCCCGCCGCAAGGGGGGTAGTACGAGGTTCGACATCACCTACGACTCGGACTGGAACGCATATTACCGTTCCTCCGATCCCGGACCTGCCTCCGCGATCACCACGCACACGCTCCTCAAGGCGGTACGGAACGGGGCTGATTTCGTTCACGTCGCACCGATGAACCCACCCAAGGTGGAGCGGATGGTCTCTGCGCTGAGGGAGTCAGGGCTCGACGTGAGGATCTCCGTCAACTCGTGCATCAATTACATGGACAGCAGCCTAAACCGGAAGGCAATTATGAGGGCTGCGTCGATGGCTGATATATTCATACTGAACGAGCGTGAGCTCCACGCCCTAACCGGGAAGGAGGTGGTGGCCGAGGCCATCAAGACAATAAAGTCAAAGACCCTGGTTCTGACCCTCGGCGAGATCGGGACAATGATCAGATCCGAGGGGACGAGGGACCTGATCCCGGCGCTGGCTGCGATCACAAGGAAGGCGGTTGACGTGACAGGGGCCGGAGACACATGGTCCGGCAGCTTTCTTGCAGCATTCCACAAGACGGGGAGCTGGATAAAGGCAGTTTCATATGCCTCATTCGTCTCGGCGGTCAAGTGCACGGGATGGAACTTCGAGAAGGTGAGGAAACTCCGCTTCGAATCCGTAGAGGAGGTTTATGATTTAATCATTGCGATGAAGGAGAAGGGAAGGCAGCTCCGTCTCACGGAGGCTCTTAAGAAGGGGCTTGAGCTCAATGGCACAGCCGGGCCTTAACCGATCTCATCGGTGCCGGTCAAGCACTGTTAAATCTGGCAGACTTACCAACTGCATGTTTTTCCCATTCTGCACGGACTTAATTATCGCCTTCTCTTCCTGAGCTCCCTGTATACGTCTCCCAAGCTAACTCCCTTCATCTTGAGCAGTATGATCAGGTGGTAGATCAGGTCGGCAGCCTCGCTTACTGTCCTCTCCTTGCCCTCTGCGACCCCTGCCAAGGCCACCTCGACGCCCTCCTCGCCGACCTTCTTCGCTGCTTTTGAAAGTCCGCCAGAGGCTATCTTTGACGTATACGACCCCTCGCGCGGGTTCATTATCCTGTCTTCAACCACCCTCTCAAGCTCTGCGGGAGCCTCCCAGGCTGCCAGGTGCTCGACCACAGGCCTGTGGAAGCAGGTCTCTTCCCCAGTGTGGCACGCGTTCCCTGACTGCCTCACCTTGAAGAGGAGGGAGTCAGAGTCGCAGTCTACGTACACCCCCAAGACGTGTTGGTGGTGTCCGGACTCCTCTCCCTTCATCCATAGCCTCTTCCTGGATCTCGACCAGTAGTGCATCAACCCTGTGTTGAGGGTCCTCCGCAAGGCCTCCTCGTTCATGAAAGCGAGCATCAGTACCCTCCCGTCCTCGCCGACAGCTACTGCCGGGATGATTCCCCCCAGCTTAGCGAAGTCTAGGGACTTGACTAGCCTTTCGATCTCTTCCCCTTCCAGCCTCACGCCTTCGGATTTGTCCGCCTCCATCCTACGCATCTCCTCCATATTCTGCCTGTACTCACCAACCGCGCATCCCGTCTATCAGCGATGCGGCGCTCAATTTTTGACTTTCCCAGCCCGTGCGACCCTCACGGGCACACCCCTCTCCGCGAGGTACGCCTTGACCTCCCCTACGGTGTACTCTCCGTAGTGGAATATTGACGCAGCGAGGGCTGCATCGGCCCTTCCTGCGGTGAGTGCTTCGTAAATGTGGGCAGGACTCCCGGCCCCTCCTGAAGCAATAACAGGTATGTTTACGCTCTCCGAGACCAGGCGCGTCAGCTCGAGGTCGTAGCCGTCCTTTGACCCGTCAAAGTCCATGCTGGTCAGCAGGATCTCACCGGCGCCCATCTCCTCCGCTTTCACCGCCCAAGTTATCGCGTCGATGCCTGTTGCCCTCCTCCCCCCGTGCGTGTAGACCTCCCATCTGCCGTCTCCGACCCTCTTTGCATCTATCGCGACGACCATGCACTGGCTCCCGAAGATCTCGGCCCCTTCGGCGATGAGCATTGGGTTCTGGACCGCGGCCGTATTGAGCGAGACCTTGTCCGCCCCCGCCATCAGCACCCTCCGAACGTCTCCGTAGTTCCTTACGCCCCCTCCAACCGTGAACGGGATCGAGAGTTCATAGGCGGTCTTCCTCACCATCTCTATCACGGTCTCCCTGTTGTCAGACGACGCGGTGATGTCAAGGAAGACTATCTCGTCCGCCCCCTGCCGCTCGTACTCGAGCGCCTGCTCTACCGGATCCCCTGCGTCCCTCAGATTCACGAACTTTATGCCCTTGACAACTCTGCCCCTGTCGACGTCGAGGCACGGAATGATCCGCTTTGTCAGCGTCAAATTACCGCCCCCATCGCTTCTTTCAGCGTGAACGCGCCCTCGTACAGTGCTTTGCCGACAATAACCCCTGCGGCTCTGGATTCCCTGAGCATCGCCAGGTCGTACAGGGTCGAGAACCCCCCTGCAAGGTAGACCTTGCCTTTGATCTCTGAGGCCGCCCGGAGCGAGTACTCGATGTTCGGGCCCTTCATCGTCCCATCCCTGTCAATTGCTGTCATCATGAAGATCTTCACGCCTACCTCCTCCAGCCTTCGGCACAACAGGGTGGCGTCGATGCCAGCCATCTCCTTCCATCCCTTCACAGCCACCCTCCCTGCAAGGTGATCCACTGCTGCCATTACGCTGTCCGCTCCAAACTCCCTTATGCCTGCCCTCATCAAGTTAGCGTCCAAAGCCCCAGTTCCAAAGATGATTCTCCCTGCACCCGCCCTGATGTAATCCCCGGCAGTTTCGAGGCTCCTTATGCCGCCTCCGACCTCTACCTTCACGCCAACGTTCTTTATTATGCGCTTTATTTGGTCTGCGTTGCTTCCTATGCCTATAGCCGCATCCAGGTCGATTATGTGTATCCAGCTTGCGCCTTCGCCCTCCCACTTCATTGCTGCCTCTAGCGGATCCTCGAAGTATACCTTAGCCTCCTCGATCCTGCCTTTAGTGAGCCTGACGCACTTCCCCCTCGATATGTCCACCGCAGGTATGACTTCGATCAACGTCTGGCCGCCTCCAGGAAGTTCCTTATGACCGTTCGCCCTGCCTCGCCGCTCTTCTCGGGGTGGAACTGCGTCCCAAAGACCGCTCCCTTCCCTACAATCGCTGGAATCGGCACGCCGTATTCTGTCTCGGCAATCGTCACATCGCCCCCATCTGGCCTGCAGTAGTACGAATGGACAAAGTAGAAGTACTCCCCATCTGCGATGTTCTCCGTCAACACGGACTGCTTAATCACCCTGACGCTGTTCCAGCCCATGTGGGGGACCTTTACAGTCTCCGGCAGTCTCACAACGTCACCCCTTATTATCCCGAGGCCTAGGTATTCCCCGCCCTCGAAGCTCCTCGTGAACAGCAGCTGCATCCCGAGGCAGACCCCGAGCGCTGGGACCGTGCCGCTACGGATCCGTTCGGCCGTCCCGCCGAAGCGCTCCAGGAGCGCCCTTGCCCCGTCCCTGAAGGCCCCGACGCCCGGGATAACGACCGCGTCTGCGCGATCCGCATCACTGTCGCTCTGTGCTATGACCACCTCGACTTCAGCGCTTGTACTGGTGTTCGCGCTCCCAGAAACGCCCATGCCTGCCCTCTCGAACCCCCTCCTTATGCTCAGGAGGTTCCCCAGCCCCATGTCAAGCACAGCAACCCTCATCCGCTCAGATCGCCCCCTTCGCGCTCGGTATGTCCGCCCTCCCGGTGAGCGACACCGCCTCCCTCAGTGCAACCGCGAGGGCCTTCACCGCCGCCTCGACCTTGTGGTGGTCGTTGCTGCCGTACAGGACTTTTATGTGGAGGTTACACCTCAGCGAGGAGGCAAACGACTCTAGGAAGTGTAGGATGTCTTCGACTTTTGTGTCCTCGATCGAATCGCCCTTTGTCTTGAGGCTTATCCTGCTGTAGGTCCTGCCCCCAAGATCTATCACCGCCCTGGCCAGTGCGTCGTCCATCGGCACGTATGCGTGCCCGAACCTTTTTATCCCCTTTTTGTCGCCGAGGGCAGCGTGTACCGCCTCCCCCAGCACAAGGGCTGTGTCTTCGATGATGTGGTGCTTCAGATCACCGACCGCCTCAAGCTCTATCCTTAGTGAGGAGTGTTTCGCGAGCGTCCTGATCATGTGGTCCATGAACGCAGACCCCGTGCTGCCGGTGAACTCGCCGGGTCCCTCAAGGCAGACCCGTGCCCTGATCTGGACCTCGGTCGTCATCCTGCTATAGGACCACTCCCTTTTTTCCGACCTATCTCCAAGTCCGAATTTCCTGTCCATGCTCATGCGAGATCCCCCATGGCCTCCTTAAGCATCTCGATGAAATGCAGGTTGCACTCCCTCGTGGAGACCGTCACCCTGATGCAGTTCTCGAGGAGCGGCAACCCTCCCCTGTCCCTCACGTCTATCCCTGCTTCACCAAGTCGCCTGACCACATCGCTAGAGTCGATGCCCTGCGGTAGCCTGAAGAGTATGAAGTTGGCGTCGGACTCGTAAGCCTCGACCCCGCTCAGCATCTCGAGCTCGGCCATGAGGTAGTTTCTCTCCTCGATCACCTGCCTTATGAATGACTCATAGACCTTCCTGTTCTCGAGCACGAGCCTGATCATCTCCTGCGCGACCGAGTTGACACTGAACGGGCTCTGCGCCGCCCTGAGCCAATCCAACAGCCTCGCATTCCCGATGCAGTACCCCGCCCTGAGCCCAGCCATCCCAAACGCCTTCGAGAATGTCTTCATGACCAGCAGGTTCTCATATTGGGTGCACTCGCCCATAAGAGAGTAGGGCGCGAAGTCGACATAAGCCTCGTCCAGCACTACGATTTTGCCGCTCTCCTCGACGACTCTCAGAACTTCGTCCCTGTTGAACTGCCTCCCGGTCGGGTTGTTCGGCGAGCAGATGAATATGACCTTTGTAGACTCGCCTACGGCTGAGAGAACGCTCTCAGCGCTGAGGTCAAAGTTCCCAGTAGTCAGAACCTGCCGCACATTCCCCCCCGCAACCCTGGTGTAGAACCTGTACATCTCGAAGGTCGGGTCTACGACTATCGCCTCGCGACCTTCAGAGGAGAGGAAGACCTTCGCTATCAGGTCAAGTATCTCGTCGGATCCGTTTCCGATCAATACCTCGTCCTCCCAAAGACCGAGACTCTCTGCTATGGCCCTAGCGGCCGCCCAGCCCTTCGGCGGCGGGTACTCCCTCACGTCCACCCTCTTCACAGCCTCTGCCAAGAGCGTGTCCGAGAAGAACTTGTTCACCAGCATATTCTCGTTTAGCCCCATCCTTGCCCTCCCTTCGCCTGACATGCAGGCATAGGCTCCTTTCCCCCTCTTTTCACTTAAGAGCCCCCGGAGGCGTTCCACCACGAAGTCGTTTTCGTCCACTACCTTCCCCCCTCGTTCAGGGCACCCATCCTCGAGGAGACCGCCCGCGCGTGGTTCAGCAGCCCCTCCGCAGTGGCCAGTATCACCGCGTCGCCTCCTATTCGCATGAGCCCGTCCCTCGTGCACTTCAGGTACTCCCTCGACCTCATAAAGTCCCTGACAGAGAGCGGAGATGCCCTCTTCGCCCACCCCATGGTCGGGAGTACGTGATTAGTCCCTGCCGTGTAGTCTCCGAGCGGGACTGGGGTATACTCGCCGATGAACACCGCCCCCGCGTTTCTGACAATCCTGAATACCTCCTCGGCGCCCTTCCCGACGAGCTCGAGGTGCTCGGGCGCGATCTCGTTTATTGCTTTTGCCCCCTCCTCGCGGCTCCCCACAACAAGCGCAATAGCTTGGGCAGCACTCTTCTCCAGTATCTCCCTCCTAGGCGAGCTGGCAACCAATCTGTCAACGGCATTCGCGACCTCCTCCGCGAGCCTTGCGTCCGTGGTAACCAGAACGGACTTAGCCCTTGGGTCATGTTCGCACTGCGCCAGCACGTCGAAAGCCAGCCACTCCGGGTTCTCGAACCCCTCAGTATAGACTAGGAGCTCGCTCGGGCCCGCCGGCATGTCCACCGCTACATCCCAGGAGACGAGCATCTTCGCGACGGTGACATAGATGTTACCTGGGCCGAAGATCTTCTCGACCCTCTTCACCGTACTGGTCCCGTAAGCCATCGCCGCTATCGCCTGGGCGCCCCCAACCCTGTAGACCTCATCCACCTCTGCGAGGTAGGCTGCTGCCAGTATCGCCTCCGGAACCTTCCCGTCCTTACCGGGGGGCGTAAACACGGCACACCTGTCGACCCCGGCGACCCTTGCTGGGATGGCTGTCATCAGCACGGTCGAGGGGTATGCCGCACTCCCCCCTGGGACATAGAGCCCCACCGACTGTATCGGGTCAAATTTGATCCCTGCCGAGACGCCTGGAGCTATCGCGGCAGTGAAATCCAGCGGCTTCTGAAGCTCTTGGAACGTGCGTATCCTCTCAGCGGAGTTCCTCAGCGCACATCTGAGCCCCTCCGGAATGGCGTTGTATGCCCTCCTCAGCTCTCCCCACTCGACCCTGATTTGATCAGGATCCAGCTTTACCCTATCGAACCTCTCCGTGTACTCCAGCAATGCAGCATCCCCGAGATCCCTAACCCTCCCCACTATTGATGAAACCTGATCAACGATCTCCCTGGGCACTTGGAACGGCTGCACCATGGCGGACGAGTACTCGCTGTACATGATCACCTTCAAGGACTCAACCCCTTCAGCTTGTTAGTTATCGTTTCGACCTTATCATACTTTGTCTTGTACGCAATCTTGTTGCAGATCAGCCTTGCCGAGGAGCTCATGACCTTTCCGACGGCGACCAGCCTGTTCTTCTCGAGGGTTGCACCGGTGCTCGAGATGTCCACGATTGCTGTCGCGAGACCGAGTCTCGGGGCTATCTCGACAGCCCCCTTGAGGGTGATCGTCTCGACTTGGATCCCGAGTTCGTCGAAGTACGCCTTCGTGATATTCGGGAACTCAGTAGCGACCTTGGAGCCGTGGGGGATCTCTGAAGGGTTACTGATCCCGCTCTCCCTGTCGACCGCTACAACGAGGTCGCAGCATCCGAAACCCAGGTCGACGAGCTCGTAGACCTCGAGTCCGGTCTCAGCCACGATGTCCCTGCCTGTTATCCCGAGGTCAGCGATCCCGTAGTATACATAGACCGGGATATCGGCAGCCCTCACAGAGAGGAGATCGATGCTAGGGTCCGTTGTCTTCGAGAGGTAAGCCCTCTCCTCGCCAATCCCCTTTATCCCTGCCGACTCGAGGAGGGTCAGCGCCGGATCCCGCATCCTCCCCTTGTTTGGCAGGGCGAATATTATCCTCCCCCCGTCAAGGCTCATACTCCTCACCACTACCGATCACGACAGCCCTCTCGCCCACGAGTATACCGCTCCGCTCTCCCCTGTAGACATCAAGCGTACAGCACCTCCCCTTCTCCCTCAACAGTCTTGCTAAGCCGATCGCCTTCTCCCTGAATCCTTCTTCGTAGTAAACTTTCAGTGTGTCGTTGTTCTTGCTGTTATCAGCCACACCAATCGCCTTTATGCAGAGGTCTATGCTCAGGGCGAATCCGGTCGCGGTTGTGTCTATCCCAAAGTCCTTCATCATGGCATCGTACCTCCCGCCCCCGCCAATTGGGAGCCCCATACCCGGGGTGAAGATCTCAAAGACCAGCCCATTGTAGTATGCCATCTCTCTGATCGTGCTGAGATCGACAAATACCCTGGATGCACACCCATAGGCCTCGAGTGCCCTGTAGATGCCTTCGAAGTATACGCGCTCCTCTTCGAGGCAACCTGCCCTCTCGTCGACTGCCTTTATCAGATCTGCACGCCCCCTCTTGGTCATTAGAATTGTGAACACCTCGAGGGCGTCCCTGTCGCAGGTCACCTTCCTCAAATCATCGATCGACTTCGAGGCTATCGCCCTCACCAGCCTCTTGTAGTCCCTTATCCTGTACTTCTCCATGAGCTTCCTGATCACGCCCATGCTCCCGAGGTCGACGCTTGCCCTGATGCCCACTGAATCGAGCATCTCGAGCGCCAGTGCCACCGCCTCTGCGTCCGCTCCGACCCTCTCGCCACCAATCAGCTCGGCGCCAGCCTGCCAGTACTCCCGGAGGGACAGGTTCCTCGACTCAAGGTACCTGATGCAGTTTGTGATGTAGCAGAGCCTGCCCTCGTCCTTCGCCTTGGAGGCCAGCATCCTCGCTATCTGGGTTGTAACCTCCCCCCTCAGCGAAAGTAGCCTGCCGTCGTAGTCCTGTACCTTGAAAATCGAGTCCGTGAACCCTTCGCCTGCCCCGCCTCTTATTATGTCGAAGTAGTCGAGCGTTGAGGTCCTGACTTCCTTGTAGCCCCACTTCTTGAGTGTTTCCCTGAACCTACCTTCGACGAGAAGATAGAGCCTGACCTCCTCCGGACCCAGGTCTCTGAATCCCCTAGGCGTCTGGAGCCTTGTGAACCAAATTCCTCCTTTCCATCATGCTCCCCTAGAGCCGGAAGCCCCTTTTGCTATATAAGCTTTTCCCACTTCTTTCCCACTTAAAAGGAAATCGATTGGGAACTCAATTTTTCGTCATATAACCTTTAAAAAGGTTCTGGGGGAGTTGATTTCTGGTGTGCTTATGCGGTCTGCGACCAGGAGCCTCGTCGAGTCTGCTACAGACGCAGGCTCTGCGGCTGCCGACATTGAGCTCGGGCTTCGGTCACTACGGGCTCTGGTCGGTGAGCCTGGGAAGAGGCGGTCGTTGGGGAACCTCAAGAAGGTCGGCTGTGCCCTGCTGCTGACCCCAAGCCCTGAGCCGTTCAGCGATATAGCGGGGCTGGCACTCATTGGGATCGGGGCTCTGGCTGAACGCTGGTTCTGCCCAATGACCGTCTCTGAAATGTCCCGCGAGGCGGGTTTCATTTTCAGGTCGATCCTCGCCACGCCTGGAACCCTCTGAACCTTTTATATAGAGACGTGAATATTGAGGGTGTATTCAAGCTGCAGTTTATCTGTCGATATGAAAAAAGGCCCCGGTGTGTTGGACACTTATCAATTTTTTTAAACATTTTACTCTAAAAAACCTTATAAGCCCTGCATCCGATAAGAATAAAACGCCGGTAACTGTTTGAATTGAACTCGTATCGGGGGTCTGGTTGTGACAGAAGTTATCATGAACGGGAAACTCCCTCCACCCGTGAGGCGGAGCGACGGAGTTATTGTTCCATTCAACAAGGAGCTTATAGTGAAGAGCCTTCTCAGGGAGACGCAGCTCGTGAAGGAGCTGTATGGCGAAAGGCCCCTCACGGAGGATGAGGCTAAGAGGATAGCTGATGAGGTGCAGGACGAGATTCTCGGGATGCGCCTCAAGATGCTCAGCGGTCCCCTGATACGGGAGATAGTCAACGTCAAGCTCCTTGAACACGGCTTCGCCAAGCACAGGAACGTCTACACAAGGGTAGGAATGCCCCTCTATGAGGTGTACAAGATAGACAACTCGGACGGCTACGAGTCCAGGGAGAACGCGAACCTCCAGCCGAACCCAGAAACCTTCCACAAGAAGAAGGCAGACTTCCTCAGCAAGGAGTCATATCTGCTCATGATCCCATCCCACATAGCGGACGCACACCTCCGCGGGGACATCCACCTCCACGATCTGGAGTACTGGGGGACACGGCCGTTCTGTCAGGACTGGGATCTGAGGTACTTCTTCCACTACGGCCTGATGCCGGACGGGACCGGGACGCACACCTCGGTGGCAGGACCAGCGAAACACGCCGAGGTCGCGATCCTGCATGCCGCAAAGGTGCTCGGGGCAGCGCAGACCAACTTCGCCGGAGGTCAGGGCTTCTTCAACTTCACGGTCTTCATGGCGCCATACCTAAAGGACTTTGACTCGAAGCGGCTCCACCAGACCGCGCAGATGTTCCTCTATGAGATGACCCAGCTCTACGTCGCCCGTGGTGGTCAGCCCGTCTTCTCCTCGATACAGATCGAGTCGGGGGTTCCGAAGGTCTGGCAGGACGCGCCAGTGGTCTCTCACGGCAAGAAGTGGACCGACCTCAGGTACGGGGACCTCGAGGACACTGTCCACGCCTTCGCAGTCGCGCTCCTCGAGGAGTACTTGAAGGGCGATGCGATGGGCAAGATGTTCAACTTCCCGAAGCCCGAGGTCGTCCAGAGGGTGAGGTACTGGGACGACAGGGAGTTCGAGGATGTGATGCTCAGGGCGGCCGAGCTTTCGGCTAAGTTCGGCTCTACCTACTACGACAACATGATCCCCGCCTACAGGGGAGGGGAAGATGGGGTTTCCTGCTTCCAGTGCTGCGCATACTCATTTTCAGAGGACGGCAGGTCCGAGAACTTCCATAAGAAGGTCATGTTCGAGGACGGGGCACACTTCTCGATGGGTGGCATGCAGGTGGTCACCGTCAACCTTCCGAGGGTCGCCTACAAGTCAGGTGGGGACGAGGCCAAGCTCATAGAGGTGCTCAAGTCCACCATGGATATCGCCAAGGAGGCGCTCATGCTCAAGAAGGCGACGATAAAGAGGCAGTTCGAGAGGGGACTAATACCGTTCGCATCCCAGCACCCCCGCGGCGCACCGCCTGCAGTCGACATCGACAACCTCTCGCTCACGATCGGGTTCGTCGGGATGAACGAACTCGTCCAGCACACGACTGGGTACGAGATCCACGAGGATCCGTCCGCACAGAAGCTGGCCCTCAAGGTCCTGATCGAGATGGACAAGATAAGGAAGTCATATAGCGACGAGACTGGGGAGAAGTTCTCCATCGCGAGGACTCCTGCCGAGTCCGCCGCACAGCGCTTCGCAGTCGCAGACCTGATACACTACCCCAAGTTCGCGAGGGAACTGGTCAAGGGGGACCTCGAGAAGGGGATCTCCCTGCTGAACGACACGAAGGACATACCCGTCTACTACTCAAACGGTGCACACGTGAATGTCGCCGCACAGCTTTCTCTGGACCAGCGCCTCTCGATCGAGCAGAGGTTCTTCCCGATACTGAAAGGAGGGGACATCTTCCACGTCTGGCTCGGCGAGGCGAATCCGGATCCAGAGGCCCTGATGAAGCTCAATATGAGGCTTGCTAAACAGTCGTGGGTCGGCTACTGGTCGCACACGAAGGACATCACCGTTTGCAGGGACTGCGGCTATGTAGGCGGCGGGCTGAGTTCGAACTGCCCGACCTGCGGGAGCCCCTCCGTGAAGAGCTACTCCAGGATCACCGGCTACTACCAGGACATCAGCTCCTGGAACGCTGCCAAGAGGCAAGAACTCAAGGACAGGTACAGAGTCAGGCTCTTATGAGCATCAGCCGCAGCAATCAGACCGGTGGTTCTGGCGAAGGGTCGGAGACTGGGGAGAGATCGCGAAGTGTGCGAAGAAGCCTGTGTCTATGCCCCTGAGGTCATTCCCCTCTCCCTCTGCGACTACCCGGGGGAGCCTGCGATAGTCATCTTCTTCTCCGGTTGCAACTACCGGTGCGGTTACTGCCAGAACTGGAGGATAAGGGACCAAGATAGGTCGCACCTCGTGAGGCTCGACCGAATCGAGAGGGTGCTCGAGGGCGGGAGACTAGTCACAGCATGCAAAGTGACAGGCGGGGAACCACTGCTCCAGCCTGGGGCGCTGATGAGGATTGCGAAGAAGGCGAAGTCGCTGGGCTACAAGTTTGGGATCGATACGAATGGGACATTCCCAGAGCGGCTATCTGCGGTACTGCCGATGATCGACCTCGTTTCGATCGACGTGAAGACTGCCCTCAACGACCTTGAGTACAGCAAGGTGACAGGGGTGGAAAAACCTATGGCAGCGCGCGTTATCGAGTCGATAAGGATCGCGCTGGAGTCTGAGGCATTCGTGGACCTGCGCATGGTGGTCATCCCGGGGGTAAATGACAACGCTGAAGTGATCAGTTCAATAAGCCGGGATCTGAAGAGGATGGGCTATGCTGAGAAGGCCTCGGCAGGGAGGGCCAACTTCACTCTAGTTGAGTTTGTCCCAGAGAATGCTGGGAGCAGAGAATACGCTGCGATGCGGAGCCCATCGGTCGACGAGCTCTTAGAGCTGGGCAGGGCGATGCAACTGCGCAACGTGCGGGTCTCGCACCGCGCGCTCGGCTATTGCGTCAGCATAGATAGAATTCTGCATTGACTTCCGGCCATCTGGCGATCTGACAGTATAAAAAAAGAAAAAGGCGGGAGAAAGAATTACCTGAGTTGGATCGACTTTATCAGGTCTAGCGTACCGAAGTCGCTTATCCGGAGTTGGTCGTCAGAGACTGTGTAGAGGGCGTTTTCAATGTAAAGTATACGCCTGACCGTGAGGCTCCAGTGACTCTGTGACATGTCTGACTGGTGCACTATTATGCCTCTGAGGACGAACCCCTCCTCTGCGCTCGCCTTGAAGACGAACGCCCCTTGGAAGTATTTCCATGCTCCGTAGTCCTCACTCCATCCGACGGGGATCGCGAGGATCTGCCTCGAGGCGCTGAAGAGGAATGCCTTTGGGTCGTAGAGTGCCTCCGAGTCCGAGTAAGCGTACTCAAGCCCGAACTTCGCGACCTCCCTGGGTGCGCTCACGTTCTCCACATTGAAAAGCGAGAGCTTCAGGTTGTTCCCCTCCTTGCCTAGACCGATTATGTGGTCCTCGTCCAGCGGGTGTAGGTAGCTTGAGTATCCTGGGATCTTGAGGTACCCTAGTATAGACGGGTTGAACGGATCCCTCAGGTCAATCACGAAGAACGGGTCGACCTGCCTGAAGGTGACGAGGTAGCACCTGTCGCCCATGAACCTGGCCGAATATATCTTCTCGCCGGGGGCAATCCCCTCGATCGACCCAACGATCTCCATCTTCAAGTTCATGACATAGAGCGCGTTCTTGCTGCCATTTGAGGTCCACTCGGTCGTGGCGACCCTGAAGTACCCGTTGTGTTCGTCCATGCTGTACTGGTTCAGTACGCCGCCTGGGACAGTGCCGCTCGCCTCGAGTGCAACCTTCCCGTCCTTAAGGCTAAGCCTGTAGATAAGCGTCTCCTCTCTCCAGTCCTCGGCGTTGGTGCTCGGCGAGATGATCATTATCCTCACCGGGTAGGATCGGTGGGCAACGAGGTACATGTTCTCTGCTGAGACGTACATCGTCGAAGAGATGCCTGCCAGAAAGGTCTCGTCCGACGGCGGGACTGAGTCGTCGACAACATTCAGGGAGATCACGGTCATGAACCAGTAGTATGTTTCTTGGGATTCTATGTAGTAGACCTCCTCAGGCTTTATCTCCTTGGTCGTGCCTTCGCACGTATAGGCCGGAAGCTCGATCCTGTAATCCTGTTCTTCAGAGTCGTATACGTATGGGTACTTCTGCGTGACTACGTAGACATAGTTGCCTATCATCCTCGAACCGCTGATGGTGCCGTTTACAACGAGCTCTCTCGCAAGCTCGGGGGAAGACCTGTCGGTGATGTCGTAGACCCTTACGAATGAATTGGCAATCGAAACGGGGTAAGCCTTGAAGGCAACAACCGAGTAGCCGTTCCCGATGACAACGAGCCGGTCTCCGTTGATGTAAACGTCAAGGGCGTAGGTATTGTTGAGGACGATCTTTGAGACGACTCTTGCCTCCTCAGGGGGGTAAGCCTTCACTATGTATATGGTGTCCCCGGAGGCGACGTAGAGGTACTCCCCGTCGCTCTTGACGATGTCTGCTTCATCGACGCCTGCGACCTGTATGTTTGTTGTCGAATAGTCCTTCATTCCGCCCTCGGCGGTGGTCGCTTGGAGCCTGTTTGCGTCATTACTGAAATAGAAGATCGGCAGCCAAGAGGGGGCGGTGCCCTTCAGGTAGCTCTTGATCTCGTCCATGCTGGAGAAACGCTTAAGGTTCGGGTCGGGGGGCTGTCCCATCATGTACGCTGTTGCAACAAAGGCAATGAGTAGCAGGGGGATTGCGACAGCTATTGCTTTTTTGTAGGATCCAATCTGCTTCATAACATTTTACCTGATATGATGTACTTTCCATGTAATTTTATGCTATTGATCTGATCGCCCATTCTAATGATTAGAACGCCCCAAAGGCTGCAGGATTTTTATAACGCCTAGGTTTTGCGAGGAAAAATGTCCACAAACAGGAACAAAAAGAGGATGAGGAGCAAAAGAGGAGAGATCTCGACACCAATAATAACCATCCTGGTCACCGTGGCCGCGCTGGCTGTCACGGGGATCGCGGTCAGCTGGATGCTCTCAACTGGGGCTGCAGCTGCGAACCAGGGGGCTCTTATGATCGTGGGATCACCTGTAGTCCAGAACGATACGCTGTACTTGACGGTGAGGAACATAGGGAACGCCAACGCTTCTGTAACATCGTGCCTCCTAGGGAACCAAACTCAGATCCTCAACAGGATAATCCAGGCCGGCCAGAGCCAGGTCCTTAACATCAGCTTCGGAACCAGCTTCCTCACAGGGACGATCCTGAAGGGCTCCTTGAACACTGACCAGGGAATCTTGCCTTTCAGCGCCTTCGTCCAGTAACCCCTCTTTTTTATCTTGGTTCATCGGTGGGGTATACATTTGCGGTTGGTCGGCAGGCGGAAAAATAGGATCGGGATCGGCTCAAAGTCCTTTGAGAGCCTCGAGGATGAGGTCTTTGAAGGGATAGAGAAACGCTACAGCTCCTCAAAGGCCAGGTTCGACCTGCCCGTTTTCAGCATAAAGACTTCATACGTGCGCCTCTCTAACTACGAGGTCATCGAGAGCTACCCTGTAGGGCTGGCTACCGTCTACATCACAAAGGACATGGAGTACTTGATAAACGATCCGCCGCTGACCCCTGAGGAGCACAGTAGGTTAGGGGATATCGCCTCAAAGCTCCTATTCATAATGCCTTCATCGGCTGTGGGAGACGAGAGGGAGTTCGACGACTACCTAAAGAGGGCGGGGCTCAGCGACCAGCGGTACAAGTACTTCATCAAGAGGGAGATTGTCGGCTATGGTCCGCTAGACCCGATGGTCTCTGACCCGAAGGTTGAGGATATTGTTGTAGCCTCCTCGAGTAGCCCCGTCTCTTGCGGCCACTCCGACTACGGAACCATGCCGAGCAATGTCCGTTTCAGACCGGAAGAGATCGACAGGTATGTAGAGAAGCTTGTCCACCTCTCCGGAAAGTCAGTCTCGCTCTTCAAGCCCCTCCTGAGCATTAGGCTGCCAAACGGTTCGAGGCTCTCCGCCTCTTACAAGAAGGAGGTCTCGGTCGAGGGGTCGAGCTTCATTATCCGGAAGTTCCCAGAGAAGCCCTGGTCGATCACCTCCCTGATGTTGATGAACACCCTCTCCCCGGAGATCGCAGCCTGGCTGATGATGCTGGAGGAGCACCGCAAGGCATTCCTCGTCTGCGGATCGATGGGGACTGGAAAGACCTCGACGATAAACGCGCTCTGCAACCTCATCCCGGAGAGGGCCGTGATAGTGACCATAGAGGACACGCCCGAGCTAAGGCTAGCGCACCCCAACAGGCTCTCCCTAGTAGTCAGGGAGTCGGCGACATTGGACGAGCGCGGCGAGATAGGGATGTTTGCGCTTGTCAAGGAATCCCTAAGGATGTCTGCAGACTATATCATCGTCGGGGAGGTTAGGGGGGAGGAGGGCAGGATCTGGGCGCAGGCGATAATGACAGGTCACGGGGGGATCACGTCGCTCCACGCCGAGAGCCCCTCCTCTGCACTCGAGCGCCTACTCTCCAAGCCTATCTCCGTCGACAGAGGTGCGCTGAAGTCGCTGGGGGGTATACTCTGCCTGGGGAGATATACCTTTTTCTCGGAGGGGCGTCAGAGGCAGCGGAGGCGGGTCCTCAACTACTATGACTTGAACCCCGACCTAAGCCTAACGCCGATCTTCTCTTATTCATGCGAGGAGGATCGGTTTTATCATGATGAGTCAAGGATCCTCTCCTCCAACTCCGCAAGGAGGATAATGCAGGAGACTGGGCTATCCGAAAAGGTATTCCTAGAGCGGTACCACAGACGGGTGATTTTCCTTAACAGGCTGCTCCAGATCGCCAAGGTTAGACCGGAGTACCGGGAGTACTTGCTGGTGGCAAAGGCAGTCTGGCTCTTCCAGTCTTCCCCGGACGACTTCGACCCGGAGGACATGGTCTACTCGGTAGGCTCCCTCAGGGTAGGTTCGGAGGCACTCTCAAGAGGCCTGCGTGAGGAGGCGGGGGACAATAGATCAGAGTATAGAGTAGCCAAAGCTCGGGTGAGGGCGTTTGATGCCTGAGGGGGGCTCCGGCCTGTTGGACAGGCTCTCCAGTCCTATCGCCAACCACCTCTCCCTCCGCCTTTACCAGGGTGAATTGGGGCTCTCTCCAGACTCTTATGGCAGGAAGATAGCTGCTACCGCCCTGTTCTCAACCGCCCTCTCCTCCATGCCGGTCGCCCTCTTGGTACTCCAGCTGTGCAGCCCAAAGGCCGCGGCTCCTTGGCTGTTGTTTGCGACCGCGGCGGTCGCCCTTTTGTCATGGGTCTTACCCGCTTATCTCTTCGCCAGACCTGCCCTCTCGGCTCAAAGGAGGAAGCGTGCATGCGAGAGGGAGCTCCCCTTCCTTACTGCCTTCCTTGCCATTGCCTCCGCCTCAGGCATCCCGATCCAGGTTGCGCTGGAGCGGCTCAGGCATTCAGCATTCTTGAACGGGTTCAGGGGCGAGGCCCAGAGGATCGAAAAGGTCAGGCGCCTGTATGCCCTCCATCCGTACGATGCCATGGTCTTCGAGGCAAGGAACCACCCTTCGGAACGCGTGAGGGATCTCTATTTCTCTGTGGTCGCAGCTCAGAGGCAGGGAGATGCGGTCCCTTCTGTGCTCAGGGATGAGCTGATGAAGGTCTTCTCGCACCTACAGGGGACTGTGAAGGCACTTTCGGACAAGTTCTCCATGATCGCGTCTGCAGAGATGATAGCCTTCATACTTGTCCCGATGGGCGTCCTCACGCTTGGCACGGTATTCAGCTCGACGATCTCTCTGCCCGCACTTGTGGGTGCCTGCATTGGGCTCCCAAGCATCACTGCTCTTCTCCTGAGTATTATGATCGACTCGTCACTCCCAAAGGAGCTCACGACTCCCGTCCCTCTGAAAGCTTTCTCATTGGCCCTTGCTGCCATTCCTATCGGAGCAGCTTTCTCCGGGCTTGTGTGGTTGGCAGGGATCCCCGTGCCTCCTTACCTTGTCTTCGGGGCGATCCTGCTCTGCTCGCTTGCAGCGGCCTCGTTGTACTACCGCCCTATGCGTAGGGAAGTCAGCCAGATCCTTGCGGCACTCCCTGCCTTCACTAGGCTAGTGGCTGAGGAGGTCAAGAAGGGGAGTTCTCCAGGCATGTCCATAATACACTTCTCTGAGGCAAGGGCCTTCAACCGGCACTTTGACATGTTCCTGCACAGGATCTCGGCATTCCTGAAGATAGGGGTTCCAGTGTCGGAGGTCGCAGAGGCCGTGCACGCTCCATGGGTAGTAAAAGCAGCATTCGAGCTGATAGACGAGTCGGAGAGGATGGGATCCGAGCCGAAGAGCCTTGATCACCTCTCTGAGCTCATCTCTAACCTTACCCTCTGCATGAAGGCGTTATCGTCCCAGACCCGCCTCTTTACAGCTGTGAGTTACATGAATACGCTCGTGCTGACATTTACTACGGTAGTTGCTGTCGATGTGATTGGAAGGCTCTTCGCCGGGGCACTCGGCAGCGTGAGCATAGGTCTGCCATTCGGGCTGTCATTCATGACGGGGTTCCAGTTCGAGCTCGCTGCAGGAGTTGCATATTTGGCAGTGATCTATGACTCATTCCTGCTGGGCGTACTCGGGGGCAAGCTCAGCAGAGGTGGGTCGGTTGCGGACGGGTTGCTCCCCGCAGCAGCATGCGTCGCCCTCTCCATAGCCGGCTTTTTGGCGTTCAGGGAACTGGGTCTAATAAGGCTCATATTTGGGGTATGAACACCTGCCCTATGGTTCTATCTTGTCCTGTCCTATTTTTATCCTACTTGTGTCCCTCGTGGGATGGCTTTAGAGTGTGCTGTGACACTCTGCTGAGCTAGACCACAAATTGGTACGCATCGGTCAGAGTACAGAAAGGATCATGCTTACTATCAATAGGGCCCAGCCCAAGAGTATTATTATCCCCAGGATCTTCTTCCCAGTACTAACCACCACTAGCAGGATGTAAGCTGCGGTGAGCGAGATGAGGAGTGCTATGGTGCTCGCAAACTCTTCAGAGAGTTCTGGCCTCACCTGGAAAAGCGTCATGTTCAGTACGCTCTCAATAGCCCACTTTAGCCCGTTGAATGCAAGTCCGATCAGGTTGATGATCCATCCGAAGTCCATTTTGATCCAACCTATAAAAAACACAGAGCCAATATAACCCTAACGGATCTGGGGCCTCTCGGCATCTCGCCTCCATGGAATGGCATCGAGCTCGGATTGCATGAGCTCAAAAAGTGAGCTCCTTTCCCTTTTCCTTCCTGACCTTTTCTCTCATCTCGTTAAACCACGCAGGGAACCTGACCTCATAACCAATCGATTGTGGGACGTAGGGTTTAAGATCGAGCACAGGAGTCCTGTCATACAGGTCGAGCCCTTCGACCTCGAGGACATTCCCGCTTCTACCTACGAGCCTAACCAAGCTCAGTGCAATTGGGTTCGGTCTATGGGGCGACCTTGTGTTGAAAACACCGACCTCTGGTACCTCTCTAGGGTCATCGGCGTATTTTGCAAGCCACCTCGGTCTGACCTTGAGCACCTTCCTTTCGGCATCCTTCACCCTGTCCAAGAAGGCAATGACTATAAGGTGTGAGAATCCCTCAATGCCTCCGAGACCCTCTGCGTACTCCTCGAAGATCTCGATCTTCCCTGGCACTCCGTCGAAGCTCTCGTTGACATCCGAGTCGGCGTATCCAGTCCTGACAATCCCAACTGGCTTAAGCAAAATTTCCTTGCCCTGCATCTGACCTCAACCCTTCTCTAACACGCCATGCCCCGAGCTCACACTTCCTCCCCTGAACCATAACCACCTCGACCCGATTCCGACCTGTCTTTGTCACCTACTCTTTCTCGCAGAAACTCGAAAAACTCCTCCCCGACTTTCCCCTCATATCTCTCACCTGAGACGAAGATCGCAGGAGTCGCCTCGACGCCCCTCTTCTGAGCTTCCCTGAAGCCCTCTTCTGTCTCTATGTCGTAATTGATTAGCCGGACGGTCTCCTGGTCAGAGTTCAGTTCCATTATTATGGAGGATATTATCTTCTCAGCAGCCAGGCAGCCTGCACAGTTCTCGGTCTTGAAGAGCACTACTTCTATCGGTACCCTTGGCATTTCTGGTCACATTACTGGTCATGTGCAAACGATATATATCTTGCTTTGATTAATGCGTCTGGGTCTCTATGGAGAAAAAAGAGCATTTTTCATACAAGGCCATCTGCCCTGGCTGCGGCGAGGAGACTCTTGCAGTCGAGGAGCTCTACGATGAAATCCCAGGGCTGGGAATGGCCGTCCTTGTCTCGATGTTCTGCCAAAAGTGCGGTGTGAGGGCATACCACGAGATCCCGTTGGAGAACCGTGGCATCCGGAGGGTCGAGTTCCGTGTCTCCGGCGGTAAAGACCTCAATGCGAGGGTTATACGGTCACCTACCGGGAGGATACTGATACCTGAGCTGGGGCTCGAGCTCAGCCCCGGCTCAAGACCGGTTGGTTTCGTGACGAACATCGAGGGGGTCTTGCAGCGTTTCCTCGAGGTCGCCGAGCAGCTTGCAGGGATCGAGGATGGCCCAAAGAAGGCAGAGGCAGAAACGGCAGTTAAGAGGATAAGGGCGGCGATCTGTGGCTCGCTCCCGTTCACGATCATAATTGAGGATGATCTCGGGAATAGCGCGATAATCCCGCCTGAGTGATCAGGCGGTCGCAAGCGCCTCTTCGAGATCCGCAATTAGGTCTTCCGTATCTTCTAGCCCTACAGAGAGCCTTACGAGCCCATCGGTGATCCCGAGCTCTGCCCTTTCCTCTGGGCTTATGTTTTTGTGCGACGATGAGACAGGGATCGTCACTAATGTCTCAGCTCCTCCAAGGCTAGGTGCGGTCTTGATTAGCTTGAGCCTACCTAAGAAACTCATTGCACTCTCCAGCCCTTCGAGCTCAAAGGATAGTACCCCTCCGAACCCTTGCATTAGCTCTTTTGCCCTCTCGTGGTAGGGGCTCGATTTCAACCCAGGGTAGTGGACCCTCTTGACCTTCTGGTGCTGCTCAAGGTACTCGGCAATCGCCTGTGCCTTCCTGTTCTGCTCCTCTACTCTGAGCTTAAGGGTCTTCAAGCCCCTTATAACCAGGTATGCTGCGAACGGATCCAGGCTTCCCCCAAGGTTCCTCCTCCACTCCCAAGCGTTGCTTATCCCTCCCTCCGGTCCGATCAGGACCCCTGCGACCGCGTCGTTGTGTCCCCCCAAGTACTTCGTTGCGCTGTGTATGACATACTCTGCCCCAGCTTCGATCGGCCTGAAGTTTATCGGTGTGGCGAACGTGTTGTCTATGACTAGCGTGGCCCCCCTCCGGTGGCACGCCTCAGCGATACCCTTTACGTCAGGGACTTTTAGAGTCGGGTTTGTTATCGACTCCAAGAAGACGAGCTTAGTCCCGTCCCCGATCTCCCTTTCCAACTCCTCGTTCAGGACACACTTGACCCTGATGCCGAACTTCCCCAGCGACCTCATCAGGATGAGGCTCGCCCCATAGATCTCCTTCGAAGTCACGATCGTATCGCCCTGCTGGGTCAGGCTGAGCAGGAGTGTCGAAATCGCTGCCATGCCCGAAGAAAAAGCCAGGCAATCTTCTCCTACCTCGAGGGCCGCCATCTTCCTCTCCAGCAAGTTGACCGTGGGGTTGTCCTCTCTGCTGTACTTGAGGTCCCTTCCCCTGATCTGCTTTCCATTTGGGTGTTTGAAGATGGTGGTCTGGTAGATTGGCGCTATTATGTCATCTCCTTCTAAAAGCCCGTGGTGGATCGCAGTAGTGCTCAACCCCCTTCTTCTTGCCATATTCGCACCTCGCATAATACTAACGATATTATATTTTAATCTATCTATTTATTATCTGTAGTAATAGGAGTTGCATCCACTGTGATTCCTTGGCCCAGCACAGGTGATGTCCTGCCATTGCCGGTACTCTGTCTAATGCCGATGGCGTTAAAAGCCCATCCTACCAATTACTTGGGGAGTGAAAAGCAAGTGATCACGCTCTATTTCGATGGTCTCTGCATGCCCAAAAACCCGGGTGGTGTGGCCACATTTGGGTATGCTGTTTACTTGAATGGAAAGAAGCTCAACGAAGGGCACGGCTTGGTCGGTGCTGGAATGCTCGGCGACGACGTCTCAAACAACGTTGCGGAGTACCATGCACTGATCAGGGGACTCGAGTACATCCTCTCTACCGGGTACAATGGTGAGGTCGAGATTAGGGGCGACAGCCAGTTGGTCATAAAGCAGCTTTGCGGCAACTATGCGGTCAGGGCACGTCGTTTAGTGGGGCTATACACGAGGGCAAAAGACCTCTTGAAGCTATTCAGCAAAACCACTCTCCGATGGATCCCCCGGGAGGAGAATGCTGAGGCAGACCGGCTAAGCAGGATGGCTTTTGACGAGTTCCTTAGGGAGCACCACGCTGATTACAAAAGGTACTACAATGTATCGTAAACTTCAGTGTAAATTCCAAACCGATTCGAACAGACCAATTAATCCTCTAGAAAGGGTTATAACAAAAAAGGGCTTTTATGATAATTGTGATGTTGATGCAGCACAAGGGATGTTTGGTTGCGATTTTGCTCATCCTCTCTATCAGCAACATTGCCCCGCCTGTGGGCTCCGACCTTAACGGATCTTCTATTGATTCGAGTATTGCTATTGCGAATGCTTCTGTTGTTGTTTATGGCGATAATGGTTATGCCATGACTGCAACATCCCAGTCAGGGGACTTTTCGATAATTGATGGGCTTGCTGTAGGCACCTACGACGTAGAGGTATCTGCACCTGGATACATCAACGCATACCTCAGCGGTGTAAACATATACGCCGGATACCTGAAGGATCTCGGCGTTATCAGCCTGCGCCCCTCAGCAAGAATCGAAGGAATGGTCGTGGGCCCGGATGACGAACCCATATCAAACATATCCTTGCACCTTGTGGACGAGGAGAGCGGCTCGGTAGTGGAAGTCAGTAGGTCCTCCGCCTCCGGCACATTTGCCTTCGATTCCAACGTTAGGACTGGAAGATATTCAATAACCGGATACATAGATCCGTACTTCCCTGAGTCGGGCTTTGGGTACATCACAGGATCAGTCAGCGGCATCGTTGCGACTGAGGGGGATACGACATCAGGGGTCCTGCTCCGCCTGAACGCATCGGGTATAATTGCTGGAACGGTCAAGGACGAGTACGGGTCGCCTGTTTCTGGAGTGACCTTGAGGGCTTTCAGCATCGACGGGCAGTCCAGGTTCGCTTTCGGAAAGACTGATAGCCTTGGGAGGTTCAACATATCGACGAACCTTCCCAGCGGCAGGTACAACCTGACGATTTACGGTATAACCGGATTAATTTTTGATACAGTCTCAGACTCGGCGACTGTGAACTTGACTGCCGGATCGACGTCGACCGTTGACTTCGTACTCAAGCGCTCAGGGATCATCTCGGGCAGGGTCGTATATTCGGACAATTCTCCAGCAGAATCAATACTGGTTTATGCCTTCACCAGTGACAACAGGTACTTTGGCTACGCCTACTCCAATGCAGATGGGACCTACTCGATAAACACAGGACTCGGCACGGGGACCTACACCGTCATAGCCAACAATGAATTCTCAAAGTCAAAGACAGTATCCGTCAGATCCGGCGAGGAGACTAGGAACATCGACTTCAAACTTTCAACCATTGAGGTTGAAAAAATAATCGTTACAGGAAGGGTCCTTGACTCCATGAACACACCAGTATCTTCAGCTACGGTATTCTCCCCGTACGACTACACGACGAGCTCGGATGACGGGGGATATACAATCAAGATTGACCTGCCCGCCGGCCAGAATTCCACTACAGTGCAACTGACCGCATCGAAGTGGGGGTATTACGACGGCAAGATTAACGTGACCGTCGTTGCCGGTCAGGGGTCGGTTCAAGCAGATATAACCATGATTGAGATGCCGAAGGGGTCTATCACAGGAAGGGTTCTCTACGGGCCTCAAAAGGAGAACGCGGCCCTAAACATCAGATCTGAATACTCATACATCATGGTAGGCCAAGAATTCATTGTATCTGGTTCGTCTCAGCCTTCCAGAAACGGGACGGTGGTGTACTTTGTCTCCAAGAACGGAACGGGTTTTATAAACGCCGGGAACTCGTCCATGACTGAAGGCAGGTTCGCATTCAGCCTCGTCGCAGACGCTCCTGGCACGATTCAGTTAAGGGCGTACTGGTCAGGCGACAACCAATACAACCCTGTCGAGTCGAACACCTTATCCATCGAGGCATCCCCCCCTTCCTCGAAGACAACCGTAGAGATAATGATGTCTGCCACGGCTGCAAACGTCCCTCCTGGATCAAAGATAAAATTGACTGGGACTGCCACACCGCTGAAGGGGGAGGCGTTGCGGCTGTACGTGTCAGTGAACGACTCAGTCTCCGATGAGATCGCCAACCTTACCCTGATCGAAGGCGTCTTCTTCCACACAGTTGTGCTCAACGAGGGAGGAATATACTCATTTTATGCTGTATATCCGGGTGATGCCGGTCACTTCGCCAACAAGTCAGGGTCCGTCACTGTTACAGTGAACCCTGGGGTGAAGGTCACCCCCGTGGTTACACTCAACTCCTCCAAGACGACGATTACACTCTCGGAGAATGTGTCCTCCGTTCCAGTTACCATCTACGGCAGGATCTACCCGCCGGTTGCCGAGACCCAAGTCATAATCACAGTCGTCGACCCCTCAAACTCTAAAACTAACATGACCGTCAACACAAGTGATTCTGAGTTCAACCTCCAGCTGAACTTAAACAGGCGGGGGACTTGGTCTGTGGTAGCCGGCATACCCGAGGGTCAAATATATACCTCCTCTAACTCTTCGCCATTGGTGATCACCGCTGTGTATGCTGGGGCTACCGACAATACGATGTTTTATATCATCGGTGTTGGGATCGTCATCTTGGCGCTCGCAGTAGTCTTACTGATTGTATTCTCGAAGGGGAGATGACCGTCCCCTTCCTACCCAATCTTTTTAAAGGTCCACCATGATAGACTTTGAAATCGCAGGTGTTGATATGAAATTTGCCACATTTGAGCGAGATTCTAAGCTGTTCCCAGGCGTGGTGGTTGGAGAGTACGCAGTCCGACTTGACTCGTTTGGAACGATCAGGAAGCTCGTAAGCGGGGGCTCTGTCTCAATGCTCTCCTTCATAGAAATTGCAGATGCGACGCTTCTCTCGGCTCTCAAGGGGGAGATCGATTCCCTTTCAGAAAGCGAACTGCTTAGGATGGCAGAAAGGGAGGAGGCGTTCGGGATTAATGAAGTAAGGCTAAGGGCACCGATTCCACGGCCCCCTGCAGTATTCTGCCTCGGCTTCAACTTCAGGTCGCATGCGCCTGAGCTCAAGAGACCGGTTCCTGAAGTGCCAGTCGTCTTCATGAAACCTTCGAAATCTGTAGTGGGTCCTGAAGATGAGATTGTACTGCCTAAGGAATCGGCGAGGGTCGACTATGAGGTTGAGCTCTGCGTTGTGATTGGGAAGGGCGGGCGATACATCCCTCGCTCTGAAGCCTATTCTAGGATATTCGGCTACACTGTGCTCAACGATATAACTGCGAGGGACATCCAGCAGAGAGACTTTTCCCTCGCGCGCCCATGGTTGAGGTCGAAGGGATTCGACACCTTTGCTCCGATCGGGCCTTTCGTCGTCACTGGAGATGAGGTTGGGGATCCAATGTCGCTCTCCCTCTCCCTGAGCGTTAACGGCGAGATTAGGCAGAGCTCGAGGACGGGCGAGATGATATTTGACGTCCCCTCTGTGGTCGAGTACATCTCTTCTTTCACGACGCTGGAGCCTGGGGCTCTCATTGCGATGGGGACACCGGAGAAGATAGGGCAGCTCCACGACGGGGACCTGGTCGAGGCTACCGTCGAGAGGATTGGCACGCTTAGGAACAGGGCAGTGCTAGAGAAATGACCATAGATTTTTATATACAAGCAAGCTTATCATTTACGGGGGTTTAATTGGAATGGACTATGACGCCGTGATCGTGGGCGCGGGCCCAGCAGGCCTTATGGCTGCGAGGAAGATCGCTTCCAAGGGATTTTCGGTTTTGATCCTTGAGAAGGAGAAAGACCTCGGCTCTAGGGCATGCGCCGAGGCGGTCTCGGTCTCGGCCTTCGAGACGGCTGAGATCCCTCCGTCACAATCCCTCATCTCCAACACAATAAACGGGGCACATGTCTTCCCGCCCGACGAGACGAAAGGGGTCAGGATCTCTGGGGGTGACTATCGGGGGTACATACTAAACAAGCAGCAGTTCTTGTATGCCCTGGCGAGCCAAGCTGTCTCTGCGGGTTCTGACCTGAAGATGCGCTGCGAGGTCAAAGACGTGAAGATGGAAGGGGGAACCGCAAAGAGCCTCGTCTATTCCCACAAGGGCGAGGACAAGGAGGTTACATTCAAATATCTTGTTGGTGCGGACGGAGTCGGATCAAGGGTTGCCAAGTCATGCGGCTTCGACCTTTCCGGATTTGAGATCATCCCGACGATCCAGTACGTGATGATAAATTGCAAGGTTCCAGAGAGAGACGTCATCCGCATCTACATGGGCAATGAAATCGCCCCACTTGGATACGCGTGGATATTTGCGAAGAACGAGTATGTCGCCAATGTGGGTATAGGCGTCAGGGGCAAACCGGCGAAGCCCTACTTGGACAAGTTCATCTCGTCCCACCCTGATATTTTTGAGGGGGCAATTGTCGTGAAAGAGGGGGGCGGCGGCGTACCCGTCGGCGGCCAGATCAGCGAGGTCGTCAAGGGGAACGTCGTCCTCTGCGGGGACTCTGCCGGGCAGGTGATTCCGATCACAGGCGGAGGGATTAGGACCAGCATGGGGGCGGGCAGCATCGCCGGTGCCTGCGTTGCGGAGGCCCTGGAATCAGGAAACTCCGGGGCGCTCGGGAAATACCCTCCAGCGTACGCAGAGTACTGGGGGACGAGGATCAGCAGGAGCCTCAAGGTGCTCAGGGCCCTTGAGTCGCTCAGCGACGACGACCTGAACCTCCTCGGTTCGATTATGAGCGGCGACGACATTGTGGACCTGGCAAACGGCCTTGATGTTAAGAGAGTAGTGGCAAAGTTCTCGAGGCACCCCATCCTTGCAATGAAGATCGCCTCAAAGATCCTCTAAAATCTTCCTTATGTTAAACACTTTTTATACGCATATGACAATAGAAAGTCTAATTAACGGTTTGTATGCATACTTATAGCCGAAGGTATAGGGTCATGCGAAGCGAGCGCATCATCTATCCGACTGTTGCATCCGCAGCATTCGCTCTTGTGGTTGCCTGGCTCTCGATATTCCCGCCGAGCGCACAATTCGACTACATCCGCCTCTTCGTCGAGAGCCTGGTACTCGCAGCGCTCCTGTTGGGCAGCCTTTATTGGCGCGTTACGGGCGCCTACCTGAAGCTCGGGTGGGCAGCTTTAATGTTGGGGTTCTTCGTTGAACTCCTCCAAGAGTTCACGGTAGGGCCCCAGGTCGCAGGCATACTCATGGGCGGCCTGCTCAAAGCAGCCGGCTTTATCCTGATCCTCTACGGCCTGATGAAGATGCAAGTGAAGATGAACGAGGGGGCGCCACCTCGAAAGCCAATGGAGTTGCTAAAATCCAAAGACGGATATCTTACAGAGACGCCTGGGGACGAGCAGTCCAATCTTGATGTCAAGCGGCTCGCGACGATCGGTCAAGTCGCGGCAATGGTGGGCCACGACCTCAGGAATCCGCTTCAGGCAATTATTTACTCCGTTTACGACACCGAAGAGGAGATAAAGAGTCTTCCCGATGACACGAGAAGGTTGCTGGAGGAACGTGGCTTCGTTACCTTCCTTGAGAAGCTGAAGAAACAGATAGATTGCATGAACAAGATGGTTGCTGACCTACAAGATTATTCTAGGTCGACTAAGCCCGAGTTCATTGAAATAGACCTCCAGCAAATCGTCGGAGATGCTCTGAAGACGGTGAGCAAGCCCGACAACGTCACGGTATCTGTAAATCCTGACCCGACACTCGGCCGAATAAGAGGCGACCCCCAACTCCTCAGAAGGGTGTTCATAAACCTGATAACCAATGCCTTCCAGGCAATGCCGGAAGGCGGCTCCCTCGAGATCTCGACTAGGAGGGAAGGGAACCGTGCGCAGGTATCCTTCAGCGACACAGGGGTCGGCATGTCCCCTGAAAGCATCAAAAAACTGTTCGACCCATTCTTCACCACAAAGGCGAAGGGGATGGGGCTGGGTCTGGTCATATGTAAAAAGGTCATAGATGCGCACCGCGGGTCGATAGAGGTGCATAGCGAGTTGGGAAAAGGTTCACGCTTCACTATAATGCTCCCGATCGAATAGCGGGGTCCATTCGCCGAAAAGGATGCAATCCTTATTAGCTAATGGAGACAGATAAAATATTGTCATCTTCTAGGGTGTTCTGATGAGCGCATTAAACGAGATGATCACAAGGGGGAGGATCCACCTGGAACTCGGGAAGAACGAGGATGCGATCGTCTATTTTGATCTAGCCTTGGAGATGGATCCCGAGAACGCAGTCGCTTGGGCAGGAAAGGGAATCGCCTTCGTCAACCTCGGAATGTACGACGAGGCACTCGAGTGCTTCGACAAGGCGATCTCTTACGACGCTGAACTTGCTTTTGCTTGGGAGGGAAAGGGGATAGCCCTCATGAGAAAAGGACGGGTCGAGGAGTCAATCCCATTCTTCGACATGGCGCTCAAGATAGAGCCGGGATTCGCCAGGGCCGCACAGAACATGGCGGTCGCACTCGAGAAATTGGGCAGGAAGGAGGAGGGCGAGAAGTACCGCTCCCTAGCCGAATCCCTCAAATCCTCCCGGGGATGAAATGAATTACTGACCAATCACTTGGACGACGACCCTCCTGCCTGGGCGGGGGCCGTCAAGTTCGAGGAAGAATATACTCTGCCACGTACCCAATGTCAGCCTGCCGCCAACGACTGGGATCGTCACCGAAGGTCCGAGGTAAGTTCCTGCCAGGTGCGCATCAGCGTTGTCGTCTATCCTGTTATGTGCCCAGCCCCCGTCTTCTGGAAAGTCCTCTGCAGTCTTCCTGAGGATATCTGATTTGAGCCCTTCCTCGTCCTCGTTGACTATGATCGCGCTTGTGGAGTGGGTCGTGAAGACTATGCAGAGTCCTGCGGAAATCCCGCTCTCGGTTACTGCCCCCTGGATCCCTCTGGTGATGTTGATCGCTTCTCTCCTCTTTCCCGTGTCGAGGACCAAGTGCCTTGTGAATGTCTTCAGATTTGACACCAGAGATAACTAGGGAAGGGCGGCGTAAAAAGTTGAGTTTTCTTTTATCAGAGCTCGAGGATCGCGCGCAGATCCGCAATAACCTTGGCCAGGTCCTCGACCGCGGCAGAGATGAGCTCTTCGCCCTTCTCCTTTGTCGCCTTCTTAGCGTCTCCGGTGAGGGCGATCTCGTAGAGCTTTTCGTCTATCTTCTTCGAGTACACCCTTACCTCGGGGTACGCGACCTCGTGCCTGCCCGCAAGGTATATGTTGACCCTATTCTCGGCGACCGCCAGCATCGCACTCGTCTCGTCCTCACCCGCGTGACCCGGAGAAGTGAAGAGGTCTTTCTTACTGGCTCCAAGATCCTTCCACCAATCGATCACCGCCACGGAGAGCCCGTTTCTGCTAGTTGCCTGCCTGGCTGCCATCTGTATCGGGGTCGTGTTCCCCCCGTGACCATTCAGAACAACGACTAACCTGATACCGTTGCGCCAAGCTTCCTCGAGGACGCATTCGACGTATTTGAAGAGAACCTCTGAGTCTATATCGAATGTCCCCGGAAACCCTCGCATCGCATGGCAGGATCCATAGAATATTGTCGGCAGAACGATCACACCGGTCATCTCGGCAACCCTCCGCGCGATGTACTCTGGCAGCTCACTGTCAGTGCCCAGGGGGAGGGGGTCGCCATGCCTCTCTATGCTGCC
>Ga0067045_1002591_pt1 | contig 67875 bp, 41 predicted proteins | sample TerdegcTABiofilm_FD_59184 | JGI IMG/M metagenome (GOLD analysis project Ga0067045, IMG submission 59184) | Combined Assembly of (Gp0054472, Gp0054536) Wastewater bioreactor microbial communities from Singapore -Terephthalate degrading...
CTGAATTGCCGCTCTGACCTTCGCGTCCATTGCCTAACCTCCCTGTTTTGACAGACAAAAAATCCGTTGCAGAAAACCTGTCTCCGTTTTACAAAATCCCGTGCCAATTACAAAGTGCGAAATGCACCCAGACGGATGCCCAGGGACGATTTACGTTGACCTCATTCGATCCCAATGATGGGGCCGTCCCCGGCAAATACTACGTGGGAATTGCAAAAGTCGTCTTGGAGGACGCGGCGGCGGGACAAGGTGGGCCGGGCGGGGAGCAAGATCCTGAAGCAAAAATCGCCCGCGATATGCTCCCCGTGAAGTACAAGGTTCCGCAACAGTCCGGCCTGACGGCGGACATCTCGGCCAGTGGTCCAAACGAGCTGAAATTCGAATTAACGGACTGATACCCACACTGCGGACAATTCTCGAAGGTCCCGATCATCATCGAATCGTTTGACAGGATTCGAGGAATGGCGGCGACTCTGGTGGGATTACCGTTCGGCCCGACCATGTGCGTTCGAGAATGCCGGTGGGGACAATTCATGAATTGCCCTCACCTGTGACCGGCAACAGCGATCCAGACCTGGATGATGTCAGTTGATGGGCAGCAACCAGGAGACGATGAGCGCGAGTTGCCGCGAACCGACGTGTCTAGGCAAGCTATTCACCGGCTTTGTCCATCCGGCGGATGGGCTGTTGTTCCGAGAAATGTTTTCGGTACTCACGGAGTTCGGCGGTCAGTGAGGGGCTGAGTCTCTCGGCCAGCGAAATTGCCTTGTCCACCGCGGATAGTGCAGCCGGGAAATCACCCGTTTCGGCGCAGGCCACAGCCAGGCTCCGAAGACACATAGGATCGGCATCGGTGGTGATCCGGCAGGCCTCCTCGGCCAAACGGCGCGCGCGTTGGCCGTCGCGGAGGTTGTCCACAGGGCAGGTCGCCAGAAGAAGGGCCAACGTGGCCTTAACAGCGGGGTTATCGGGGGCCAACTGAAGGGCACGATTCAATTCCTCGAGGGCCTGCTTATAACGTTGCTGCTGGGCCAGCGTTTCAGCCAATCCCAGGCGAGCCTCGATCATCCGTGGATCTGACCGCAGAGCGGTCTCGTAAGCCGCCTTTGCTTCTTCGAGTTTTCCCAGCTCGAGATAGACGTTCGCAAGATCAAGTTGACTGGGGGCATGATTGGGGGCCATCTTGGTCGCGGCCTGGAATTGGACCAGAGCCTCCGCAAGACGCCCCTGATCGGCTAATGCTCGACCCAGATTAAGCCGAGCATTGAGATTGTTCGGCATGATCTCGACAGCCTTTTGAAAGTGATCAAGTGCCTCGGTGATTCTACCCTGTTGCTGGCGGATAATCCCCAAATTGGCATGCGCGAACCAGCATTTGGGATCCAGCGCCAGGGCTTTTTCCAGTCGCGGAATGGCTTCTTCCCATCGACCTTTTTCGATCATGATGACAGCGATGCTGACGTGACCTTCGAGATAGTTCGGTTGTTTCTTGACGGCAAGTTCGAACTGCTTGAGGGCTTCATCCAATTTTCCCTGTTCAAAAAGGCGAATACCCTGCATGCCGATCGCCAGGTACTCGACGGCTGGCACTCGAATCGAGACAAATTCCTCGTAAGGCCGGTTGACAAACTCCGGCAGATTCACGGCCCGATTCGCTGCGGTCGAGTTCGGGATAAGAACGGGCGGACTGTCATTCCCGTCTTCGTCAATATGTGTGAGAAACATCTGCGTGTAGGGTGTATTGAGTTTAGAAGAGAACACGAGCCACCGCCCATTGGGCGAGAAACTATGCCAGGAATTCATAAGGGTTGTGTTGCAGCGCATCCTGTGGGCAGTTCCCCCCTGTGCCGGGACGACCCAAAGCTCACTATCAGGGCGAAGGAGTTGTCCGTTGCGGCATTTAACAAAGACAATCCATTTTCCATCCGGCGAGACCTTTGGAAACGTGTTGCTCATCCCGTTGTGCGAGGCCCCCTCAATCGGTTCGGGCGTGCCGCCTTGACCGCCGTTGAAAGGAATGCGGTAGAGACTGTACTGGATTTGTGGTTCTGCCGGATCGTTTGCCCGCTGGGCGGGCTGGTATCCCGGTGGATACGGGTTTTGGGCCTCGGCGCGAGCGAAGACGATAAACTGCCCGTCCGGCGTCCAGACCGGATCGCAATGGACAAAGGCGGGGTCATCGGCGCCCGGTAGGGGTTTAATCTCCTTTGTGGTGCGGTCGTAATATCCCAGGATCCCCTTTGTAGGGTAGAACACCTGGAGAAAACGGTAATCCTTGAAGTTTTGGACATAAACCGACTCGTTGAGTGTGGTCACGGCATAGCGACCGTCGGGCGAAATTCGCGACAAAAAGCCAATGGTCTTGTGTCCCGGTGGTTTCCCAGAAAACGAATTCCAACTGATCACGTCCTTGTCCTCGATGACGGTTTCCTTCGCTACCGGCACAATGGCGTAGGCGCCTTTATCTCCCGACGGTCCATCGACATCCATTCCCAGAGTGGTTCCATCGTCAGAGAACGAATGGCAGTTCGCGCATGTCAGAAGGTCCGTCAGGAGGAGCCGACTCTCGCGTTGTGAGATATCGCGCAATCGCCAGGCAATCAGCGGGAGAAACGCTTCGCTCAAGGGTTTGATGACGCCTCGCTCCGTGGCTGAAGGCGCCAGAGGAACATCGCGATAAAAGATGGGCGCACCCACGGGATCGCGGGATGTACTCAGCGACACCTGTCCTATGGATAAGGGCACGCCTGGTTGATGGCTCGAAAAACCAATAATCCGCAATTGGGCAGGGCGATCGACGGAGTGTTTCTTGATGAATTGCCAGACGGTTTCATTCACAGTCCACGCTTTCGCCGATTGCTGGTAACGTGTGCCTAGATAAATCTCATTGGTCTCGGCGATGCACCGGGGATCGATTTCCCCTTGGGGGGGTGGGTTACCTGGCACGAGTGCGCCCGCCCAAGCCTCCCCATCTGCCGGTACAAACTCAATCAACCACGTGTCCGCCGTTTGGGCCGGGTCGTGCCACAGAATTGTCGGTGGGACAATCTCCGGTGGAAAAATCGATTCGTCAAGGGGATAGTCGATTGTCAGTGAGGGAAGGCGGGAAGCCTGTTCCAAGGCGTTGCGGAGACGTTGTGCGACACTCAACCACCTTTTTTCGATTTGGCTGGCCCAGGCGGGCTCTCCCTCGCCGACGACGGCTTCGCGAGCTTCCGCAAGAAGTGGGTGAAGAGGCGTATCACGACCAGGTGACGTGGGATGATCCTGGCGTTGATCATTTTGCAACACAAGAGGGGCCGCCTTCTCGCCGGCGGTCTCAGGTTTGCTTGCGAGTTGAGGTTGCGACCGCTGTTGACATCCGAGGTTGGCCACGAAGCCAATTCCCAGGATGGTGATGTATATGAAGACCGAATTCTTACGCTGGTCCATTGTGAATATTGCTCGCGATCAAACACGAGCCGAACAGAATCTTGGTACGGGAAAGGTGCTCGGTCCCCCATTGGGACCTGGACCGTGATCCAAGTCGATTGTACGGGGGAAAAACCATCAGGTTCAAGGATTTATTCCGAGAAAACGACGTGAACCAGCCGTAACGGTGAAGCAGGGTGGCAGACCCGGGAGTTCGGAACATCTCGCCTTGGAGGGGAATCGCTTGTTTTGACGAAGTCAACATAATGAGAAGGTAACGGTGGCGCCGCGCTTCTTTGCTTTTATCAACGCGAGGCCTTTCCCGCCTGAAAACACGACAGAAAACCGACACCTGTTTTGGACACGCCGATCATTTCTTGCCCATGGTGGACACAACTGTAGGGATCACAAGAGGTAACTACTGGGAGGAGTCTCGCGCCCCTCTGGCGAGTTTGATGTTTGTGACGCCCCTCTTGCTCTTTTACGAATTTGGGGTCGTCTTGCTGGGGCCGGAGGCGGTGCGGAACGGGGCCGAGGTCTGGTTGCGGCATCTCCTGATGCACCTTGGGCTGGGCCAGTACTTCTTTTTGCCGGTTTTGACTGTTGGTATCCTCCTTGCTGCCCATTATCTCTCCCGACGACCTTGGGTGGTTCGTTCTCCGACAATTTGGGGGATGCTCGTTGAGTCGCTATTTCTGGCGGGGTGTTTGAGGGTCCTTTTGGGGTTGCAGAGCATGCTTTTTCAGTACGCGGCTCATTGGGTCCTTGCTACAGGTGCAAATGGGCACGATTTTGGGTTGGCTGAAAGGGCGGTCGCCTTCGTTGGCGCGGGCGTGTACGAAGAGTTGGTCTTTCGGTTGATCCTGATGAATCTGCTCGTGATGGGATTACAATTCGTGAAATTGGCTCCACCGATGACGCTCTGGGGCGGCGTCTTACTCAGCAGTTTCCTGTTTGCCCTGGCCCATCATATTGGCCCGTTTGGGGAACCCTTTCAATTGTTCAATTTTCTTTTCCGATTTGTAGCAGGGATCTTTTTTGCGTTGCTTTTCGTCTATCGTGGATTCGGGATCGCAGCGGGGTCACACGCTGCATATGACCTGATGGTCGGACTGATCTGAGGCCTTCTTTGCGCTGCCCTGAAGCCGTGTGCATCTCAATTTTGAGCTAGCGTGTATCACGAACACATGTTGGCCGACAACGTCGGCTGTGTCACATATTGTGATAGATTGAACTGCTGGAAGTTGCGGAAATTCGTCACCGGTAGGGGCAATTCATGAATTGTCCCTACCAGCTCTTAGTAAGTGGGCTGCGATTCCGTTGCATGTGCGTTTGACAGCTGGTGAAAAACGCCAACCGTCAATTCGCCGGCACAATCGGGACATCCGTGACGCGAAGTTTGATTTCGTCGGAATTGGCACGCAACTCCGGTGCATACATGCCGTAACCGCGTGTGGGCAGGGCCGAGAACTTGCCGGGGATTTCCGCCCGCATCCGGTAGCTCAGGCTGTGGCGACCCCTGGCGAGGGCACGGCAGAAGAACACGACGCGGTTATCCCGGAATTCGACGTAGGGCCCGGGAGCGTCGCGGGTGTAACCCGACCGCAAATCGACGGGTTCAAACCCGGCCGGTTTCATGTCCTCGAAGACCAGGTATTCGTAGTCGTTCTTGCTTTCCAGAATCAGTTCGATCTCTACGAGGTCACCGCTCTTGAGTTCGGCCAGATTCTGCAGCGGCTCCCGTTCATACTTGGCCACCCGCTGATCAATGACCTGTCCGCGAGAGCCAGCCACCTGGGCCGTGGCTTCCACGGGTTTGAGCCGGTAGTAACGGCGATCGACTTTGATCTCCAGACCCGCTGCCGGGATGAAGTCCTCAAGCGTGAAGTAACTGACATAGGCGTTGGCATAGACAGGTCCCTGGCCCTTGCGGCGGAGTTCCACGATGTGGTCGCCGGTCGTCAGTGCTTCGCCAGCAATCACGACGGTGTTATCGAACGCGAAGAGATTTTGCGGCGTGATTTCCACAGCTTTCTTCAGTTCACCGTCGATCCAGACCTCGACGGTCATGTCGGGCTTGGCCTCGCCGCTGGCCCTGATGTAATCGGCGAAGGCCTCAATGACCAGCGCTGTGTCACGCGTCGAATTCCAGTAAGTTGCATGTTTGCGGTTATTGAGCAAGTACTTGACGAGCCGTGGGGCGAGTTCACCCTTGGGGTCGGTTCGAGCCAGGAGCTTCAGGTAATAGGCCATGGCTTCGATTTCGTCGCCGTACCAGCACCACCAGCTCCATCGCCCCAGGTTGAGCCAGGCCGTCTGGTTCTCGTCGTCTTTCTCCACATACTGGCTGATATTCCGCACGACCATGTCGAGCTTTTCCTTGTCCTGTTGTTTGTGGAGGGCCAGGCCGTACATGGCCAGGGCATAAACCGACAAATCGAGCCGGTCACGGTAGAGGTAATTTTTCATCTCTTCGTTTGGCATACCGGCATCCACGAGGACCATGTACACGAAGGCGTCCAGATTATCGGCTTTGGATTTCCATGGCGTGTTCTTGAGCTTGCGATCCGCATTCCGGAGCCACTGAAGTTGTTTTTCCTGGTACGCCTTGAGCCAGGCGACGCCACGATTCAGGACATCCGGAACAACAGCCACGTCGTTTTCCTGAGCGATTTGGAGACCGTGGACAACCAGGGCTGTCAGGTGGGGGGACGCGAATTCACCCCAGCCAGAGAACCAGCCCCAGCCTCCGTCGGAGAGTTGCATCTCCGTAAGCCGCTGGACGCCATCTTTCACAATCCGATCCAGCTCGGCTTTGTTGAAGACCGGTTCCCGCTGGAATCGCTGCCACTGTTTGGCCCGCTCTTCTGGGGCGCCGATCTCCTGGGTATTGAGGTTTGTCCGCTTGTTGCGGATATCTTCGAGATCCAGCCCAAGGTCGATCAGGACCTTCTGGGTGATCACGGCAGGCAGAAAACGATTCAGCGTTTGCTCGGTGCAACCGTAGGGATAGTCGATGAGGTAGGGCAGGGCATCGACCATAGCCCCGGCCAGGGTTGGCGAGAAGCGAACCTCCAGCCGGGCGGATTCCGGACGACGCTCAGCAGGGATGGAGATCTTGAACTGCAGCGAGTCCTTCTCCGGACGAATCCAGCCCGAATAAGCCACCATCTTATCCATGCCATGGACGTAGGCGGGGAAACGCATTTCCATGGCGTCGGATTCTTCGTCGGTGAGGGCCGCCATGCGGACGACGGCCTCGCCTTCGGCTTTGACTCGGACACGCCAATCCACACGGGCTTCATCATTGGCCGCGATCTCCACTGTTCGCACAAGCTCATCCAGCGGCTCGAGGGTGTTCCCTTCCAGTTCCAGCTTGACCTGGACGGATTTTGCCTGCTTGAGGTAGTTGTGGACGTTCGCGGAGAGAACGACCTCGTCACTCTGGATGAAAAACCGCGGGGCCTGAAGCCGGACGATGATGTTCTTGCGGGTGACGACGTCGGAGACGGCTTCGCCCACTTTCGTCCCATGACCCATCGCCCAGACCTTGATTCGCCAGGTCGTCAGGTTCTGGGGCATGGAGAGTTCAACTTCGGCGGTGCCGTCCTGTTTGGTTGTCAAAGCCCCGACCCAGAGGGCGGTATCGGCAAACTCCTTGCGGATCGTTGGTTCCACAAGTGCGGCGGGTTCGCCCGGCGCCGCCCGATCTGCCGCGGCATTCATCGCATCCATCGCGGGGGCTGGTGCGGCGGCCTTTTCCATGGCCAGACCCTCTGCCATCGGGGCCGCCGCCATGGGGGCCATGGCCCGTCCCATCACGGCCTGCCGACGGATGCCGCGACCACCGCCGAAACCACCTGCCGCATAAGCGACCGTGCCCATTGCTTGGGTTTCGGCGATTTCCTCGACGACAGTTGCCCCGAAAATACCCAGGTCTTCCATGCCCGGTTGATTTCGCGGGGGAATGTTACCTGAACCCCGTGCCAGCGAATGCATCGTCTGGGGATGGTGATGGCGACGCCACTTCCAGAAGAAGGCCTTGATTTCCGGCACATTCGTCCCGCCCGAGATGTATTCCACGGACTTGTCGTAAATTGCGACGACAGTGGAGCCAACGAAAGGTTCTCCCGTGATGTCCGTCAGCTTGACTTTCACGGAAGCCTTTTCGCCAGGGAGATACTCGGTCTTGGAAGGCGTGACGTCCACATTGAGAACCCGTTTTTCCGGTGGGACGATGATTTCCTTGATTTCGCTAAACAGCTTGCCGTCATACACGGTGATGGCTTCGACGAAGAAGTTCGGCATGTCTTTAGCAGTCACATCAATGGGAACGATTGTGCTCTTGCCATCGAGCCGGAGGAGAGTTGGCGCTTGATAAACCCCGTTGGCCGGTCGCACGAATAGGAGCACCTTTCCGTTGCGACGATTGGTATTGACCTGCAGTTGGACTTTTTCGCCCGGCTGATACTCCGGCTTATCGGGGATGAGTTCCAGATCGTTGAAACGGAAGTCCTCGGTGGCCCGAAGGGTTTCACCAATGATCGTGAAGACGTAACCGCCCTCGATGGTGTGGCCTTCCTCATCGGTCACGGTGTGAACCAACCGGAACTGTCCCGGCTCGGCGGCCTTGATTTGCAGCCGGGCCTGCCCCTGCTCATCCGTGGGCAAATCCCAGTTCCGCACCTCGGTCTCAACCGGCTTGGCATCCTTATAGGTGATCTTGTACAAGGAGAGTTTCCCCTGACCCTTGACAGGTCGGCCGTCGGGCGTCCGCGCCGAAGAATGGACCACAATCACATCGCCTGTTCGGTGGTAGCCCTGGGCCAACCAGAGGTAAACCTTGAACGGCTTCCGCGTCACGAGGACCTCTCCGGAGCCAACGATCGTGCGGCGGGATTGGTCGGTAACTTCGACAGAGATCTGATAGCGATGGTCCTGATCGGAGTGCAGCATCTTGGCGGAGGCTGTGTCGATGGTCACCTTGACGGTGCCGTCTTCACCGATGGGGACCTCCTGTTCGCCCACGAGTTCCGGCGGTTCTGGCGACCAGGGGATCCAGAACGGCCGAGGACGCAAACAGCCCCATTCTCCCCAGCCGGGGTACCAGGTGTACTCGTACGCGAACCACCAATAGCCAGGGCCATAAAGCCAATCGAAGGGCCGGGGCGGATACCACGTCTCAGTGTAACCGGTCCGTTCAATCTTGTATTTGACCTTGGCGTGCGTCACCGGCGAACCGAAGTAGTACTTGGCCTGGATGGTCGCCTCGATCTTTTCCCCCAATGCCACAGGCTTTTCGGGGGCCTGGACGGTGACCTCAAACTCTGGCTTTTTGTATTCCTCAACGCGGAACGTTCCACCACCGGTAAATCGTGGACCTCTCACTGCGAGATGGTACACTCCCAGGGTCGCATCTTCGGGAATATCCCATTCACCTTCGATCCCGCCGTATTCATCGGTTTTAACTTGCTTCTCCCACAGGCGATCGCCTTTTGGACTCCGCAATTCGAGGAGACCTGTTTGATTGGCAAAGGCTGAGGTATCGGGTTGGTCATACTTCGCTTCACGGATCCATAATTTGTAATGGACTTTGTGCCCGGGACGATAAACCGGTCGGTCCGTGATGGTAAACACCTTCGTGGCGTTATACTGTGCGTCGTAATACCGGCCAAACCACAGATGGGTGAAACCCAAAAAGGCCAGTCGGCCATCTGTCGTCCGGGCGATGATCAACCATTGATACTCCGTTGGTTTTTTCTCTGGCCCAAGGATGATCTGACCCTCGGCATTGGTGTATTCGGCGAAGTTCTGGATGTTAATCTGCGGACGGGCAGCATTTGGCGCCGGCCAGATCTGCTGCCAGCCAAAAAACTCGACATTGGCTTTGGGGATCGGGTCGCCTGTCACCGCGTCGGCTACGTAGAACCACGTACCGTTGTCGAGCGGCTTTTGAGCGATGACGGCATCGGCCACCCAGAGGATGATGAAACATGTGTTGCCATCCTTCATTTCAGCCTTGAGGAGATAAGCGCCCGCCTTTTGCAATGGTGTCGTCAAAGTGATTCGCTTATCGAAGTGATTTGGCCGGGGGTCCAGAGCGACCTTCCAATTGGCAACGACCGGTCCGAGATACTTCGTTTGGGCCTTTTCGATCAAACGGTATCCCAGGTCCTGGATGTTCATCCTTTCCCAGTCGAGTTCCTGTGGACGACTCTTGATGTAATCCTTAACGTCACCGAGCAACTGATCGATCTTGATGGAGTATGCCGTCAGTGTGAGTTCTGTCCCGTTGCGAAAACGATACTCGACGGTCGCCCCACGACCGGCCGGTTGTGTGCTGATCGGTTCGAACCGTCCCCAGTTTCCCGTGATCTGTTTCAGGCGATACTCGGCAGCGGTCCGTTCATCTCCACGTGTCAAGGCGATGACTTTTTTCCAGTACTCGGCGGCCTTGGGATACTGGCGGCGATTCTCGAAGATTTGGGCGAGCTGCCGGAGGGCATCCACACGGCGCGGGCTAAGTTCCTTTTCTGCGATCGTTTTCCAGATCTGGATGAAATTGAATTCATCGGGGAGCTTGAACCGCTTGATGCCAATGGCCAATCGCGCAATCGTTTCGTCTTCGCCCAGGGTGTGCAATGCCCAGGTTCCGGTTTCAGCTCCTCGACTCTCCTCCGATTCCAATCGACCGAAATACCATCCGTAATCGGCGAGGGTCTGGACGCCGAATTGCGTCCAGAGAAACTCGGCAAACATATAATCGACGTGATCGGTCAGTCCCGAATCCAATTCCTTGGCCTGGGTTAAACACCACCGCCAGCGTTCCCCATCATTTTTCGCCTGATCGAAAACACGGGGTGACGAATAGAACACGGGATTTCCTTCCTCGTCCACGGGCGCCCCCCGAATTCCCCGTTCAAAGAACCACCCATCTTCGTAGTCGGGAAGTTGCGTAAGATCGGTGAGAGCTTGGAGCCGCCAGGCCTCTGACCAGCCTCGACCAAAAAGAATGACGTTGGCAAATTCGAGATGAAATTGGGCGGCCTCGGAGCGGTTTGGTTCCTTCTCCACAAGCGGGATAGCTTGGACCATCAGTTGCATCGCGCGAACACGATCTCGTTCTTCACAATTGACAGGCTTACCCTGATCGGCTTGTCCCCGCTGGAATTCGTTGCCAATGATGTTGCCAATGTGGGGAAGCTCAAGATAAAGCTGCGCTGCCGCGGAAAGCAATCGCCAGTTCTGCGCGTGAACGTCCACCGATTTCTCAATCAACCCGTCGATTCGCGAGACCTGGTTAAGTCGCGCCAGACATTGCCACGCCAGTTGAAGGTCCTCGCGGACGCGGACGGGATGCGCCTTCGGGTCAGCGAGGGATTCCTCAAAGAGCTGGAGGGCTTCACGAAACTGCCCATCATTAAAGAGTTTTCTCGCTGATTGGGCCCGGCTTGCATCGTCCATAGGTAATACCCCCAAAACCTCAGCCAGGCCGAGATTTCCTACGACGACCTGGGCCACCTTCTGATGGAAAAACCCAGCCCAGCCCAAACACGAGGCGAGGATCAAGATCGGGATCAGTCTCTTTGGAGAAGTCAAGTTCCATTGAGAACGCGCCATAGCATCACACTCCTTGTTTGGTGGTGAAGCCGCACGGTGGGTCTCTCGTTGTCATCAGCGTCAAAGGCCCAAACGAAACCGTTTCCCTGTGAACGCGAGATCCACCATGAATGCGACAATCCACATCATTTTCACGACGCGAGGAAAAGAGAATTCCACTGGTATTGCAACGTTTCTCACCGGGTTTCGCAAGACCACCCCCAAGGTGCGGCGAAAGCATTCCCAAAGTCCCAAACACCATGCCCAATTTCACAGCCTTGGGGCTGTGACTGTAATTTCCGATGCATCATGGCAAAGAAAAGTTCCTCGAGACCTGTGACCCCAATAGACCACAAACGGCTTTAGCCTTGCATAAGTGTAACAGACCGAACCTTCAAACCAAACATAGGTCGTTATTTGGGTTCGCAGGGTAAGTCAAAGCGACTCTCGGGATTTCCAAATCATTTGCCCAGTGGGAGCGGCTGCCAGAACGGTTGCTTTGACAACAGTCGCTCCAATCACTTTGTGGAGGTGTCGAGCGCCCCGAAGGATTCCGTTCACTGTGTGAGCGGGGCGCCGGTTGCCGTCCTTTACTGTCTGACGCGATCTTCCCAGCGTGCGCATACGTTCCGGCGCGTCATCCTATTGTGAGCGCGTTGTTGTCTGGTAAGATTGGGTCCGCGATCCGAAATCGCTGCAAACGCTACCAACAAGTTCCTGACGAAAAAGGAGAATCCCCCATGGCTATTCGATGGAAAGACGTACACAAAAGGACCAAAATGCATTGGTTCACGGGCACAATCCTGGGCGTGGTTTGTTTGATACCCTTTTTTGTTCAGGCGGCTGAATCGCCAAAGCAAGCGGGTAAGTTCAACGTGCTCATGATTGCCGTGGACGATTTGCGACCCGAGGCGGGCTGTTACGGGGTCCCGGTGATCAAGACGCCGCACATCGACGCCCTGGCCGCGGAGGGGTTGCTTTTCAATCGGGCGTACTGTCAGCAGGCCGTCTGTAGCCCTTCGCGGACCTCATTGCTGCTGGGCCGCCGGCCAGATACGACGCAAATCTATGACTTGCAAACACACTTTCGTAAAACGCTTCCCGATGTTGTCACCCTGCCGCAGCACTTTAAGAATCATGGTTACCACACGCAAGGGTTGAGCAAGATCTATCATGGCGGGCTGGACGATCCCGCAAGCTGGAGCGTGCCACACTGGAGTCCCAAGAAACCGGGTTACGGCAAGCCGGAGACCCTGGCCGATATCGCCCGACGTCGGCAGGAAATGCAGAAGAACATGGGGCCTGCCACGGAGGTCATCGAACGTGATCCGAAGACGGGCGTACCGCTCAAGGTGACGGCCCCCAAATATCGGGTTTATGGTCCAGCCTGGGAAGATCCGGATGTCCCCGACGATGCCCTGCAAGATGGTGAGACAACCAATCGCGCCATCGAAGTTTTGCAGGAGATCAAGGACAAACGGTTCTTCCTCGCTGTGGGATATCTTAAGCCCCACCTGCCCTTCGTTGCCCCGAAGAGGTACTACGACCTCTATCGCAAGTCAGATATCCCCCTGGCTCCCAATCCCTTTCCGCCCAAAGACTGCCCCGAAATCGCCTTGACGACCTGGGGCGAATTGCGGGCGTACACGGGAATCCCCGAAAAAGGCCCCCTGTCTCAGGAAATGGCTCGGGACCTCGTTCATGGTTATTATGCAGCCACGAGTTACGTTGACGCCCAAATTGGCAGACTCCTCGCCGAGGTCGAGCGACTGGGGCTGAAGGACGATACAATCGTTGTCCTGTGGGGTGACCACGGGTGGCATTTGGGTGATCATGGCCTGTGGTGTAAACACACGAATTTCGAAAACGCCACGCGGTCGCTCCTGATCTTCCGCGTGCCTGGCCAGAAGAAACCCGGGAGCAAGACCGACGCCCTGGTCGAATTTGTTGATATCTATCCCACCCTGTGCGAATTGTGCGGCTTACCCATTCCCGAGGGATTGGAAGGAACGAGCTTGGTTCCCCTCTTTGAGGATCCCAATCGCCCGTGGAAAACAGCGGCATTCAGTCAGTATCCGCGGACGGGCGTGATGGGTTACTCAATGCGAACAGATCGCTACCGTTACACAGAATGGCGGCCCCGAAAAGGTGGCGATCCAGTAGCAGTCGAGCTTTATGATCACGTCGAAGACCCGCAGGAGAATGTCAATTTGGCCAACCGTCCCGAATACCAGGAGTTGGTAAGCAAGTTGAAGAAACAATTGCAGGCGGGCTGGCAAGCAGCGGTTCCCCCAAGGACTGCCAATTAAAAAAGTCCGAAAATGGTAGGGGCAATTCATGAGTTGCCCCTACAGTGGTTTGGGTGTTCGCATTGGCAATCGGCTTGGTGCTGGATTACCCTGTGGATCTGCGCAGATTTGCCAGAACCTCCGTCTGTCAGCCGATCGCCAGATCATACCCGACAACAAAAATGGCCGCATCAATCAGGGTGTGGCTGATCCACGGTCCATACAGGGACCGTGAACGATGGTACATGATGCACCAGATGACGCCCCCGACGAAGACCCCTAGTGAAAAAAGGACCTGCCCCGGGCTTATCCAGCCAAAATAACGTCCCAGAATGACCACGTGGTGACCGGTAAAGGCCACTGAGGCGAGGACGGCTGCCCAGCCAGCGGGAATCTCATTCCTTAATCTGCCGAAGACGAACCATCGCCAGTAGTACTCTTCAAGGGCGGAATGGAGAACCGAGATGACCACGGCGAAGAGAACGTAGCGCGCAGTGGTTACAAGACCAAATCCTGTGAGTTTCTGTTGAATCGCGGCTGCCGCAAAGTCGAGGTATCCCGCCGGCTTCAGGATTCCAAAATAGATCGCCACCATTCCCACAAACACAACGATTCCGAAAACCAGGCCATCGCGGATGTCTGACGGGTGAGGGAGACTCCAGCGCATCCGTCCCCGCTCAACAAGGAGAAACCAGATGGCGGGGGCGGCCATCACGCTTTTGCCAATACCGTAGGCAATCTGTTGCACAAAAGAAGGAGCGTCCTCCAACAAAACGAAATAAGCCACCGCTGCTGCGGTCGGGACCGTCATCAGCACCAGAAGAACGGCCAGAAGAAGCCGACGATAATGTTGATCGCCAGGCACGGGCCGATCCTATCCCATTGCAGGCACGCGCCTATCCTGGGTGGTCAACACAGGAGGTACCAGCGGGTACTTTGGCTGGGGCGGTGCCGTGTGATACTCGATGGGACCGACCGCCAGATCGTACAACCAGTCGCGGGCATTCCAGATCGACTTGGCGACTCCAATCATCCCGTGAATCTGGGTAAAGATGCGCTCCGCCCAGAGCGGATCAAATCGCGGCAGTGCCCGCAAGAGATTCAAGGGATTATAAAACGCCAGGTAGCCCGCAAGGACGTTGAGCTGTCGTCGCAAGGGGCTGGGGTGCTGCGTTGCAATCGCCCGATTTCCGTCGTAGTGGTAATCTTCCACGGGCTTACCGGCGACCTTCTTCAGCACAATCCCGTCTTCAAAGGGTTTCTCGAATCCTTTGCTTCCTACGGAAGGTGTCAACAACGTGATCTGGCAGGTGATCGCACCGACTTTCCGGAGAAAGCCAACCTGATTGATGAGTCCCCGCAGGCTTCGCCAGCTCCACAGCGGCTGGTTGTCATGGTGCATCATCATCGGCATGGGGGCGATACCGTGCTTGATCAATTCGCGAAACACAACCTTGGTCTTATCGGCCGATTGACCCTTTTTCACCAGGTCGGCAGTGAGGTCTTCGATGCCGAACCAGATGCTCCGCAGCCCGGCCTCACGTCCCAGCGGGATCAGGTCGATGTTCTTGTGAACATCGAACTCTGTCCCCTCGGTGGCGAAGATAAGCGCATCACGGAAAGGCTTGTTGTTAACCGTAGCCTTGGCCATTGCGGCGAAGATCTCTTCGACCGTCTGCCGATTGTTGAAGAAGTTGTCATCTGTGCCAAAGAAATAGCGAATCCCGGTCCGGGTATGAACCCCCGCAAACTCTTCGACAACCCGCTCGGCACTGCGAAAACGGAAGGACTCCTGGTTATAAGCGGGAATGGGGCAGTACGGACAACGGAACTTGCACCCGTGGGTCGTCACGACTGCCAGCACTTTGGCGTACTTGCCTAGCTTGTCTGCCGGAAGTGGTTCGGGCGACAGCGTTGTTCTCTTGTGCGGTGGTTCAAAAAGGGACAGGGCATCGAACGGTAGAGGGAACTCGTCCAGATCCTGGACAAGACGCTGCACGCCGGTATCGACGAGGTATTCCGGATGACCTCGCGGCGGGTCTGGCCGAAAGACCAGGCCAGGGATATCGTTGAACACCCCCTGTTCGCGTGCCCGCTCAAAGGCGTGGCGAATATGCTCGCCGGGGAGTTTGAACTCCAGCAACCGATCAAGGAATTCAAGGAGAACGTATTCTTCTCCGGTGCAGACCACGTCCGCCCCGACAGAGCCATCTTCGGAAAGGCCAAAGAAATCCCAGGGCTCATAGATGGCCTTCGCTCCCCCGGCAATGATCAACGGTCGGTCATCGGCCAGAGTCCAGGCGTCACGAATCAGGTCGTAGGCCCGGGCACTGTGAATCTGCATGCTTGAGATTAGCAGCATTTGCGGAAGCTGGCCATCAATCCGGGACTCGCTTGGGCGCACGTTGGGCGACCACTGTTGCATGACGACCCGGAGCTTTCGAAAACCCGCCGCGTACAGCGCTGATGCCAAGGCTCGGGGCGCCCCCGGAATCATGAAGTTCTGGACCATCACGAACGGTCCAAGGCTCGTCCGCTGGTCAAACGCATACACGATCAAAGCGGGGATATCTTGGGAATCGGCCTTCTGCCGAACACTCTGTTCTAACTCACGATACTTACCAGGAACGGTGAATCGATCGTCCTTGGGTCTCTTAGGCAACTCCACAGCAAAAACCTCCAAATCACAGCCACAATCAAACCTCAAGGATGATCACTAGCGACTCATCCGACGCTTCGTGACACTTGTGGCCAAGGTGTCGCAAGCGTGTTGACCCAAATTATACGCGATGCGCGGCCAATTACCAGTCTCTAATGACATGCCATCTCACATTACGCCCAACCAATTTGGGGGTATTGGCCGACAAATACTGAAAACTGGCACTACTATGGGCCCGCAAAAGGTCCGGCGAAGCTACCCCCTCTGTGTACCGAGGGCCTGAATCGGCATTCGATTTCTTGCACATAGCCCTGTGATCAATGAATAATGTCGGTTACGGCTGACTGAAACTGAGAAAACGGCTCGATGTTCCAACCTTTCAGTGCGGAAGACACAGTCTGGACTCGACGCCCAACCTCCAATGTTGCCGTCATCTCGTGCTCGTCTGCAGGTCCGGACACCGGCCCACCGATGCAAGAGAGCCACGGGAACGGTCCGGCGATACGACGAAGATTGCCCCCACATCTGGGTGGCTTTCGCAATAGAGGGTGCTTTTTTCCGGCCCGAGAAGGAAAAACGCCGTAGCCAAGGCGTCGGCCTCTGCTGCCGTCGGGGCAAAAACAGTGACGCTCAGGGCATGATCAGCCGGATACCCGCTTCGGGGATCAATAATGTGGCCGTACCGTTTCCCCTTATGATAGAAAAACTGAAGGGCTGTGCCTGACGTCCCCAGGGCCTGATCGTATAATCGAACCTGGCCCAATTGGCGGCCCCGTCTCAGTGGGTCGGCCAACCCGATTGGCCAGCCTGGCATCATCTGGCCCGCCGCTGGGTCGATTTCCCAGGATTGACCCTTTGCCAGGACGCTACTCAAACCGCCGTGAAGAACAAAATCCTGCACTCCTCTTGATGACAGTCGCTCGGCCATTCGATCCAGTGCATAACCTTTTCCCACACTGCCCAGATTCAAGCCCACGCCCGGTTGAAGGAATCGGATTGTGCGGTTATTTTCATCCAGCCGCACGTGCTGCCAACCGCACAACTGACGGGCCTGGGCAATTTCCGCTTCCGAGGGGAGCCTTCCTTCGCGCCGAGCAAATCCCCAGACTTGCCACAGGGCCGCCGCCGTGATATCGAATGCGCCTTGGGTCTCGTCATAGAATCTCCGACACCAGACCAGGAGGTTCCACAGTTCTTCGGGCACGGGCACTTCAACGGCAGCAGCGAGGCTATTAATTCTTCCCAGATCGCCCTGGGGCCGAAAGAACGACATCATGTTCTCCAGCGGTTCCAAGAGGTCAAGGGCTTCCAGGGCGGCCTCCACGCCGTGATCGTACTGTCCCAGGTTGAGGATGACCTGAAACTCACCGGCCATTGCGGGGCGCGTCAGCCGAAGGTGATACCCCCCTTTGGTGTGCTCCTGCGATACGCCTGAACTCGTATTCCGTGTGCTTTCAGAACCAGGAGCCGGCACCGGCTCGTCCGGGATCTCACCCCGGACCAGATTTCCCAAAAAGTTACGGCGACTGCGCTGTGGGGCCATCGATAACGTGCTGACAAAAAGTGCGCTAAAGGGCGGAATCGGTTGCGAAAGTCATGCGTCGGGGCGGGTTAACCCATGCCCGGTACCATTGACGGGTCTAATGACCTCCGTTAGGCGTTGGCCTGTTTCTCCTAAGGCTTAATATCAATTGTACCTCGCCGATGGGCGTGCTGGTTCGTTGGGCGATTTCCTCGATGGAATAGCCGTAGTCGGAAAGCGTGTAGATCTCTTCCACAGACCGCCGCTGATGACCTTTTTCTGCCGAATCTCCAGTTTCAGAAGACGGGGAGACCCCTGAAAGTTCGTCGCTGGGATGGGGCCGTTCACCGGTTTCGGGCCGAAGCTGTGATTCGCCCTCCTTCGCGCTTTCGTTTTCGTTCGTGACTCTGGTCTCGGCGTCGGTACTAGACGAAGGGCCAAATCCAGTACCTGTCGCTGGATGAGAAAGACCCGGCAGCATACCGGCCGCCTGTGTTTTGCGGATCTGCTCTGCCGCGCGGAGTGCGGTTTCCAATCGGGACGCCGCACGATCGGCTTCCTGAATGAACTGTTCCAGTAGTCGAATCTTGCTATTGATGCGGCCTTCGATTTCTCGCGCCAGTTCGTACATCTGGACTTCCCATTGATTCAAGGTCCCAGAGTGAACCTGAGACGACCGGTCTCGACGTTGGTCGCCTTCCTGGTCGTTTTCAGCCTTGAGCGAGGAGCTGCGTCCCCACCTTCGCTGACTGCGGGAGATCGAAAACCAAATCAGCACGATCGCCGCAAGGACAAGCCATACGGAAGGGTCAGCCCAACCGACGGCGACCAGCAAGTGCGTCATGACGTCTTCTCCTCAGCAGGAGTCACCGACCGGGAATCTGAGCTTTCTCCGTGGCTGGCGTTTCGTTGACGGAATGCCGTTTCAGCCGTTTCATAGACGACGCGCAGGGGAACCTTTTTCTCACTCGCAATTTGGCGACAGGCTTCGAATTCGGGAGAGAAACGGGCTTCACCATCGGGCAAGAAACTGACTTTGCCACGAATGGGGCCGTAAGGTGTTTCCACAATTTCCGATCGTCGTGTCAAAGTGTGTCGATCAACCGGCCAGAAACGGACGCCCAGGGTTGTCGTCTCACGAAAAAGGACGTGCTCGACCTGTGGAATGAGTTCCTGGGGACAAAGAACGCTTAGCTGAATAGCCGGGCGATTCTTTTTCATCTGAATTGGCGTTGTGAACACATCCAGGACGTCCAGCTTCCAAAGCTGTTCCAGGACATAGCCGATCAGTTCACCTGGCGCGTCATCCCAGTTGGTTTGGACCATCCAGACTCGATCCGTTCCAAGTCCCGGCGTAATTGTCCCAGACTCTTGCGATTCGCCCACGAAAAGCCGCAAGATGTTGGCACGTCCGGGGATGTCCCGTGAACCAGCGCCACAGCCAATTTGGGTTATTTGCATCGCCGGGACCGGCCCGAACCGTTTGGCGAATGTGGTGAGAATAGCGGCCCCTGTTGGGGTCGTCATTTCCATCATCACGTCGCAGGAGAGAAGCGGCACGCCGCGGAGAAGCTCCGCAGTTGCGGGTGCGGGGACGCCGACCTCGCCGTGGGCGATCTTCACGGTTCCTCCGCCCGTTGGCACGGGAGAGGCATAGACCTCTTCAATACCGAGGAGATCAAGCCCAACAACACTGCCAACAACATCGATAATCGAGTCAGCGGCTCCCACTTCATGAAAATGAACCTTCTCGATGGGCACTCCGTGGACGCGGGCTTCCGCTTCTGCCAGCCGGACGAACACCTTTTCAGCCCATTCCTTCTGCCGGGCCGTCAGATCGGCTCGCTCAACCATTTCCAGGATGTGATGGAGGTGGCGATGATGATGTTCGTGAGGGGTGTTGACTAGAACTTGTGTGGCACGAAAACCGGCCTTCGTCACCGTCTGGACTTGCAACTCGCAGTTCTGAAGGCCGAGCGAGGAAACGACACGCCGAAGGTCTTCCAGCTTCACCCCAGCATCTAGTAAAGCGCCTAACACCATATCGCCGCTGATGCCACTGAAGCAGTCGAAGTAAGCAATTCTCATCGGAAGGTCATCTCACGGATTTCTTCGTTTAAGGTGACGGGAATAAACGGCTTTGACGAAAAGCATCCGCCACGTCAAAAGGGGCACACGTTTTTCCCAGTGCTTTTTGGGCTAGTCATCCGTCTCCGCTGATTCTAAACATCCCTGGACTTTCAGCAAGTCCGTCGCGCCAAGAACGGGTGTTGATTTGACAGGGAATGGCCCGAAATCCTGTGGCCCAATAGGTGTGTACAACTCTTTTGTGGATGGTGGCAATGAACAATAGGTGCGGTGGCAATCTTTTAAAGCTAACGGTTTCTGTCCTGCTCTTGCGTCATTAGCTCCCGCAATAATAGTGTGAACAAAAGCCGGGATCACGGAAGAGGAATGGATCCAACTGGTGGGGGTAATTCATGAATTGCCCCTACGGACGAAAGTGTTCGGCCACAGAAGGGCGATGCATTGCCGCACTTCAATATTGCTCACCTCTTGCGAATTGTTCGGTCTCCGAAAACGCGGAAGATAGGTAATCTTGCCCAGTTGCCTGCGTTTGCCGTAAGACTCCGCCTACGATTAAAACGCACGCGCGAAACAGTAGGCTGTATGTTCGGCTCGCAGGACAAAACGGCGCACCGATCGCTGCCTCATCGTCCTTGAATTTCGGCATAATAATCGTGAATAATGACGGAAAGCCGTTTGCCTGGGTGGGCGTCGTCCGAGGCATTGAATGCGTTTGGACGCAACGAAGTTGGAAGAAATGCGGGATCTCCTTCAAAGAAGGCAGCCCAGAGGAGAATCGGATGAACTTGATAAGAAAGCCAATCGCCGTCCTACTTGTTTTCTTGATCTGGGTTGGGTGTGCTCGCTCAGAGAAACCGACTGAGAATGCGGATCGCAGTTCATCTTCGGGGGCCAAAGCAGCATCGTCTGATGCCGGAGCATTAAAGCCGCTGGAAATCCGTGTTGGCGACGAAACCGATCTGGCAAAGCTTCTGGATGAGAACCGTGGTAAAGTTGTCTTGGTTGATTTTTGGGCGACATGGTGCCCTCCGTGTATGGAGCTTCTTCCTCACACGCTGGAGATGGCCAAGAAATACGCAGATCGAGGCCTAACCGTCGTCCTGGTGGCAATTAACGATCCGAAAGAACAAGCGGAAGATGTGAAGTCTGTTTTGGAAAAGAATGGGGCAGCTGGCGTTGTCAATCTATTGTGCCGATATGGCATTGGTTCAGAGGCTGTGGAAAAATTCGCCATTGATGATGGCGCTCTGCCCCACTTAAGGCTTTACGATCGCGAAGGGCGGTTGCACGCTAAATTTGGAGCCTCGGGCATCGCGCCCGATCCGGCCCGGATTGAAGCCGAGGTCGAACACCTGCTGGAATCGCCCCAGGGATCGGCGGCTGCCGATCCGAATGGAGGACCAGAATTGATTATTCCCGAGAGCCAGTCGTCGTCTTCGTGATCACACGTTCATCTCGTCAAGGATTTTCGCTATGTCTGCCGAGTCGGCTCCATTGACGGTTCCCAGATTTGCCCGACTGAAGCGATCCGGACGAAAGATCGCGATGGTCACGGCCTACGATTATCCCTCGGCGGTCCTTGCGGACATGGCGGGCGTGGACGGCATTTTGGTCGGGGATAGCCTCGGGATGGTGGTCCAGGGAAGAACGACCACTTTGCCTGTGACGCTGGAGCAGATGATCTATCATGCGGAGATGGTGGCTCGGGCTGTCAGCCACGCGTTGGTGGTCGTTGATTTGCCGTTTCTCACGTATCAAACGGGCGTCCGAGATGCGATTGCCAACGCTGGTCGTATTCTGAAGGAGACACCCGCACAGGCTGTGAAATTGGAAGGTGGCCGAGAACAGGCCGAGTTGATTACAGCCTTGGTGGGGGCAGGGATTCCCGTCCTGGCCCACCTGGGACTTCGCCCGCAGGCGATCCGTGCCTCGGGAGGTTACCGCGTGGAGCGCGATCGGGATCGGCTCCTCGCCGATGCGGAGGCCGTGCAGCAGGCGGGGGCCTTCGCTGTGATCTTGGAGTGTATTCCAGCAGCCATTGCAGAAGAAGTTACAAAGACGCTGGAGATCCCCACCATCGGGATCGGCGCCGGGCCAGGTTGCGATGGCCAGATCCTGGTTTTTCACGATTTACTGGGATATTCCGCGTCGCCGCGTCGGCCCAAGCATGCCAAGCAATACGCGGACCTGGGGCAGATCATTCAGCAGGCCATCAAACGGTACATAGAGGAAGTCCAGACGGGCCAGTTCCCCGGACCAGAGCACACCTTTTCTTGAGCCGATGCGTGGCCGTCAGGCTGCGGGACGCTGTCGCTGTTGATAAAGGTAAGGATTGTAGGCCGGATCGTTGTACATCTTGAACTGGCGGTAAACCCGCATTTCGCACCGTCCGGCAAAGATGTCGGCCAGCAACTCGGCCAGAGCCTGACTCAAGTCTTCGTGCTGCCGGTAAAGAATATCGAGTTTTTGCCGGGCCTTTTCCCGATGAACCTCGTCCACATCAAGCCGTCGAGCCTGTTCCTCCATGTGATAGATTCGCAACGCCAGAATTGACAACCGATCGATGGCACTGCCAGGTGTTTCGGTGTTTAATCGGGCACGGGGCCGCAGAGCAACACCCCAGGCGGCAAGGGCCTTCAAAATGGCCTCGTCCAACCGCTCAATCCAGTCATTCCGTTCCTGATTCAGACGGTCGATGCGGCGTTTGACAGCCGCGATCTGAGTGTCGTCCGCGTGGGGATCGCGGGCTTTGTCCTCTTCGTGCCACAGGAGAAAGTTCCGTTGATGCTGTTCGCACACCAGCGACAAAAATCCCCGATAAGGATTGTCCACCGCCTGGTGATGCCAACGTTGCACAGTTTCGCGGTGCAGTTCCGTGATGGCCCGCACGTCAATCATGGCTTCCTTCCTTGGAGACCTCACACCCTGAGCTGCCGAATCACGAATGAGCAATCCACCGTTCAGTTCGGCCGGATGGGACATCAGACACCTCCGTGCTCAAATCGCCCGACAAAGGATCGCGGACCCCAGGCGTGGCTGGGACACTTGTCGGAGCAAAACAACGACCGCCCCGCCGACAGGCAGCCGTTAGCGTCATCATCACAAGATACGGAAACCCAGCGCTTTGGACAAGAGCAAAATGCCCAGAGCAAAGCGTAAAGCGTATGCGACGCTTAGGTGAAAGCAAAATCTTGTGGCCCGGAGAATGAGCCGGGAAGGATACCTATGTCGCCCATTTGTGCAGATCGAACTCCCTCCATGATTTGGGCGGCCACTTTGTGAATTGTGGCGATTCATGGCCGCCGTGTATGCAAAGGCTTCAACCCTCAGCGGTAGGGGCAAGATGAATCGCCCCTACCGGAGGACCGACTGCCCGGGATTGGCCCTTTGCATACGCCATCCACGTTTCGACCAGTCGGGCTGTGTTATCGCCTGACTAATTTGTCAAAAGCCACAACCTGGATTCTCGGTAAGTTGTGACTGCGGGAGAGTCGAAGACAGCGCCGAGGTCATTGAAGCACTCGCTGGAGGTTCCGCAGATGTCGCCGAAGTGAGCGAATCTGGACTGGCAATCCCGAGAGGCGGAGACGTGGATGATGTCTCTTGTGTTGGGATTGTTTCGGCGGTTGTCGCCGTCTCTTCTGCTGGCTGGGGTGATGTCCCCGGTTCTGAAGAAGGAACCATCGGCTGGGGACGTTTTTCGTAGCCCAGCTTCTTAATGACCTCCAGGATTTCGCTACAGGTTGGGAACATGCGACCGCTGGATCGTTTGTACTCGTCCAGGGCGATCATGAATTCGATCTCTTCCGGGGTGTAGTCACGTTCGCACGTTGTTGGATCAATTTGACGGCGTCTTGGGACCTTAGCCCGCCGGTCCAATTGGCGGCGCTCGACGGCGACAGGGATGTTTTCCTGACGGCGATCCATGCCACTTCGCCGATCCGGTACCCGGCGACGATCGACTGTGACGACAAACTCCCCGTTCTCTTCAATAACACTTTCGGCATTTTCTGGTGTTTTGGTCGTCTCTTCGGTTCGTTCTAACTTCGGTTCGGCGCGCTCAGCATGAACAACCTTAAAGAGTGGTTCCGAAACAACAGGCGACGTATTGTCCACCTCCGGTTTGGCGGCCCGGCGTTTCTTTTTTAGGGGCAAGTGGCCGGCAGCCTCACCAGATTTTCGTGAAGAAGATTCGCGAACTTTCGCGGTTTCGACTTTTTTCGATTTTCCAGCTCCTCGTTTTGTCACGGACTTGGTGTGTGGCACGGTTCACTCCTCCTCAGTTGTTCAGACTGTGCCGGCGCGTATCGTTGCCGAATTGCAGAAACTTGTGATGCAAACGAACGGCGTATTGTCGTGAAACCCCTGTTTGCATCCGGGCCTAATTCCCCACGGGCACGGTATGCCTGACCATTCGGATTGGCGAAAGATGTTGTTGTGGGCAGGATAGATAAACTCTTCCGTCAAGAGAATATAGCACACGAAAACTGATGGTGTGCTCTCGTGAAACTGGATCGATTCGGGAAAGACTGCAGAGTCTCACTTTGATCGTTAGATCCGTTAATCTGCAAAGAATCCAAATCTCTGGATTTCTTGGTCTATTGCGGCTGCTTTGCCCTGATTGACATCAACTCGCTGGTGGAAAACACTATACCCACCGCTTTTCATATTGCTGACGTTAGGAGCGGGACTGTCTGTAGGGAAAGGAGCAGTCTGTGTCCATTAAGGACTTGCGAGGGGTGAAGATTGGATCTACTTATGGGACTTCGAGAACAACACGACGAAAAGGCCGACGCAGTGTGCGGTCACATGTCACGTCTCTGAGGGGGCCGGAGCCACTGGAAAGCCGGTGGCTTCTGTCGGGTTACAGTCCCGGAGGTTTACCGGGAGAAGTGTTTTCTGGATGGGCGCTGGGGGGAAATGCCTTCGATGATGCCCGTGCCGTGGCCGTGGACACCCAGCAGCGCTTGATCGTGGCCGGAACCACGTTCTCGGCGGGTTGGACATCCGGCGGATTCGATACAAGTTGGGGCGGCGAAGGAGATGCCTACATCGCAAAGTTCTCTTCCGATGGCGAGCATCTTTGGTCCACTTATTTGGGTGGTAGCTACGATGACGGCGTTGCTGCTTTGGTCGTTGACCAAGACGGGTTCATTTATGTCGCAGGATGGACGCGCTCGTCCGGATGGGTGTCTGGCGGCTACGACACCTCCTATGGCGGCGCCGGTGATTGTTTTGTCGCTAAATTGAGTCCGGAAGGAAACTATCTTTGGGCGACGTATCTGGGAGGGAGCAACTGGGATGCCGCGTCGGCACTATGCCTGACCGGGGATGGCAGGTTATTTGTGGCGGGAACGACCAGCTCCTCCGGCTGGATTCGGAAGGGATTCGATACGACCTATAACGGGGGGACTTTCGATGCCTTTGCCGCCCTGATCAGTCCCGATGGTGAGTTCCTTTGGTCCACCTACCTGGGCGGGACTGGCTGGGACTATGGGTATGCAGTCGCAGCCACAGACGACGGGCTTTTTGTTGCCGGAAAGACCTCCTCATCCAACTGGGTTTCGAAAGGGTTCGATTTGACTTATGCGGGCGGCAACTTCGATGGGTATCTTGTCAGACTTTCTGTGACAGGCCAGCATGTGTGGTCCACGTACTTGGGTGGGACCGGTGAAGAGGCCGCGGTTTCGCTGGCCAGCGGAAATGATGTGCTTTATGTGGTAGGAGATACCACATCCACCGACTTACCCTTTCCTGGCATCCAGGAGTCGCCGGGCGGTCGAGACGGCTTTGCCGTGGCCGTCAGCACAAATGGGGAGTGCCTCTGGGGGACACGTCTCGGCGGGACAGACACAGATCAGGCCACTGCCATTCTCGACAGGGGATCCGGATCGGTTATTGTGGCGGGAACGACGACATCGGATCATTGGCTTGCGGATGGTTCCGGAAATGCTCGCTGCGGCGAAGCTGACGGCTTCGTCGTTCGACTTTGCCCGACGAATGGCGAAATACTCTGGGGTCGTTATCTCGGCGGTCCGCAGAACGACACTCCTTTGACACTGACACGGGGACCGGGGGATACCGTTTGCGTGGCTGGGATGACCTACTCCGTGGATTGGCTGCCGAACGATCCCTGGGGCGATCCGCTGGGAGATGCCGACGCCTTTGTGGCAACGATCTGGGTGAATCAACCGCCGGAAGTCGGTGCGCTTTCGGTCGATCGACAGATGATCAACGCCCCGTCTATTGTGGATTTTTGCGTCTCAGGCATCACCGACGCCGATGGTTCCGAAGACGTTCAAGGAGTTCTCTTCTACCACGATGTCAACGGCGACGGTCTGTTGGATGACGGGGATCGACTGCTTGGGCAAACGGATCAATTGATTGACGGAACAGCCACATGGAGACTTGAAATAACGGCCGAGGCATGGCCGATCGGCCACCATAGGGTTTTTGCCCTGGCTTATGACCGGACAGGTCAGGTGAGTCATCCTGTGTCTGTCGATCTCGTCGTAACCAAGCTGGTTGATCTGGGCCAGCTTGATTGCGTCCAAATGACGGAAGACGAATGGGCGACGGGCGTCGTGGTTTATCGTTTGATTGCCACCCACGATGCGTTTCTCAGTTTACTCGGCAATGCCGACTTGCCAGCCGAATTGAGTTTCACGCTCTATGATGTGAACCCACTAGAAGACCCAGACGCAATTCTCATCGACCAGGCCGTTCTGAATGCAAACAGTCGAGCTGCCGAAATGGTCTCTTTACGGTCGGGGGAAGACTATTATCTTGTCGTTGAATCCCCAGCCAACGAGTCAACATGGGCGATGATGAACCTTCATGGGTGCGAATCGTCGTCAGGAAACCACATTTTCTGGGACACCAAAAGCGACGACATCTTTGAGCTATCGTGGAATCCTGATTCTGCGCAGAAACTTGTGGCGAGGGCCGTGATCAACGGAAATGAGTTGAGTCTTTCTCTTGCCGAGAACCCCGAACCGCATATCATCTTCTACTCCGTGTTCGGTTCGGACACGATGATGATCGAGGACACCTCGGCTGATGATACGTTTACCGGATGGCTTGATCGCACGGTCTTCGTTGTGGGTGACCCTGAGGGGGAATCATCACCCAATGGCGGCGCGTGTGTCGAGGCCGTTGGATTCGAGCAGGTTCACATGTATGGCCGACGTGGAGGATTCGATACGGCGACCCTTTACGACCGAACATCAACCGGCGAAGTTGCGGCCAAAATGAAACTGAAATGTGAACCCCACTTGAATCACGTCAAGACGATTGCCCGGCAAGGACTTGTTCGTGTCAAGTTTTTTGAGAAAGTCGAGGTGTTTGCGGATGGTGCTGGGGATCAAGCTGTATTCTACGACAGCTCAGGTGACGACTTTTTCACCACTACATTGAGTTTCAGTCAGATGACGGGACCGGGATATGATGTCATCGCCCACGGCTTTCCATTTGTTCGGGCCTATTCCACAAATGGCGGCACGGACCGGGTCCACTTTGTGGATTCCATCATGAAGGACGAGTTCGCCTTCAAGCCTCACAAATCGGAATTGTTTGATCAGGTCACCGGCGGAACGATCTATCACATCATCGCGAGGGCATTCGAGCGCGTCTTGGCCGAGGCGGCCATCGGTACCGGGGGACGGGATAAGGCGGCCATTTGGGACACCGTTTTCAGCGATGACGTTCAGGCCTTCGGAGAGCGGTTGACCCTAACTCGAATGACACCCCGACCGGAATTGTTACTCGAAATCCAGGGTTTTGAATTCGTCAAAGTCAGACCGTCGAGTGATGGGGAGGATCGAGTTTCTGTCCTATTGCCGCTGGAAATGGAACTGATCATCGGCGAAGGATGGCGAACGATCTGATTTGGTGCCCGTTGTCAAAAAACTGTCGGGGCAATTCACGAATTGCCCCTACCATTTGTTGAAGTCTTAGCGGCCTATCGCTCCGCCATCGCGATAGGGACGTGTCTAAGGACTTCGCAAACGGGCCAGCGTTTCCGTCCTCATTTATAACAGACGTTATTCGCTGTCTGAATAAACCTGCGTGCTTTCTTCTTTGGTCACAGGCAGCCGAATATCGTCACTCAAGATCTGAACCCGGATTCGCTGATCACCGGGGCTGAGGGCCTGACACCGGATGCGGAAGATGGCTTCTCCCTTGGGGGCCAAACGATTCAGCTTTCCAAACAACACCTCGTTGCCGTTGACGGTGTTGGGAACAGGACCTTCACCGGCCAGGGGACGAATGCCCTCTGGGAAGGTGGCCATGACCTGTACGTTGGTTGCCTCTTTCGTCCCCTGATTGACCACGCGGATTTCGTACGCGGTTTCCATGCCCACAGCGACGGGGTCTTTCGTATCGGCGACCTGGAAGTGGAGGGCCGAAATCCCTTCCACGACGACCGTGAGCCGTTTTTCGTCGCCCACGCCGAGATCGTCCCGAACCGAGCACACGAGGTCCTGCTGGCCTGCGGCGATCGGGTTAACCACCAGTTCCACGGTGCCGGTCTGTCCGATCGGTAACTCGGCCAGGAGCCACTGCACGCTGTGGGTGCTCGGGTCGTAGGAACCGGCATTATTCGTCCGCACAAATTGCAGACCTGCGGCAAGCGAGGCCGTCAGTCGGACATTCTTTGCCGAAGCGGTCCCGCGGTTGGTCAACGAAATCTGGTAAATCGTCTCTCGGTCGAGAAATCTCCGGGCAGGTCCATCGATGGTCACATCAACTTCTGGGGCTAGAACCTGGATCGTTGCCTGGTCCTCAACCCGCAAATTGCCATCAGCGCGGGCAATCAAACGATTGACGGCGTTTCCCGCACGAATGGCCTGAAGTTTGAGTTGAACCTGTCGTGATTCGCCGGGTTTCAAATCGCCCAGGGCATTTTCCAGTTCGTTACCGGCCGGGTGTTGCAGCTCCGGCGGAACGTGCTCTTCCAGAATCACGTTTGTTGCGATACCCGAGCCACTGTTACTGACCGTCATCGTTACCAGGACTTCCTCACCGATCATGGCTTGGGGCTGAACCTGCGTCTTCACGGTCAATTGTGGCCGAGTGCACTTGGTCTTGGCCGATGCCTGAGAGTGAATCATCACTGTGACGACACTTCCCAGTTCACCCTCTTGAAGCGGCATGACTTCAGCTTCGAGGACGACTTCATCGCCGGGTTTCAGGGGGCCAAGGGTCCATACCAAAGTCCCCTGGGACCCCTGGGCCGCACTGGGGTTGGTGCGAAGGACGCGGATGCCCCAGGGGATGGGATCATGGACTTCAACTTTGGGGACGGCGATGGCGCCACTATTTCTGACGACAATGCGAAAGGTTGCCGGTTTGCCGACCTGGACCTCGTCGGGCACGATCTTGTGGACCGTCACCTGGGGTGATTGAGGACCCTCCAGTGATGCGTCGCCGGGCCGGGCATCGCCCTCGGCGCCAATGCCGGCACTCTCGGCCGTGGCCAGGGGATTTGCGGAACCGGCCGTGTTTGCAGGAATTGGGGCGGGAGAGCTAACCAACGGTCGCGTGCCAGGTGGTTCGACGATAGGACGCGCAGGGTTTGTCGAAGGTGGTGGAAGGGTATCGAAGGGGCTGGCAGCAGGACTTGCCCCGGAAACCGCTGTTGGCCCAGGGGTTGCGGACCGCATCGGCGTCGGATTGCCGGCGGAATCTGGAAGTGTCTGCGGCGCCGTGGGGTTGTTTTCGGGCGGAGCTTGGCGGGTTTCGCCCGAACCATTTCTCCCAGAACTCGCATTGTCAGGCGCCGGTCCACTTGCCATGTTCTGCGATGGCGTCTGTTCCTCAGGTGCAGAAGGTCCGACAACGGCTGAGTTCAGATTTGTGTCTCCCGGGGACGGTGATTGGCCTGTTGGCGAGGACGGTTTGCTTGGCTGCGATGTGCCGGCGTCCTGCATCGGCGGTAAAACCCAGGAGCTTTGGGGCGACGCAGGGGAAGACTCGCGAGCATCGGGGATGGAATCCTGCCCTTCGGATGCCGCGTTTTCTTCGCTCCAGGTCACTTTGGCCACGCGTGGCTCTCGGCCGCCGGATACCGTCGCGGGGTGGCGCTCGGGCGAATGCGTTTCCTGGTTTTGGGGTGGCTGTGACACTCGGAAATTGCTTTCGACACCGGCTGCCTGCGGAGAAAGGGGAACTGCGCTTTCCTCAGGGGGGAGCGGCGCTGGAGTCGCTTGGTCGTTGGAACTCGGAGGCGGCGGTAAAGTGTGAGGTTCAGCCGCCCGGACTGCTGGACCACCGCTAAAAAGCCCAAATCGGGCGGTTGCGATGCCTGCCAGAAGCAAGACCACACCGGCGATCAAGGCGACAAGCTGCCAGATTCCACCGGGATATCGTTCACGCAAGGACCGAATGAATGCCCGCACGGAAGGACCCTCCGTAGTCTTGACTGTGTCCATCACGACAAATCCAAAAGCGGATGCGCTGGGCGCGTTGTGTTGACCTAAGGCCCGGCGATGTCCTTAATTAGCAAAATTTGCCTTGAAGGGAAAGGTCAACATTTCCCCCACAATTGGTGGGTTCAGAATACTTTGCCATTCGCCTCGTTCTGGAGACCTATCAAATCACAAGCCATTGAGGCCATCGATTGCCGGTGTCACTGATTCGTTCAGGGGTAGGGGCAATTCATGAATTGCCCCTACGGTTGTGCAACGGCGGTAAGACGGCCACGGTGTGGACCAATTTCATCGGGATCGGGGAGAAGATCGCGGGCCAAGATCGTGCAGATTCGCACTCGTTGGCTCCCTGGCACACAACCTGCTCATACGGCCCTTCGACCCGGTCAATGGGATGGCGATGGTATCCGCTGGCGTTTCGTTGACATCCCAGAGACGGCTATTTAGAATCGACGTAGGTTTGTGTTGCCCAGATTACCAAGTTTTTCAAATCGTGAAGGTTTGAAAGACCGCCGAACCCATTGTAAGGATGGCAGGCGATCCGGAAACATTGTTATTGACCAGATAGTCTTTGGGGCTGGAAACAGACTGACCCATCTAGGACGCTCAGGAGCAAACTTGTCATGGCACGCGAGAACCAAGCGCTCCAAATCGCCTTAATCACTTTTGTGATTTTGACGCTTCTATTGGGCGTGACGACGTATCTCTTCTTCCGGCAGTACGATGAACAATTCAAAAAGACTCAGGCGGCCTTGGAAGAAGCGGCCAACGCCAACAATGCCGCACGATCGGCCCAGACCGACCTGAACACCCTCAAAGGACTGGTGGGATTTGCCGCCACCGAACCGATGGACCGAATCAGTCAGCAGGCCAAGCAGGAACTGGAAACCTACGGAAGTGATCTTGATCCGTCGCAGCAAAACTATCGTGCGGTCCTCGATCACCTCTTCAAGACGTTGCAGGCGAAGAGTGCGACCCTGGTGGCGACCGAGCAGAAACTGCGTGACGCGGAAACGAAGATTGCCCAGTTGGAAGCCAGTAAGGCTCCATTGATCAAGCAGCAGCAGGATCGTGCCGATACGGCGGAGGCAACACTGGCTCAGGAACGGCAGAAATTCACTGCCGATTTGCAGGCCTCGTTCAAGGCCAGAGATGATCTCCAGAACCAGGTCACGCAGGCTCAGCAACAGGCCCAGGATGCCGTCGCCCAGATGGAAGCGGCTAAGAAAGACTTTGAAACACGCATGAAAACGGCTTCGGCGTTGCTGGTCACCCGGACTCGCGAGTTGGAAGCTACCAAGAATCCGCGACTGGAAACACCTGATGGTAAGATCCAGTGGGTCAATCAGGCTTTGGGAACAGTCTGGATTAATCTGGGTGAGACTGATGGGGTGTCGGTCGGAACAACCTTTGCCGTGTTCCCGGGGAATACCCTTAACGTAGCCGACGCCGAGCGAAAAGGTGGTATTGAAGTGACGGCCATTCGTGGTCCCCACCTGGCCGAGGCCCGAATCATTGATGACAATGTCGGCGACCCCATTATGCCGGGCGACGTGATCAGCACACTGATCTGGTCCCCGGGTGATCGGCGTCGCTTCGCATTGACCAACTTCATCGACATTGATGATGACGGCCGAAGCGATCAAGAACTGTTGATCAGCATCATTCGCAGCAGCAACGGAGTGGTCGATGCGTGGCTGGCTGATGATGGGACGTTGAACGGCCAGATTACTGCCGACACGGATTACATCGTGGTCGGTGACGAGCCGCCCGAGAACGCCCCCGTGGCGGCTATTCAGGCCCGTTCCGATTTGCTCAAACGTGCGGACGAAATGGCGGTTCTGAGAATCTCTGTGCGAGATCTCCTGCGGCGTATTGGTTACAAGCGAGAGACCCACACGGTGCGGTTCGGAGCGGGTGCGAATCCGGCAGACTTCAAAGCCAAGATGCCGGAGGATCAGGTTATTCGACGCTCCGGCGGGGCGGTGAGCGAAGTCTTCCAGCCGCGTCAACCCCCGCGGGCTAAAGCCGGCACAGCATTTTGAGGAATTGTCCAGAGAGTGGGGTGAACGCATACAATTGAGGGTACCGCGGGATTGAATTTGGTATAAGGGCATGGGCTACCGAGGGCTATGCTTTCGTAGTGTGTGAGGAAGAAATCTTGGCTGGCTTCATGGCCTTAGAGCCATTCAATTTCTAGTACCTTCGATTTAGTTTTGAATGTTTTGCGGGCGGTGGGGCAGGAAGTTTTCAAAAGCCCCAGGCGGCATTGAATGTTGCCATTGCGCGTCATAGCAGAATTGTCGCACTAGAACCTGTAAAGCACCCTTTGGAGCCTCGGGTTTCCCGAATGGTGTAGATTTGCAGAGGTCCCGCTGGTTTGAGTTTTTTGCTTGAAGGTGGTGGTTCGGCGAGTGACGCTTGGAAAAGGGGGTTCTTTCACGAAAACCTAAAATGCTAGCTAATTACTGTGAATGTACGCAATTTGGATAAAAGGTGGCGGCGCGTTTGCGGTTAGCAACTTGCCTTTCTGAATCGATTTGTTTTCGTAATCCTTTGGTTAAATGGGCAATTCAACATCGGCAATTCCGGAAGTTTTGTCCGCTTCGGAAAAGTCGGTCACTTTGTGGGTAGCGTAACGGTTCCATCCAGATTGGAGGTGTAAAATGAAACGTCTCCTGATTGGCATCGCAAGTTGTGTGATGTTCTTCTCCTTAAGTTCCATTTGCTTTAGCCAGTGGAGTTTCGACCTTCGTTCGGGCAACTCCTATTATCGTTCGCGTTCTTCATTATACGGCTCGAATTGGTCAACCGGTTCTTCGTGGAGTACTTTCTATTCACCGGATCGAATGAGCGGCTTCGATTCCCGTGGAAACTATTGGCAATATGACTACTCAACTCGATCCTACTTAAATTTCGGGACCGGAGAGATTCGTAATCACCGTTCACGTCAATTCAATTTGTTCGACTGGTGAAAGCAACGAGCAACGATGCCGAAAGATTGGACTGGCGTTAGCTTGATGGAGCAAGCCAGGGCGACTTTAGCGAGATTCGGCGGTAAGCCTTTAATGGGCCGTGCATGTTGAATACTCGCCGGCACAGTCCGGCGGTGTCCTGACTGACGTATATCAGTTCTGCAACACCGGCGACTGCACATTTAAGGAGAATTCGCCAGTGCGATCGTTGTCGGGCCTTGCTTGCTAGTCTTTTGGTACGCGAAGGTTGATCAGGAGTGTTGATGTTGTTTGTTTGCACGTGTTTAAGCTTTTTGGACCAAAGGAGGTGTATCATGAAGTGGGTGACAACTCTTTTCGTGGCAGCCGCGTTGGCCTTCAGTTCGACAGAAGCATCGGCTCAGTGGACCAGTCGGCCAAACATCATGGGCGGGTACGACGTGTACGGTCCTGGAGGGCAAACTTGGTCCAGCCGGGGTAACATCTCCGGAGGACTGGACTGGTCGGGCCCGGGTGGGACTTGGACCAGCCGGCCGAACATCATGGGCGGGTACGACGTGTACGGCCCTGGAGGGCAGACTTGGTCCAGCCGGGGCAACATCTTCGGAGGACTGGATTGGTCTGGCCCCGGTGGGACTTGGACCAGCCGACGGAACATCATGGGCGGGTACGACGTGTACGGTCCTGGAGGGCAAACGTGGTCCAGCCGGGGTAACATCTTCGGGGGTCTGAGTTGGTGAACAGACTGTTCGTACCAAGAACGCTTTGTTAGACTCTGACCGGTCGATCACCGCTGCCAAGGTAAGAATTGATTGTGTAGGGCGTACTTCTCCAATTCGACCCCGTCCGAGGTGGTGATCGACCGGCGGGGAGCATCGCGCGACTTGGTCAGTGTTTGCGATACCCGATTGTTCCAGGGCTGATGCGCCTTCGAAAACATTACCGGTTTTAAAGCTGAAGCCGGTGGGTGATGCGCGATGGCCCCCGGAGCCATGTGTTTCACGATCGCACGGTGCAGAATCACAATTCTTGTAATTCTGAGCTACCCCAACATCTGGTCAGCAATAACAGTACTAACTGCGGCGCGTTTATCCGCGCCCGATTTCAGGAAGCCGGTTTTCCCTCGGCTCGCTACGAGGTGCAGATCCACAAATGAGGGTACGGGGGATTAAATCAAGGTGATCGCACGGATCTCCAGGGGTTATGCTTCCATTGTAGGGGTGGAGAAAACCTTGAGTGGAGCTCCGAACGATGGGAACTCGCGCCAAGGAACGTATAAGTCTGGCAACCTCGGTTAGAATGGCCCTGCTGTTTTTTCCCAGTGCGAAAGGCAATCACCAAGGACAGGGCCGGGTAGGAAGCCGCTGACCCACGATTGATTGATCGCAGCACTGATCGAGATCACCGTGCTCAAAAAAAGACGGCAAATCGCGCCAGCACCGGTACCTTAACGAACTCCGAACAGAGATTACCCAATGGCTTGAGAACGACGCTTCCCGAGCCGCAGTCGTTACTTGCACGGCTGCCGGAGAGCGTATCAATGCGTCAAGTGGCTATCCGCTTGCAGGGCCAGGAGGCCGTGGCGGACGGACTGGACAGCGACAGAACCTGCTTGCTGGCGACGGTCTTCGCCCGTCACATTTCAATGAGTTACAACCATCGTTACGGCCGCAAGAACGGACAAGTACAACGGATAGATTCTCGGGTAGCGTCACACAATTGCTTTCATCAAACCCCGGTGTCTTGCTGGGGTTTTTTGTTGCATTCTGGACTGTCCGAATCTTCGCAAAGCGTTGTTGCTATCTGTTCGCTACCGGCGGGTATCTCCCATACCGCATAGCGTAGCCCAAGACCAACGAGGATAAAGCCCGCTCCGGCGAACGTCCACCATGCCGGATATTCTCCCCAAACAAGAAGTGCCCAGATGGGGTTGAGAATGGGCTCCACCAATCCGATCAGGGCGGCCTCGTGGCTGGGGATGGTTCTCAGCCCGATGGTCAGCAGGACGTAGGGCAGGGCCATTTGAAACACTCCAAAGGCGATCAACCAGAAAAGCTGAAACAGATTCGGCCAGTATCCCAGACCAAGAACAACCGGCGCCAGAACAAGGGCGGCTGCCGCATGATTAAGCGCCACCAGCCAGGCGTGATTCTCTTCGCGGAGCTGGCGAATAGTCACCAGGACCCCGCCGTAACAGACTCCGGAAAGAAGGCCCCAGATCACGCCCATCCGCGAAGTCCCTGCGGCATGCGTCAATTCGAATCCCAGGATCAAGCCCACACCCAGAAAAGCTGCAATGAACGGGACAAACTCCCGTTTCCGAAGCCGCTCCCGAAAAATAAACACCGAGGCCAACAGAACCCAGAACGGAGCGGTACTCTCCAGCCAGATCGCGTTGGCTGCCGTTGTTTGCACCATGGCACTGAGAAAAGTGATATTCATCCCCGCAAAACTGAGCACCATGGGAATAAGCATTGGACGGAAGCGAACGCGGCGAACAGCCGGCAGCAAAACGCAGGTTGCCGCCACAGCCCGCCAGAATCCGAACATGGCGCCGCGCCATTCGATGGGCCAGTTGTCGAAAAAATGCGACTTGGCGAAGAAGCCACTGCTGCTCCAGAGGATGACTGCGGCCAGAACGCAAAGGCGAGCCGTTGTCTTACTCATCGTTGTTTCCATCACCTCCCGCGCATTGCGAAGGAAAACACACACTCCAAAGCTCTTTCGCCGCTCGCATCATCGGCGGTGTCGATGGGAGCAAACAATCATCTGGCCTCCGAGGACGATTCACATTCCTGAGGAAGCCCGCTGGAATGGCCGGATAGCTCTTTCCAGCGGGCCGACATCAACACCTTTGTTTGCCCATTTTCCAGCCGTAGATACAGTGCCGCCGTCTCGGGCAGCGTGTCGATCCAGGCCAATCCCTTTTCTGGTCCCAGAACGCTCACGGCCGTTGCGAAAATGTCAGCCAGTGTGGCATTGGGAGCGATAACCGTGACTTCGCTTTGCTCAGTCAAACCAATTCCAGTTCGTGGATCAACGATATGCGAGTATCGCTGACCACCAATGACAACGAAGCGATACCGATCGCCCGAAGTCGCAACACCGCACTGATTTCGCTGGACAAAAATCGTGGGTGATTGACCTTGTTCCAGGGGAGCGACGCCGATCTTCCAGAAAGGCCGATCCGGCGGCGGATTTCCCAGCCCGATATCACCCCCGAGGTCCACTAGGGCCGAATCCACCCCATGACTTCGCAGAACGTTCAGCGCGGCGTCGATGGCATAGCCTTTCGCCACGGCCCCGAAATCCAATCGCATGCCCGGACGAAGCAATTTCACCGTTCGGTTTCGGGAATCCATTTTCACGAACTGATAGCCCACGGCCTGCCTCGCTTCTTCAAAGCGCCACGCGGGTGGCATTTCTTTGGACATGCGGGCACGACGCCAAAGCCGACTGAGAGGCCCGACTGTTACGTCAAACGCCCCGTCCGTCTGTTGGGAGAACTTCAGACTCAACTCCAGGAGTCGCCAGAGATCCTCGCTGACGGTGACCGCCTGTCCTGAACCGGCCGTGTCACACAGGCGACGGACCTCACTGTTGGCGTCATAATCGCTAAAAACATCATTGAGTTGCCGGATGCGCTGGACCGCCTTTTCCATAGCCGCGGCGGCGGTTGTTGCATCGGGATGATAGCAGACAATTCGTAGGGGGGCTGCCATTTCGACGCTTTCCCAGGTCCATCGCTTGCTCTCAGTTTGCACTATTGGAAGATTTGACGCCCCACAGGCTGTCTTTTCGCCTTCAGGATTAGAGCGATTTTCGGCAGCTTGCGTATTAACAATTCCCCCCAGACAACACGTGAGACAAAGGACGAAAACGTTTGTGAACATCCAGAGCGGACATGGATCAGTCGTGCGAGGATTGGTGTTCATGTTTGATGGCAGAGAAAGTCGAAAATGAACGATATTGTGTCGAATCGCTGCTGATATAAACCGTCAGGGACAGTTCTTGGCTTGCCTCTATCACAGGCAGGAGGACCGATGTTCTGGATCTCACCAATCGCAATTTACGCGAAAGGCGGATCCATTTGAAAAAACTCACGGGGATACGGGTTTTTGTCGGCTTACGCGGGACGGAAACGGATGCCGGCGTTGTGTGCTGACGTTACGTTTCCCTGAACGGGGGCCTTCAGACCCACTTCGGACATTTCAACCCGTTTGCGTCCCCTTGGCGCAAAGCTTACAATACGGGTTATTATTGACATTCAGCGTGATGAGTAAAAGGCTAGCGGGTCACCGTATAGGCCCGAAGAACGATCGGAGTGCCCTATTAACACCGCGAGAATTACCCACACCGATGCCCTCGCCCGTCGAAGGGGCAGATAAGCTGTCCCTGCCGGTCGATGGGGAGATCGCTCCGATTGGCGTCATGCGGTTATTTGGCCCACACCACAAACAGCCTACTCGTGTTGGCAAAGTGGGTAGTGTGTATGGTCATGGGGAAAACGTGTGAGTGGGGGAGCTGTCGTTGTCTGGGTCGAAATAGCCGCCGGGGTGGAAGAACCCAGAAGAGGCCTACCGCGTAGGGTTATCACAGCCTTGATAATGACGAGAGGTCCGTTTGTTTCCCGAACCAATTTGATGAGGTGATGTTACATGAAGCGAAAAGGTTTGAGTTGCTGGTGGATCCTGGGATTGGCCATAGGGTCTTTAGTTGTGGCGAATGCTTTGGCGGGAGCGGAGGAGGCGGCTTCAGGAAAGCCCAATCCGGCAGAAGATTTCGTGACAAAGTGGCTGCCTGAACCATATCCTGTGCCCAATGCCGATGCCAAGACCGAAGCTGAGATGAAACCTTACACTGAGGTAATCGTGGGAACGGATATCAAGTTCGACATGGTTCCGATCCCCGGCGGCAAGTTCATCATGGGCAGCCCGGAGAGCGAAGAAGGACGCAAACCCGATGAAGGCCCCCAGCATGAGGTGGAAATCGAACCTTTCTGGATGGCCAAGTACGAAACCCTGTGGGATGCCTACGAGACATGGTCGTTCGAACTCGATAAGCGGCGGCGAGAACAAACAAAGGAACAGGTCACGAAGTGGGATGAGATTGCAGACGCCATTGCCCGGCCAACACCTCCTTATACGGATATGTCGTTTGGAATGGGCAAGAAGGACCGCCCGGCCGTGTGCATGACGTTGTACGCAGCCCAGCACTTCTGCAAGTGGCTCTCGGCCAAAACGGGCCGATATTATCGCATCCCAACAGAGGCCGAATGGGAATATGCGTGCCGCGCCGGAACGAAAACAGCATATTCGTTCGGGGATAATCCGGACGATCTTGAAGACTATGGCTGGTTCTTCGATAACGCAGATGACAAGTATCACAAGGTCGGTGAAAAGAAGCCCAACCCCTGGGGGCTGTACGATATGCATGGCAACGTGGCCGAGTGGGTGCTCGATCAATACGTTGCCGACGGCTATAAGCAATTCGCTGGAAAAACGGTGAAGAATCCCCTCGTACCGGCCACCAAGGAATTCCCGATTGTGGTCCGTGGTGGTTCGTGGATGGACGATCCTGAACTGCTGCGGAGTGCCGCCCGAAGGGGTTCCCATCCCGATTGGAAAATGCAGGATCCTCAGATTCCGCAAAGTATCTGGTATTTGACGGATGCACCATTTGTGGGCTTTCGTGTTGTCCGTCCGTTGCGGCTGCCGACCGAAGAGGAAGCGAAGCTCTATGAACCCGATCCAGAGATTCTTCGCAACTATCGCAAAGCACAGGGCGGAAAGCAGTGAAACTGTGGTCGCTGTTTTCCGGACCAGTTGCGAATGAAAACCTGGGGGGGTAATCTGAATGGCGAGTGATTCCTGGGCCGCCACCATCTGCGTGACAGAGGCGGTAATAACAGCTTGGGTTTTTGACTGGACCTTTTTGTTAAGGAGCCTGCGTCATGAGTGATGTGCTGAAGACATCTCGAAGAAGCTTCCTGGAAACATCAGCGGTCGTTGGTGGGGCCGCCATGTTAGGTTCATTGAGTCTTGCGAGGTCGGTTCACGCTGCTGGCAGCGATGTGATGAAGGTCTGCCTGGTGGGCTGCGGCGGCCGGGGAAACGGCGCCGTTCGTGATCATATCAGGGCGGCCAGCGAAGCCGGGCATAAAGTCCAGGTGATCGCCGTTGCCGATGCCTTTGAAGATCGTGCGAAAGGAACTGCCGAAAGCCTTCGCAAAGAATTCGGTAAAGACGTTGTCGATTTGCCGGATGATCGGGTATTCGTGGGTTTGGATTCCTACAAGAAGGCGATCGACAGCGGCGTCGATCTGGTTATTAATGCGTCACCCCCGGGATTCCGTCCCTTCCAGTTCGCTTACGCGATCAAGGCCGGCAAGCACGTGTTTATGGAAAAACCTGTTTGCGTCGATGCCCCGGGTTACCGGATGGTGATGGAGGCCTGCAAGCTGGCGGACGAAAAAGGTCTGAAGGTTGGCGTGGGCTTGCAGCGGCACCATCAGGCCAGCTACGTCCGTGAAATCGCCGCCATCAAGGAAGGCAAGATCGGTGACATCACGTTCCTCCGCGCTTACTGGAACGGTGGGGCAATCTGGATTCGTCGCCGAAGGGAAGACCAGAACGAACTTCAGTACCAGGTTTACAACTGGTACCACTTCACCTGGTTGAGTGGTGATAACATCGTCGAACAGCACGTTCACAATCTCGACGTGTGCAACTGGGTGATGAGCGATGATTTGACAAAGCCGGTTCACCCCGTGGAAGCCAACGGAATGGGTGGCTGCGAAATGCGCTATCGTGGTGAAAACCGCGGGGTTGGTCAGATTTTCGACCATCACTTTGTGGAATTCACCTATCCCAACGGAGTGAAGATGTACAGCCAGTGCCGGCAGATCAACAACTGCTGGAGCAATGTCTCTGAGGCAGCTCATGGTACGAAGGGTATTTCCGGTTGCCAGAGTGGCCCCGGTGGCAATAACCCCTATGTCCAGGAGCATATCGACCTGCTCAATGCCATCGCCAAGAACGAGCGCTACAATGAGGGTTATTTCGGTGCAACCAGTAGCTTCACGGCAGTCCTTGGTCGGATGGCGACTTACAGCGGGGTCGTCGTTCGCTGGGATGAGGCTGTGGAAAAAGGCCCCGTCATTGCACCGGAAATCACTTCCTGGGAACAGGATCCACCGGTGAAGAAGGACGAGAACGGCGATTACCCAATCGCGCAGCCCGGCGTCTACAAGCCGTACTGAGTTTCCGTGCGTTAACGTCTTGGTCATTGGGGCTTAAGCGACAGGGATATCCCCTCACGCAGCCCTGTCGCTAGTGGGCACAGGCGGTCGAGAGGTTTTCTCTCGGCCGCTTTTTTTGCATAGTGGGGGCGTATAGGTTCAGATTGGAAACAATAGGCCATGTGTCGGTTAGTAGGGGCAATTCATGAATTGTCCCTGTCTCTGTTAACACGCGGTCCCATTCCGGTGGAGAGTTGTTGGTTAGGGTTGGACAGAAGACGGCTTGGCCCACAGCATTACGCTGCTCGGCGAGCCACCCGAACGATCTGCCGGTATTTTTCCAGCGTTTTCGCTGCCACCCGATCCCAACTGAGATGCGTGACAGCGTAATGGCGGGCGGCCTGCCCTGCCTGGGCAAGGACCTCCCCTGGGACAAGGGATAGCCGGACAAGCTCTCGCGCCAGTTCGCTGGGGTTGACCATGACTCCCCATCCTGCGCGGGCTGCAAGGACTTCGGCAAGAACGTTCGTCTCGGGACTGATCAGAACCGGCAGGCCGTGGGCCAGGGCGTCAATGACCGCCGTGGGATGGCCCTCCGTGCGGGATGGCTGCAGGAGCAAGTCGGCATGCGCCAGCAACTGCGAACGCTTCTCGGGAGGGACAGGTTCGACCAATTCCACAACGTTACCCAGTGAGCGCTTCTGGATCTCCCTTGCCAGGAACTCCGTAGAGCCACGGACATCCGGCCCTACCAGACGAACGACCACGCGCTGATGACGCAGGACGTTCTGGCACCGGTCGCATGCCTCGATGAGTGTGTCCAGCCCTTTAATGTAGATATCCAATCGCCCGAGGAATAAGAAAACCCGGTCAGGACGACTTCCCGGATGCGCACAAACGCTCTCATCGGGGGGCCAGACACCATTTCCCGCGAAGATAACGGGGCGTCCCCAGTCCCCGGATCGTTCATACTCACGTTGCCGGAGAAACTGAATGGCTGCCGCCCCGGCCACATACTGATCAAAAAACAGACGCCGCCCGAGCCATTTCTTCCAGGCTTTTTGGGCCAGGGCTTCCCGGGTCATCGCGCCCCGCGGACAAATGACGTATGGAATACCGCGTTTGGTGAGTTCCTCTGCCAGCCGTGCGTGAAAGGGAATGAATGCGCTGTGAAAAACGACCAAATCCGGCAGAAAAACTCTTTTGACAAGTCGAGGAATCCACGAAATGCCTGGCCAATCCCGAAGGAGTTCGCGCTTTGTGATGGTAGGGATTCCCGGGAGTTGCCACGGGTCACAGTCGTCAGAACTGATCAACAGCCCGACGCGCGTGCCGTCAAAGGCACTTTGCGCTTTCACGAGGTTAACGGCATTCTCTTTGATACCACTGATTCTTTTCGAGTCAATCGGGGCAACGTGAAGAATATTCATGGTGGGACAGCGAGCGAATGAGGCAAAGAACGATCGTACGACGGCTAATGGTATATCGGCCAACGGGCGGACCGTTGATAACCAACCGGAAATGTTTTTACTGCGGGCTGAACAGGACCTGGATGCGGTATGTCAATTCTTCGAGTATCCCCTGACCCGCGGGCCAAGGTCGGTTCGTCACGGTCTTCAGGATGACATAACGAAGCCAGCACCAGGGCAGCTTCAAGAGGCCAGGAGAAATGACGGTACACGACCGCGGTCATCGCGAAAGTAAACAGTGTTGCCAGCAAGCCGGTACGGACGCTCGCGCCCTCGACACGATCCAAATGTAAGGCGCGCAGCCACAAAAACAACACAAACAGGGCGCCTGGTACGGTTCCTACAATGCCATAACTGAGGAGCCACTCGAGGAAGGCATTATGACAATTCCGCCGGAACACTCCGGAATCATCCAGGGTGGCGCCGGGGTCTAGTTCACCCAGGGCTACGTCGGCACCCCCGGTACCGGCCCCTACAAGGAGCCGTCCGGGATCGCGGGTCCAGGCCCGTAACACGTTCTCCCAAATGGAGAGCCGATTTCCCGCCGTGACTATTGTTGTGGCGTTTTTGCCTGAGAATCGGCTCATGAGCCTCGGGACGGGATTGATACCCACCACAACCGCTACCAAAACACCCGTCAAAAGTGTGAACAAAACAACGGCTGCGGTATCGCGCAATCTGTGGAGCGGTTGCAGTCCTGCACTCCCGGCGACCACAATGAATGCCCCGACAATAAGGCTGAGAGCGGCCCCACGCGACCCCGTCATCAAACAACCAACGGTTGTAACGCATGCAGCCAGAAGAACAAGCCAATCGGATTTCCCAAGAGCAAACCCTTGTTTTGAACGAATCCCCATTGACTGCGCGAAGGGCCATGGGCTGAACATTTGTGACGGACTGCCTTGCCACGGCATGGCCGTAAAAGCTGTAGAATTCGCACACCCATCCACGTTATTCGATCTCGAGGAGTCACCCTCCGAACGGTTGCGTCCTGACCGCAGGAACAACACCAGGCCGAGGATGCTCGCGAAGGCCAGTTGCCCCCCCATTTGGTTCGGATTTGCTCCGAAGGTGCCGTCTTCCAGAGGCAAATACCCGAACTTGACAAAGGCGTGGTAGAGTGAGCCTTGGTAAGATCGGTAGTTGAGGTAAAACACAATCGGCACGAGAAAGGCATTCACAAAAACAAGCCACCTCCCAGTCCATGACCATCGCTTGAATTCGTCGATGAGGGCTGCCAGGGCTGGGCCGCTCAGGATATAAAACACGATCACGGCGCTGCTCAGAAATGAAGACGATTCGCCGTAAAAAAGACCGAGCAGCGGAATTGCCACCGTTAACATGATTGACCAATTGGCGAGAACGCTGGGGCGAACGAGCCAACTAATGATTCCTAGGGTGAGAGCCGGCGCATAAATGATGAAATGAGTGACTTCAGGCAGTTCCACGCCGCAAAGCTCTCCCAGACGCTTGAACGCGATAGCGGTACCCGCCATTAGAATCGCGAGAGCCAAGGCCACCTGGGACAGTCTCATGCTGCCCTCCTTTGGGAGAATGTGCGGCCGGTCGTGGCCTTCTCTTCCACCGTCCGCGCAATTCCCGACAAAAGTGACCCTTCCCAGGCCACCACGAGGGAAGCGACACAGCGATCCAGGGTGAACGGGCTTTGGGCAAAACGGAGCGAAGCCGCCGCTCGCTCCTCGGGGGTGGGCCGGGACAGAGAATTGATGCAATTTGCCCAGCACTCGTCGGATGCGTTAAGCGACACGCAAGTGATCCCAGGCAGAAGCGAGGCGATTTCTCGATGGGGCGGAATATCAGAGGCGACCACCGGTGTTCCCACTGCCAGCGACTCAAGAACCGCGCCAGGCAGCCCCTCCCATAGTGAGGGAAAAACCATGACATCCACCGCCCGCAAGAGTAGCGGGACGTCGTCTCGGACGCCCAAGAAATGAACGGCGTCCGCGAGACCGCGGGCCGCAATTTGTCTCGCGAGTCGCTCTTGTCCGTTTGAACAGTCGCCTACGAGAAGGAGATGGGAGCGCTGGTCCCGACGACGGAGGTGCCCGAAGATCTCAATCAGTCGGTCATGATTCTTGGGGGGGCGATACCCTCCGACGTGGGCAATCAGCCGGGCATCTGGGGGCAGCCCGAGTGTCAGCAGAAGTCTTGCCCGATCTTCCAAATCCGGAGTCTCGGATGATGGATCGACATTGATTCCATTGTAGATGACCTGACAGCGATGGTCCTCGGTCCAGTTTATTCCCCAGACCCCCTCCATGACGGAGCGGCTCACTGCCAGGATCCGCGTAGCTGCATGGTCGATGGAGCGCCTCAGGAGCCAGCGGAGCGGCCACCGCCAGACGTTGTTTTTGCCGTCCGACTGGCTTCGAAAATGCACGACGCGGCCCGGCACTCCGGCGAGGCCCGCAAGTTCGACGAGAAGGCCGGAACTACGATGGACGTGGGAGTGAACAATGTTGTACCCGCCCGTGCGAAGAAGGGTCATGAATCGCCCGGCAAAACTCGCCCGCCGAAGCGGAAGATAATGGATGGTACCGCCCAGGGCGCGAGCCTCTTCATCCAAAGAGCCGGGCAGGCCTGACAATACACAGTAGTCAAAATGAATACGTTGGCGCAGCTCAGGATGGGAGTGGATGTACCGGGCCACCTCCAGAGTTCGCTTTTCTGCACCACCGCAATTCAGGCGAGAAAAAATGTGCAGTATCCTAAGCGGCGGAATATTGAATTGGCGTCGTTCTGCCATGACAGACCACGTCTTGTGATAGCATTTCCCGTCCGGATCAGCAGCGTATGGTAGCGTCGGACATCCTTATCCGGACGGAAAAGAGTAACAGAAACGCCCCGTTTCCTTCAAGCCGAATTACCCCGATTTGCTTCTTTCCGATGACAAAATATGGCCTGGGTATGGCTTGTCGTCGGGTGTTACAACATGCACAGGTGGCTGGGCGCGGTTGTCTGGACTTGCTGTACAAATTCAGAAGTCGGATTCTTTGTCGCGCATAAAGGAGCGAGTGTGGCGATTCATCGCCACTTTGTCCGTCGAGGCTTTCGCCGTCACCGGTAGGGGGCAATTCATGGATTGCCCCTACGGTTCCGGCTGTGCTCATTGGACCGTCGTCGGAGCAACCCCGCGTAGTTGTCTTATCAGACTTCCGATTCCTGAGTGGCACGCGAGAGTTGCGAAGAGGCACGCTGTGCCCGGATTCTAAGGGCTGACTCGATAAATGCCTTGAACAAGGGGTGTGCCTTGGTCGGTTGCGATTTGAATTCGGGATGGAATTGCACGGCAACGAACCAGGGGTGATTGGGAAGTTCCACAATTTCTACCAATTTCCCGTCGGGGCTTGTCCCCGTGATGGCCAGGCCAGCCTGTGTCAGCACCTGGCGATAATCATTATTAAATTCGTAGCGATGCCGGTGGCGCTCACTGATTTCCAACGTGCCATAGGCCTTCGCAGCGAGGCTGTTGGGTTGAAGGACGGCCGGGTAAGCCCCGAGACGCATCGTCCCGCCTTTATCCGTCTTTGTCCGTTGCTCGTCCAAGAGGCAAACGACCGGGTACGGCGTGTCCTTGTGAAACTCGGTGGAATGGGCATGATTCAAACCGGCAGCATGTCGTGCAAACTCGATAACCGCACACTGCATGCCCAAACAGATTCCGAAGAACGGAATTCCGCGTTCGCGCGCGAACCGAACGGCCTCCACCTTACCTTCGATACCCCGTTCGCCGAACCCACCGGGAACAAGGATGCCGTCCACGCCCGCGAGCAATCGTTCGGCGCCTTCCTGTTCCACTTTCTCGCTGTGAACACGTTCAACCCGGACCTGGACCTGATGGGCGATCCCGGCGTGGTCGAGGGCTTCGTAAATCGACTTGTAGGCGTCGCGGTGCTCAACGTATTTTCCTACCACGGCTATAGAGACTTCTGCTTTGGGATTACGGATGCGGTGGAGAAGTTCATACCATTTCTCAAGTTTCAATGGGCCGGCCTTCAGACCAAGTTTGCGCACGATGAGATCGTCAAGGCTGTTTTCGACAAGGCTGATGGGCACCTCGTAGATGGAGAAGTCCTTGTCGCGCTCTTCAATAACACATTCGACGGGGACGTTACAGAAGAGGGCGATTTTCGCCCGGGCATCCCGCGTGAGAGGTTTTTCCGTCCGGCAAATGAGGATGTCCGGCTGAATACCGATTTCGCGGAGTTGCCCCACGGAATGTTGCGTCGGTTTGGTCTTGATTTCTCCCGCGGCACGGAGATATGGGACAAGCGTCAAATGGATGTAAAGACAGTTCTCGCGCCCAAGATCAAGGGATAACTGGCGGATGGCTTCCAAAAACGGAAGGCTCTCGATATCACCGACCGTGCCGCCGATCTCGGTGATGACGACGTCCACACCCGTTGCGCCAAGGGTCGTGATGGCCCGTTTGATCTCGTTCGTTATGTGCGGAATAACCTGAACCGTCTGACCGAGGTATTCCCCGCGACGCTCCTTGGTGATCACCGAAAGGTAAATCTTGCCCGTCGTGTAGTTACTGTCCCGGGTCAAAGGACTATTGGTGAAGCGCTCGTAATGCCCAAGATCGAGGTCGGTTTCGCTCCCATCGTCGAGGACGTACACCTCCCCGTGTTGATAGGGGCTCATCGTGCCGGGGTCCACGTTGATGTAGGGATCCATCTTTTGCATCCGCACGGAAAGCCCCCGGTGTTCGAGGAGCATCCCGATTGACGCACTCGTTAACCCCTTTCCCAGGGAGCTAACCACACCACCAGTCACGAAAATGTGTTTAGCCATGTGTCCGAATCTCGCTTACAAAAACAAAAAGAACCACCCTGCTCGGGTTCAACTGACGGGGATGAACATTAACAGAATCAGACGGGGCGATCCGTGCCGCAATAGCTCACATTGGGACGAACGGCACTTCAGAGAATCAACCTTTTCCGCGATTGTACCGCGCGCGATAGCGCGCGACAAACCGGCGGTAGTCTTCGGGGGTATCAATCCCGCAAGTAGGAGCAGGGACAATACCAACGACAATCCTTGCGCCGTGATACAGGAAGCGAAGTTGCTCGAGTTTCTCCAGACGCTCCAAATGGGGAATGCTTAACCCAGAAACTTGAAGAAGGAAAGACCGTCGATAGGCGTACAGCCCCATATGTTGGAGGAAATGTGGCGGCTCTGCGGTAAGATATTCGTCGGCCCATTCCCGCGGGTGGGGGATCAGGCTCCGGCTGAAATAAAGGGCGTATCCGTCTCTGTCGCAAACAACCTTCACGCAGGCTGGATCTTCCAAAGCCTCCCGATTGCGAATGGGTGCGGCCACGGTGGAGACGGCGGCCTCGGGGTGCTTTTCCAGCAGTTCGATTGCAAGATCAATGGCCTCCCCGGAAATCTCCGGCTCATCGCCCTGGACGTTGACGAAGATGTCCACGTCGGGCATGGAGTGGGCCACTTCAGCCACGCGATCTGTTCCACTTTGAGCGTGGGGGCTTGTCAACCGAGCATCACCGCCAAAGGCCCGGACGACCTGCGCGATCTCTTCAGCATCGCAGGCCACACAGACCCCGGCAGGACGCCGCGCCTGACACGCTGCCTCGTATGTGTGTTGAATCAGGGGCTTTCCGGTCTCCGACAGAAGCATCTTTCGGGGCAAACGGGTGGAAGCCAACCGGGCGGGGATCACGATCCAGCTTTTCATGGAGAACAACCCTGTTGATTGACAGACCTATGAAAGAAGTTGCGATGAAGCTTCGCAGATAACAACTTGGGGCGCGAACAATCACTGGGGACTATTGACCCCACCGCCCGTGCCAACAACGGGGACGCTCAAGGTTTCGAAACCTTCAAGGTCGGTTTCGATCTCGATTTGACCCGCGACAGGTTGGACGCTCTCACCCGCCTTAAATACAACGGGGATGACGTGCACACTCTTGGTTGTTTCGGGCAGGACAAAACTGAACCGCTCATCAGGCCCTTTGACGGCAACGACCCGGAACGGCTTGCGAGCTTGGATAACAAGGTTCTTCGTAATGACCTGACCCGGCGAAATGTTACCCAAAGCCAATTGCGAGGGTTGAATCGAAACCTGGGGAACAATGGAACCTTGCACCGCCAGAAGGATTTTCTGGGCATCGGCGACGGTGTCGTTGGTATACAGCTCGATAGACTCCTGCAAGTACCCGGCGGGCGCCTGAGGCTTGAGGCTGACCACGATTTGATATCGGACCTCTCCCGCGCCCCGCCCGGTTTGGTTAATCTCGACGTCGAGAAAATCCGCACTGGGAACAGCGCGCACAATCTGCCAATCACTGCGTCCCGCATAACTCAGTTGCACCGTTCGTTGCGCGGTGGTCCCCTGTGGGACGGCGTTAAACAACACGGCCCCGGGTTCAAAGACCACATCACTGCGGATGTAAACATAGGTATGCAATTGAACTTCAGCCGGAAACGGTTTATCAAAAGTGACCGTGATTGTCGCATCTTTTCGGCCAAGAAACCCCCGCGTATCCACGGTAGCGATGATGGCCCCAGATTCGAGACTTTTCAAAGTCTCTTTGGTGAAAGTGGGCTGTGTGCACATGCAGGATGTCCGAACGGACGCAATGTGGACGTCTTCAACGTAGAGGTTTTTCAAGGGGAAAACGTGCTCCACCTTCGCGCCTCGAGCGACCATGCCGAAATTATGACTGGTATGATCGAACATCGCCTCTGCCCACTTCTGGGCGAACAACGGTTCTGATCGAAATAGCAAGATGGCAACTGCAAACAAGAGCAACCGCTGCATTCCTTTCAATTGTGGTCTCATCGCGATGCAACTCCGTTCACTCGACAAACACAAACAGTGGTGTTGAGCGTTAGTGGCAGGACACCACAGCTGAGATTGTTCCCAATCTTATTTCTAAGGATGGAACCTCGTTGATGTTCCCAAATGGCATATTGTGGCCTATTTTCTCTGGAAGAATAGCGTTTTCGACAACATACCGCAACGCGAAATTGCCAAACGGCATGCCGAGGAGAGAACATACGTTTTGGGAAAAAGAAAGACGGACGTCCGTTTTCGGTATCTCATCCCCGCTATCGATCAGAGATGGTCCCGGCTCCCGCATCAATGATACGCAATCGAGCCTGCAGGTGTCACAGGAATGTGGCCACCGGGATGTTTGTTGCCTCGGTCACGCGACGGGCAATGTTTCTGATTTCATCCTCACTGAGCGGGGAAACGAAGGACTCCGCTGGGGGGCGGGCGATGGTGTAAATCTGCACCAGCTTGATTTGCCCTCCCCGACGCATGATGTCGTTGAGTCGTTGGCAATAGGCCGCAATCTCCCCTCCTTCCAGGCGGGGAACCGATTCCATCGCATGAACAGCGATTGGATGACAATTGGGCGAATCTGCGCAGCTTGCGTAATATTTTCGAGGATTCTGGTAAAAGGGATTCGCGTTCTTGCAACCTTCGCGAAAAACTCTGGGGTTCCAGCATCCAATTTTGCCCATATTTCACCGTTGTTCTCGTCCATAAGAGATAACCCCCGCTGGACCGTGGGTCGGTGAAACATCGAAGCGTTGGTGATGAGGACCAACTTCATGTCGGATAAGGCCTCGGCTCGGCGGACATCGGCGGCAAGTTGGATGACCTCATCGAAATTGGCATAGGTGGTCGGTTCACCGTCGCCACTGAAGGCAATGTCGTTAAGTCGGCGGAAAGGTTGGGGGGTATCGGAAAATCGGCCCTGCTGGAATAGCTCTCCGGACTGGACCAAACGAATAGCCGTTTGCAGTTCTTCGCGAAGCCGGTCCAGTTCGACAAAGACCTTGTTGCCGGGGTCGCGACGATCGACCTGGCAATAAACACAGTTGAAATTACAGACCTTGTCCGGATTGAGATTCACGCCGATCGATACACCTTGGGCGCGGCGGCTGACGACCGGGTAAACGAACCGAAACTCGCCAAACTGGCGACTGTGACGGAGAAACACCGGAGAGGGTTCGGTCAAAATAGACTCCTATCCCAGAGCAATGTCAAACAAGTGTTTGTGAACTGAAAGTCATGAAAGGAAAACACCACCGGGATTGCCCGTTTCCATTTCCAAGTTTAGCCCCGAGACAACGTCCCGCCGTGCCCATTTCCTCTTCCATCACAAGCACGGGGACGACGTTCACGACCGTGGGAACGCACTGACAATTGTCTTCACGGCGCCCGACGGATGACGGTGAATTCATCGATCGTCACCGCGGTCAACTCACCGTCAGGCAGCTCCAGGAGGATCACGTCACTATAGGTCCGCTCGTCGGCGGCTCGTTCAAAATGCAGACCGTGGGCGGCCCGTTCCGTTCGCACCACAGTTCCGACCGTTCGCGTGGTCCAGCTTTTCCCACCGACGGTCACCCGGTGTTCGACCTCAATGCGGTCGCCCGGTTTCAGCTCTTCCAGACAGGGAATAGTGTCCAGCTGACTGCCGATCATGCTAACGACCTCCCGACCCAGGCCCCGGGACGAACCTTGCTCCCGTAATGTAATCATATGGTCCACCGAGAGCGGGGGACAAGGGCACTCGGCGACGGGCAAGTACATATCTGTCAGGCGCTTGTGGCACAAATCGCGGAAGGCATCTAATCCTGCATAATGAGACCAGATTACTCTTCATTCAAGAAGTGTAGGGGCAATTCATGAATTGCCCCTACCGCGGGGGATGTACCCGCATCAGTGGTCGGAGTGGTCGCAGACTGCGCTTTCACGCAAGAAGAATCTCCATAAGGTAATAAGGTAACCGTGCAGAACTTCAGACTTCGTCGGGGGCAACTTGACAACGCCTGGTCACTCGCTCACATTTGCTGCAAGGTTTGTTGCCAGACAGCTGTCGAGGATTAACCATCAACGCGCCTTTGGTCCGGCAGAGAATGAGGTATTCCATGAGCACGTCCTGGGTTGTGGGGGTTACCCGATTGTCCATTCGAGTCATGTTTGTTTTCTTCGTGTATTCCGCAGTGATAGGGGCTGGAGGGGCGGAAGAGCACCAAACAGGTCCCACGGAGAGTGTGCTTCCCGAACTGGTTCGGGGATTTAATGACCCACCGCATTCGGCACGCCCCGCTGCTTACTGGTGCTGGATGAACGGGTATGTTGACGAGCCCCAGGCCCTCTGGGAAATGCAGGAGTTCCGCAAAAAAGGACTGACAACGCTTTACGTGTTTGACATCGTCGCCCGTGATACCGAGGGAAAGGTGCCCCCCGGGCCGGCCTTCATGGGGCCTGAGTGGGTGAAGACTTTTGCCAAAATCGTCCGCGAGGCCGAGAAGGCCGGAATGGAAATCGGCCTGATCACCTCCAGCAGTTGGAATGCGGGTGGTCCCTGGGTTACCCCGGAATATGGTGCGATGGGGCTTTTCACCACGCAGGTGACCTGTCAGGGACCGAGCAACTTTGAACAGGCCTTACCTCAGCCAGAGCTTCCCGCCGCAGCCAAACAACATCCCGGGGGCCTACCGCCAGTCTACCGCGACATCGCTGTCCTGGCAGTTCCCGCCAATACTGTTGACGATCGGCCCACGTTCGTCTTTCAGCTTGCCCCGCCGGGACGACACGTGGTCGATCATCTCATTCTCTGCAACACGGAATCCGAAGACAGGGCGAAGACTGGGCCGCTGCATCGCTTCGTGAAAGAATTTGCAGTTTATCTCTCCGACACAAACGATGCGCCAGAAGCATTTCGGCTTGTAGTGAAGGGCGAACTCCGGCCGACCACGGAACCGCAGCGGTTTGATTTCCCCGCTACACCGGCACGGTACGTCAAGCTCGAGCTTCTCTCGAAGCACAATCCTCAGGAAAGCCGCTGGGAATTGGGCGAGTTTGAACTCTGCACGCCGCAAGGCGAGAATGTCGTCTGCCGAACAGTGGAAGGAGGCAGCCGCACCGGGGCGGCTCTCATCCGCTTCACCACGCAATGGCGCTCGTCTGGGCCGTGGTCTGCCGATTGTATTCACGACGGCGTTCGCGGTGGCCTTAAGAACAGTTGGGCCTCTGCCGACGATCCGCCCGTGGTCATTGAGGACTCCTCGCGGGTTATCGATCTTACAGCCCAAGTCGATGAGAAGGGAAACCTGCGTTGGCAGGTTCCGCCGGGCAAGTGGCGGATCATCCGGTTTGGTTACGGCAACACCGGCCAGCAGCTGGTGCTCCCCAGTCCAAATTCGGCAGGTTGGGCCATTGATCATTTCAATCCCGAGGCCACCGACTGGCATTTCAAGCACATTTTGGATCCCCTGATCGCCGAGTTGGGACCGCTCGATAAGACTGCCCTCAAGCAGTTATACGTTTGCAGTTACGAGCTTCGTGGGGCGAGCTGGACGCCAAAACTGCTGGAAGAGTTCCGACGTCGTCGGGGGTATGACATGAGGCCGTACTTGCCCGTCCTGCTGGGTTGCATCATGAAGGACGAGGCCACGACCCGACGGTTCATCCGCGATTACGAGACGACGCTTTCCGACCTGATTGTGGATGGTTTTTATGGCCGGGCCACGGAGATATGTCACAAGCATGGGTTAAAACTCTGTGCTGAGGCTGGCGGTCCAGGCTTGCCGCTTCATCCTGTCCCGGTGGATGCCCTCAAGGCCCAGGGCGCAATTGACATCCCCCGCGGGGAATTCTGGATGGACGAGCATATCTGGGTGGTTAAGGAGACCGCCTGCGCTGCCCACGTTTACGGCAAGCCCATGGTTGACATGGAGGCCTTCACCAGCCAGCGGCACTGGCAGGATGGACCGACGGAGCTAAAACCAATTGGTGATCGGGCATTCTGTGAGGGGGCCAATCACTTCACGTTCCATACGGCGGCGCATCGACCCCGCGAGGCGAAACTGCCAGGCTGGGTTTACTTGGCGGGCACGCACTTTTCGCCCTCCATTGCCTGGTGGCCTTTGGCTAACGGGTTTGTGGATTACGTGGCGCGGTGTAGCTTTCTCCTTCAGCAGGGGGAACCGGTTACTGACGTGTGTTATTACTACGGCGATCGGGGTTTCAACTTCGTCATGCCCAAGGCCATCGATCCCGAATTGGGTTTCGGTTACGACTACACTGTGACGGACACAAAGGCCCTTTTGGAACGGGCATTTGTTCGCAGCGGGCGTGTGTGCTTTGCCCCGGAGCATGAGGGCATTCCCGTGTTGGTCCTGCCGCCGGGTAGTGAAATGAGGCCAGAAGTCATGGAGAAACTGGGCGCCTTGATCGAGGCCGGCGCCACGGTGGTAGGCGAAAAACCCCAGAAAAGCCCCTCGTTGACGGATTACCCGGCTTGTGACGAAAAGGTTAAAGGGATCGCTGATCGCATCTGGGGTGAAAACCCTCCAGCCAAAGGTGAGCGGAACTACGGTAAAGGTCGCGTCGTCTGGGGTGTGCCCTTGCGGGAAGTGCTCAACCGGCTGAGCGTCCCCCCGGATGTGGCCATCCGCACCGCAGAGGGCGCGTCGCTCGACTTTGTTCACCGCCGAACTCCGGATGTCTACATCTACTTCTTCTGGAATCGTGTGCCGCGATGGGAACACGTTGTGGTTCGACTGCGGGCAGAGGGCGGAACGCCAGAAATCTGGGACCCCGTCACGGGGAGGATCGGGCCGTCTGTGGCCTTCCGCCGTCAGGAATCGAGCGTGGAGCTTCCGCTCACTTTGCCGCCCCAGGGGACGTCGTTTGTCCTGGTGCCGCGAACGGCCCAAAAGTCAACCGTCGTCGATCCCATCGTGGGCGTTTCTCAGGAGGGGAAAGAAATCCTGTTTGAACCATCAACGGATAGGCCACCGCTTGTCATGAAACCTGAAAAAGACGGGCGGGTCGAGCTTCTCACGGACGGGGATGGACAGTACCAGGTCGCATTTGCTTCGGGACGCAAGGTGGTGGTAACCCTTGGCAAAGCTCAGATGGCAACCGTATCCGGTCCCTGGCAGGTGGAGTTCCCACCTGGGTGGGGCGCCCCGGAGCGGGTCGTATTTCCGACGTTGATCTCCTGGACCGAGCATCCCGAGCCGGGGATTAAGTACTTCTCCGGTGTGGCGACCTATCGCACGACGTTCCGTAAAAACCCGAACATGCAGGCGGAGCGAATCCTCCTCGATCTGGGTGAGATTCGCTTCGTGGGTGAGGTCCATGTGAATGGTGAGTTGGTGGGCAATCTCTGGACGCCGCCCTACGAGGTGGACATCACAGAGGTTGTGCGGGATGGGGAAAACGAGCTGGTGGTCCGGGTCGCCAATGATTGGTCGAACCGGCTCACCGGCGATGCCCGGGAACCACAATTTGGGACATTTACGTACACCAACATCAAGAATGCCTTGGCCTGGCGGGTACCATGGAAGGATGCCCCGCTCCATCGCTCGGGACTACTCGGCCCTGTGGTGGTAAAACTCCTAAAGCCCGTTGCGATATCGACGCGGGGGGAGTGATTGAAATAGCGAGGACCGTCTTGTGGGGGGATGGAGTGCGGAACTTTAGCTCCCCGCCGGATTGGACGAACGAGGAGTGGTGACCAGAAGACTTGAATATGCAAATTGTGGCACGTGGTCGGGGCAATTCATGAATCGCCCCCGTTGGCGAAGGTTAAGTCGTTGAGCGAAAAACGGCGATCAATCGCCGCACCCCAAAACGTTGCATGCCCAAAGGAGGTTGCTATGCGAACGCGGCATTTTCGTACGCTGACAATAGCGATAAGTTTAATCACATCCTCCTTGGTGTTGGTCCATGCAAACGGACCTTGGGCGGAGGAAGTTGCTGCTTCTTCCGACAACCCCTGCACCAACGGATCGTTCGAACTCTTGGGCAAGAATGGCTTTCCTGTGGATTGGGGTCCGGTGGGTCGAGACGTAACGGTGGCTGACGATGCCCACACCGGACAATGTTCGCTCCGCATGGTTCGCACCGCAGACACGCCCACCACAGAGACGGGCCTCAATCGCACCAAGCTGATTACTGTGCTCAAAGGTGGGGTCGATTTTTGGTACAAGGCGATCTCGGCAAGCGGGGCCAAACTCAACGTTTACGTTATCCCGGTGAACGAAGAAGGGATTGAGCGGACCGGCTCAGCGCGGGCGACCTTCACCGTGCCAGAGGATCACATCGGCGACGGCCAGTGGCACCATGCCCGCATGAAATACGACTACACCGACAATCCCAAAGTGAAAAGCGTCCACTTTGCCGCCCGCATTGTCGGGACCGCAGGCGAGCTGCTTCTGGATGACATTCAATACATCCCCCAGGTGGGACCGGTGCCCCACATCAAGAAGCTCATGATGGACGAAGACCCAAAGGCGCCGGGTCAACGGGGTCGGATTCGGGTGTTGCTCACCAATGCCGGGGACCAACCGGCCGAAAATGTTCAACTTTCGGTGACATTCCCGGGTGAAACAAAACACCGGCCAATGGAGATGAAAATCCCCAGCCTTGCTCCGGATGAAATCAAAGTACTTTACTTCGAGCTGATGGCGATTCGGAACAGGCCGATGACGCTTCTGGCCACGGCCGTCTGCGGTGAGCTTCAAGACAGTCGCCGCCTGGAATTGAAACCGGGGTTGCGGGTGCGAAGTTTTGGTCCGACTGAGCCGGTTGTTACTGTGGGGCAAGCTGTGGCCCTAGAATGCGAACTGGAAAACACGGGCCAGGTCAATTTGAGCGGGATCATGGTCAGTTTTGAAACGCCGCAGGGAACCACACGGCAAGTGGTTAAGACCCTGGCGCCGATGCGGCGGACCGTCGTTCGGCAGACCTTTGTGCCAAGCGCGGAAACGTCCCAACTACAAGTCAAGGTGACCGTCCAGGCCCAGGGTGTGCCCATTGCCGAATCATCGGGCGACCAGTGGACTGCCCAATCGCATGTGGCCGTGGTTAAGTCAATCTCGCCGCCCTCACCCCTGGATCGTCTCTCCGCCGCGCCGCGGCCCGTTCCTATTCTGGAAAATGAACATTTTCGGCTGGTCTTTTATCCCTGCCAGCAGCGATTCTTCGCCGGGCGAGTGGAAGTGAAAACACCCCAGGGCTGGAAGGTCGCCGGTTGGCTAGTTTCCATGGGGCGACTTGCCATCCGCAATAGCCGGGGGCAAACCGAGGAGTACCTCCTGGCGGCTGACTCATGTGAATTGCCTCCTCCCCCAGCAAAGAAGACCGGCGACCTGCTTTTCCGTTGTCCCGTCAACACCAAAGATGGCGTCGCGATTGGGGTGACGCTGAAATTCAGCACGTCGCCCGGTTCAAAAATATGCGGGATCTCTGCCACATTGGAAAGCGGCCAGCCGGTGGATCTTGTGGCCTGGGGGCTGCCCATGGTGTATGTCCACCAGCGGGATGAAGCGATCTTCCCCGGTCTGGAGTGGCTGGTGGATGATGAGCTGTCCAGCGACACGCTTGATATTGCCGAGGATCACCCTGACCGTATCCGGTACGTGGTCCATCCGAACATGATCACCATTCCTGCGGTGGGGATTCACGGGCCACACGGCACAATTGGTCTCGTCTGGGAGAATCGTCCCTTGGGCAATCAGCCGTCGCCGGCCTTTGCCTTCGCCTCGCCCGACCGCTTTAATCACCAGCGGAGCCACCTCATGGAGGTCTTTCTGCCCCCGGTGCCGGAGTTCACGCCGGTCAACTCGCGGATTGCAGAAAAACCCTATCGGCTGGAACCGCGATCGCCGCTCCGGCTGGAGACTGCGCTGTTTATCGACGGCCAGGCCAACGATGCCCTCGCGGTGGTGGAAGAGTATGTGAAAAACCGCAAGATTTATCCCGCCCATCCGTTGCCGCACACATCGCTGGGCGACGAAGTTGTTTTCTCGACCCGCGCCTACCTGGAATCGCTCTGGGACCCACAGACTGGCAAGTGGTGGACCACCAAGGGGAACGCCCTGCTTTCCAACCAGGCATTGCCTGCCGATTTTGCCGCTGACCTGGTGCTGGGGACTATGCTTACCAGTGACCCAGCCCTGAAGAAACGTTGTGAAGAACGCTTGGCGGAGGTCTGCCAGCAGATCAAGCTACCCCCGCGGCTGGATGCCCTGCGGATCGGCGGCCGGGCGGATCGGGTCTGGGCCAATGCCCATCGGGTGGCAGCCTTGTTGGCCTCGCGCCGGGACGACGGTAGCTGGCGTTTTGACGCAGATCGGCCCGGCACAGGACCTTTCGTCGGCATGGACTACCGCGAGCTTGGACCAAACGATGCCCTGGAGGTCGGGACCTGTGCCCGCAACGCTTACGAAATCCTTGCCTTCGCCCGCATGACGGATGATCGGGCCATTTATGAGGAAATGCGGAAGACCCTCGAGCTGATGGAAACCTTCCGCGTTCCCCGCGCCGCACAGGTCTGGGAGGTACCTGTCCACACGCCGGACATCCTGGCCGCCGCCGATGCCGTGGATGCCTACCTCGAGGCCTACCGCCTCAGCGGTGAAAAGCGCTGGCTAGAGGACGCCATCCTCTGGGCGAAACGGGGCCTGCCGTTTGTTTATCTGTGGAACGACCCGGAAAAGCCCTATCTCCAGGGGGCCAGCATCCCTGTGTTCGGTGCGACCTGGTACCGTGGGTCGTGGTTTGGTCGGCCCGTGCAGTGGAACGGTCTCAGATACGCCAATGCCCTGTTAAAACTGGCGGAATACGACCAGAGTCTCCCGTGGAAAAACGTCGCGGTGATCCTTATCCACAGTGCTATTCATCAACAGGATCAGGAGGGCGAAAACGTGGCCCTCTGGCCGGACAATATCAGCGCCATCGATGGGGAGAAATGCCCCTGGGTGTTTGCCCCACGGCAAATCATCGGGTGTATCACCAAGCTGATTGGCCGGGATGAAGAACCCCGCACAGTTTACGCAAACGTGGATGGCCAGCGGGTTGCGCTCACGTCGTTGGGGAAGATTGAGCAGGTCCAAACGTCAGGGGGAGTGCTTGAATTTCAGGTCACGTTCCCGGCAGGGGAGGTGGGACCAGTGCTCGTCGCCAATGTCGCAACGCCTCAGGAGGTGCTCTTGGATGGCAAACCTGTTGCCCAGAGTAACCAGCCGCATCTGGAGAATACCTCGGCGTGGTGTTACGACGGGGGGACCGCGCTGCTGACGATTCAAGTCGGTGTAACCGGCCCGGCCAAGATCGCCATCAAGCCGGCGGCCTATCGAAGTGTGGACCGCATCCCGCGGCTGGTGAGTTTGCTGGATTTCCCATTCGATGCCGGCGTCGAAGGTTGGATGGCTGCCCATGATGTCGCCGACCTGGAGGCTAAAGATGGTATTCTCGTGGGCCGCATCACGGGTCCGGATCCGTATATCGTCCGACCGAACATGCGAATCCCGGCAGCGGCCTGCAAAACTGTGGTGATTCGCATGAGCAGCACGGCCGGTCAAATGGGACAGCTTTTCTGGGCGACGGAGCGTTCGCCCGCCTTTGACGAGGAGAAATCGGTCCGGTTCCCGATTGAACCCGATGGCCAAGTGCATGAATACCGGCTGAATGTGGGAGATCATCCGCAGTGGAAAGGACAGATCATCGTGGCCTTGCGCCTCGACCCCGGCGGCGGCACGCCAGAGGGCCAGTTCCAGGTGGATAGCATCCGCGCTGAGTGAATACTCGACGGTAAGGGAAAAGACAACGATTTGAGACTGAAGACTCCGGCGGCCTGCGTCTGCGTCGGAAAGCTGCCGGGCTTAGCAGAGCGCTCACGGGTCGCGGTGCTCGGAGCATTCCCACCATAGGGGGGCAACGGAGCAAACTGGACAGGCGAGGGATTTAGTGCTCACCTCGGCCAACTCGCACGGGGGACGGCCTTTGGCAGGTTTGCCCGAGGCCAAATCTCCCCCACTCGCCGTGATTCGCTTGCTTGCCACCCGGCCGACGTTCAAAATGCCTACCCCGAAAAGGAGGGAATATCGAGGGTACCGTTTTCCCTCAAATCGCTGTCATGTTATTGGGAGGCAGACGCAGTTCGTATTTATATTGAGGTGGGTGGTGCGCCTAGCGGAATATGGGCAGGGTCAACTCCTGGCCCTGAAACGGCCTTGCGGGAAGTCGTTCTCAAATCTACACATCTTCCCAAACCCATCGTCCGAAGATAACACGCTGCAACTTGCACATGAGGACACCAACTGGGTAATTGACCGCCAACCACGATCGATGGCTTCCTCATGCGGGAGAAATGACAAGAACGGAAATCTCGCGGGCAGTTCATGAATTGCCCTTTTCGTGGCTCACAAGGGCAGTGGAAGATTTCGGCAATTGTGACTGGCGATCAAGGTACAAAGCGCACATATTGAGCGTGTGGATTCCATTTGCCAAGATTGGGAACGTCGATTAGGCTGAAAACATAGTTACCAGAGCGGCATAAGGGTAGGATCAATGGACGAATGCGTTCGGGCATTTCTCGTCAATGAGAAGAAATTGACGCTGGGCAAGCTCCTGGGGAACGGGGGATTCGGGGAGGTTCACGAGGTCTGGACCGACTCCGGTATTCCCCTGGCGCTGAAAGTGCCTCACAACAGACTGGAGCCTCACGATCCGGAATCGCAGGAATTGTTGAAGAAGGAACTGAAGCGACTCCAATTGATGAAAGCCATCCGCGGGCATCCCCATCTCATCAATCTCATCGAGTTTTGGAACGTTTTTGGGTACTTGGTAACGCTTTGGGAACTGGCGACGGATGGAACGCTGGAGGACCTGCTCCTGCGTTTCCAGGCCTCCCAGGCGCGTGCTATCCCACCGCGCACTCTGATCCCTCTCATGTACGAGGCCGCGCAGGGAATCGATTATCTTAACGAACGGGGCATTTACCACCGCGACATCAAACCATCCAATCTCTTTCTCTGTCAGGGACATGTCAAAATTGGCGACCTTGGGTTAATCAAGTGCGTGGGGGTCTCTACGGGCAATCATTCGGTCCAGGGATCTTTCGGTTACACTCCCTTAGAAGCACTGGAAGGAGGAAGACTCGCGCCGACCGTTGACCTGTATGGTCTGGCAGCGACGTACGTCAAGTTACGGACGGGAAAAGAGCCGTTCGGAACACCGCCGAACGTATTCGAACGCCAGTCTAAGGGATGGTATTGTACAGAGGGACTGACGGGCGTCGAGATGACACTGCTGACCCAAGCGCTTCATCCGGACCCTGCCCAGCGACCAAAAAATGGGGCAAGACAGTGGGTCAGAGACTTGTACAATGCGCTCGTGGCTGCCGCTTCTCCGTCGGCTGGTACGACGAAGACCGGCCAAACTGGCCAGGGCAATTCGGGTGCGGCTCCGCGTGCGTCTGGCAAGCAGACCGCGAGCGAAAGACAATTCCAGGAGCGAGAATCATTCCACCAGGGTTACGATCAAGGGCAGGCGGCTCCCGCTGGTTCCGCCGTGGCCACGGCCGCCATGGAGTCAAGCTCCGATGATGACTGGTGGTGGAGTTTGCTGATCGGAGCTGCGGTTGGGGCCGCGGGTTATTTCCTATTTGGGAAATTCTTCAATTGGAAGTAACCAAGCGGCTGGTCATGGGGCACGAACTTTTCGTCACAGATATCACAAGAGCTATTATCACAGAAGCTATGCCAGGTGTCTCTTTTGATTGCACTGTAAACCACGCAATCGGGAGATCGGAAATAGTCTTTTGAGTTGATCCTTGTCGTTGTTTGCCTTAAGATCGTCAGTGTAATTGAAGATTCCTTACCATTCAGAAGAGGGCCTTTTCTAAAGGGTGGGGAACATGTTGGACCAAGCGAACCGCTGGTATTACGAAGTGAATGGGCAGGTTTATGGGCCTTTTTTACCGCTAGAGTTTCGCGACAAGCTCTTAAACCGACAAGTCCCCGGGCAGGCTAGGGTTTACTTCTTCGACGGCAAACAGAAGGCTTGTTACAGTCCGCAATCAATTCTTGCTCAGTTGCAACAGGCGTCACAGAACGCCTCGCGCTATGCATCGGACGTCGGGAAGCCCCCAATTCTCGTTATCCCGCCACCCGTTCCAAATCAAGTGGCTTCAGACAGTGTTAAACCACATGCGGAAGTCCTCCTGTCGCCGCCCCCCTTGCCGGTCCACTCGCAACCGGTCGGAACGTTCCTGTCGGTGCTACGGCAGAAGAAACCTGCCCCCATCTTTCTAGGTGCTGTGGTCGTATCATGCTTCCTGGTGGGCTTGACGCTCCTTGTGGCGACGTTTTGGCCACGACGGAGCAGCGATAACGAACCTCTCGCCGTGGCGGGCGACGTCACTAAACCAGCGGCTGTCCAACCTGACCCGCAAGTCCCGCATGAGCCACGACCGGTCCCAGAAGAACTACCGCAGTCGGACGAGCAATCATTACATGCTCAACAAGCTGAGAATGTCCCGGAACAAGGACCGACACCGGCGAAGTCCACTGAACTTCCGACGCAGACCACCCCACCAGTAGCAGTCACGGCTGAGACATCCCCTGAGGGTCCTCAACCCTGGACAAAAATGGTGCAGGAGGCCTGCGTCGTCGTGATTTCTCAATCACTTGAGGGTGATGCAGCAATGGGCAGTGGGTTTTTTGTCAAAGCTTCCAGCAACTGGCCCATCGTCGTCACAAACCATCACGTGGTGGAGGGAGCTGCGCAGATTGTGGTGAAACTTCGTAGTGGGGAAATGTATCGTATTCGGCGCGGGGCGCTCTTGCCACGATACGACCTTGCTTTCCTGGCGGTGGAGGGGTTGCGGACAGTCCCGGCGGTGCTTGAACTTCGCAAGGATCTGCCGGCTCTAACCGAGACCGTTTACGCATATGGAGCCCCCAAAGGCCTGGAAGCGACTATTACGCGCGGAATTGTTAGTTCGCTCCGTCGAACCAGTGAAATCCCATTTTTGGCTGACGATTACGATGAAGCAGTCTGGGTTCAAACGGATGCTGCCATCAACCCGGGAAATAGCGGCGGCCCGCTGCTGGATGCTCGTGGCCGTGTGGTGGGTGTGACGACGTTTAAGCGTGCGGAGGCCGAAAATCTCAATTTTGCGGTGTCAGCCGTGACCGTCGCGGAGCATTTAGAAAATGCTCGCGTCGTGAATCTAAGACCTCCCCACGTGGGTCTTGCTGGAGGGACTACTGGGGCATCACGAAGCGCGCCGCAAACGAATCCCTGGGTTGAGACAGCGCTCTATTGGGCTTGCTTAAAGGTGGCCTGGGATGCTGCTAAGGAAACGGAAAAAGAGGTTACAAGAACGACGAACAACCCGTGGATGTCACCGCAGGAAAAAACTCTGGTGCTGGCGGCTTGGGCCAAGTCGCTTTGGGGAGCCTCAGCCATGGTCTCCGACTTCCCCACGGATCATGTGGACAAGTCCGCAGTGACCGCTGGTCAAGCCTTGGCTGTCTTCTTCGAGGAATATGCAAACACCATTCAGCAGGGGCTTCAAGTCGCGACCAGGACAAACAACGTCTGGCTTGCGGAACGTCAGATAGAAAACCTGGCCCAGCAATTCGCCGCCAAGACGGTGGTCATTGCCGGCATACTCGAAGCGGCCCGCGCCGACCTCTCCCAAAGAAGCGGCATGGACTTCCCGACAATCATGGAATGAGGGGCTTGACCAGGCGTGGAGTTCTCGTAGACCGTGGGGGTCAGAGCAAGGCTAAGTCAGCGGTCGATATTCGGAGCGTGATCCGCGACCTATGCCGGGTTGCCGCTTATTGCGTGATGGATTTTGTATCTTAATGGGCCACTGATCCTCGCACATTCAGCGGTTTTTTGACCATCCCACGGAATGGCGCTGAAGACTTCGAGTTTTTTTAACATGAACGAGCCTGTGCCCACGTTGCTCAACAAGTGTGTCAGCAAACCTAGATCAAAAAGCCAAACCTTATGGGGCTATCGGTTGGAATAGTTGCTCAGTGCGAGGGAGTGCCACAGCCGGATCGGGGTATCCGTTTTAGAAAGACAGCAAGAGGCGGTAAGGGCAATTCATGAATTGCCCCTACGGGCGTTGAACTGCCTCACGCTAGGACATTCTTTTTCCACATTTTTCCGGCTTTGGTTGTGGAAACGTCAAACATAGGCAACACTGCTGGGTTGTCTCGGCGAGCACCTAGGTTTCAAATGCGGCCACGACGCCGGTACCCCCCCTTTGGGGACAAAACGAGGCAACTCACCAGTGCACCAACGAGGTGGATTTTCTGGCGATTCCCGTACCTACGAGGCACATCAACGACTTGCAGGACTTGTCATCAAGACTGGACGATTGTGCCCATTGTTACCCCTTCCGCCTTGTTAGATTTTGCTCAAACGGGCGGCGTTTGCTTGAATTACCTAGCTTGCCTAATTATGATCGATGTGGTTGAGTGCATTATTGACGTGAAGCCCCGCGGGGAACTTTTCCCGGATGGTGAATCGTCTAACAACGCAACACTGGTGGGAGCGATATCGGCCGTTCAACATTGATGGCCTGTACCAATCTGGTGTGATGGAGAGGAATCTCATGCATCGTTCAGCTTTTCGCTGCTTTGTGGTCGCGGGTTTTGTTCTGGGGCTTGGCCTGGGATTGGCAATGTCAGCCTCGGCCCAAAACGACGACAATAACGAAATGGCCGGGGTGATTGTCAGTCCGGACGGCGTTCTCACCCGGCAGATGATCTCGGACCCCACAGGTCAGATCATGCGGGAAAGGGTAATGGCGGCTCGTCGCGTGCTCTCGTCCGACATCGCCAAGTTTAGCACGCTTCGCAAGGTTTCTCTGCCCCGATTGGAAAAAGCGATCTTGCGGAATAACGGTGTGGTCTCTCCGGAGATGAAATACCTGGCCGGGTTGCTTCGCATCCGGTATGTGTTCCTTTATCCCGAAAGCGGTGATATCGTCCTGGCCGGACCAGCGGAAGGCTGGGTTGAGACTCCAACAGGCCGGGTGGTGGGAATTAATACGGGACGGCCAGTCCTTCAGCTCCAGGATCTCGTGACAGCCTTGCGAGCGTATCCGCCCGAAGGTGAGGGCGTTGACGTGATTGGCTGCTCAATTGACCCGACGCAGGAAGGACTGGCACGAATGCAGGAGTTTCTGCGAAGTCTGGGGAGTTCGTTCCCGCCAGGACAGGAGCGGCAGGTGGCCGAGTATATGGTCAACGGTTTGAAGAAAAGCCTGGGTGTTCAGGAAGTCACCGTGCATGGCGTTCCTGCGGAAACCCATTTTGCCCACGTTCTGGTCGAGGCCGACTACCGAATGAAACTCATCGGGATCGGTTTGGAACGACCACCGGTCCGGTTGGTGAGTTTTGTTGAACGGGCGGCGTCATCTGCCATCTCGCCAAACCAGTTGTTCCGCTGGTACTTCGTTCCCGACTATCAGTGCTTGCGTGTCAGCGAGGATGGAACGGCCCTGGAACTCGTGGGTGAAGGTGTGAAGCTGGTGGGCGAAGATGAACTTGTGACGTCCAGCGGCGAGCGAAAAGCGGCCTCCGCAGGCAACGCGGCGAGCCGGGCATTTACCACCAGTTTCACGCGGCACTATCCGGAACTGGCGGCAAAGGTGCCGGTTTACGCGGAGCTTCGCAATGTGATTGATATGGCCGTCGTTGCGGCCTACATCAAGCAGCAGGACTTCTACAACCAGGCCAACTGGAAGATGGAGTTCCTCGGCCGTGAGGAGAATTTTCCGGTGAAGACGTATCCGGCCCCGAAGAAGGCCGAAACGGCCATCACAGCCGTCATTCGTCCCGGCCGGGTGAGCACGCCCATCGGCGGCGGTGTTCACATTGAGGCCCAGCAGGCCCTGGATTATGAAAACCTCCTGAAGGATGAAAAAGGTGAGGTTGAAAAGGCCAAGAAGAGCGTCAAAGTGGATGTCCCGGAAGGCGTCTGGTGGTGGGATTGATTGGCCGTCCCGGTCAATAGTCCAGCCGGTTTACGATTGAGTTTCTTTGATCTCGGGCGCATAGCGCTCGAGATATTTTTTTAGACGGAGCTTACGTCGGGCGCTGTCTGTGCTCATATACCGGACCAGGCCGAAGATAGGCCGCTCTGGGCCCCAGGCGCGGTCGTAACGTCCCAGAATCCACGTGATTCCGGTGTAAGAATTTGGGTCGCTTCCGTCCAGAGCATACTTGTTGTTGAGGTAAATCATCCACTCCAGAGCCGTTTGGGGATCGGGAGTCCATTCCAGGATTTTCTTTCCCCAGAGCATCCGCAGGTAATTGTGAAGACGGCCCTCTTGCCGTAGCTCATTCTGTGCGGCATTCCACACGCGGTCGTGGGTTTGGGCAAACTCGAGCTGCTCCAAAGTGTAGATGATGGGGCGACGATCGGAAGCATGGTTCGTGAGCGTCTTCTGGGCCCATTCGGGCAGGGACTCAAAACGATCGTACTGGTCGCAATGGTGACAGAGGTTTAGCCCCAGTTCGCGCCATACCAGGAGTTGATCCAGAAACGCCGCGACCCCCGGCGGAAGGCCCCACCAATTCTCATTGTTGGTTTCCTTGGAAGTTCGTTCACAGGACCAGCCCATCTCAACGGCGCACCGGAGTAAGTCGACAACCATTTCATGGGGCGAGATGAATCCGAAATGTAAATAAGGGGCCATGCCGCTGGCGCCGTTGTCATCCGGGTGATTTCGGTGCTCGTGATAATGTGTCAGAGAGTTTTGAAGGAATTCTTGCCACCGCGCGCGTGCTGCTACCGGGCCGCCTGGTGTGGCCACAACGGAAGCCGAGTGATCGATGGGCAATTCATTGACGGCCTGGTGTGGAGCCATTAACGCCTCGTGGTCCTTTCGCCAGAGAACCCAGAACGGAGAGTTCAATTTCGGACGACGGGGCACCAGCCGCTCCGAAAGGGGACGTGGGTCTGGGAGCTGAAAAAGGGCCTCGGGCAGCCTCGATAGCACGAAACTGCGGAATCCCCGTGCCGTGGGAAAGAGACGCGGAACACTGCGAAACGGAATCAAGCCAGAAGAGTCGACTGCCTCGACTCGAGTGAAAGTGTTGGTAGGAAAGCTCTCTAAGAACCTCCTGTACTCACGATCGGGATGATCATCCACGATAAGGACATCGACCATGTCGGCAAAGTTGGAAATGTAATCGGTGAGTTCTCGCCCACATTTCCTGGAATGTGCCCGGTATAGGGCAGGCCCGCGTTCCATCGGGGTTTCAAAGTCGCGCATTCCCTGCAAGATGAAGGCGGCGTGGCGATTGGTCAATGTTTGATGGAAAGGAAGAGTTTCGAGGATCACCAGGTCCCCGCCGCTCATATCAACCCACTCGAGGGCACGATCCAAGGCATAATTCCATGACCATCGACGGTTGATGTGCATCCAATAAAAGACCGTGCCATTGGGTCGAAGCGGTTCGCCTTCTGCAAGGACGCGAATTCTTTCCGCCGGTGTTTTACCACCTGCGATGTCACCTGAAAGGACGTGGGCCACGGCTTCCCGAAAAGCTGGGGGGTATGGACGGCCAAGTTTCTTCTTAGGCATGGATGTGTTGCCGGAAAGTGCGATCAAGAGTTCTTCGAGCCTGGTTTCCACCTCAGTGACGGTAGGGCCGCCCATTGCCAAAAACTGGTAGGGGCAATTCATGAATTGCCCCCAACGGCTTTACCAGCAGTGACGGCCCAACGTGGTTGTGACGTTACCGTGTGATCTTCTTTCCAATTCTGCGCGTGTTTCAATATATTATCCATAAAGACCGCGGTCGGCGTTTGAGGTCTGAGGAAAAATGTCTGTCGATGGTTCTCTCTCTAGGGAGTGGAAGACGCTCGTTGTGCTCCGGATGAGATGACCAAGACGAAAAAGGACATTGTGCATGATTCGGCTCATTGAAGTTCTTAATTACCGTTGCTTGCATTACATTCGCCAGCCTCTGGGGCCGTTTCATGTTTTGGTCGGGCCTAATGCGAGTGGTAAGACGACTTTTCTGGACACGCTCAGTTTTCTCGGACGCCTGGTCAGTGATGGTTTGGATGTGGCTTTGGAGGAACGGACGGCTAATTTCCAGGACCTGGTTTGGAATCGCGCAGAAAGTTTTTTCGAGATCGTCATTGAGGCGGCGATTCCGCAACATATTCGTGATCTTTTGCAGAATAAGGAATGGGATACCATCCGTTATGAAGTCCGTGTTGGGATTGATGGGGAGACTGAGACGGTATCCATTCTGAATGAGTCCGTGATTCTAAAGACTTTTCGTGAGTCAAACAGACAATTGCGAGTGGTTTTTCCTGCGGAGCCTTCTCCGCCCAAATCGTTAATGACAGGAAGGCTGAAAAACAGAGAGGGGCGGCGCGTGGTCAAGAAGGCATCCAGTGGCCTCGACTACTTTTACACGGAGGTTGCCGAAGCGTCAGGAAAAGGTTGGTTTCCCTCGATTCGACTTGGGCCCAGAAAGAGCGCGTTCGGCAACCTGCCTGAAGATCGCGAGAAGTTCCCTGCTGCCACATGGTTTAGAAACTTTTTGACGACGGGTGTTCAGACGATTGTTCTCAATAGTGTCTTAATGCGAAAACCCAGCCCACCAGGTCAGCTTCGAAAGTTCCGGCCCGATGGTTCGAATTTGCCCTGGATCATTGCCGACCTTAGAAGGGACAAAGAACGTTTTTGCCATTGGCTTGAACATCTTCGGACCGCGTTACCGGACGTTGTTGCCATCGATACTGTGGAACGCCCGGAAGACCGGCATCGCTATTTGGTGGTGGAATACGAAGGAGGGTTGCGGGTGCCATCTTGGATGGTTTCCGACGGAGCATTGCGACTTTTGGCCCTTACCATTTTTGCCTATTTGCCCCAGATGGAAGGTATGTACTTGATCGAGGAACCTGAAAACGGCATCCATCCCCAAGCGGTGGAGACTGTTTATCAGTCACTTAGCTCCGTTTATGATGCCCAAGTGCTTCTTGCCACCCACAGCCCGGTGGTGCTGAATCTCGCCGAGCCAGAACAGATCCTTTGCTTCAAGAAAACTCCGAGCGGAGCGACTGATATTGTCCTCGGCAGCGACCATCCGCTTCTTCGAGATTGGAAAAGAGAGACGGCCTTGGGTACCCTGTTTGCCTCAGGGGTATTAGGATGAACCCAGAAGAGTCTGTTCAAGACCTCGTTGTGCTCACTCCAGATAAAAACACTCAATGCGCACTGGACGGACTCCTAAGAGCCTTTCCCGAAATTGCATTTTCTGAAAAAATTTGGTACACCTCCGCTGGGGGTTCCCGTTGGGGAACCAGGTTGTTTAAGGAGGTTATAGAACCAAACACGGAGGTGTACCATGCAACAAC
>Ga0067045_1002593_pt1 | contig 67870 bp, 55 predicted proteins | sample TerdegcTABiofilm_FD_59184 | JGI IMG/M metagenome (GOLD analysis project Ga0067045, IMG submission 59184) | Combined Assembly of (Gp0054472, Gp0054536) Wastewater bioreactor microbial communities from Singapore -Terephthalate degrading...
TAATTCACGAATAGTACTATCCAGCATTCACCCTCCATTCGTGCATTCGTGGCTTATCTTTTTTTCTTTAGCCACTAATTCACGAATAGTACTATCCAGCATTCACCCTCCATTCGTGCATTCGTGGCTTATTTTTTTTTCTTTAGCCACTAATTCACGAATAGTACTATCCAGCATTCACCCTTCATTCGTGCATTCGTGGCTTATCTTTTTTTCTTTAGCCACTAATTCACGAATAGTACTATCCAACATTCACCCTTCATTCGTGCATTCGTGGCTTATCTTTTTTTCTTTAGCCACTAATTCACGAATAGTACTATCCAGCATTCACCCTTCATTCGTGCATTCGTGGCTTATAAAAAGAGAAAGGCCGGCAGTTTAATCTCAACCACCGGCCTAAGTTTAAGCAATATTCCTTTTAGGTCATTGTTGCCGCTTGCGAAATGCCTCCAATCCCGAATCCAGGAAACGGATAAAGTTGTCCACGTTTAGATCGTAGGCCTTGGGAGGCACCAACTGATTCCCATCGGGATCGAGCAACACATAATAAGGCTGCGCATTCACATTAAATCTTGAAATCTGAAAGTCAGCATATTTTTTACCAATCGTCTTTTTTACCTTGCCATCATATGACGAAACAATCCACTCGTTTTCAGGAAGTTCGGTCTTATCATCCACATACAAAGCAATAATAACGAAATCATTTTTCAAGCGCTTTAAAACTTCAGGATGCGACCAGACCCTGGCCTCCATCTCCCTGCAGTTTACACAACCATGTCCCGTAAAATCAATAAAGACAGGTTTATTCAGCTTTTTAGCGCAGGCCAGTCCTTGCTCATAATCAAAGTATCCTTCGAGGCCATGCGGAAGGTGAAGGAATTCCGAGTATTTGGGTTTGTCACAGGTTTCGTTAGTTGTCCCGGGAAAACTGGCCGTCTTTCCACTTTCCATGATCAATTTGGCATTGTCGCGAATCACCTGGTTCAAGTCGAAATCGTGGGACGACTGAGGAGGCAGATAACCTGCCAGTGCCTTGAGCGGAGCACCCCACATGCCGGGTATCAGGTAAACAACAAAACTAAAAGTAATGATAACCAAAGTCAGGCGAAACACTCCAATGTGCGTAACCTCCGAATCGTGTTTGAAACGTATTTTTCCCAACAGATAAAATCCCATGAGTGTAAACACCACGATCCAAATGGCGATGTAGATTTCGCGGTCGAGTATTCCCCAGTGATAGGTCTGGTCGGCTACGCTCAGAAATTTCAGACCCAAAGCTACTTCGATGAAGCCCAATACAACTTTAACAGAATTGAGCCATCCTCCTGATTTAGGCAAATTGCTGAGCCAACCCGGGAACAAAGCAAAAAGGGTAAAAGGCAGGGCAAAAGCGAGGCCAAAGCCAAGCATACCCACAATGGGCTTTAAAATTTCTCCACTGGCTGAAGCCACAAGGATAGAACCTACGATGGGAGCGGTACACGAAAACGAAACCAGAACCAATGTAAATGCCATGAAAAAGGCACCCACGAGCCCCCCTTTGTCGGCTTTTTGGTCGGTTTTTGTCACCAGCCAGCTGGGAAGCACGATTTCGAATGCCCCGAAAAAGGAAGCTGCAAATACCATGAAGATGAGGAAAAAGAAAAGGTTGGGCAGCCAGTGAGTACTCAGAAAGTTGGCAAAGTTGGCTCCCAGCGTCAGCGCGACCACTGTTCCGATAATGGTATAGATAGCAATGATGCTGAATCCATAAAAAATGGCCTGAAACCGGGCTTTGGCTTTGTTGGTTTCATCGTGCATAAAGAAACTCACCGTCATGGGAATCATAGGAAAGACACAGGGGGTAAGAATGGCAAGCAATCCCCCAAGGAATGCCACCCAGAAAAACAACCACAGCGAAGAAGTTGAATTGCTGTCGGTTCCTTCGGTGGCTGTAACTTCTTCAGCAGCAGTTTGAGATGTCTTAATCTGTAAAGGCTCTACCAGTGAACTTCCCTTACCGGTATCAGTGCTGGAGGTTGCTGTAGTGGTTGAAACAACTTCAGAAGCAGCACCTGCACCCGGGGTTAGGGTAAATTCAAACTCAACCTCGTTGGGAGGAAGGCAGCGGCTGTCGTCGCAACACATGAATTCGAGAGCTCCCTTAACTTTAAAGGGCCTGTCAACCAATGCTTTAACTTTTTGAGTAAAAACAGCTTTATGGTCGAAGTAGGCCACTTCCATCTCGAAGTTGGGGTCATACATCCGTTTAGGACGAGGCTCTTCTACCTTACCTACCAGCTGGAAATCGGAGGATGGATCGAAGCGGAAGGAAGTGGGTACCGGACCGCCCTCCTGAATGTTCTGAGAATAAAGATGCCATTTGTTCTCGATGGTGGCAGTGAAAATCAGTTTAAACTCCTTCTCACTGATTTTTTCGTGAGAGAAACTCCATTTTACAGGCTCAAGCACCTGGGCGTAGAGAACGTTTGAAGCCAGGGCCAGTGGCAAGATAAATGCCAGCAATAATCTACGAATTCTCATAATTTATGTTGCTTGTTGATTTTCTTACTCAATACATTATTCCACAATGGCCTTTTCCGCTGCCTGAATCACCTCGTCTTTTCTGTCACCAGAAGTAAAGGTGAGGATTGCCACCACCTCACAGTTATTGGCATTCCAGTTGTCAGGAAGGGTAAATGTATGATTAAAAGAATAATAGGCATTCTTTGCAAGGTTAAAGCCATCGTTAACGGGCTCTCCCCAAACACCATTAATACATGCGCGGAGAACGTGCTTATGTTTATAATCAAGAATATCGGGCACAGAGCCAACCGAAGTTTTATTATTTTTCTGAGGCGAAACTATATCGTTTTCTATGATTGATAAGGTGAGATTTACAGGGCCTGTGAGGTCAGCAAGAGCTTTCACCTTAGTTTTTACCTGAAGCTTACGTGAAGAGGGATTCCAATCATTTTGAATTGTAATATAAGCTTCGGGCTCAGCCTCTAAAGCAGCATTCAAGGCAGCTTCCCATTTATCGGGTGTAAGCCGAAGGGTGGCATTGAAAGGCTTACGGTTGAGGATACCTGTGGGATACGACATAATGCCGAAATAATCATGCAAAGCAGTTCCTTCGGGAGTTCTGTAATCGGCAGTATAGTTGCCACTGCCATCGGGAGAGGCGAAATAACCGGCATGCACGCCGATGATGATCAGCTGCCCCGGATGGGCCAGCGAAAGCTGATGAGCCAGAGCAGCTGCCTCAGGGCAGTTCACACATTTATGACCTGTATAATCCTCAAGCAATACAATGCGTTTGTAAGTGGTATCTTCTATGTTTTGGCCTGTATCTATATGTCGTTCAACCAGTTCTAAATAAGGAGTCTCCACTTTTTCACAGGCAAACAACAGCATCAGAAGGGAGGCAAATAAAGGGAATAAATATTTTCTATTCATAACGATGTCAAAATTATTCTATGATTAACCATTAAAGTGTGGAGGTAATGGTGAGCCCAAAACCCGTATAAGCCGGAACATAGCGGCAAATACCACCTACGCAGAGAAGGCCTTCACGTTGACGACCATAGCTGAGAGAAATGCGGGATGATTTGATGGAATAACCGGCAGAGACGCCAAAGTAATGCAGTTGGTCTTCCTCCACCGGGTTACCATAATTGTATTCGTCCATAATCGAAAAAAACCAGTGCGGTGCGATAGTATATTCAAGGGTAGCACCCATCCAGTCGCCTTTGTCTTGTTGGGTAAATAATGCTTCAAGCTCGAGGCGTAAAGCCTTTTTATCATCCAGTTTCCAGGTCATGTCGAGCACACCAATATTGGTATAAATTTTACCATATTCATTGTTGTGGCCTTCGATTACGTCTTTGTTGTAAATCTGGCTAAACCAGGCGGCAGTGGCTTTGAAAGAAGAAGAAAATTTGCGAAAAACCTGCACTTTTAAGTCTTGGTAGTATATCTCGTCGCCAAAAGTAAAAAATGGAGAAGTATAGCCCAGAGTACCCGTTGAATCCACAGGGATGCCGGGAGCCGGACTTTCCTTCTTTATACTGTTTACCCGCGCAAAATAAATTTCGACATCAGTGCCATACTTACCACCCAAAGCAGAATTGCGGGGGATTTTATAATTTATTTGTCCCTGAATGGCCATCTCCCCGTTGGGTTGAGTGGCATATGGATACATATTGGCAAAAGAATAAGCGTGGACCATGGTAACAGGAGGCAGGAAGTTAATATCAAGCACATTTCCCTTTTCATCCATCCTTGATTTAAACCCCATATTGTCGATACGTTTGGCCATTAACTGCACTCCAAATCCTTTTCTGCTGTAGGTAATTTGAGTGAGCAGGGCTTGGCCTCTGCGATAGATGTAATTATTAAGTGCAGAAGGATTGGGATCTTTGCCTACATATTCCGTCATCCAGCTCCAGTTTCCATAGCCCAGGTTTGCCAAAACAGACCAGGCACCCACATTAGAGGGCAATTTATATTCATACTTCTCATAACTTCCCTGATTATCAATAGGGCGGATAAGCGTCTTGGTGGTCATTTTTTCGTATTTGCTCACCACCCCGGTACCCAGCGAGATTTTCCATTTGCTCTCGGCCAGGGTTGGAAAAATTTCATTGAGGTTGGCATCAGCATAAACACCTCTGACAATGCCCCTGTTGTCGGATTCAAATTTTTCCCAATAACTGCGCTGATAACCTGCCACTGCCCTTAAGCTCACTCCCTCAATGGGTTTGAAGTGAGCGCTCAGTCCGTTAAGAGCATTGTCGTAACCCAGGCTCCATTCCTCGTAAGTACGCAGAATCATACCAGAGCCAAATTGCTCGTAAATACTACCTGCCGACACAGAAAACTTATCGACCTGATACCTTGCATACCAGTTGGCTATACCATTACCTTTCAAATCGGCAGGGAAACCCAACATGGGGGGCATGAAGGCCTCGTAGCGCAGGCCTGCTGAAAAATTTTGCAAAGTATAGTTTACCTGGGTATATCCATTGATACCCATACGTTTTCCAGCCAGGGAGGTCTTATCGATACCCAAGGCTTTGTCGTTAGTATAATAAGCGGCATCGGTTTGAAAGGTGGCATTCACCGATGATTTTTCTGCAAGGTCCTGAGCAGTTACACTTTGAAACAAGAAAAGGCCCGCCAAAACGGGTAGCAGAAATTTCTTCATAGGTATTTTATTCTTCCTTTAATAAAACAATTCCCGTCATTCATTATTCGAGGCTTTCGCCTTTATTTAGTTTGCGGATAACATTAATAAGCTCGAGCTCACCTCCTTCAGAAAAAGAAGTATGTTGCCACACGATATTCCCTTTGCCGTCGATAACGAAAGTATGGGGGATAAGGTTCACATTCATAGCTCTTTTAAAATCACCATTGGGGTCAAGCAGAACTTCCATATCCCATCCTTTTCCTTCTACAAAAGGCTTCACACGGGAAGATGAACGAGCATCATCTATTGAAACAGCAATAAATTTAACCCCGGTTTCAGCAACCCAGTCGGGATAGACCTCAGCGATTGTTGTGAGTTCTTTTATGCAAGGCTTACACCATAAAGCCCAAAAACTGATAATCATGGGCTTTCCGTTATTTGTCAGTTGGTCGGTTTTTACACTCTGACCATCCAAATTTTTGACTGTCACGGAGGGTAGTTTATTGCCCTGTTGTTGTGCAAAGCTTTGATTATAAGCAGTTAAACAAAGTAAAATAAGTAAAATTGGTAATTTTCGCATAGGGTTAAAGTTTGGCGCACAAAGTTATGTATTTAGTCAGATATGTATCATTATTTCAAAAATATAAGGTGGGAGGCCATTGGAAGCAAAGGGGAGTTAACCAAAATCCTGGATGCGACCTTCCCACCTTAGGGGTTTAATTGTTTTTGGCCGGCGAATGTAAAAATGCATAGAAGCCGGTTTGGAAAGAGCGGGTGCTTCCTTTACGAAAGCTATGCAAAAATATTTTCAACCGGTACTGTATCCAAATTTTTCTCTACTATAGCACCTCTACAACAGCGGTATTTTCGTTAGAAACAAACCATAAGAAAACTCTACAAAATCAACAGGCAAAATATTAATATTCAATGCTATATTGATCAGAATACTTCTACACTTGCGAAATTTTAAAAGGATGAACAGGTAACTCAGGTCAGGTTTTGTAAAAAATTAACCAGGCTTTCATCACTGGATAAGTTTAGTTTCTTGCGAAGCCTGTAACGGCTCATTTCCACCGCTTTTACCGAAACATTATTCAGCGAGGCTATATCTTTCGACGACAGGCCAATGCGCAACAATCCGGCCAGGTCCTTTTCGTGGGCAGTTAATGAAGGGCAGACTTCTTCTAAGCGTTTGAAAAAAGTTTGATGGGCAGATTCCACTTCTTTGCGGAAACGATCGAGGTCTGCGTTCAGCCGGTGTTGTTGGTTCAGGCGATGAAGCAGGGCCGCGGCGCATTTTTCCTTTTCGTCGTCTTTGGCATAACGAAGGCTTTTAATCTGCTCCTTCAGTTGATTTATAAATTCATTTTTTTGGGCAATAATCAAGGCCAGATTGGTCAGGTGTGCTGATTGAACTTTCAAATCTTCCATCAGCTGCTTTTGCTCCAGATCGCGGGCTTTCATTTCGGCTTCCATTAATGCCTGACGAGTATGGGCCAATTCGGTTTCACGTCGATAATTCAGCGCTTCTGACAATCTTCGCTCCTTTTCGCGGTGATACAGAAGCCATGCAATAATAATTGCCAACAGGATGCCCAGTATTGAAAAATAAAGAATAATCCTTTGGGTACGCGCCAGGTTATGGCTTTTTTCTTTTTCTAAGGCAAGTTCAGCTTCTTTTTTCTCATAGTCGTAACGAGCCTGCAAACGGGCTATCTCTTTGCGGTGGCCAATAATATTGAGAGAATCAGCCCAGGCTATACGGTCATTGAGCCATCTATAGGCCTGTTTGTAATCACCTTGCGCAGCAAATGCCTCAGCTAATAAACCTGCCAATTCCAACCGGCTCTTTATTTCTCCACCTCTGGCAGAGTATTCATAAGCTTTAAGCCCTAATTGAATAGCCCTGTCTGTTTGTTTTTTTTTCAGTGCAAGCAGTGCCAGTCCTCTCCATGCCTCAGTCATTAAAAGCGCATCCTGGGCAGACCCTAACTGAAGCACTTCATTAAAAAAAGTTTCTGCCTCAGCCAACCGTCCCCTTGCCATGGCCAGATTACCCCTGCGCAACAGATCCTCGGTAAGGCCACGAATATTTTCAAACCTACGATTAATTTCCTGAGATTGCTTGAAACAAGCATCAGCCGAATCATACTGCTGATCCTTATAAAATACATCTCCCATAATGGCAAACACGGTGGCTGTGGCGGCCAGGTTTCCTGTCGCATTCAACAATCCTGAGGCTTTTCGCAGGTTTTGCAGCGATTTTTCTAAGTCACCCAATTCAGCGTAGATTTCTCCTATGCGCTGCCATATTTCGGCCAACAACACCGAATTACCCTGATTTTCATTTTCTTTTAGAATTTTTAAATAAACCTCTAGTGACTTTTCGTACATACCCTGCCTGGCTAAAATATTGGCATAATCGAGCGAAAGCCTCTGCTGAAGGGGGCGATTGCCCGAAAGTACGGCATGAGCCAACGCCTTGTTAATCTCTCTGGCAGCAATCCGATAATTACCTTTAAACATCCATGTATTGGCAAGCGTTCCGGTAATTTCCGCCATTCGAGTGAGATATTCCTTGTACCGCGGTTCATCGGGTGAAGTCATTTTCAAAAGGTTTTCCAAAACATCGGCAGAAACAGCCAAACAAGATAGAGCTGAATCATATTGTTTTTCTTCCAGAAAAATGTTCCCCGCCAGCCAACGCGCCGAAACATAGCCATCCCAATTGCTTTTATGCTTAAGCAGAGGAGCAGCCTTTAATGCGAAATAGCGAGCAGAATCGAGTTGTTTCTCCAATAAAAAACCGGAGGCCAGATTAAGCATTACTTTTGCCTGCATTTCAGGTTCCGCGTGAAAAGCAAGTCTCAACCACCGATTGTAGTAAAAAGAAGACTTCCTGAAATCGGTGGCTATATTGTGATAAAAATCTCCCAAATACAAAGCAGTCTGGCTTACATACAAAGGATGGGCCATGGATTGTGCACTATGCCAGGCCAACAGAGCTGCTTCCTCCGCAAGGCGAGGATTTGACATCTGCTGACGGGTTGCAAAGTCAATCAGTGCTTCGATTTTTTTACCGGATTGAAGCCGTGCAATACGACGAAGCAGAGAGTCGGGAAGGGTAGCAACCGCCTGGTTTACAATAAAAATGCAGCAAAAACTCCAGAAAAGACACCTTTTCATCCTTTGGACGTTTACCGGCAATATTGGTCGATAACCTTACTGATAGCATCCTGACACACCCGGCAGAAAGCCTGCTTGTTGCGGGTAAACATAATACAATCGGTTTCAGCTCTGTAGAGACCATAAGGCTGGTAACCTGCCCCTTCGAAAGCACCTACCTTACCCGTATATTTCATCTTGGCAATCGCCTCGCGTTCATGGGTTCGTTCAAATTCAAATAAAGCTTCCATCACCTCCTCGGGTTCACCCCGTTCGCGAATGGCTTTGCGTTGCTTCTGAATCTCATAACTAAATTTATCGAATTCCTCCTTATCCCAGGGCGTGGGAATGGGCGTACCTTCCTCTACCAAATGCTTCCATTTAAGGTGGGCCGGATCTTTGAGGGCAGTAATATTAAGTTCCCAGGGTTCAATTTCAATATCAGGGGCTTCGTACGAAACCGCTGAGGTGTAATATTCATCAGCAAGAGCCGCAAAATGATGACCAAACTCGTGTACAAAGATGTAATCCGAAAATTTATTGTCGGCAGCCACCGTCGCATACAGGTTGTAAATACCTCCGCCACCGTAAGTTCTTTCATTCACCAAAATAAAAGTGAAATCATAAGGCACGGAGGCGGCAACGTCTCGTAGTGTGCGGTTATCAAATCCAAGAACATAACGTTCGGAATCGAAAGCACCGTAAGTAAGCGACAGGGCGCTGCGGCGGAAAACACCCGGGTGAGGCTTGTTGATACCTTCCATGGCACAGGGGGTCCATACTGCTCTGACATTAAAATCAGACCTGCGGGTTTTAAATGGTTCGACTTTAGAAAGTTCGCCCACCAGCCTTTCTACATCGGCTTTAAATTTCTCTTTCTGGGACTGGGCATATCCGTCGCCCAAAACCACAATATCCACTTTATTTTCAGGTTTACCATTGCAAAAAACCTCCCACCATTCATACATAGAGGGCAATGGAGCTGGGTTTACATTTCTTGCTGTTGGGTTAATACTCGTTTGCCAGATTCTACGAAAGGAATTGTCGGGTTGACGCTTGCTAATATGCAGAACTACAGGATCTTTAGGCCAGGGAAAACGCAATGATTCTTGAAAAGTCCCCCAATTTTCAGCTTCCGGTGTAGTTTGCCATTCTCCGAAAATGCTGGCAAAACCTCTGCTATAGATTATACGTCCGGTGGCAGCATCTTCTATCTCAAAAAAATACGGGCCTAATTTTAATTCATCCAACAGATGGATTTTACTTCCCGGCCAAGGTCCATCATTAAGCATTCGGTCGGGGGCAAAAATTTCTTCAGATGCATTACCTGTGTGGAAAAAGTCGAAGCGAAGGGTGGAGTCTTTGAAAAATTCATTAAAATTCACAGATTGTCCAGAGAGCACAAGGGAGCAAAAGACCCCAGAAATCAGAATAAGAAATTTCGCATATTTCATGGCATGGGTGGTTGAGGTGAAACATTTAAAAAAGAGATCAAAATTCAGGAAAGGAATCGGGATATGCAATATTCAAGGTTTTTTCTCAGATTTTCCGGGCAGAATATTAAAAAGTAGAGATATGAAGGTAAAAAGTTTTGTAAAATCCTTTGATTTAGAGAGATAAAAGGCCTAATTTTGCGGCGGGAAAATTTTTAATCATAAAACAATCAAAGTCAACACAATGAATATAAATCTTGAAGAATTCAGCCTGGGCCGACACGAAGCCCCCAAGGGTTCGTTGCAAAAAGTGGGCATAGTTGGCTGTGGTATCATGGGGCAACAGATAGCCTTGCAGACCAGCCAATATGGTATCGACGTAATCTTTCTCGACCTAACGGAAGAGCGTATCCAGGAAATTTTTGCCCGTTTGAATACAGAGCTCGACAGGGTGATTAAAAAATGGGGAATGACGCCGGGTGAGAAAAAGCTCATCCTTTCGAGAATTCAAGGTACCACCCAATATGCTGACCTCAAAGATTGCGATATAGTCATCGAAACCATTAATTCCAAAAAAACAGGAACCAGTCTGGCTTTCAGGCAGGAAGTATTTCGCAAATTAGACGAAGTGCTCAGGCCTGATGCAGTGATTGCCAGCAACACCGCCACCTTGATGATATCTGAGCTTTCCACTGTTTTAAAAAATCCGGGCAGAGCTATAGGTCTCCACTTCATTTCTCCGGTTCGTGAGGTAAAAATTGTTGAAGTGGTACGTTCGTTGCGTACCTCGGCCGAAACCTGGGATTTTGCCTGCAAATATGTTCGAATGGTGGGTAAAGAGGTTATTCCCGTCAACGAATCACCGGGCAACATTTCTACCCGCATGATTATTCCCTTTATTAACGAAGCATGTTCCATACTTATGGAAGGAGTGGCTTCTGTAGAAGCTATCGACAAAACCATGCGCGAAGCCAGCGGACACCTGATGGGACCCTTTGAAATGGCCGACACCATTGGGCTCGACAAATTGCTGCGCTGGATGGAAAACCTTTACACCGAATTTGGTGATCTTCGCTACAAACCCTCACCGCTTATCAAACGAATGGTAAGGGCCGGCCTGGTGGGCCAGCGCGTTGGCGAAGGCTTTTACAAATGGAACGAAAAAGGTAAACAAATAAAACCCGGGACGGTAGCCACGCTGGGAAGGGAGTAATTTATTCGCAAACCAAAAAATATATAATACAATGAAAATCATAGTTCTGAACTGTGGAAGTTCATCCATCAAATATCAACTTTTCGATATGCCCTCGGCTGAGGTAATTGCCAAGGGATTGGTAGATAAAATAGGACTTAAAGGAGCCTCCATCAAACATAAACGCAACGATGGTCTTGAGTTTAAGGTTGAAGGAGAAATTCTCGACCATCAGACCGGGATTGAGTACGTACTTGGTATCCTCATTCATCCCCAATACGGAAGTCTTAAAAACATTAAGGAGGTGGATGCTGTAGGTCACCGCGTGGTGCATGCCGGGGAAAAATTCGGTGGAAGCGTTCGCATAAAACCCGAAGTTATTCAAGCTCTTGAAGAATGTATTGACCTGGCGCCTCTTCACAATCCACCTAACCTGGAAGGTATTTATGCCATCACCCGCCTGCTTCCCGAAGTTCCTCAGGCCGGAGTATTCGACACCGCCTTCCACCAGACTATGCCCGAATATTCGTACCTCTACGGGCTTCCCTATTCTCTTTACGAAAAATATAAAATTCGTCGCTACGGATTCCATGGCTCAAGCCACAAATTTGTATCACGCAGGGCAGCTGAAATTCTTGGAAAAGACCTTAAAGAACTGAAAATTATTACCTGTCATCTGGGGAATGGTGCTAGTATTGCTGCAATCAAAAATGGCAAGTCGATCGACACCAGCATGGGAATGACTCCCATCGAAGGGCTGATAATGGGTACACGTAGCGGCGATGTGGACGCAGGAGCACTCTTACACATTGCCAATAAAGAGGGTATTGGCATCCAGACACTTAACACTCTTATTAATAAATTTAGCGGCGTTTTGGGAATTTCAGGCATTTCGAGCGACATGCGCGATCTCGAAATAGCTGCTGCCGAAGGCAATCATCGGGCTGCCCTGGCCCTTAAAATGTATCAATATCGTGTAAAAAAATATATCGGTGCATACGCAGCAGCTATGGGCGGTGTCGATGCCATTGTGTTCACCGGTGGAATCGGAGAAAATGATTTCAACACTCGGAAAGAGGTAATGACAGATATGGAATGGCTAGGCGTAGATTTCGACTTTGAAAAGAACGACCAGCTTAAAGGTAAGGAAGTCATACTCACACGCCCTGCATCAAAGGTAACCGTAATGGTAGTGCCTACTAACGAAGAGTTGGTGATAGCTGCCGATACTTACCAAATAGTTACCAAAAACCTTGACATGGTATAATCGCAAATACATCAAACATCCTTAACCGGTCTCAGGATGGGGCCGGTTTTTTTTTGAGGAGCCATAAATGAGAGGGCATCAAAAATAATTGTTGATCACCATTGTGTAAGAAAGGCAACAGGTATCCGTGGAGCAGTAGAATCTACAAATGCTCAGGTCTTATGTTTCTTTTTCTTTGCCGAAGGGAAAAGAACATTGTTTAAAATCAGGCGGTAACCCGGAGAATTGGGGTGAAAATCCAGTTCGGTTGGGGGGTCGCCCACAAAGTGCTGATAGTCTTCCGGATCGTGGCCTCCGTAAAAAGTCCATGTGCCACGGCCAAAATCGCCATGAATATAACGAGCTTCACCTGCTTCACTGTTTTCACCCATGATAACCACCTCAGGTTTAATATATTGTTTGCGAAAAGCGGTCGACTGCCCCATAAAACCTTTGATAATGCGGGTGTGATTCTGACAAAGCATGGTAGGAATGGGGTCCCACTTTGCCGAAAAATCGAAAAGGGTGAAATAGTCGTTTTCTTCATTAAGTCCGCGCCTCACCGGATCAACATCGATAGATGAAATCTCATATTCGTAGGGGTTGGTAGAAATCGTGAAATCGGTAAAGGCAAAACACTGGCTGTAATCGAGTTTTGCCTGGGCATCGGGGTCGATTGGGTCGCCGTCGAACATCACATCGCAAATGTCGGTATTTTGGGTAGCCAATGCCACATCGTAACTATCAGGAGCCGAACACATGGCAAACAGATAGCCACCACCGGCTACAAATTCCCTGATCTTAAGTGCAACCGCAAGTTTCATTTTCGATACTTTGCTAAAGCCCAGCTTATGGGCTGTAGCCTCATTGAGGCGCACATCTTCCTTATACCAGGCATAATCTTTATATCGGGCCCAAAACTTTCCATACTGTCCGGTGAAATCTTCATGATGCAGGTGCAGCCAGTCGTAAGTTGGCAAAATGCCTGTAAGCACTTCTTCATCGTAAATGACATCGTAGGGAATCTGTGCATAAGTAAGTACCAGAGTTACAGCATCGTCCCAGGGTAATTTGTTCTTGGGGGAATACACAGCAATTTTGGGTGCTTTCTGCATGTGCATGGCATCCATGTTCAATTCGGGGCGGGCTATTTCTTCCTGGAGGGCTGCGGCCTGGGCATCGGGTAAAAATTCAATGCCAACCCCTCTCAGCTTACACTCTTTTTCGATGGTAGCGGCATAAGGCAACAGAAAGCTGCCTCCCCGATAATTGAGAAGCCAGTCAATTTCGAGGCCCTGCTGCAGCACCCAGTAAGCAATGCCATAGGCCTTGAGGTGATTGGGCTGACGTTCGTCCATGGGGACCAGCAGATAAGCCCCCTGTACCGCCTGCGACATTGCCAGCGATACGATTAAGCCTGTTATAATCAATATTCTGCGCATAGACCCTTCGGTTTAAAACCTGAAATAATGTAGGTGTAGCTCCGATGCATGGAAAAATAACGCCTCTGGATAAAGAATGTTTTAAAAGGGCAGAGAATCGGGCGGTTCCGGGGGAAGTTCACTATTCATACGAGAGGGAATCGTGACTGTGGAGCCACTTTGTGAAGCACCCGGGTAGTAATACTCAGAGCCACCGCCCATTTCATCATCATCCATGAAGCGGGCGTATTGAGCAATAAATTTGAGCCGAATGTCACCGGTTTTGCCATTTCTATGCTTGGCAATCATTATGTAAGCCTTGTTTGTGGTAGGGCCATTCTCGTCGCTCTCGATTTTATAATATTCAGGTCTGTAGATAAACAGCACAATATCGGCATCCTGCTCGATGGCGCCCGACTCACGCAGGTCGCTCAGCTGAGGTTTCTTCGCTCCTCCGCGCGTTTCTACACTTCGGTTAAGCTGAGAAAGGATAATTACCGGAATATTGAGTTCTTTGGCCAAACTTTTTAACGAACGGCTGATGGTAGCAATTTCCTGTTCGCGGTTGCCCTTATTATCTCCCCCGGTGGTCATCAGCTGAATGTAGTCGATCATGGCCAGCTGAATATCATATTTTTCTTTCAGTCGCCGACATTTAGCCCTTAATTCAAAAATAGAAAGGGCCGGTGTATCGTCAATATAAATGGGGGCTTTTATCAGGGGAGTTATTTTAACGTTGAGTTGTTCCATTTCGTAGTCGGCAAGATTGCCTGTACGCAATTTATCGGCAGGAAGACCGGCTTCAGACGATATCAATCTTGTAACCAATTGCTTAGCACCCATTTCAAGAGAGAAAATAGCCACAGGGCGCTTGTGATCGATGGCAATATTGCGTGCCATACTTAAGATGAATGCGGTTTTACCCATACCGGGTCGGGCGGCTACAACAATCAGGTCGGTTTTTTGCCAACCTCCTGTAATCTGGTCAAGGTAAGTGAAACCCGAGGGCACACCTGTAAGGTGCCCTTCAAATTCGCGAGCCTTACGAATGTCTTCTATAGCCTGGGCAACAAGTGCGTCCATTTTGGCATAGTCACGCCGAAAGGTTTCTTCGCTGATGGAAAACAAGTTCTGCTCAGCCTTATCCAACAAATCGAAAACATCTGTAGTGTCTTCGTAAGCATCGCGAATGATGTCGGTAGAAACCCTTATGAGCTCTCGCTGGATATATTTCTCGGCAATAATGCGCGCATGGTATTCAATATTGGCCGAGGAGGCAACCCGGTTGGTTAGCATGGCGAGATAATAAGGGCCTCCCACCACCTCGAGTTCACCCGATTTGCGAAGCTCGTTGGTAACCGTCACCAGGTCGATGGGTTCGGATTCACCAAAAAGTCGTTGAATGGCCGAATAGATTCTTTGATGCGCATCTTTATAGAAGGCTTCCGCTTTCAAAAAATCTATCACAGCGTTGATGGCTTTGCTATCGAGCAGCAAAGCACCCAAAACCACCTCTTCCACATCGGGTGCCTGGGGTGGAATTCTCCCATGCATTTCTTCGGAAGGTGTAACCCTGGCCCGTCCTCTCTTAGGAGCTGCCTTTCCTGTTTCGTTGATGTTTTCGTTCGTATTCTTGTTTTCCATGCTTCAAAAGTAATTCTAAAACCTGTCTTTGGCCAATTACTCTAAAAAAAGTTTTCCACAGTCTAATTCGTTGTTTATCAATCAAAAAAATCAAAACCGAGGTAGCACCCCGTCAAGCCCGTAATCCTCGCATAATCATTTGATTAACATAACTATACAATTGAAGAGGATTGTACTTTCTCCAGCCAATTTCATTGAAACGACCGCCAAATATCATGTAATTGTCGAGCCTCCCCTGATTAAACTCCTGAATAACATGTTCCCTGAAGTTGATTCCTATAATAAAGCCATCTTCCAACTCTTCAAACCATTCCTGATAATAATCGTCGGTATCACGATGAAAATTAAGGACATTTTCTCCGATCAGTATAAATACTCTTACGCCATTGTCGATAAGCACATCTATCACATTGCGCTTAAGAAACATAATATCATTATTGATGCAGTCGTTCCATTCTCCGAGTAACTCTATAATAGTAAACCCCTGGTTATAATCGGTATAGAGAATTTTGAGGTACAAGGTTGGTGAACCAAATTCATCCCAAAGGGGGTGTATGAAATAATTGTATATGGTATTAGTGTAATGGTTTTCTTGGTAATGTCTTCCATAAAACGGGCTGCGAGGGTCGCGGGCAGCATTATAGAAGTGATTCCAAGCGTAAAAAGGCTCAAGATCGTGCATCGAAATTAACCCCCAATGTTATAAAAATTATTTGCTTGGTTCACAGTACCACTGGCCGGTTTTCGGGCTACAGCTGTCATCAGGGCCTCCCTTACACCCATCTTTCGAATGTCGAAGCCTATGTTGGAGAACAAACAAGGTTTAATAAGGCCATCTGCCGTTAATCGCAAACGGCTACAAATACTACAGTTTCCGCCTTCTCCCCCTTCAACGGTGGTAAAATATCCTTCTGAAAGGTTCATTTGATGAATAAAACGTACCTCCAGCCTTTTGGAGGCCGCATATTCAGCTACTCTCAGGGCATCAGGCTCATATCGGGAGTGTACAACCACACAATTCAGTTTCACCGGGTGAAGTCCGGCTTCAAGGGCTGCGTCAATGCCTCTTAAAACTTTGTTTAAATCGCCTCCGCGGGTAATCTCGGCAAAACGCGACGGATCCGTGGAATCGAGGCTAACATTTATCCTCATGAGTCCAGCTTCCTTCAAAAGACGGGCAAATTTCTCGAGCAGCATTCCGTTGGTAGTCATGGCCAGGTCGGTAATACCCTCAACACCGGCAATCATCCTTACTAATTCAGTAATATCCTTCCTAACTAACGGTTCTCCTCCGGTCAGCCTCACTTTTTCTATTCCTAGTTCGACGGCCACCTTTATCACTTCGGTAATTTCTTCGAATGTAAGAATCTGAGAATGAGGCAACCACTTGAATTGGCCAGTGGGAACACAATAAGTACACCGCAAGTTGCAACGATCGGTTACTGAAATTCGCAGATAATTGATTTTCCGATTAAATCTGTCTAACATACACCCACTCTCCTTCCTTCACTTCAAAAACGCCTTCCTTTAATTCAATAAAACCCGAAGCTTGGGTGTAGGCATTAATGTGGGCCGAACCATTGTAGTTTAGTGTTAAAACTTTATTGTCTTGAATTCTCACCGGAATGAGCGAACGGCGTTTGGCCTTTTTTCGTTGATAACTCTCACCCATGGGTAATTGAAGAATTACCGGATTATGGGGCAAACCCACCATTGCCTTCAGAAAAGGCTTCACCAGCAATTCAAATTGTATAAATCCTGAAACGGGATTACCGGGCAGACCAAAGACAATCTTTCGGCCGATTTTTCCAAACAGCGTAGGCCTACCGGGCTGTATGGCAATGTTTTTGAAAATAATTTCAAGGCCAAGTTCTTTCATAACCTGTGGCACATAATCGTATTCACCCATTGAAACTCCGCCCGACATCAGCAATACATCACATTGTGATAGTAAGTATTCAATTTTCTCTTTAAGAATAGCCGGGTTGTCGGGAGCGATACCCGTGTAAACGAAATCGGCACCAGCGTCTTTTACCTGGGCAATGGTTTGCCAGGCATTGCTATTACGAATTTGCCCGGGGCCCGGCACATTCCAGGGCTCCACCAATTCGTCGCCCGTGGCCAGAATACCACATACCGGACGACGGTAAACCGCAGGAGTAAATACACCCGAAGTAGCCAATACGGCAATATGCTGCGCCTGAATTAGGGTACCAGATTCAAGCACTTTCTCACCTTTCCTGATATCTTCACCTTGGTGGGCTATATTCACCGGTTTACCTTTTCCCGTAAAAATTACCCTTCCAACATCATCCAGTGTAGTATCTTCTACAGGAATTACTGCATCGCAGCCTTCAGGAATCATTGCACCGGTCATAATGCGAGAACAGGTTCCCGCTTTAAGGGCATACTGTGGGACTTTACCTGCTGAAATAGTTTCAATAATTTCCAAAGGATTACCTAAGTCTTCAGCGCGACATGCAAAGCCATCGACGGCAGCCTTTTCGAAAGGGGGCATGTCGATGTCGCAACGAATATCTTCGGCCAATACTCGGCCCGATACTTCAGTAAGAGGGACACGCTCGGGGGCAGTGTACCATACTTCTGCCATAGTTTTTGCAATGGCCTCTTCGAGTGTAACCATTCGGATTATTTTTTGCAAAGATAAGAACCTTTGAGCCTGCTCAGGAAGGGAAATTCAAGCCTTAAATACCTTATGATATGAATTGTTTTACAAATAAAAAAAGGCCGCCCTGGAAAAGAGACGGCCTGAAAGAATCAAACTAAAGTTTAATTTATTTATTTTCTGCGAGTTCCCTGGAGGGCTTCGAAATCGAAGTTAAGGGTAAAACGCAAAGTGTTGTCGAGAGGATTGCGTTTATCGGTACTCACCAGATAGGAGAAATCGAGACCGAAAACATTGTATTTAAGTCCTGCGCCGAAGGTAAAGAACTGGCGGGCACCTTTGGTTGCCGATTCATGGAAATAACCAGCCCTGATAGCAAATTGCTTGTTGTACCAGTATTCCATCCCAAGAGCATAGGTAATTTCTTTCAGTTCCTCGCTAAAGCCACCCGGGGCATCATAAAAGGATTGCAGCATACCTTTAATTACCGATACATTGGGATCATGCCCTTTGAGGATAATCTGACGGCCTTGCTCGTCGTAGAGCGGTTGCCCGGTGATGCTATCGCGGGCATAAATAGGCATGGTGGGAACCAAAAGCTTGGTAAAATCAAGATTAAAAGCTATGGTGTTGTAATTGTCTATTTCATATTTCAAGGAAGGCCCCAGGCGCAGATTAGTAGGAATAAAATCTTTTTCAAGGGTCTGGGTATAGGAAATTTTAGCACCGATGTTGGAAATATTGATACCAAAATTCAGCCAGGCATCGTTACGATTGATAGAGATTTCTTTGGTATAGAAGAAGGCTACATCGGCAGCAAAGCTGGTACCGGCATGCGATTCCATTCCTTGTACTTCCTGGCCAAGCGTCAGGTTACTGTATATAAAACGTCCTGTTACCGACCCGCTAAAGTTGTCGGTGAGTTTGCGGGAATAGACGGCATCAAGTGAAAATTCGTTGGGCTTGTATGTTCCTTTAGGATTTCCGGCATAGTCGGTAAAAGTAATTTCACCCAGCGAAAAGTACCGCAATGAACCGGCAATTACCTGCTGGTCGTCGAGACGGAAATAACCTGTGAGAAATCCCAGGCCGATATCATCAACCAGTTGCCTAAGCCATGGAGTATAAGAGACAGAAAATCCCATGCCCTTTTCCATAAAAGCATACTTGGCCGGATTCCAATAAACAGAGGAAGGGTCAGGATCGCTGGCAACACCGGTTTCACCCATAGAACCTCCACGGGCATCGGGGCCAATCAACAAAAAGGGAACAGCGGTTGTAATGGGGAATTCGTCCTGTTGATTTTGACCAAAAGTCTTACCAGTAAATAGGGCAATTCCTGTAAGCAGGATAAAAGCAGCTTTCTTCGATGTATTCAACATATTAATTACGAGTGGATTATTGTTTTAAAATCTTTTCTCAAATTTAAGAGGTGCAAAATTAACGGAAAAAACTAAGTTTTATTTTAAAAAGCATTAGTCCAACAAAAGGGTTGAAACGAAATCCTTGGTTTAATGGCTAATAATCAGTTTCTGATATTGAATCCGGACAGTTCCGACACTATTCTCTACTTTAATTCTATAGGGATAGATACCTCCCGGCAATTTTACACCACTGTCGCTGCGACCGTCCCATTCAATGGGAGCTATACCGTAATCGCTGGTCGTGAAAGATGTCTGCAGTGTCTTCAACAACTGCCCCTGTAAATTAAATATTTCGATAGTAACCTTCAGATTGTTACCGGGTTGGTCGTGTTCGAAGGTAAACCAGGTTCTATCACTAAAAGGATTGGGAAAATTGGAAACCCTGCGCAGGCTGATTACCTGACCGTCACTCACAGTAAAGTAAACGGTTTTTACTGTGCTGTTGTCCTGGAGGTCCCAGGCACGGATAGAAAGGGTGTGTTGGCCAATTGCCAGATTGGTCAGCCTGTAGGTAATTTTACCTTTAGTGCCGAGATTATTCAAGGGTTGATAATAGGAACTGAGGTCGAAGGCATTGCGTGTATCATCATCCAGCCAGCCTACTATATTCTTGCCTATACCCAGATCACCAGGATTGATTCCTGATGAATCGGAGAGCTCTACCATAAGCATGGGATTGGCACTGGTAAGGTTTCCGGGAACAAAACGGTAATCATCCAGGTAAATATTGATTTCAGGCCCCAGGTTATCGGTGGCCAATGAGAAATCGAGCCCTCCAAGTATCACTCCCGAAAAAGCTCCTGCTGCATCGCTCACACTATCGGTGGCATAATAACTCAACTTGGGTGATCCAAAAGAATAATCTATGTCTTTGGGAAGAATAAGTTCAAAGTCGAATAATCCATCTTTTACAGGGACTGTCCCTTTGGCAATCACCCGGTCCTGAGTGTAAAAAGTCCAGGGTTTACTTGATATATCGTTGACCAGAGTATTTACTTTACGTTTTTTATCGAAAAGCTTAAAATATAGCTTACCATTGAACTCTGTTTTAACAACCTTGTCTTTGCCCACAATTTCCCCCTTAAATCGTACCCGCTGACATGCCTTGAGGGTATCAGAAAAATCTTGAACAGGGATATTATTAATATGAGTAGTTACAACCTCATAGGTAGGAAAAACGGCTTTGATGGCAGGGTCGCCCAGAAGCAGGAAGTTACGTATATTAATATTGTTGTTGTTAAGGTTTTTGGATAATCGCACCAGATCACCTAACCTCAGAATTTCAACATTGGAATGCTGGAAAAGCGTTTTGTAAAAAGACTGATTAAGCGTTGCATTGGTTTGAGAAAAGGCGATGCGGGTGGTAGTAAAAATAGCTACTCCTCCCCCGTTAGGTCTTAAAATAACATGTTCTCCTCCTGAAATGCGTTCCGGGTCATCGAAGCGGCTAAACTCGCAAGTAGCTGTTACAAAAATGGGTAGGCGTCCGTCATTTTCCCAGGCATAAATCTCAGGAATGGTCAAAATCCATTCGCCCGCCCAACCCAGTTCGCCGCCGTGTCCGGTATAATTCACAAACAAGGCTCCCTCATTCACTTGCCTTTTGAGTGCCCCGTTTGCATCGGGGTAACGCTGCCCCTGGGCAGTACTAATTTGCTTAAATGCATCCGCATAAATCTTGTTAACATTGATAATCCTTGAAGATGTATCGATGATGTAAGCTAATTTTTCTGCTTGTTCAAGGTGAACGCTGCTGTCTTCATCATCGGCAACCAGGCAAATCGTATTTCTCCAGGCGCCATGCATGGGATATCCTGCACTCAGGTATTCATCCACCTTGTCGACCATCACCTGGGCTTCTTCTTTCGTTGAAACCGGAAAACGACCAATACTTATATCGATCTTCCCCTTACCGTCAACACCTTCTGTGGAATCCATCAAACCATAAAAATCGTCGGCAGTATAAGATTCGATGTAACTCAGGCTCTCGGCTGATTGATAAGCAGGGATAAATACCTTGTTGCCTGGTATACGATTCTTTGGATCATAACTTCCGTCACCAAAAAGCAATAAATAACCCGGCTGAGTGCCTTGCGAGCGTGTCCAGAGCATGCGTATGAATGAACGAATGGCCACAGGGTCTTTGGCCCCGGCCGAAAACTCATTGTATATCTGGTCTACATCAACCACGGCAACACTTAGTCCGCTTCTCTCCCGATGTATCTGGGCCAGGCGCTCGGCTTCTTCCCAAAATAGCTTATGAGTAACTATAATATAATCAACCGGCTGCATGGAATGCAGGTTTTGATTAGCTACTTTGCCGGCAAAAGCCGGTTTAAAGTACTCAGTTCCATCGAAAGCTATAAAACGATGCCCATTGGGCGATTGCAGTTTAAAGATTTGTTCTGTTCCGTTTCTACTGGTAATCAATTTTTTAGGCTCTATAGGATTGGTAACTAACCATATCTCTGCGTTGTTACCCCCATCATCAAACACAAATTCAGGAGTATTCCCTAGTTGAGGTCTGGGAATGTAAGAAAATTCCATCTGAGAGCCTTCGAATTTCAACATTCGGTGTACAGTAAGCTCGATATAATCGAGATACCCAAGTGAAAGCACATGATTTTTGATGTAATCGATTTTGACGCTCACTGTATCAGACCTTAAGTCAAAATTAAACAAGGCATTTCCTGACCTGGCATAGAGTCTAAGAGACATTTCAGCGGTCAACCCCGCCATATTGAGGGTTGACTTCAGTATGTCATTCACATAGACCTTAAAGCTACTTTCGGCCAAAGAACGCGAGCATAAACCAATATCGGCTATGGCACTTTGTTGAGAATCCCGGTCTTTTATTACAAATTTAAATTCACGGCTGGTTGTGTCGTCAAAAACTTCTCCCCACCAATTCTTTCCGCTCTTCGTCATCAAACGATCATTTTTCTCATGCAGAATGGAAAAGGGATAAGATTTCACGGTGTGGGTAGCATTAAGTGAAGTTGAGCCTTGGGTTTGTATGCGCAAGGGGGTTTCTGTGCCATAGGTAAGAAAATACCATGTAGTATCGGAATATATATTAGTGACATGGTCCAATTTCTGTTTCAGTGGGTTGATGAGCCATTTATGAGGGCTTTCCCCAAAAAAGAGAATAAAGTCGGTGGGATCGAAGGTGCCGTCTTCTTCCCCCACAACCCTGATGGCTACTTGAGGTAAATCGTCGAAAGTATTACTGGAATTCAATTCGGGAAGCATCCCTCCGCCTGAGCCATGTAATGAAAGCGTTCGGGGATCTATTTCGTCAGGGTCTATTCCCCATGATTTCAAATCCTGATAAGTAATTTTATAAACCCCTGTCTGGGTTACACCTAGCTTATACCAATTCCCGAAGGCAAGCAAAGAGTTTTCAGCATAAACAAAAGGACTATCTTTGAAGGAAGCTTCAGGATCACTCACCCATCGATATTTAGGGGTAAAACGCAAGAATCTCTCCAACCTTCCGGTAACAGCATTTATCCGGAAAGGATGAAAAGAAATGCGCGCTATCCAGGCTCCACGTTCAGCCTCCATGCTAATTTTTATATCTGGCTCTTGCCCAATCGGTCCTGTAGCCTGATAATCAATAGGCTCTGAAACAATGTTTTCAAGGTCAAATTTGATAGTATAGCCCGGTCCCGGACAAGGAATCTGCATCACGTATATCGGAAGCCCCAACTTATAATCGGGTTCAAATCCATCAAACCAAGCCTTATAGAATCCTTCAGGCATGGGTGGGTCTTCCTTCCATTGAATTGTGATTTCTGACTGGGCCAACAGTGCCCTTGAACTTAAAATCAGTGCAACTAAAAACGATTTACATAGAATATTCCTTATAAGCTGCAACATCTATTGATTACCTCCTTTGATAACTCTTGTACTCTTCATCATAATATTTCCATTTTCATCGGTTAAGGTTAGCCGAGCCAAATAAAAACCTTGACGAAGCAGGGCTCCGTTATCGGCACTGCCATCCCAGGAAATGGGTTCGCTACGATATCCCGTGCCTTCAGTGACCTGCCGAATAGTTTTCACTTTCTTCCCTGCCAAATCAAAAATTTCGATAAGGGCTTCAAACCGGCCTCCGGCCTGGTTCTGCTCAAATACAAACCAGGTATTGTATGAAAATGGATTGGGATAATTGTAGAAGCGACTGATTTCTAATGATGAAGAATTCTTAACAACAAATTTCAAAGTAGCAGTAGCCGAATTATTATAGACATCCCATGCGGTAAGCCTTAGGGTATGTTCTCCTTCAGAAAGGTTTTTAAAGCCATAACGCACTGAGCCGCTGGTGAAAGTTCCCACATCGGAAGTGTAATATTGGTTAAGAATAAGAGGATGACGGGTATCGTCGTCGAGAATGGCGACTATATCGTGTCCTATTCCACTACCAACCGTATTGATTCCACTTTCGTCGCTCAGGCGGGCCAGTAAAATGGGATTCTCATCCGTGATTCCCCCGTCCCTGAAGTTCAGATCGTTCATAAATAACTCAATATGGGGTGGATTTTCATCCATTCCGGCATTCTCATTTACACCTCCTACAATAATCCGGTTGAAATAACCAGCTGCATCGATTTCGTCGGATTGGGCATAAAAATTTATTTTACCTTTACCCAACTTATATTCTATGTCTTTTGGAACAATAAAGGAAAAAGTGAAATTTCCATCTTTAACTTCTGCTTTTCCTTTATAAACCACATTCTTACGAAGAGTGAAGGTAGTTGGGTTAGAACCAGGGTCATTGCCTTTGGTAAAAATTATGCTTTCTTTATCGAATACAGTAGCCGTGACCGAACCCTCAAAATCAGAAAGGTGATAGTTCTGAGAGTTGGCCACCTCTCCGGTAATAACGATATGGGAAAGCGCCTTGAGAGTATCTGAAGGAATGTCGACTGAAACACCATTAATGGTCAGAGCATTCACATTATTTTCAGGGTAAGCCAGGGTAAGAGCCGGGTCGCCCAGCAATATAAATTTCTTTCCGTTGAGGTCAGACCCGCCTTCTTGCTTGGCCTTCATAACTGCAATACCAAGGGAGGGATATTTTCCGTTAATTTTAGAAAAGAGGTATTTGATAAAACTCCGGTTGAGGGTAATATTAGAACCGCCGAAGGTCAGGCGTGCAGTAGTAAATAAAGCTATAGCACCGCCTTCAGGGTTAAGAAAGGCATATTCGCCGGCAGATATGCGCTGGGGATCATCGTAGCGACTAAATTCACAGGTTGCGGTGACAAAGAGGGGAAGTCTGTCGAAATTTTTCCATGCATTGATATCACTTACTTCGAGGATTCGCTCATGAGCCCAACCGGTTTCGCCTCCATGACCGGTATAATTAATTAATAAAGCACCATTATTTACCTGTTGATTAATGGCTTCAGTTACTTCCGGATAACGCTGACCCCCCGGGGTGGTTACTTGATCGTATGCATCAAGATAAATTTTATTTACCTGAAAAACAGGATGATTATTGTCAATATATTCTGCCAGTTCATTGGCATGGCGCAGATGGGTGTTACCATCTTCGTCATCAGCAATAAAGCACAAACTCACACGCCAATCGCCCATGGTTTCTTGGCTGTTGTTCAGGTAATTTCTTACTTTATTTAAATAATTGGAAGCCTGAGTAATGTCTGTAACCGGTATGCGTCCTACAGCCATGTCAGGTACACCTGCAGCCCCTTTTCCTTCAGTGCTATCGAGCAAAACATAGTAATCGTCTGTTGCTAAAGTATTAACCGGACTCAAAGTTTCAACCGACTGATAAGTAGGTACAAAATTGGAGTTACCCTGAATCCTGTCTTTATAATCATAGGAGGCATCTCCGAAAAGCAAAAGATAATAGGGTTTGTTTTTGTTTTGTGAAACTTTTCTGAGATGACGCATGAAGTCGCGGATGGCCGTTGGGTCGGGAGATCCGGATGAAAATTCATTGAAAACCATTTCAGGGGTAACTACCTCTACCCTTAAATCATGCAATTGTTGATGTAATTCAGCCAGTTGTCGGGCATGCTCCAGAAAATCGGGATGCGAAATAATAATGTAGTCAACATCAGTCATTCCATGGAGATTTTGATTTGCAACAGGCCCTACAAACTCAGGAGTGAAAAACGAAGTGCCATCGAAAGCCATGAATTCATGCAGGCCATCGGCAAGGGAAATAAATTCGGCTACATTTCCCGACTGCTGCAACTGCATATACTGAGGACGTGTGGGATCGGTTATATCCCATACTTCTAAAGAAGTTGGCGCATTTGAAATATGGTATTTTACTGCATCGTTGTTCGAAAAGGGCAAAGGTTGCCTGAAGCTCATTTGCCCCGAACCAAAACTAAGGGCACGTTGCCAGTTAATCGTAAAATAATCGAGCCAGGCCTGGGCAGAATTGGTAGGCTTCAGGTATTGATAACTGAGTTTAATATCCTTCCCTGACACTTTAAATGAAGTCGTATCCACCACACGCTTGGCGTACTCGGCATCCAACCCGCTACTTGGCACCGAACCCACGCTTTGCTGCAATAAAGTATTGCCTGCAGCCATCACTTTCATAACAGAATTAGTAAAAGCCCTCGCAACAATAGCCGATCTTAGCCAGACTTTGCTCCCAGCCTCCACCCCATCGAGGCTAAGGTTAAAATCATAGCTGGTTTGTACATCAAACAGTTCTCCATACCACTGTCTGCCCGATTTAGTGAGCTGCACCAGATCCTTTTCGTAATGATATCTATCGGTAAAATGCGAAAGGGTAATTGAAACCGGAATCTCAGGAATGGGGAAGGCATTGATGCGTAAGCCGGGTTGGGAACCTACCACAAGAAAGCAATAGGAATAGTCGCTATAAGGATTTTTTTCATAAACAAAGCGTTTTATTGTCTCGTTGTAATTCCATGTATCAGGTCCATTCGCGTAAAACAATATATAGTCGGTGGGGTCGAAACGTCCGTCGCTTTCGCCTACCACTTTGATGGCCATTTCCCGTATATCGTCGTGACGCTCTATGCTGTTTCCCTCCGGAAGTACCCCTCCGCCATTCCCATGAATTCGCAGGTTGCGGGGATCTATACCTGCAGGATTCAGACCCATTGACTGTAAATCATTGTAGGTAAGCTTATAAACTCCACTTTGGGGAATTCTCAATTTATACCAACTATCCTCAGCCATACCCGACTTCAGGATAGCCGAGACAGAAGCTTTGGGCTTCCCTTCCGTTGCTTCAGGATAATCCATCACTTCTGCAACCAGTGTAATATTTTTCAAAAACTCAACCGTTGTGTAGCCATGCTGTTGATCGAGCTTTCTCATTGGCAGTAGCTCTACCTGAAGAAACCTATTTCCTTCAATTTCAACAATTTGCTGATCGTATGCTATTTGCGAAGGCAATAAATCTGCTCCCATCAGTCGGTTCACAGGCACTTCCGTTCGCTCTTCCGGTATAATATTCAGATTTTTTAACCTGGCCATCGTCGATTGAACGGGTATTCGCCATGCCAGAACAGGGAAAAGTCCATACTTAAAATTGTTTATGCTTCCATCAAAATAGTAGGAATAAGATTCTAAACCATATTCATCTGTGCTCACAAGCTTTTCCCAAGACAAGGTAAATTGGCGCTGGGTAGTAAAAAGGGTTTGAGATACAAGAATCCCTGAGCAAAGAATAAATATAATAAGGAGTAGTTTGATTTTCATAGGTTCAACAGCATAGTGTTAAGAATAACAAATTCAAGGCAAAATTGTGCAAACAGCCGCAATAGTGAAACATCGAAATGATTTTAGAGGTAAAATAATCGGAAGAGTTTGCAATGTTTTTGATAAAAGAACGTTAGAAGCGTGGTCTTTATTGTCAAAAAAAAAGAATTAAAAAATTTCAGAAAAAATAACAGGCATTGAAAATCTTTCGTAATATTGTAATGCTGTTTTGTGTACCGAAGTGTAAAATTTTATTCCCAGCATTGATATGATCAGGAAAAGCTTTATTATTGGCTTTACGCTGGCGCTAAGTATGTTATTTACAAATACTTATGGCCAAGACCCTGCCTTCTCGCAGTTTTACGCTAATCCCTTATATTTAAATCCGGCGCTCACGGGGAGTGCGTTTTTACCCAGATTAACCCTCAACTACAGGAATCAATGGCCGAGCATGCCGGCTCATTTTGTTACATACAATGCTGCCTACGATCAGCATGTATCGCAAATCAACAGCAGTTTCGGGATACTTTTCAATACCGACCGTGCGGGAGACGGAATGATTACCACCACTACGGTAAGCGGGCTATATTCCTATAATCTGCAAGTATCCAGAAATACATTTGTCAATGCGGGGTTACAGGCCACCTATTATCAAAGACGCCTTGATTTTTACAACCTTGTATTTGATGATATGCTGCACCCGGTTTATGGTCAAATCTATCCTACGGCTGAACGTCCCCCTGAAAACTTAAGCGTCAGTTTTATGGATTTTAGCACAGGTTTGACCGTTGCCCACAAGGATATTTTGTACGGAGGATTTGCCGTTCACCACCTTACCCAGCCTTACGATGGGTGGTACAACGACAACAGCACCTTATTAAACCGGAAATGGACCTTACACGCCGGGGCTGTCATCGACCTTGAACCCCGCTCGCGCGGCCGTCGCAGCTTAGAAGCCATGACGCTTTCGCCCAACATTCTTTACCAACAGCAAATGAATTTCAAACAACTTAATCTGGGTCTTTATCTCAATAAATATCCTTTTGTAGTAGGAACCTGGTTCCGACACAATTTTGAAAACCCTGATGCGTTTATCTTTTTGCTGGGATTTCAGCAAAGTTCTTTCAGGCTGGGCTACAGCTACGATGTCACTGTCTCGAAACTAAAAAATGTTACAGGAGGAGCCCACGAAATTTCTTTCTCTTTCCTGTTTAACAACCCTGAACAAAGTCGGAAAAAGAATCAAGCTATTCCCTGTCCGAGTTTTTAATTTACATTTGCACACAATTTTATCATAAAGCATAATCCACGCAGAGATGATCAAATATTCGAGATTTGCAGCACTGGTGATGCTTGCGGTGATGGCAGTAAGCATTTCATCATGCAGCCTTTTCCGAAAAAATAAAGAAAAATCGGAAGCTACCGGATGGAATTACAACGACCCTGAACAAGGAGGATTCGAGAAAATTGATTTCGCCGGACAGAACAACGGCCCTGGTCTGGTTTTCATTGAAGGGGGAACCTTTGTTATGGGAGCCACCCAGGATAATGTCCTGGGCGAATGGGATAATACCCCCCGAAGGGTTACCGTACGTTCATTCTATATGGATCAAACCGAGGTAAGCAATCTCCATTACCTTGAATTCCTTTACTGGATCAAAAAAGTGTTTTATCGAACCAATCGCCTCGACTACCAAGAATATTATGTGAAACAACTGCCCGATACCCTTGTTTGGCGCGACCGCTTGGCTTACAACGAACCTATGGTTAACCTCTACCTGCGTCATCCGGCCTATCGCGATTATCCGGTAGTAGGCGTCAATTGGTTGCAGGCCAATGAATATTGCCGTTGGCGTACGGACCGTGTTAACGAAATGCTTTTATATCAGGCAGGTGTATATCGTCTGGATACCGACTATGATGTAAACGACTTTTTCACCACCGAAGCCTATTTAGGTGGATATTATACCAAAGGCGACACGATGCGCAACCGCCGGGGCGAAGTTGACACCCTTGGATTGCCCGACCTTAGCAGTAAGGCTAAAGATAAAAAACGTCGGGTACGTATGGAAGACGGAATTGTGTTGCCCAACTATCGCCTCCCAACCGAAGCTGAATGGGAATACGCAGCTTATGGCCTGATTGGCAATACAGAATTCGAGAATATACGTGAACGCCGTATTTACCCATGGAACGGTAACTTCACCCGTATAAATTCTCCTAAAGATCGCGACTGGGGACGTTTTGCTGCCAATTTTAAGCGTGGCCGCGGCGACTATATGGGCGTGGCAGGTTTCCTCAACGATGGAGCAGACATTCCCGCCCCTGTTATATCTTACTACCCCAACGATTTTGGGCTTTACAACATGGCTGGTAATGTTGCAGAATGGGTACTCGATGTATACAGGCCTTCAACCTTCGAAGATGCCTCCGACTTGAATCCTTTCCGCGGAAATGTATTTAAGGCTCCCGACCTTGCCGGTCAGGGCCAGTTCCAAATTGACCGCGACTTAAAAACTCCTGAAGGAGAATTCAACGAAAATTTCGGACGCTTCAAACGCAAAAATGTTGATGCCCAGGTAGATCCCACCTTGCCCTTCCGCCGCAATTACCGTACGGCCGACAACCGCAACTACCTTGACGGTGACTGGGCTTCTTTAGGCGCTGCCAGTTCTGAAGATGTCAGAGAAAAATGGAAAATGGTGGGCGAAAATCAACAATCCACTACACTCATGTACAATAATGGCATCTGGGATCCCGCCAATAATAAGTTTGGCGAAGGTGCAACTTCACTTATTACCGACCGGTCGAGAGTTTACAAAGGAGGCTCGTGGAAAGATGGGGCTTATTTCCTCTCACCCAGCGTGCGCCGATTCCTTGATGAAAGACTCAGCACCGACTATATCGGCTTCCGCTGCGCAATGGATCGTGTGGGCTCAACCTCAGAAAATATTGAATATTAAGCACAATTAATTCACAAAAAAGAAAATCCGGCCCATCCCTTTGTGCGCCGGATTTTTCTTTTCATAGGCTTATAAATAAGTTATCTGTCTTGAGGCTTTTTACAACAACTGGGCAAGCGTTTGTAAGCCTTTGGATCTGCAGCCACCTCATCGGCATCGTAACCGCTCCCGCTGATGGCTTTCCTTATTTTTTCAGGAGAAGTCTTAGCAGAATTGTAAACTACCTTGACCTTTTTGGTCTTAAGGTCAAGGTCAGAACTAATGACTCCCTTCTCATAGGCAAGAGCTTTCTCAATGGCTTCCTTACACATTTCACATTGTGCAGAGGTACGTATCCAAACAGTATCAGGATTGGCTCCGAATACCTTACCGACTGAGAGTATCAATATGGCCGTCGATGCCATCCATGTATAAAATGCTAACTTTTTCATAATTAATATTTTAATTAACAACAAGAATTTTGCTTGCTGACATATCCATCATTACAGGAATAACCCAATTTTTGAAAAGTTTCTTCAAAACGACTATGCTGGATTAAATCAGATTGATATTCAATAATAATTAATCCTTTTGAAAAATCTATTTCAATGCCCTGTACCCCGGGAATCCTCGTAAATTGATCTTTAATAATTTGGGCACAACGCCTGCAGGTTGAGTCATCAAGAATAAACTGAGCAAATTGATTCATAGTTAAGGTTGAATTAAATTTAGAGGAGTGTCCAACGTAAACCTGCATAAATCATTCTTCCGGAAAGAGGCCCCCAGATCATCGAGGCATCAAAGAAAGGCCCGTAAGGATCATTCGCGGCAAGCACCGGGTGATGTTGACGGTAGTTGCCAAGATTTTCACTACCGGCATAGATCTCTAAGTGCTTGAACCTACGTGTAATTTGAGCATGTGCTACAATGTAGGAAGGCGAACGTTCCTCTAAACGAAATTCCGTCGGATTGTCGGCTGTATAGGGTATGCGCGCATCTCCATTCCAAAGCAGGGTAACATCGAATTGCCATTTATCAAATCGGGTTTTTCGGGAAAGATTAAGCAAGGCTTTGTAACGATTAACAAATGGGCGTTCTCTAAGTTCATTGTTTAGCAACATTTTAACATCATTAAAGCGAAAGGCTCCTAAAAGTGAAAAACCTTTGGCCGGCTCAACCCTCACCTCGGCCTGAAAACTATTACTTCTTGAATGGCCTTCGAGGTTGTATAGCAAAACCTTACGGGCAGATACATCGGCATCGGCTACCCATTGCTGATCAAAGGTGGTTCGGTAAATGTCGATAGTGAGATCCACTTTTCTACTGTCGCTCCATTCCCATGTTTTCGTTAGATTCATCCCGTAGTTCCAGGCTTTTTCAAGACCAGGCTCGCCTTCAATGATGATTTGGCGTGAACTGGAAAGGAAGCCCAAATTATCGGTGAGCATAGCAGGCGTGCGATAACCCTTACCGGCAGATCCCCTGAGCACTATGCTCGGGGTGAGCTGCCAACGAAGATGAAAGCGCGGCGTCACAAATGTCCCGAAAACACTGTTATTATCGGCACGCAGGCCCGCCATTATTGTAAATGACTCGACAGGGGTAAATGTATATTCGGCAAACACACCAGGGGTTTGATGGTTTCTTATCAAACTGTCTTCGTAAAAGTACTCGGTAAGTTTTTCCAGCTGAAAACTGGCTCCGGCACTGATTTTATGGTGTTCGGAATGTCCCGGTTCAAGCTGAAAAATCAAATTGGCATATAATTCACGATCGGATGCCGAATAATACCGATCACCAAAAAAAGCATCCAGGTCATGGACAGTGCCTGATAGTTGCAGTCCCACACTGTTGTGACCATGATCATCGAGCCTGAATCCCGACTTGAGAAAAGCCTGAAATCTTTGATTCTTTATATCAGAAGCATAAAGCCCTTGCTGACGCCAAGAGGGCATATTGTAAGCGCCTAACGAGCCACCCCAACGGTCTTCCGATACAAAATTCACGCTTAGCTGGCTGTGCCCCAGATCTCCATATTCATACGTCCAACGATTTAAAAGGTTAATTTGGCGAGTACGGGGTAAATCCATAAACCCGTCTTTATCGTGGTCCATTTCACTCTGTTGCATAGAAGCATGTGCCATTAGCAAGGTGGAAAGGTTGTTGCCGACGGGCATACGTCCCATAAAATTCAATTCTCCCCTGCCTTCGGTACTCCCAAAAAGGTTAACGTAAGCCCTATTTTCCCAATGTTCCGGCTTCAAGTATTCTAAATTTATCTGCCCGGTAACCGATTCAAAACCATTTACCACCGAGGCAGTTCCTTTACTTACCTGAATGGATTGCATCCAGGGCCCGGGCACATAATTCAAACCGTACGGAGCCGCAATAGAACGTAAAAATGGCATATTCTCAAGCATCAGCTGGCTGTATACTCCTGCCAGTCCAAGCATTTGTATTTGTTTGGCACCCGTAACCGCATCTGTATAGCCTACATCTACCGTTATACTGTTTTCAAAACTTTCGGAAAGATTGCAGCATGCCAGTTGTTTTAATCCTTCCGTGGTTATATGCTCTGTTTTGATGGTGGTCAGCTTAGAAACAAATGAGTTGTCCTGTCTGCTTTTCACCTCCACACCTTTCAGAGTCTCGGAGGACATCGAAAGCGTAAATTCAATGGGTTCATCCGGGTGGGTCACCTCTATCGTATCACTCCTGTATCCAATGTAGGAAGCCACCAGCAACGTTACGCCGGGTATCCGATGAATCGTAAAATTGCCATTGACATCAGTAGTGGTTCCATTAGTAGTTTCTGCCCAGTAAACACTGGCATATGGAAGGGGTACCTTTATTCCTTTTTCGTTATACGCCCATACTTTCCCCTCTATTGCAGCAACTCCATTTTGAGCCAGAGATTTGTAAAAAACTGAAATAAAGATAAATAGAAATAAAACAAAATTAGGTTTATTGATAGTACGCATAATAAATTCCTGATTTAGAAAAGTTTATAAATAGTAATAAATTGAAAAAGCATTAAATGGCAGCATAAGAATATCTGCCAAAAAATTCCCAGGATAGCAATAATTCTAAATCAGGAAAACACCCAGTGCCGCAATTCTGTCTTTAACCGGCGGATTTGTGACGCAACAGACTTCTTTAAATTTTAATAATGTTTGGCTGAAATCGGATTCTCCTAAATCGAGTCCCTGCGCATTCAAAACATAAATAATGTGCTCGTAAACAGCATCATTCTGCTTTTCGTTTAAAAAGAAACCCACAGAAAGGCTAACGACTTCGTCGCGACAACACAAAGGAAGATATTTCATGTCCGACGTCTGTCCCTGCTGGCATGAATTTTCAAATAAGCAGCAAACATGCATCTGATGATTCATGCAGCATGTTTCGGAGTGATCGCAATGGCCTGTGGCCTGAAACAGATGAATGTAGCGATCGTGATGGGACAGACAGGTGTGAACATTAAGCATAATTCCCCCGCTGCCCGTAACTACCAGTATGGCAAGGCTTAAGGAAAGAAATACTTTTAATATATGTTTCACACCCAGCATGGGTCAAAATTACAAAAAACGCAGGAAATAAAGAGTTAATGGGATGTTAACGGCAATTAAGGAGCAAGTCTTACCTTTGCAGGAATCTGAATTTGCGAAATAAGAATATGTATTACAAGGATATTCCGGGATACGAGGATATAAAACGCAGACTTATCTATTCTGTTGAAGCAGGGCGAATAAGCCATGCCCAGTTGTTTGCAGGGGTAAATGGCAGTGGAGCGCTGGCTCTGGCTTTAGCCCATGCCCGATACATATTTTGTCATCAACGTGGCCCGGATGACGCTTGCGGGCATTGCCCTTCATGTCATAAATTTGATGCATTGGCCCATCCTGACTTGCATTTTATTTATCCTGTAGCCAAAAAGAAAGGCGCATCGGGAGATGATGATGAATCGGGCGAAGATAATAAGGGCAGCGACGGCACGCGTAGCAGTGAATATATCGACGCCTGGCGCAAAGCTATTCAAAACCAGGGTGGCTTTATCTCGTATGATGAATGGATGGAAAAAGCGGGTCTGGCAGGCAAAAGAGGCATGATATATACTGCCGATGCCATAGAAATCATTCGAAACCTTGCTTATAAATCGGTGGAAGGGTCCTATAAAATCCTCATTATCTGGTTGCCAGAATTTTTCCAGGAAAAAACCTCTAATCGATTACTCAAATCGCTCGAGGAGCCGCCCGAGAAAACCATTTTTATCATGGTAAGCCACAACCGTGAGTCATTGCTTCCTACCATCCTTTCGCGTTGCCAGAGCATAGCCATTCCGGCGATGACCCAGGCACAGACCCGTGAATTGCTTATCAAAGAATTAAAAATCAGCGGAGAAGAAGCAACTACTCTGGCCATGATTGCCGAAGGTGATTTCGCATTGGCACGTAAACTGCACGAAAATGCTGGAGCCACTGGAGAATTTTTTAACGCTTTCAGAAATTGGATGCGCTTTTGTTTCAAAACCGACTACAACCCCAACCCTTCAGAGCCCCTGAAATTACCTGTAATTGCCCAAATAACTGATTTCTTTAAAGCACTACCTCCCGAAGGCCAAAAGCAATTTTTGCTTTATGCCCAAAAAATGTTAAGAAACAGCTTTGTGTATCCTATCGAGGAAGGAGATCTGGTAAAAGCCAGCAAGGAAGAAAAAGAATTTGCCAAAAACTTCAATCGTTTTATATCCCCTGAAAACCTTACCTCAGTTACCCAGGCTTTTGAGGAAGCTATCTATTGGTTGGTTCGAAATGGCTCACCCCAAATGATTTTTACCTCCCTTACCATTTCTCTCATGGAGCTTTTCAGGCAACCTATAAGAAAATAATCGGAGATCAAATTTCATTTGCTTTCTGCTCAGTTGTATAATCCTGCCCAAATAGGGTTTTCACTATTTTTGCAAATTCCTGAATTACCTGGCTCCCAATCCAAGCCATATATATAAATCATTAATTTTCATAATTTTACTTTCATCATGAATAAAATAACAGACATAAATAATATTCTTTTTTCGCGAGGATGCTGCTGTTCACCCAATCCGGAATCACCAGAGGATAGTCCGTTTAAAAACAGTTGCGCAAAATTTGCTACCCACGATTATCTTTCGGAAATACCCACCCCTCCAATAAACGGTATTCCCAATATTGCGGAAATCAGGTTCAAGAATAACCACAAGGAATTCATGCAGGTGCCGCGAGAGCTTCGACTCAAACAGGGCGAAATAGTTGCAGTGGAAGGGAATCCGGGTCACGACATTGGAATAGTAAGCCTTACAGGATATACTGCTTTCTTACAAATGAAAGCAAAAGGAATAGACCCCACGAAGGCAGAATTGCGCAAAGTATTCAGGCATGCTCGCCCGGCCGATATTGAAAAATGGTTGGCAGTAAGCCGTCGCGAAAATGATACTTTACTAAAAACCCGAAAAATTGCAGAAGATTTGGGGTTACAGATGAAGCTCAATGATGTGGAGTATCAAGGAGATGGAGGAAAAGCCATTTTTTATTATACAGCCGACGATAGGGTCGATTTCAGGGAACTTATCAAAGTATTAGCCGAAAAGTTCAGGGTTAAGGTAGAAATGCGGCAAATAGGCCTACGACAGGAAGCAAGCAAAATAGGAGGCATCGGGAGTTGTGGTAGGGAGTTGTGCTGTTCTACCTGGATAAACAAATTTCGTTCGGTTTCCACTCAGGCGGCCAAAGTGCAGCAACTCTCACCCAACCCGCAAAAGCTGGCTGGGCAATGTGGCAAGTTGAAATGCTGCCTCAATTATGAATTTGAATCTTATCTCGATGCACTCAAAAATTTCCCATCACAAGAAATCATACTTGAAACGAATAAAGGAAAAGCAACATGCCTGAAAATTGATGTTTTCAAAAGGCTCATGTGGTATGTATACGAAAATGATCCCAACAACATTATGGCAATTCCTGCTGAAAAGGTGGCAGAAATTCATGAGATGAATCTTCAGGGCTCCCGACCGGAAAATCTTGAAGATTTCGCCCAAATAGAGGAACCCAAATCATTTATCGATGTTCCTACCGCCGATTTCGATGCTTTTAAAGACCTCGCTGATGAATAAGCGAATATTTACCCATTCAAAGACATCATTCTACATGCTTATTGCCCTCGCATTTGCCCTATTGCTGCATGCTTGCAGCCCCTCCGACTTATACCATGATACCCGTAAAATACCAAATGCCATATGGCCCATGGGTTATAAGACCACATTCGAATTCACTTTTGCTGATTCTCTGAAGCCGGTGGATGTTTTTGTAGATATCCGCAATTACGAAGACTATCCCTACGCCAATCTCTATCTTTTTCTGGATACCGAGTTTCCTGATGGACGCAGATTTCGCGACACCCTGGAATGCCTACTGGCAACCCCTGAAGGGAAATGGCTCGGACGCAAAAATGGCAGCGTACGCGAGAGCCGCTTCCTTATCAAACGAAATGTTATTTTACCCCGCAAAGGCACCTACCATTTCATTTTTGAACAGGGTATGCGAGAAGCACACTTGCGGGGAATTCCTGAAATAGGATTGAAAATCAGCCCGGCCGGGCAATCACAAAATACTTCAAGGTAAATTGTCTTTAATTTCATAGCAGCCCTCTATGGATAAAACAAAAAACAGGGTTTATCAGTTTTTTTTCAACATTGAAGGGTATCCTTCAGATATTAAGGAATACATCCGTAAAATCTGGCTCATTTTTGCCGGCTTGCTTGCCGCTATCTTTCTATTTTTCCTGTTACTGGCGGCTGGTTTGTTTGGCGACATGCCCACCTTTGAAGACCTGGAAAATCCTAAAAGTAACCTTGCCACACAGATTATCTCGGCCGACGGTAAGGTTTTAGGTACCTACTACGTTCAAAACCGCTACAATGCCCATTTCAGCGACCTGTCCAAACATCTGGTTTATGCACTAATTGCTACAGAAGATGCCCGTTTTATGAAACATCCGGGTATCGATTTTAAAGCCACTTTCAGGGTGATGTTTGGTGTAATCACAGGAAGGCATGCCGGGGGAGGTAGCACCATCACTCAACAATTGGCTAAAAACCTATTCCCCAGAGGCGAGAATCTTTCAAAACCTGCTTTCATTCTCAGAAAATTTAAAGAGTGGGTTACGGCTATCAAACTCGAAAGAAACTACACCAAGGAAGAAATTATCGCTATGTATTTCAACACCGTCGATTTTGGCAGCAATGCCTTCGGAATAAAATCGGCGGCCAACACCTTTTTTGGCAAAGAGCCCTCTGAGCTCAATCCCGAAGAAGCGGCTACCCTTGTAGCTATTGTCAATGCCCCTACCCGCTACAGCCCCGTACGCAATCCGGAAAATTCGCTACGTCGCCGCAACCTGGTTATAAAAAAAATGGCAAGCTATTTCCCTGATAATTATGAAGCCATGGAAGACTCATTAAAGAACCTTCCATTGGATATGTCGCATTACCGGGTTATGGACCATAAAAGCGGACTCGCCACTTACTTCCGTGAAATTCTCAGGGGCCAACTTACCGAATGGTGCTCAAAACACTATAAGAGCGATGGGACACCCTACAACTTATACAAGGACGGACTGAAAATATACACAACCATCAACTCACGGATGCAGGAGTATGCCGAATATGCCGTCAAAAAGCATCTTGCGGGTGAGCTGCAACCTGCCTTTTTCAGACACTGGAAGGGATACAAAAATGCCCCCTTCAGTCCCGACCTTTCCAATGAAGATATCCAGAAGATTATGGAAGATGCCATGCGCCGCTCCGACCGTTATATTCGCATGCGGCAAGCAGGCATCTCGAAAGACTCCATCCGTCGCGCTTTCAATACAAAAACCCGCATGAAAGTATTTAGCTGGCGAGGCGAGATAGATACTTTAATGACCCCCATGGATAGTATTCGTTATTCCTTGCATTTTCTGCAAGCAGGTCTGATGAGCGTAGAATCTAATACGGGATTTGTCAGAGCCTATGTTGGGGGAATCGATTATCGGTATTTTCAGTTCGATCATGTTATAATGTCGAAACGCCAAGTAGGCTCCACATTCAAACCTTTCCTCTATACCCTCGCCATGCAGGAGGGCGAATTTGGGCCTTGCACACAGGTTCCTAATGTTCCTGTAAGCTTCGAAATGGATGACGGGACCATATGGACACCTAAAAATTCTGATGATGCGCGCGAGGGGCAAATGGTAACCCTCAAATGGGCCCTGGCCAATTCGGTCAATTACATTTCGGCCTTTCTGATGAAACGCTACAGCCCTCAGGCCGTTATTACCATTGCCCGCAAAATGGGTATTACCTCCGATATCCCCGCAGTACCTTCCATTTGCCTGGGTACCCCCGAAATATCACTTTATGAAATGACTGGAGCCTTCAATACATTTGCTAACCGAGGGGTGTGGGTTGAGCCTATCCTGATTACACGTATTGAAGATAAAAACGGCAATCTGCTCGAAGCGTTTGTCCCGCGGCGTCAGGAGGCCATTAGCGAAGAAACCGCCTATCTGATGACCGAATTATTGAAAGGCGTGGTACAGAGCGGGACAGGCGTACGTTTAAGATATAAATACGGTTTCGACAATCCCATTGCAGGTAAAACCGGAACTACCCAGAATCAAAGCGACGGATGGTTTATTGGCATCACTCCTCAGCTCACCACAGGTGTATGGGTTGGCGGAGAGTTAAGAAGCATACGATTTCGATCTATCACCCTGGGGCAGGGAGCCAGCATGGCCCTACCCATCTGGGCTTATTTCATGCAAAAAGTTTATGCCGACCCCACCCTGGGAATCCGCAAAGACGACTTCCCACGGCCTGCAGCACCCCTCAGAGTTGATCTTAACTGCACTGGTCAGGATGATGAGACGGAACAGTATATAGAGGAAGAATTTTAAGAATATTGACCCGCAGCAACTAAACGGCGATGGGCCTAATAAAGCCTTCCTCGAGTGAAATAAAGGTCTCGGTAAAAACTATTTCGGGGATGGACTGAATTTTCTCAACGATAATTTGTTTAAGGTGCTCATTGTTGCGAGCATAAATTTTTGCCAACAGCGAATATTTTCCGGTAATATGATGACATTCAACAATTTCCGGAATTTGCATCACTTTTTCAAATACTTCCTGGTGAGTCCTGGTGGTAGTAAGGTTGATTTGAATACCGATAAAAGCACAGGTAAGATATCCTAAGGCACTGGGCGAAATACGCAGAGTTGACCCTTCAATGATGCCCGCCTGCTCCATTTTTTGTATCCGCTGATGAATAGCAGCACCACTTACCCCGCATTCACGGGCAATTTCGAGGTATGGTGTACGGGCATTCTTCAAAAGTATTTTTAAGATTTTTTTGTCCAAACTATCAATCCGAAATTCCGCAACCATAATTCACATTATTTTTTAATAGATTTACAAAAATAATGCATTTTTGCTTACATTTTTTAAAAATTTTGTTAAAATAACTTCTAATTTACTGAATTTATCCACTATTAGGATACTTTTGTGAAGTTTATTTTTAAAAGAAGTTACAATGAAACACGATCCGGCAAAAAAAATTTTTGATCTGCTGCAATTTGGGGAATTTGGTGATGTAAACCCCTCCATTACCGACTCGGCCACGTATACTTTTATGCAAGCCAAAACCATGACGGAAACTTTTGAAGGAACGGCAGAAGGGTGTTTTTTGTATTCGCGACACTGGAATCCCAGCAATAAATATCTGGCTGAGGCCTTAGCTGCCATGGAAGCAACCGAATCGTGCTGGGTAACCGCCAGTGGCATGGCAGCCATCACAACAACGATTTTACAGCTTTGCAAGACAGGCGACCACATTGTATCAAGCATGACTACCTATGGAGGAACATTTGCTTTCCTGAAAAATTACCTCCCCAAGTTTAATATCGAGGTTAGTTTTGTGGATATAACAGATTTGGATGCTGTTGAGAAAGCCCTCCGACCCAACACCCGACTTATTTACACAGAGACCATGACCAATCCTTTGCTACAAATAAGCGATATTCCTGCCCTGTCAGAGATCGCCCACAAAGCGGGTATCCCTTTGGTTGTGGATAATACCTTCACCCCTATGATAGTCACTCCTGCCCTGCTCGGCGCCGACATTGTGGTTTACAGTCTGACTAAATTTATCAACGGAAAAAATGATTGCGTTGCCGGAGCCATCTGCGCCACAGCCGATTTTATCAATGCTCTTGCCAATGTTAACGACGGAACAGCCATGCTCCTGGGCCCCACCCTCGATCCTCTGCGCTCCAGTAGCATTCTGAAAAATCTGCATACCCTGCATATCCGAATGCAAAAACATAGCCAGAATGCAGCCTACCTTGCCAGTAAATTCAAAGAAACAGGCATCCGCACCATTTATCCTGGATTTGAAGATGACAAAGGACACGCTGTTTTAAAAAAGATGCTGAACCCTGATTTTGGATTCGGTGGAATGATAGCCATCGATCTAATAACCAGCGATAAAGCTGCAGAGTTTATGGAAAAAATGGAAATGGCAGGGGTGGGTTATCTGGCTGTTAGTCTGGGTTATTTTAAAACCCTTTTCAGCAACAGCGGCAAAAGCACTTCGAGTGAGGTACCCATTGAATTTCAGAAAAAAATGGGACTTTCTGAGGGTTTGGTCCGCTTCTCCGTCGGACTCGATCACAACATAGAAGATACCTGGCAACGTATCGAAAATTGCTTAAGAGATTGCCAGCTCATTTAATCAGATATTGGCTATTAAAGCCACTACTTTAAAACTGTTGAGGATTTTCGAACAAAACCTCAACAGTTTTGTTTTTTCACAAACCTAATTGTAATACTATGCTTAAAATAGGAGACAAAGCCCCTGCCTTTACCGGCAAAGACCAGGATGGCAATCTAATCTCACTTGATCAATTCAAAGGGAAAAAAGTGGTTTTGTATTTCTACCCAAAAGCCAACACTCCTGGTTGCACCGCTGAAGCTTGTAATCTAAACGACAACCTGGAACGCTTTCAGGCCCTCGGTTATCAGATTATTGGCGTTAGCGCCGACACCGTTAAAGCCCAGAAGAATTTTTCCGAAAAATATCAACTAAAGTTTCCATTGATTGCCGATACCAACAAAGAAATCATCAAGGCTTATGGAGCCTGGGGGAAAAAATCGATGTATGGGAAGGAATATGAAGGAATTATGCGTTACACCTTTTTAATTGATGAAAATCAAATCATAAGAGAGGTAATTACCAAAGTGGATACCAAAAACCACACAGCCCAAATCCTTAAATAAGTACGAAACGCTAAGGGTCTATTCCTATCCGCCCGAAGATTCTTCATCCTGAAGCTTCATCGAGCGGTTTTCATTTTGAAATTCAATAAAGAATTCAATCAAGAAAATATTTAGAAATTAAAATTTAAACACAATCACAAAATACTCATTTTCATTGTTTTGCAAACAAGAAGAGCACTATGGCATAGTAGTTGTCCTGCAAAATCAAACCTTAAAAATCATTAAGCTATGAAAGCCTACAAATTATTAACTCTTATCGTTCTGGGCATAGGGCTAGGTCTCACCAGTTGCCAGAAAGACAAGGACACCCAGCCAGTGCCAAACAGCGATGAAAATCAGCTGGTACTGAATGTAAATTCTAACAGTAAACAGCTGACAGCCGAACGGATGAGTTATTTGTTCATTCCCGTTTTTGACACCACATATCAGGGTTTCTTTAACAATAGTAAGTACCTGAAAAGTAGCCATACGATTATTCCTAACCCTTCGCATCAGTTCATTCTGATAGCTGAAATGTCATCGCCCGTAAGGAGCAACAACCGTGTAATGAGTGCTACTCATGTTGAATTACTTGGCAATAAAGCATATGTGACCTATCATTTCAACGAGCAATCAAACAGCGGCTTCACCGGTGCAGATCTCTATGAAGGACAGATGGATGTACTCGACGTGACGGATCCCTACAATCCTGTTTTACTTCAGTCGGCCACAACCGATCAGGCTGATTTCAATACCCTGGCTCTCGACCTGAATGAAAATGCAGGCCAACGCAAAGTATGGATGGGTGCTACTGATTTTAAGTCGGGAGGAGCCATTTTTCAATTAAACCTTGTCAATGGAGAAATTCCGACCAATGCCGTTTTATCAAAGACTAAGACCCCTCCGGGAAAATCGGTCAACAGTGTTGTAAGGGCTGGTGATTGGCTGTATGCTACAGCCGGACGAACTGCAGGCGGTGTTTTTGCATTGAATGCCTCAACCATGGCAATGGATAACAAAATAGAATTTACCAATGCCAAATACAATGCGGTTTCGGGTACAGCTCCCGGTAGCAAGCATGTGGTTTTGAAAAGCGGAACAAATGCAGAACTTCAGATATATGAAGTAAGTACGGCCCACACACTCCTCAATACTATTCCCTTGGGCAACATACAACCTGAAGATGGTAAAAGTGTTGTGTGGGTAAAAGATAACATTGCGTGGGTAGCAATGGGTTATGCAGGTCTGAAGGGTTTCGACATCAACACGGGGGCCCTTGTTCACACCCTTTCACCTTCCAACATGTCGCCCGAATCAGTAACCAATGGTGTTTCTGTTGACGACGATTATGTATATGTAGCCAATGGTTCGGGAGGTCTTTACCTTTGCACTATAACCCCGGGACAGCAGGAGCTCAATGTGGTAGGCGTTTACCAGTACGGAGCATCAGCAAACTATGTAATGGCCAGAAACAACTATATTTTCATTGCCAACGGCCGCGAAGGAGTTAAAATTCTGCACAAGATATTTCCCGGTGATTACAAAATCATCTGCGATTACGATCACAACGGGGTGCCTCAGTGTTTAGAGCCCAATCTTGATCCTTTATGCCCCACTTTACTGCCGACGCTATCGCTGGCTCTTCCTGAGGCTCAAAATGCCATAACCAATCATCCGGAATATTTTGCCAACCCCAATACCGAAATAAAACTCATAGCCCCTGCTACAATTTATGTAACCTTTATTGATGAAGGAGCAGGCTGGAAAAATTCCCTGGGGCTGTATCATTACCCGACCGCCAATCCACCGGCAACTGCCAACGATATTAAATCCACAAAAACTTTGGTTTATCCCAATGCCTCGAAAGTAGGCGGAGGTGGAGCCCTATTACCTGGAAATTACATTCACTTTGTGGGCACATTCCCTGCAGGAACTACCATCGGAGCCTTCCTGGTAGCCAATGCATGGCAAGGTGTTTCACCCGCTTATCCCACAGGACTGTCGGAGGGATACTACACCCATTACACCCGCAAACAACTTAATCCGGAAAACAAACAACAAAGTCTTCTCTTCTACGATGCCAGCTGCGATGCCATTGTTCTCACTTTCGAAGATATAAGAATTCCGGGTGGAGATCGGGATTACAACGACTGCATTTTCAAAATCATTGTTGATCCTCCAACAGCGATTGACGTTTCTCAACTCAACCAGCTCTAATCAAATCGGTAAACTCAATGTAGGTTTTCATAATGGTGTTAGCAAGCTGCCCTGGGTGTCTGGGGCAGCATTTTTTTTACACTTTAATAATAGGGCATACTAAGAAAAAAGGGATTTAAGCTATTCGTTCTGATAAGTTTTAATGGCCTCCGTCAAATTAAAGTGTATCAAAAGAAAATAGACTGCAAGAAATAGTGAGCGGGGAATTTTTGTGTAATTTTAGGGTGATAATTTTGATTAAAAACGCATCTAAAATTTAAAATTTGAAATAAATGGAAAACAACGACAAACTGGCCAAGCTGAAGGCGTTGGAAGCAACCATTAGCAACATTGAAAAGAATTTTGGCAAAGGTTCAATCATGCGTTTGGGCGATGAGCCCATAGAGCAGATACCCGTAATTTCTACAGGATCCATCGGGTTAGATGCTGCTTTGGGGGTTGGAGGATTTCCCAAGGGGCGTATCATTGAGATTTATGGTCCTGAGTCGTCGGGGAAAACCACATTGGCCTTGCATGCCATAGCAGAGGCACAAAAAGCGGGAGGCATTGCCGCCTTTATCGATGCAGAACACGCCTTTGATAGGTTCTATGCCCAAAAGCTGGGAGTCGATATCTCTAACCTCCTCGTTTCCCAACCCGACTATGGAGAACAGGCCCTCGAAATTGCCGATAATCTTATTCGTAGCAACGCTATCGACATCATTGTTATTGACTCTGTAGCAGCGCTAACCCCCAAAAGTGAAATTGAAGGGGAAATGGGTGATTCAAAAGTTGGATTACAAGCCCGACTCATGTCGCAGGCACTGCGTAAACTAACTGCCAATATCAGCCGCACCAAAACCTGCTGCATATTTATCAACCAGCTCAGGGAAAAAATTGGGATCATGTTTGGTAACCCAGAAACGACTACCGGTGGGAATGCACTCAAGTTTTATGCTTCAGTCAGACTCGACATTCGCAAGGTAAACCAGATTAAAGACGGAGAAAACATTACAGGTAACCGCGTGAAAGTTAAAGTAGTGAAAAACAAGGTTGCACCTCCCTTCAAGCAGGTTGAATTCGACATAGTATATGGTGAAGGAGTAAGCAAGACAGGCGAGATAATCGACTTAGGTGTAGAGCTGGGAATTATAAAGAAAAGTGGTTCATGGTTCAGCTATGGCGACACACGCCTGGGCCAAGGGCGCGATGCAGTAAAACAATTGCTTATCGACAACCCTGACCTTTCGGAGGAACTGGAAAAGGCCATCAGAGAAAAACTCAAGGAAACCCCAGCGTAAAGAATACTCCCATTTTTTAAAATAGTTGCCCTTACTATAAATCAGGAAATTAAAGCGAAAATAAAATTTGAGCCTGATTGTGGCTTCTTAGAATATTTTGGCAGCCGCATGAATCAGAGGGATGTAATATAGTTAAGGGCAACTATTTATTTTCATCCCATCAGGATATTCAGCTGAAAACAGCGTAAACGCTTAATTTTGCTCTCTCAATTATTAATTTTTCCAGATGCAGGCCCGACAATTTTTTTTATTCTTTGGTGTTTTTCTCCTCTTCATCCATGCATGTAGCCATCAGACAGGCAATAAGAATAACTCCACGCAGGATACTCTTCCAGGTGCTTTGCGTGAGATCAATCAAAAAATAGCTCAAAATCCGAGTGACCCTGCTTTGTACCTGACCCGGGCACAGTGGCTGGTAAAAAATTACAGATACAAAGAAGCGCTAAAGGACATTCGCCTTTGCCTGAACAAAGATTCGCTGAATCCCGCAGCACTTGTAACGCTGGGGGATGCTTACCTCAATCTTGGGCAGCCTGTATTAGCCGAAAATGCTTATGCCAAAGCTCTTAAGCTTCAACCCACATTCAACGATGCATTGATTGGCATGGCCCGTTATTATCTGGTTCTCAAAAATCACGACCAAACGCTTGCTCTTACTGCTAAAGCCATTATCAATCAGCCGTTTAATCCTTCAGCATATTACCTGGCAGCCTGGAGCTTCATGGAGAAGGGAGATACCCTTAGCGCCCTGAAGAATTACCTTAAGGCTATAGAACAAAAGCCGGATTATTTTGATGCCCACGTTCAGCTTGGCATTTTGTATGGGAAAAAGCAGCCTCAAATGGCGGAAGCCTTTTTTAAGAATGCTTTGCGACTCAATCCACGTCACATTCATACACGCTATCTGCTTGGTTTACTGTATGAAGAACAGGGCGAAATCGACAAAGCCATTGCTGCACATCAGGACAACCTGGCCATTAACCCCGATTATATTCCCTCGCTTTTTGCCATGGGGGTCATTTCTATGGCTGACCAACTTGAGTTTAAAGAAGCAATTACATGGTACGATAAGGTTCTGACCTTAGATAAAAAATATGCCCCCGCATACCTTAACCGGGGGTATTGCAAAGAGCAAATCGGAAATCTTTCAGAAGCTGCAGCTGATTACCGTCAAGCCTTGACGCTAGACCCTACTCTCGAAAAGGCAGCTCAAGGCCTTAATAGAATTGCTACCCATCATTAAACATATGCATTTCTGAGCATACTTAACTCAGCCAGCAGCGACTCACAAGAAATTTTTAGTTGTTCAAGGAGATCGGATAATCCCGTACCATCCTTCGTTTTACCCTTTGTCTCAAGTGCAAGAGCTAACTGACGAGCATCTTCGTCATAAAAATTAGCTATCACACCTTTCAAACTGTGGGCATGTTTATATAAACTCTCTAAATCTCCGTTGTGAATATCCTGCTCAAGCTGGGCTATACGATCAGGGTACTCTTTAATAAAAATATCGATAATTTCAACGACAACTTCCTTATCGAAGTTCTCATACATGGCGCTGAATGTCCCTTTATCTATCATAGCTTGATTGGATTAGAGGTTGTTAAGTAATAAAAATTATACCATAAAACAAAAAGTATTGTCTAAGAAAACAATGGCACGTATTTTTCAAGTTTACCTTTCCAAAATTAATTTGTTTTTTTTTCAGAGTGGTAATCAGGAGAAAAATTTTTTCTGAGGGCTTTCCTGCGTTCTGCTTCAGCTTTCAGATCAATAGCGGGACAACCCTCACAGCCTGAAGCTGTACAGCCTCCGCATGGACTGTTGCGAGTGCGGCCGATATTCCGAATTTTAATTACCAGATAAACGAATATTCCAATAAGGACAATACCGGTAAGAATTTCCTGAATCATGACAACCAATGGTTAAGAAATGGGAAAAAAGAGGCTATAACCCTAAAAGTGAGCCACGCCGACGTAATTACAAAAATAAACGCCCAAAAAAATTCGGGTAAACCGGTCATTTTCTTCAGGTTATATGCATCTCCGGCTCGGGCAGGAGTTTTAAAGGCAATAATCAGAAGCACCAGAGGGGAGATAAACGAATCGGCGAGTAAAAGCATGGCAAGCAAAAGAGCATAAGCGAAGCGTACTTCAGGGTCGAAATAGTAAAGTATGAGCGCGGTAAGCGTCAACAGCGTCAAACACCAAAATATTCCAAATCCATTGCGAACGTAAAAAATTAAAAATAAAAGGATTAGGATAGCAAAGGCTATTAACACGATGTTGAACTCTCCATGGTGGAGCAGATAAAAAACAAACCAGGCCGACACACTGGCAAAAGGATAACCCCCAAAAGCAATGAAGAACCTTCCCCAACCTTTACTTCCCGCAGTAATGGCTTCGCCCGAGAGATCTTCGAATAAACTAACTGATTTTACCCGGTGACCCAAAAGCAAGGCTACCCAAACATGCCCTGCCTCATGAAACAAAGTACCAGTAACCCTGAAAAACTTACCAACATAAGGAATTCGGGTAAGGATAATTGCAAAAGCAAGCATTCCATAAAACACAAGGATATCTTTATCCATGCGGGCAACGGATTTTCTAACAAAATTAAACAATCCTTTTGAGGCTTATCATGGAATCACGACTCCGCCGCCAGATATAGTTCAATCGAAAGGGTGCTATCAGTACCTACGTAATAATCAATTTCTGCATTAATGAGCGGAGCAAGTTCAAGAGCTGTCACAAGGTTTAATTCTTCCTTTTCAAACCCAACCAAAGGCTTCATTAAAAGAGATTTTCTAATAAGAGAATCAAGCAGCCGGGTAAAATCTTCCTTGGGGGATGCTCCAAGGCATTTGATCTCAATAGCTATTTTTTTGGGTCTTCGTTCAGCTTTGTATTTCAAGCCATAGGCAATTTGTCCTTGAGGAAAATTCAAGCACAGTACTTTGGTCAGGTTAGTAATCAACCGTGTAAGGATATAGATGTCAATGTTAATCACCTTTCCTTTTAAATTGTCCTCAATATCAATAGTTATTTTGTTTGGCAGCGGTTTTTTGTTCTCAGCAACTAGTAGTTTTTCATGAATTTCAAAGAGTGTGGTAGAAAGAACTACAGGTTCGGTTTTAGGTTTTATCAAATTATAACTTAGGGTGGCAAGATTGGTAATGTTCTCTGTTGTATTAATGAAATCGAGAATTCTTTGCCTTAAGGCAGCAAAATAAGATTTAACCCTTTCTTTTCCAACACAATCTTCTTCAGCCAGCAAGCAATAGCCCAATACCTGGTTAATATCGTTTCGAAGCACGGTGCCAACTTTTCCTAATAGCAAATCAGCGATGAGCATACGTCGGTTGTCGCGGTAGGATGGATTCAACCTCATAAAGGCCTGGTCGGCTAATAAAGTCTCGGTGTAAAGTAAATCTTTTTCCTGCAGTAGTGCTTGCGTCTGCTTTTCCAGAAAAAACTCATGACGGGCAACAAAATCAATTCGCCATGCAATAAAAAAACCTGCAATGGCTATTATAAGGACAAAGATCAATATCGGAAACAAATAAACTGAAGGAACAACCACCCATTGAAGCAAAAAGTACAAACTCAGCGATGACACAACGACAAGGGTCATCAAGGCCTGAAATGGCCTCAAACCAAACAAATAAAAACTGATAAGAAGGAAAATCATTAAACCCAAACTACTAATAGGCTGAACTTCGACTGGCTCAAGGTAAATACAGATCAAACCGGCCAATGCAGTGGTCAAAACCCAACCCCAAACCAGATAGTTCCATATTTCCCTAAATGCGATAAGAAAGGTTAAATAAATAACTAAAACACTGAAGGGCAAATAAATAAAAAACCTTACAGGGAGTGCCTCATTTAAAAACTCACCTGTAACCATATAATCCAACAATTGAAAAGAGAGAAATACCAAGACCGAAACCATCATGGCCAGGCGAATGGCTGGCAGGTATTTCTCATAAAAATACTCCTGAAACTCCTTTTCGAGAGGCCTAGCATGAAAATGAAGCCACAAATGATGAACAGGCAGGGATTTTACAGGAAATACTGCCCTCCAGAAATTATTCAGCTGTCTAAATACTTTTTGTATCATTTTATTGTTGATGGCTGCAAGGTAAAACCTACCAAACCTCTGCAATCGCCGTTGAGGAACTCCTGGAAAGAAATCACTTACCGTGTCCTTCTGGGAATTGTGAGGATGTAGAGTTCACAAAGTTAATATTCTTTGCTGAATTATGGTAACAGACAGAAATTTTTTCAGACAGACAGCTCTTTGATCAATTGAAAAATTAATTTTAACGCAGCAAGTTCACGTTGAATAATAATACTCATCTGCCTGCTTGAGCCATAATTTTCATCCTTACGCAATTTACGCAGGATATCTTCTGAAGCCGATTTCTCGACAGGGGCATCCATCAGGCCTACCTGCGAAGCAAATAGCCAGGGCTCAGAATCTTCCCTGCTTAAAGGAAAATACAAAAATGATGACCACAGCCATTGCTCCAAATCTTCAACCTGGCTCTCTGGTAAAAGTCGGTGTAAAACATGTGTTGCACGATTTCCCCAGGTGAAAAAAACACTTCCGCTACCGAGGCCCACTGAGAAAGCATCCTTCTGGCATAGTTCAATTGGATTTTGCCCTTCACGTGAAGAAGCAATATTTATGGCTTCACCTTCATTTCCATTGAAACCCCACAATAATGGAACAGGCTCGAAGGGATGGGTTTCGGGAAATTGCGGAATGGCATTTTCCGCGGCCACTATGTAAGCAAACGCCGGAATTGTAATACCCTCTAGTTTATATTGCAGTTCCTCTTTGTTCACAAAAGGCTTTCCAGAATATCGGGCAACTACCTCAGCGCTTAATATAGGATCTTTCAAATGATGCTCCTGAAGGTCGTTCCAGGAGAAAATTCCATTTTCTTTCAGAAGAAAACGTTCGTGAGGCGGTATACTCTGAAGACGGGCCACGCTATTGAGGGGCTCACTTTTCCAGCAATGTCCCATAAAATCACATGCATATGGCAAAAAACACCACGGCCCTATATCCATGGCCGGCGAACTTGCTGACTCTAATACTTGCTTTTCTGAATCAATCAGCAACTTAATTTTATCCTGCAAATCAACAACTTCAGCCGTAAGATCGACTTTATTGAAAAAAAGCAAAGGATCAATATCCCCTCCCGGGTATAAATAATCTTGATTTACATGTAAGATATAGGCTTTGCCCAGACTTAAGTTTGCCTTTTGTAAAACATAGTACTGTAAGGCCACATCATAAAGATACGTCTGGCTAACTTTGAGTGAGCTTTTCACCTCATACATATCCCAACTAAGGCCATTAAAGACCAATATATCAACCATCACCAGGACTCCCTCAGCCTGAAATGTGGCTTCATAAAGTACGGGAAATTTATCCTCTACCAGCTTTAAAGTTTTTTCAATGGATTTTCGATAGGCCGCCGGATGATGAGGTGCACAATTTTCCCCCTTTGGAAAAAGCTGATGAGCCAAAGCTCCTACATCGTGTCCCCTGTCAAATTTATTAAGCAGTAAAGCACTCATCTTATCGCGTAAGAAAGGCCGGTGTTTATGCAAATAAAGCGATTTTAAACATTGCAGTCCCCGGATGAAGGTCGACTTAGATAAAACATGCTTTTCCATACCAGCAACTATGAAATGATGATGACCTGGTCGTCGGCAGGAGGTTCGAGCAATCGAAATTTACAATACAATCGGGCCACAGTAAGGGTATCAATCTGGCAGTATCGAGCGATTCTCTCCAAATCGTGATCTTCATAATAAACCTTAGCCACCTGGCTTCCATCCATATCGCCCTTAGGTGTAGGAAGTCCAAAGAGGACAGAGAGAAGGGCCAGGCTGGTGTAATGTTTATAATCGCCAAATTTCCACATTTCCATGGTATCCAAAAAAGTAACCTCCCATGGTTTTCGTCCCTGGTTGTCGAGAACAACAGGCAGGGGAATCTGATGAACCAACATTCGACGCGAAATATAGGGAAAATCAAATTCTTTACCATTATGTGCAGCCAGAGCATAATCCGGGGATTTACAAAACTTATTAAGCATTTCTGCAAACTCAACCAGAATTTTCTTTTCATCATCGCCATAAAACGATTTCATGCGGAACTTGTCGCCATGAAAGTAACCCGCAGAAACACAAATGATTTTCCCAAACTCGGCATAAATCCCTGCGCGAGGGAAAAGCGATTCAGGGGTATCGCTCTCGCTTTTTTTTAAATACCCCGCTTTGTGATCCCATAGCAACCTGAAATCATCTGGCATGCTGTCGTAATTTGGCCATGCAGGTACAGTTTCAATGTCCAAAAACAGTATCTTTTCTAAAGAAATCCCATTCGCCATAAAACAAATTTTAGGGCATTAAAATTACAAATTGTTGCAAGGCCCATATAGCCTCAAGGCAATGGAAATAGCCAACCCAACAGCTTAAAAGGCTAAATTTGCATCATGGATAAAGCAATACAGCATATCCCTATAAGTTTAAGGATAACCGCCGATGGTTCGCATACTCTCTGGCGCGAGGATTGGGGAGAACCCTTTCACAGTATATATGGTGCCATTCAAGAATCGCAACATGTTTTCATCAATGCCGGCCTTGCGCATTGCAGCGTAAAATTCGAGAAAATCAACTTGCTTGAAATTGGACTGGGCACCGGGCTAAATGCACTCTTGGCTTGGAATTTTGCCGTAAGCAATTGTAAAAAAATAGATTACACCGGAATAGAGCCTTTTCCGCTTCCCCAAAATCTTCTTAGCCAGCTCAATTACCCACAAATACTAACCAGCACGGGAAGCTCAGAAGCGCTGCAATATATTCATGAAGCACTTTATAGCGGGAAAAAGAAAGAAATAAGTGATTTCTTTATGGTTCAGGTAATCAGAAAAGATTTTCGGCAGGTTGACTACAATCCTGAAGCTTACCATTGCATTTTTTTCGATGCTTTTGATCCGGCTAAGGTACCCGAACTGTGGACTGCTGATGCCTTCAGGCAATTGTGGGAAGCCCTTGCTTATGGGGGGGGGCTCGTCACTTACAGTGCAAAGGGACAGATAAAAAGAAACTTACAAGAAGCCGGATTTAAGGTTGAAAAACTACCTGGCCCTCCGGGGAAAAGGGAAATAATCCGGGCATTAAAAGTATTATAATATGGACTATGAAGGGATGAAAATCAGCCGCTTTAACATAAGGGTTTATGGAATTTATATTAACGATAAAAAAGAAGTACTGGTAACCGATGAATATCGTCTGGGCACATATATGACGAAGTTTCCAGGGGGAGGACTGGAGTTTGGAGAAGGCACCCTCGACTGTTTGCGACGCGAAATCAGGGAAGAGCTTGGCCAGGAACCATTCCAGCTCGAACATTTTTACACAACCGATTTCTTTCAGCCCTCCTGGCTGGTTCATCCTCCGGCACAACTCATCTCCATTTATTACTTGATGACAATTCCCAAACCCGAGGCTATTCCCCTCTCCGAAAAGCCTTATCCTTTCGGGCCTGAGGAAGGAGCACAGGCGTTTCGTTTCCTTTCTTTAGAATCTTCAATAGACAACTTTACCTTTCCTGTGGATAAGGTAGTGTGGAAAATGCTTCAGCATAAATTAATTACTTATTAATGCTGAATATCAAAACTTTTATATCCTTTAATTTCTCCTTCTGAGTAAGTAACCTCTAATATCACTATACCAAGAGGACCTTTTTTGCACCATTGCAGGAAAGTATTTAAATTCTCTTCTTCACCTTCGGCCTCAATAAATACACCACCACTTTTTTTACGCCTGACATATCCTGTAATTGAGAGTCGGTAGGCCTTTTCCATAATGGCAAATCTGAAACCAGGCGTACTACTTTCATTAAGAATGGTGATGTTGTAGTGCTTAATCATGCAGGTAACTGGTTTTGGTTGGATAAGATTTGTGGCTGTGCAAAAGTAATAAAATTCTCAATTCATCATTTAATTATAAAATCCTCATAATCAGTATATAAAGCATCGTTTACCAAAAATCCGGTAATTCTGGCTCGAGGAGGGCCCTGTCTGCACAGGTCCATCAAGCTATATACAGATTCTTCATTGCCCACAGCTTCAACAAGCACACTACCATCAGGAAGGTTTTTTACAAAGCCTTTCACTCCCAATTGACGGGCATGATGCAGCACAAAATAGCGAAAGCCCACGCCCTGCACTCGACCTTGAATAGTAAATCGTAAAGCCAACATGTTTATACATCTTTGGAGTAAATTTAATAAAACTTCAATATTACCTTGTTGGCAATTCCTTATTTTATACATTTGGGAGCAAATCATATAAAGGGAAATGGGCAAACAACAAGCTGAAAAACAGGACAATCAGCGTAACCGCAAAAATGGTTTCGACCCTGTAACCAACTACGAAGAAACCAAAAAGCAGATAGGTTATATCCCTCGCAAGCAGGCCAATCAGGCTGATTATGACCGAATTGGTTTTATGTCGGGATTGGAAGTTCATCAACAACTGCTGACCGAGAAAAAACTTTTCTGCAACTGTCCGGCAGGGCTCTATCACGATGATGATAATTACGATGCTGAGCTTATCAGGCATATGCGTCCCACACTGAGCGAACTCGGCGAATATGATGGTACTGCGCTGATGGAATTCAAAACACGTAAAAACATTATCTACAGGGTAAAACACGAAACTACTTGCACCTACGAAGTGGATGATACCCCGCCCTTCCCTATGAACCGACAGGCGCTTGAAATAGCTATTGAAATATCGTTGTTATCGAAACTCAACATCGTAGGTGAAGTTCATATTACCCGCAAACAGTATCTCGACGGTAGTATTCCTACGGGATTTCAGCGAACGGCAATCGTTGGAGTAGAAGGGGAAATTCCATTGAAGCATAAAAAAGTAAGATTAATTCAGCTGAGTATCGAAGAGGATTCGTGCCGCGAAATCAGCGATATTGGGCATTACCGTACGTACAAGACCGACAGGTTAGGGATGCCGCTCATTGAAACGGTAACCTATCCCGACTGCGTTAATCCGAATGAGGTAATGGAAGCTTGTAACTACATTCGTTTCCTTAATCGCAGCACGGGAAAAGTTCGTACGGGAAGTGGCGCCGGCCGTCAGGATGTTAATGTTTCGTGCAGGGGTGGTCATCGTGTAGAAATCAAGGGTGTTTCGCACACGAAATGGATACCCGAACTCACACATAACGAGGCCTTCAGGCAGTGGGCGTTGCTGGCCATACGCGATAAACTCAGATCGCGCACCCGGCGCGAAGAATGGAAAATGACCCATCGCCGTATCAATTGGTTCGAATTCCAGTTTCAGTTTTCACCCCTTATCGAGGCACGTGATAAACGATATAAAATTGTAGCCGTCAACCTGCCTTTCTTTAAAGGTATTCTCTCTCATTTTACCCAGCCGGGTCAATGTTTTGGCAATGAGATTTCGGATAGGCTTAAGGTAATTGCCTGCATCGAAAAACCCAACATGACACATAGCGAATCGCTTGTACCTGAGGTGGATGAAGAAGCCTGGAACAAAATTCGCAAACTGTTTGAGGCCGGCGACGAGGATGCTCAAATCCTTTTCTGGGGCCCCGAGGATGATATTGCAACCGCCCTCGAAACCATTGAAGAACGTTGCCTGATGGCCTTCGACGGTGTACCTCCTGAAACCCGGAAGTCACTGCCAGATGGCACAACCATTTTTGAACGCGTATTGCCTGGCGCCGACCGTATGTATCCCGATACCGACTCTGCCCCTATTCCTCTTACAGAAGAATACATTGAACATATACGACAGCGTTTGCCTGGTGAAGTCATCGAACGATACCACCAGCTCAGAGAATGGAACGTTCCGGAAGACACTTACACATATATTTTCAAAAGAAATCTTTATCCTTTAATCGAAAAAATCAAAAATCAATTGGGAATAGATGCCCGATTTACAGGCAGTTTTGTTGGACATACCTTGCGTCATATCGAAGGCAAGTATCCGACGAATCCCCATTTCTCACCGGAGCGCATCTTTGACCTTTTTCAATACCTCAAAGAGCAGAACCTCGACCTTCGTCTGGCCCGTAAAATGCTTCCCGAGGTGTACAATCATCCGGGAATGGACTTCGAATCGGTATTGACTATCCTCAAATTTAAACGGAACAGTCGGGAAGAGCTTGTTGGCAAAATTGATTTTCTGAGTAAAAAATTCGACGAAATAGCCTTAAAGAATTCCTTTGAAAACAAAGTCAACTGGATTATGGGCAGGCTCCACCATGTAGGGCTGGGCAATATTTCGCTTTCCGAATTAAGACATATCGTTGAGCAAGTATTGAAAGCCAAATGAATACATTATTAAAAAAACTACAATATAAGGAAGGTTTATCTGTGATGCTTGCCGGCAGCGGGAAGACAGAATTTCCCGAATTACTCTCGCTATCAAGATCAGCGGATAAGGGTAAGGCAGATTTTGTAATCGTATGGGCAGATAATCGTTCAGAGCTGGAAACCCTATTACAGGAAACACTTCCCCTGCTGACTCCAAATACTATTTTTTGGATTGCCTACCCCAAAAAAAGCTCAGGACGCGAGAGTGACCTTCACCGGGATGAAGGATGGGAACCGCTGAAAGAATCCGGATACAGGCCCGTCATGCAGGTGGCTTTAAATGAAATTTGGACAGCCCTACGTTTTAAACCTGGTGCATGGCCCGAAAGAGAAAATAAGAAAGAACGAGAGCCATTGGTGATACCTGCCGAAATGATGCAATTTCTTGAGGCTGAATCATTATTAAATGATTTTCAAAGACTTAGCTATACTCATCAAAAGGAATATATACAATCCTTTGAGGAAGCGAAGAAACCCGAGACCCGTCTGCGCCGGCTGCAATACATGGCTGAAAATCTGAGAGCCAGAAAAATTAAAAATCAAAAAAACAACCAATAATGAGCGAAGATATTTTTCAGGGATACAAAGGCAGAGCCCTCGAAATGCTAAAAAAATTCAATGTTAGGGTATGGGGCCAGGCTGAAATAAAGACCACACGCGGTGAATTTAAAGGCACCATCCTTCCCCGAGCCGAAAACGACGACGACTTGCATATCGTGGTAAAAATCAGCACGGGCTACAATATTGGCATCGATATCCGTACAATTGAGCAAATGAAGGAAGTAGGATATAAAAAGGCCAATTATAAAATTCCTGAAAAACAATTTCCTGTTACTCAGGGATTACCTAAAGTAAAATTGCTGGGCACCGGCGGTACGATTGCATCACGGCTCGATTACCGTACAGGTGCAGTAATCCCGGCATTCACCCCAGGCGAGCTTTACGGAGCTGTACCTGAGCTGGCTGAAATATGCAATCTGGAGACAGAAAAATTATTTGCTGTTTTTAGTGAAAACATGGGTCCTACCCAGTACAAAGCCCTGGCCATTGCAATAGGAAAAGAGATAGAGAAAGGAGTAGACGGAATTGTGATTGGGCATGGAACAGATACTCTCTCGCATACAGCCGCTGCGCTTACTTTTATGGTACAAAACCCTCCGGTTCCTATTATTCTGGTAGGTTCTCAGCGTTCGTCCGACAGGCCTAGTTCAGATGCTGCTCTCAATCTTATGCATGCCATGACAGCTGCCGGTCATGGTGATATTGCTGAAGTGATGGTATGTATGTTTGGCCCCACCAGCGATGAATACGGTCTTTTGCACAGGGGAACCCGGGTACGCAAAATGCACTCGAGCTACCGAAGTACCTTCCGAACTATTGGCGATACACCGGTTGCCATGGTAACCCGCAAAGGTGTTACCCCTATTAAAGAAAAATACAATCCCCGCCGTAAAGACCGAAACGTAATTATCAAACCCTATTACAATGAGAGGGTGACTATGCTCTATTACTATCCGGGCATGAACCCCGATATTTTGCATTCTATCATCGACCTGGGCTACAAAGGCATTGTGTTTGTCGGTACAGGCCTTGGGCATGTAAACAAAGAACTATATCCGGCTATTGAACGGGCCCATAAGGCTGGTATTCATATGTATATGACAGTGCAAACCATTTGGGGTTACGTACATATGTTTGTATACGACACCGGACGGGATATGATGGCCAAAGGAATTATTCCGGCAGGCAACATGCTGCCTGAGACAGCATTCATAAAACTAAGCTGGGTTTTAGGCCAGACCGATGATCCTGCTGAAGTGAAACGCTTAATGCTGACCCCTATCAACGACGAGATAACCGAACGCGAACCATACAATGGATACCTGGTTTACCAGGGAGGAGTACCCGAAGTAGAAGATTTTATTCGCAAGGTGCACAAGTAAAAACGCCTCTTTAAGACTTAAAAAGGAAAATATTATAGCCCCCGGGTGTTTCCAAAATGGCGTCCACCGGGCCGTTCTTGCATTCTCCTAAAGGGCGGGCTATGTCTACCTGCAACTGCTGCAGTAATCGAATGCGATCCTGCATGTCGGGCTCAAAATAAGTTATTGCAGGTGAACGAAATTTATGCTCTACTGTGCCCTGTCGATAAAATCCAATTTTTATAAAATCATCGGCCAATGTCACCCAATTGCCCTTCTTATCTCCATAAATAACTTCGAGTCCCATCCTCTCCCAAAATTCAACAGTTGCCTCGTAATCAATGGTTTCAACACTAATTTCAAAAAAAGTACCACACAGAGAAACCGGGCTCCCTTTCAATGGAGGAACCCACTGTTCGTCCATCTCAATTAAACTGAGCGTGGTACCCGATGGACCGCTTATCCTCGGAAATTGAATTTCCGCCCCTTCAACCAGCAGGAAACCCCGTTGCTTGATATCCAGCTTCATTTCCTCTAAATTCTGGCCGGCCAATACTATTCCTGTGGGAATGGATCGCTCAGGAGTAATCAGTAATCTCAGAGTACCATCCGTTAAACAAAAGCCTTCGCTAAGGGGACAATTAACCTTGTCGTAACCCAGTTCCCTAAAAAAATAATACTCTTTCAGCGGATCTGTCACCGAAAGATTAAAAAACATGGAATGAAATATGCCTTTTTTCATGATTGATTATTTGCTGTTTAAAGGTAAAAAAAGAATTAATAATACCAAACCTTAGTTCATAAAGAGTTCTGCAAAGCATTATCAGAAAGAAATAAAAAACCCTGCCAATAATAGGCAGGGCTTATATTTTGGTAGCCCGTAGGGGAATCGAACCCCTGTTACAAGGATGAAAACCTTGCGTCCTAACCCCTAGACGAACGGGCCATTTTTTTTAGAGAGCGTTGGTTGAAAACCGGGCGCAAAGGTACGCATTTTCACGAAACCTGCAAGCAATCTGAAAAAAATTTTTATTCGTGCATATTATACTGTCTGAAATTCAGCCAATTAAGACATTTCAGATATAGAATAGCAGTTGAAAGAAACACTTTTATGATTAGATTGTTAAAACCAACAAATTTCCAGGCGCAAATACCGCAAACAATGTTTAAGTATTTCATAAATAAATTAAACATTTATCTTACCCGCGTGTTAATTCCGTAACGAAAATTATAGAAACAGACACCTATGGCCCTACTCAATACAAACCTGAAACCTGTTGATGGATTTTCACGTCTTACCAAAGAAAAACAAATAGAATATCTGTCCTCATTATTCGACAATCCTGCCCGGGTGCGTCGGCTAATAGAGCTATTTAGTCTGCAAGACTCCGAATTTCAGAAACGTTTCGATGAATTCAGCGAAAATACAGTTGCTTCCTATCCCCTTCCATTTGGCATAGCTCCTAATTTCAATATCAACGGAAGCCTCTATCACTTGCCTATGGTTATCGAAGAAAGCTCGGTAGTAGCTGCGGCGGCCAATGCTGCTAAATTCTGGCTTCCCAGAGGTGGTTTTCACACCCGTGTCATTTCGACAATCAAAAAAGGCCAGGTTCACTTTCTTAGCGACGCCAACCCCGATCAACTCTTACAATATGAAGCGGAACTGGAAAATTTTCTTCAGACCCGATTAAAACCCCTGACTGGCCGAATGGAAAACCGTGGAGGAGGAATCAGAAAAATCCGAATTGTACCCGGTTTGGATAAAATAACCCACTATTATCAGCTTGATGCCGATTTCGAGACAGTAGACAGCATGGGGGCCAACTTTATCAACTCATGCCTCGAAGAAATGGCCACTGGTTTGAATGAATTTTATGCTCACCGACTTCCGGGCATACGTGTTGAGGTAATTATGTCAATCCTGTCGAACTATGTACCTGAGTGCTTAGTAGAAGCCAGACTTGAGGCACCCATTAACCTTCTGGCTGGCATTCATCCTGAAATTTCCCCGCAGGATTTTGCCCGCCGATTTGCGCTTGCCATAGAAATTGCCCGGCAAAATGTTTCGAGGGCAGTTACACACAATAAAGGTATCATGAATGGCGTAGATGCCATTGTATTGGCAACCGGTAATGATTTCAGAGCCGTGGAAGCCGGTGTACATGCCTATGCTGCCCGCGATGGGCACTACCGTAGCCTCACCCAAATTGACCTGAGCGAGGGAATTTTTAATTATTCCCTCACCTTGCCCTTGAGTCTGGGGACTGTGGGTGGACTAACAGGATTACACCCCATGGCAGCTTTTGCCCTTGAACTCCTGGGTAACCCATCTGCCCAGGAACTTATGCAAATAGCTGCTGCTGCCGGGCTGGCCAACAACTTCTCTGCAGTGAGGGCTCTAACAACCTGGGGAATTCAAAAAGGCCACATGATGATGCACCTGAGCAATATACTCAATACCCTCGCCGCCTCGGAAACTGAAAAAGTATTGGCACGGGAACATTTCAACGGTCATAAGGTATCGTATAGCGCAGTAGAAATTTTTCTAAAAAAACTAAGAAATGCAGGTGTCTAAGCCTGTCTTTTCTTCCTCAGCGCCCGGCAAAATAATGCTCAGTGGCGAATATTTCGTACTGTGGGGGGCAACCGCTTTTGCCTTGCCATCCCGCTTTCGTCAATATTTCGAAGTTTTTCATCTGCCCAAAGGTCATACTCATCATAGATGGGACACCCTTCTGGGTGATGAGTTAATTTTTTCTTGCGAAATTGATAAAAATACCCTTGAATGTAGAAATATCAAAGGTTCTGCCTCAAGTGCTACCTATATAACCGATTTGATTAAGGCTGCCTATAGTTTCAATGCATCTGCATTCAGCCAGACCTGCCATTTCAAAACCCGGCTCACCTTTCAACCCGAATGGGGACTGGGAAGTAGTTCTTCGCTGATTGTGAATGTGGCCCGCTATGTTGAAGCTGATGCTTTTGCACTCCATCGTTTGGTCAGCCAGGGGTCGGGTTACGATGTTGCATGTGCCTTATATGAAAAACCCCTACTATTTAAGAATCCTGCCAAACCAGAAATATACTTTTCCGAACTTAACTACGATTTTACCCAACACCTGTTTTTTTTACCTCTAAAAATTAAACAAGACAGCCAGGCTGCGGTTAAGGATATACTTTCACGACAGCCTCCGCTGGATGCATTGAAAAGAGCGTCAGAAATTTCAGTAGCCATGGCACATTCGGAAAACCTTAAGGAATTTGAAACCCTGCTTAAGGAATATATGCATTTGGTAAAAGAGAACTTGGGATTAAGCAACGGGTTGGAAGAAAAATTCAGGGATTTTCGGAGCACCCTGAAACCCCTGGGGGCCTGGGGTGGCGACCTGGCTCTGGTAGTCAGCCAGGAAAACGAAGCTTATATTCGAGGCTACTTTGCAGAGAAAGGGTTCGACACCCTACTACCATGGTCCGAGGTTATCGATTTACGTAAAAATAGTATTCAGTCATGAATGAGTTGACCACTACCTGGGAATGCCCAAGCAACATAGCCATTGTAAAATATTGGGGAAAACGAGGTTTTCAGTTACCAGCCAACCCCTCGCTAAGTTTTACGTTAAGCCAATGCACCACAACCACTACTGTAAAAGCATTCGAGCATCCCGGGCGACGCAAACCAGATGCGTTGGTATATTTCGAAGGGGAATACCACGAAGCCTTTAGTCAACGAGTTAAAACCTATTTTCAGGAATTGGCTGCGACCCATCGTTGGTTGAAAGATTATGATTTTGAAATAGAAACCACGAATAATTTTCCGCATGGAGCTGGCATTGCAAGCTCTGCTTCGGCTTTTGGTGCTTTGGCCTTGTGCCTTACGACGATGGAACAGAAGCTAGGCCCCTCCAGTTTTTCCGATGAAGCTGCTTTTTTTCGCAGAGCCTCGTATTTGGCACGTATCGGCAGTGGCAGCGCCTCGCGCTCGGTGTTTGGAGGCTGGGTTATTTGGGGAAAAACACCCACACTACCTCAATCCGACGACAAATTTGCAGTGAAGCTTTCCGATGAAAATATACATCCTGTTTTTAAAGATTTGCATGATACCATTTTGCTTATATCGCGCGACACCAAAAAAGTCTCAAGTACTGCAGGACATAACCTGATGAATCACCATCCCTATGCCTCTCGCAGGTTTGCAAGAGCTACACAAAATGTACTTTCGTTAGTGGATACGCTCCGGTTTGGAGACTGGAATAACTTTGCGCAATTATGCGAAGCGGAAGCCCTTGACTTACACGCCATGATGATGACCTCTAATCCTCCTTACCTGCTCATCAAACCCGAATCATTATTGTGGATAGATAAGATTAGGGAAGCGCGAATGAAAGAAAATTTACCTGTAACGTTCACCCTCGATGCCGGGCCCAACTTACATCTGATTTATCCCGAAGCCGAATCAGAAAAGGTCAAACAATGGCTTGATTATCAAACAGGTAATAACATGGACACAAATTTAATATTTGACCGGATGGGTTCAGGGCCTGTTAAAAAACTCTAATACACTCATTGCATGGAACATTCCGGACGTTTTTACGCAAAAATTTTACTTTTAGGTGAATACGGGGTCATTATGGGTTCAAGGGCTCTTACTATTCCCTTTACCCATTTTATGGGGGAATTGAGCAATTTGAACGAAGAAAAATATACCGACAATGCCTTTGCGCTGGAATCAAACCGACAACTGGCTCAGTATCTCGAATGGTTAAAATCAAAACCGGAGGCTGCCCGGTATCTCGACCTTCAAAAGTTTGAGGAAGACATTTCACAAGGTTTGTATTTTGAATGCACCATTCCGCAGGGATATGGAATAGGCAGCAGTGGGGCTCTGGTGGCCGCTTTATGGCAAAGATATAATACAGAAATACTTCCAGACGGAAAACCAACAGCCGAAACCATTTTGTATCTGAAACAAAAATTTGCATTACTGGAATCTTATTTCCATGGAACCAGTTCTGGTATTGACCCCCTGATAGCCTTGCTAAAAACTCCATTACACATCAAATCGCCAGGACTTATCGAACCCACAGGAATCCCCCGACAGCAATACGAAGGTCCGGCAGCTATTTTTCTGCTCGATGCGGGTAAGGTGGGAAAAACACACCATTATGTGAATCTTTTTATGAATAAATGCGAGGAACCCACCTACCTTCAACACATCAAAAATACCTATATACCTCTCATCAACGAAGGTATCGACAATCTATTGGCCGGCCGGCAGGCTGGATTTTTACAGAATATTGCCGCCATTTCCGCTTTCCAGGCCCAACACTTCAGCGAAATGATTCCTGATGAAATAAGGGAAGTATGGCAGTTGGGTCTCAGCAGTGATCTTTACAAACTAAAGCTTTGCGGTAGTGGGGGAGGTGGTTTTACACTCGGTTTTACAACCGATTATGCCCGAACAGAGAAATTACTCAAGAATAATGGTTTCAGCCTTGTTCCGGTTTTTCAACACAAGCAATTAACCGGTAAGCAGTAAAACACCGGATTCAACCATTTTTCATCCCGGCTGTTATTTATAAAACTACCCACTCCTTTAATATTCGGGGGGTGTAAATATCTTTGCAAAAAAGAAATACTAACTACAAAAATCAATATTTCATGGAATTCAATTACGATGTAATGGTGATCGGCAGTGGTCCCGGAGGCTATGTTGCCGGTATCAGGGCTGCCCAACTTGGATTGAAAACAGCAGTGGTAGAAAAAGCAGAATTGGGTGGAGTATGCCTTAACTGGGGCTGTATTCCTACCAAAGCTTTGCTCAAAAGTGCTCAAGTATACAACTATCTTTCGCATGCTGCCGACTATGGAATAAAACTCGAAGGTAGCGTCGCCCCCGATTTTGAGGCTATCATTAAACGCTCCAGAGTTGTGGCCGAAGGAATGAGCAAAGGGATTCAATATCTTTTCAAAAAAAACAAAGTGGAGCATATTCAGGGATTTGGCCGTATCAAACCCGGCCATCAGGTAGAAATAACGGCTGCCGACGGGTCGCAAACCGTTTACACCGCCCGCCATATAATTTTAGCTACCGGAGCCCGTTCCCGCGAATTGCCTAACCTGAAGCAGGACGGCAAAAAAATTATCGGTTACCGCGAAGCTATGACCCTTCCATCTCAGCCGAAAAGCATGATAGTCGTGGGATCGGGCGCAATCGGTTCTGAATTTGCCTTTTTCTACAATTCTATAGGAACTAGGGTGACCCTTGTAGAATTTATGCCCAATATCGTTCCTCTCGAAGACGAAGAAGTCTCGAAACAATTAGAGCGCAGCTTCAAAAAAGCCGGCATTAACGTAATGACCAGCTCTTCAGTGGAATCTGTTGAGATAAAAGGAGATATATGCACGGCCCAAGTTAAAACACCCAAAGGCGAAATAACCCTTGAAGCAGAGATAGTTCTGTCGGCAGTAGGTATAGCCACCAACATAGAAGGTATTGGATTGGAAGAAGTAGGCATTAAAACGGAAAAAGGGAAGGTAATAGTAGATGAATATTACCGGACAAATATTGAAGGCTATTATGCCATTGGCGATATAGTTCCAGGGCCTGCCCTGGCACATGTAGCCTCTCACGAAGGCATCATTTGCGTGGAAAAAATTGCCGGTCACCATCCCCAGCCCCTCAACTATGGAAATATTCCTGCCTGCACCTACACCAGTCCTGAGGTGGCCTCGGTAGGTATGACTGAAAAAGCTGCCCGTGAAGCGGGATACGAAGTTAAAGTGGGCAAATTTCCTTATACCGCAAGCGGTAAAGCCAGTGCTGCCGGAAATAAAGATGGATTTATCAAGGTAGTGGTGGATGCTAAATACGGTGAAATCCTGGGTGTTCATATGATTGGGGATAATGTAACAGAAATGATTGCCGAAGCCGTAGTAGCTCGCAAACTCGAGAGCACAGGTCGTGAAATTATCGATGCGGTGCACCCCCACCCCACCATGTCAGAAGCGCTTATGGAAGCTATGGCCGCTGCTTTTGGGGAAGTAATTCACATATAAGTCTTTTTATACCACACCTAAGGAGGGGCCTTCACGGGCCCCTTTTTTATTTGTAAGTAATCATTCCTATTCCCTAACATGCGGGGGCAAGACAATCCAAAATCAACGATTTCCCTGACTTATGTTTATACACACAAGTAATCCCCAGACACTTAAAATTTCCTACTTTTGACTAAAAATATACAAGAGCCATGAAAACCCTTATCATCGTCAGGCATGCGAAATCTTCCTGGGAATTTCCCGACCTGGTTGATAGCCAGCGACCTTTGCTCGACAAGGGAAAAAAACGCACCAAAAAGGTGATTGATCACCTGATTAAAATGCATTTTCATAAACCAGACCTCATTATTTCAAGCCATGCCGTAAGGGCGCTTGAAACCGCCCGTATGATGGCCAGAGGCTTTGAATATCCAGAAAATCAGATTATTCAAAGCAAAACAGTTTACGAGGGAGACAAAGACCTGATTACGGATCAACTGTACGGCCTCGACGACGACATTGAGAGTGTGATGATTGTGGGTCATAATCCGGCCCTCACTTCGTTTGTAAACCAATGGCTGGAAAAACCCATTGAATGGTTACCCACTTCAGGAGTGATTGTCTTAAGAATTCCAACGAAAAGATGGATTGAAATAAGTTTGCATAAAGCCTCTTCATTTTTAAAGGTATTTCCGAAAGAGATATAGCCTATTCTTTCCTTAGCTTTGCAAAAGAATGTTCGAGTGTATATACCAAACATGCCACAGCCATGGATGAATCAAGTGAAAAAAATCATTATCCATATATAAATCGGGAAATCAGTTGGTTACAATTTAACGAAAGAGTATTACAGGAAGCCAGCGACCCCCAAACTCCTTTGCTGGAACGCCTGAAATTTCTCGGTATTTTTTCCAACAACCGTGACGAATTCTTCAGGGTCAGAGTGGCTACTATACACCGTATGCACATGCTTTTGCAGAAAAAGCAACTCGACACGCGTATCCATTTCCATCCCCGGGAACTACTCAGCCAAATTCACGAAATGGTGGCAAGACAGGAGAAAAGATTTACGGCAATTTATGCTGAGTTGGTAGGTGAACTCAAGAAAAATGGCATCTATATCATCAACGAGACCGAGTTGACCGCAGACCAGGGATTCTTTGTCAGGGAATTTTTCAATCAAAAGGTAAGGTCGCATGTTTTTCCAATCATGCTCAACAATGTAAAAACCCTGACTTTTCTGCGCGACTATAACTTTTACCTGGCAGTGGAAATGGTAGATTCGGGCGGACAAAACAAAACCCGCTATGCCCTGGTTAAAGTTCCCGTGCAATTAGCCGGCAGATTTGTAATCTTGCCCTCCCCTCAGGGAGAAGAAAACTCAAAGTATATCATCCTTCTCGATGATGTAATTCGTTACTGCCTGAGCGATATTTTCAGAGTATTTGGATACGATGCGTTTAGGGCTTTTACGGTGAAATTTACCCGCGACGCTGAGCTCGACATTGACAACGATGTATCGAAGAGCTTTATTGAGCGAATGAGTGAAAGCCTGAAAAAAAGGGAAAAAGGAGTCCCGGTAAGGTTTGTTTACGATGCTGAAATGCCGGCACCACTGCTCGATAAACTGAAATCGAAAATGAAAATTACCGAAAAAGACACCCTGAGGGCCGGTTCGAGGTATCATAATTTCAAGGATTTCATGAATTTTCCTAAAATTAACAATCCTGCCTTTTATTTTGAACCCTTTCCTCCCTTACCCCACCCGCGGCTCAAGCCAAACCAGAGTATTATTAAAGCCATTCGCCAGAAGGATATAATGTTGCATTATCCTTACCACTCTTTTCAATATCTCATCGACTTGCTGCGCGAGGCCTCCATCGACCCTCAGGTGTTGGAAATCAAAATGACATTCTACCGCACCGCGCGCGACAGCAGCGTTATCAACTCATTGATTAATGCCCGGCGCAATGGCAAAAAGGTGACTGTTTTCCTCGAGTTGCAGGCCCGCTTCGAAGAAGAAATCAATATTTACTGGGTAAACCGGCTCCAGGAAGAAGATGTTGAAATCATACCTACCATCCCCGATTATAAAGTCCATGCCAAACTTCTGGTGATTCGGCGCATCGAAGACGACGGCTATGAACGACTGTATGCCAATGTATCCACCGGAAATTTCAACGAAGCCACTGCTACTGTATATGCCGACGACAGCCTGTTTACAGCCGACCAACGCATAGCGTCTGATGTAAACAAAGTTTTTGAGCTTTTCAAAACCCGTTTCATACCCCCCAAATTTGAACATTTAATTGTAGCCCCATTCAGCGTACGCACTTTCCTCCTCGACATGCTGGCCAACGAAGTTAAAAATGCCCGGGAAGGAAAGGAAGCCTGGGCCATCATCAAGGTTAACAGTATAGTAGATGAACCTGTAGCTGAAGCCATTTACGATACCGCACGGGCAGGTGTAAAAATGTATCTCAGCGTGAGAGGTATCTGCGTTTTAAAACCCGGTATTCCGGGAATAAGCGATAACATCGAGGCTTTGAGTATTGTAGACCGCTTTCTCGAACACTCCCGCGTTTTTATTTTCTGTAACGGAGGCGATCCTAAATACTATATCGGATCGGCCGATATCATGCCCCGCAACCTCGACCACCGTATCGAAGTTATGTGCCCTATATACGACCCAGATATTCAAGAAGAACTACGCACCATGCTCGACATAGAGTTTAAGGCTAACGTAAAAGCCCGCTCGCTTCACGACGGTCAAATAAATACTTACAGGCGGAATGGCGCAGAATTCCCCATTCGTTCTCAGTACGAGAAATACTTTTACTTCAAATCCATGCTTTTGCAGCCATCTGACGAATAACACCCTTACAAAATTGCTGGCCTATATACAAAACTGGATTGACGAATAAAAAAACAATAATCATTTCTAGCATTCGCCATTCATTCGTGCATTCGTGGCTTATCTTTTTTTAGCCACTAATTCACGAATAATTTTTTTCTAACATTCGTCTGTCATTCGTGCATTCGTGGCTTACCTATTTTTTAGCCACTAATTCACGAATAATTCTCCTCTAACTTTCGTGTGTCATTCGTGCAATTCGTGGCTTATTTTTCCGCCACTAATTCACGAATAATTTTTTCTAATATTCGCTTTTCATCCGTGCATTCGTGGCTTACCTATTTTTCTAGCCACTAATTCACGAATAATTCTTTCTATCATTCGCCTTTCATTCGTGCATTCGTGGTTTACTTTTTTCCGCCACTGATTCACGAATAATTCTCCTCTAACTTTCGTGAGTCATTCGTGCAATTCGTGGCTTATCTTTTTTTTAGCCACTAATTAACGAATATTTTTTTCTAACCTTCGCTTTTTATTCGTGCATTCGTGGCTTTAAGTTGTATTCACGGCTTAAACATAAAGAAATCACAATCACCCTCCTGCCTGAATAAAACCGGACGGGTTGAGAATGGAATCCAGCGAAATAGGGGACTAGAAAAGTTGCGTTCTACTTTGATAGCAAATTTACATGAAAACGCATTACACACAGACAAATAAAAATCGAGCCGGCAGTTTTTTATAGCGCTACCGTACTCGAAGTACAATCCTAAATTTGCGCAAATAATTTAAAAAATAATTGATATGAAAA